>OBKM01000034.1_pt1 | contig 51421 bp, 56 predicted proteins | sample 1519691 | NCBI WGS metagenome assembly OBKM01 (sample SAMEA37050418, study PRJEB22526) | metagenome | biome: saline pan; feature: lake; material: water | place: Egypt | collected 2015 | depth 0.5 m
GGGGCACACCCTGTTTCCAGCGTGGGCGGACACTCGAACCGCCAGTGTTCGGGCGTTCGACTACATTGGGGTCATAGCCAATGCGCCGACACCAATACATACGCTGAGAGCTTTCAAAAATATTTGGAAACTCCGCTGTGACGGCGCGTATCCACGCCCTGAACGACGTGGTATTGCGCCTGCTCAACCTATAACCGAACAGGCCACGTCGATCGTCGAGTCGGTCGCCGGGCGCGCCCCGGACGACCTCGTCGTGACGACCGCGACACCGACAGGATCGGCCAAGGCCGGGATCGTCGACTACGCCGAGTCGGTCGGGGCCGATCTCATCGTGATGGGAAGCCGCGGTCGTGGCGGGATCGAGCGCCTCATGCTCGGCAGCGTCGCGGAACACGTCGTCCGCGTCAGCGATATCGACGTGTTGATTCACGGCGGCGCGTGACCGAGTCGCCGGACACGGCTATGCGGCGATCTCGTTGATCGCCCGGGTTCGAGTCCCGAACCCCCATCCGGCGAGCGCAAGGCCGACGTAGACGCCGAGCGCTGCGGGGACGTGGAACACGGCTGCCCCCCGGATCGTGAGCCCGGCCGTGTCTAACAGTCCGCTCAGGACGATGGAGAACAGAAACACCGCGATACCGATATCCGCTGCGCGCATGTTCGGCATCGTGCTGTCCCGTTCACCGGGGCGCAACCGCCCGAAAAAATAGAACACCGAGCCGTAGCTCACCCACCCGACAACGAGGTACGGCAGCCCCCTGACGAACGCGCCGGGGAGGTATCGGGGGATGTAGACCGCGTGGACGAGCACAGTCGCCGCGATGGCAACGAGGCAGGTTGCGACGAGCAGGGGCTTCGACCGCCGGGAGGACATACCGGCTACACGACGCCGCGGTGCAATAACTCCCCGGGTGCGGGGGACTGACATCCCACCGGCGGGGAGCACCGTGCATGTTTTTTGTTCGTTACACTGTAACCGACGGTATGAGCAGATACGAACGATCCGCCGTCGGAGCCATACAGCGGGTGTTCCGCAGTTCGCTCCTCGGCTACCTGACGCTTCTGTTCGGGATTGTGTCGGTCGGACTGGTGTTCGGGTACGCGTCCGACTCGATGTACGGCGTCGCACACGGAATCAACCTCATCGCTTACTGGCACGTGCCGATGGCGCTTGTCGGCGGACTCGCGCTCACCGTCACGTTCGTCGGTTGCGTTCTCTATCTCGTGACCGCGACGAGGTTCTGGGAACAGCTCGCACACGCCTCCGGCGAGATCGGGCTTGTTTTTACGACGCTGACGCTTATCACCGGCAGCGCGTGGGGACGGGTCATCTGGAACACCTGGTGGGATTGGTCCGATATCCGGCTGGTAACGTTTCTGTTCGTGTGGTTCATCTACGCCGGCTACCTGCTCATCTACTCCGGTGTGGGCGGATCGGGACGGGTGTCACGGCTCGCGTCGGTGTACGGCGTCGTCGGGTTCATCACCGTCCCGATCTCCTATGCCTCGACGCGGCTGTGGACGGCGCGGCTCCACTCGCCGTCGGTCGGGAACCCGGACGCCGAGGCCAGTATCTCGGCGTCCGTGCTCTTGATCTCGCTCGTCGCGGTGCTTCTGTTGTACGTGTATCTGCTCGGGAGCCGTGTCCGCCTCCGGGAACTTTCGGTCCGGGTCGACTCCCTGAAGGAGCGGACGGCAACGGAAGCACACAAACGACCGAGGGGTGACTGATCGCTATGGAGTATCTGCTCGCGGTCGGTTACGGCTCGATCTTCGCTGCCCTCGTCGTCTACGTTATCTACCTTCGGAGCCGGCTCTCGGAAGCCGAACAGCGCCTCGAAGACCTCTCGTCGGGGACGGAGTAGGGGCTGTTACTCGGCGCGGAGCGTCCTGCTCACCCATCCGGTCGCGCCATCGGGGAACGGACCGGTCCGCTCCTCTGTCTGAAGCATCCCCTCCCCGTCGACGGTCCGGGCGTACACCTCGTGGCTGTCCCCCTCCGGCTGGAACTCGTAGACCCACTGGCGGATGGTGTCGTCGTCGGGGAGGGGCCGGCTGAGAGTCGCTTCGTCCCACGTCTCGCCGCCGTCGATCGACACTTCGACCGCCTCGACGCCGCGGGCGCCGGCGTAGGCGTGCCCACAGATCTGGATCCCGCTACCGGGGCGGTTGATGCGGTCGATCTTCGTGACGGCGTTGACCGGCCCCATCCCGTGCCAGCCCTGCTCCTCCCAGTAGCCGCTCCGACGGTCGTCGATGAGTTCGATCTCCTCGATCCACTTGACGTGGAGTTTCCCCCAGCGGTCCGGAACGAGCAGCCGAGCCGGGTACCCGTGTTCCTGCGGCAACTCCAGACCGTTCATTCCGTAGGCCAAGAGGGCGTCCTCGAGATCCTCAAGGGGGATCGAGTACCAGTAGTCGTCGGCCCCGTACAGCATAGCGTACCCGCTTTGCGGTCCGGCCTCCGCAAGTATATCCCCGACCCGACAGCCGGTCCAGACTGCCATATCCATCGAGTCGCCGTCGATATCGTCGCTCAGACACCGGATCGTCTTGTACCGGTGCGTGACATCGAACTCGAGGAGATCCAGGTATTCGAGGTCGAGTTCCTCGTCGACGAGGCCGGTCACCGAGAGGCTCCACGCCGAGGCGTCGACGGACGGCGGGCTGGGGTTGATATCGACGCGGTAGAACTCCCCTATCTCGGCGATGAGCGGCTTGATCCCGTCGGCGTCAAGCTCCGCGTTGCCGGCTTCCGAAACCAGGTGTCCGGCCTGCAGCCGGGCGGCACGCTGTTGGAGTTCCTGTTCTGTCCGTCGGGTTTGGCTCCGTCGGAGGAGGCCGAGAGCGTGTGCGACAGCGTTGAACGCCGCGACCGCGCCGACGGACCGGACGACCGACCGCCGTCGGAGGTCGATCCCGTCCTCGTCCGGGGACAGTCCGCCGATGTACGCGACGACGAGCCCGCCGACGACGGCCGGTACGGCGACTGCGGCCGGAGCCCCGACGATCGCGAGCGAAACGCCGAAAACGAGTACCGTCGCGAACGCGCCGCCGGCGACGCGACCGCGCGAGGACATCCCACGGGCCACGACCGCGTATCCGCCGAACGCGACGGCACCGAGCATGACGGAGAGCAACACGCCGGAAAACAGCATACTCATTTCGAGGGCGATCGATCCGAAACGTTGGATGACGCCCGAGACGAACCAGCCGGGGAGGTGTTCGAGGACCATCCGGTTGAACGAGGAGACGAGAAACGGCCCCGAGGTGGCGTATATCGCGAACGAGGTCGCGACCGTCGAAACCCCGCTTGCGAGCAGTGCGGCGGCGTTGAGGTAGTGTCGGTCGTTCATATCGTCGGATCGCTCAGGGGGAGGGTCGTTTCACCGTTCGACACCGCATCAGGACGGGGCGGTCGGCGCGTCGTCGTACTCCTCGTCGTACTCGTCGGGGTGTTCGCCCTCGTGGGCGCGCACTGTGAGGTCGTCGGCGTACAGCGTCTCGCCGTCGTAGCGGCCCTCGGCGACGACGAGCCGACCCTCGGCCATCGTCTCCGGCATCTCCCCGTCGTAGACGACGGCCTTCGAACGGTTCTCGTCGACGACATCGAAGGTGATCGCGTCGTCGTCGCGGAGATCGAGGACTCGGCCCTCGAGTTTGACGAGGTCATCGTCGTGTTCGTCCGTCTCGGCGAGGTCCGTCGGCGTGACGAACTCGGCGGTCGCCCCCATCGTCGTCGACGCCAGGATCGCCAACAGCACGGCGATCCCGATACCGCCGACGAGCGCTTTCGTCCTCCGCTCCATTTATCGGCCCTTCGGTATCGGAGATTATCAACGCTTCGTCCGATCCCTGAGGGTAGGACGGGCCGGGGCCCACCCCGTCCGTATCAAAGCGCCGAAAGGAGCACCCGATCGAGCTCGAAAAGCAGCGCAACCCCCGAGGCGAGTAGCACCGCCCCGACCGTCCGCCGGACGACATCGCGGCGGCCGAGCACGCCGAGCCGAGCCGCGATCGACTGTCCGGCTAGCCGGCCGCCGTAGGCGACGCCGAGGAGTGGGAAAGCGAACCCCGAGCCGTAGACGAAAAGCAGTAGGCCGCTCTCGGCGGCCGCCCCAGTCGTCGCCGCGTACGCCAACACCGCGCCCAGAACCGGGCCGACACAGGGCAGCCAGATGACGCCGAGCAGCGTCCCCAAGACGAACGCGGAGGAAACCGGCCGCCGTCGCGAGTCGAGGGCGGCCACCCGCCCCGAGGCACTCGCGACGAGTCTGGAGGTGTGCGTCGAGTAGATCCGGTGGAGGTCGTCGTCGAACATCACCGCCCCGAAGGCGATGATGGCGAGAAACGCCGGGAGCCGGAGCGCGTCGGGCGAGAACGAGCCGGCTGTTCCGACGAGCACGCCGAGAGCCGTAAAGGACAGCAGGCTGCCGGAGACGATGGCAACGGGGCGGCCACGGTGGCCGGCGCTCCCGGAGAGCAGCGGCGGGAGGAGCGGCAGACAACAGGGCGTGAGTATCGTCGCCACCCCTGCGAGGAACACCACGGACAGGGTCGGAAGCTCCATTCGTCGGCTGTAGGGAACTACAACCCTTAACTTATCCGTCCGACAAGCGTCGGTATGGCAGCCGTCTCGCTGTCCGGCGTTTCGAAGCGGTTCGGTCCCCACGTTGCCGTCTCGGACGTCTCCTTCGAACTCGCGGACGGGGAGCGGGCCGTCGTGTTCGGGGCCAACGGTGCGGGCAAGACGACCCTCCTCAGGATGGTCGCCTCACTGTCACGGCCGACGGAGGGAGTGATCGAGATCGGTTCCCAACCCGTCTCCGACAACGCCGCGGTCCGGTCACGGATCGGCGTTCTCACCCACGAAACAATGCTGTACGAGGAGCTCACGGCGCGTGAGAACCTCCGACTCCACGCGCGGCTCCACGGCGTCGATCCCGGCGTCTGTGAGGAACTCCTCGAAACGGTCGGGCTGGCCGATCGCGGCGGTGAACGGGTCGCCGGCTTCTCACACGGCATGGGAAAGCGGGTCTCGCTGGCGAGAGCGCTCGTCCACGATCCCGACGTGTTGTTCCTCGACGAGCCCTACACCGGTCTCGACCAGGCCTCCCTGGATCGTGTCGAGTCAGTGCTCGAAGGGCTCGACGACCGGACGGTGTTGGCAGCGACTCACGACCTCGAACGCGGGGTCGGGTTTGCGGACCGGATCCTCTTCATGAACGACGGCCGTCTCGTCGGCGACGCCGAGGCCGATCGCTTCGGGGCGGCCGAGGACGCGATCGGGGAGTACGAACGCCTCTGTCGGGGGGACACCGAAGGGGTCGACGGGGACGTGCGATGACCGAGATCGGTCGATACGCCCGGGTCGTTTACGAGATCGCTCGCAAGGACCTTCTCGTCGAGACCCGAAGCAAACGGACGATCAATGCCGCGTTCGTCTTCGCGTTGCTCATCGTCGTCGTATTCTCGTTCGTCTTTGGCGAGGAGGTCTCGGACAGGGACGTTCTCGCGAGGGGGGCACTCTGGGTGGCCGTCGTCTTCGGCGGTGTCGTCGGAATGAGCCACGCGGTCGCCAGGGAGGGGCAAAACGGGGCCCTCGACGGGCTCCTCCTGACGCCGGTCGATCGGTCGGCGATCTACGTCGGAAAGGTCCTGAGCTCGACGGCGTTCGTCGGCGTGGTCGGCCTGCTGAGCCTCGGGTTCGTCGTGGTGTTTCTGGATTACTCGTTTGCCCCGACGACCCTGCCGACGCTTCTCGTCGTCCTCGCGCTCGCCGCGCTCGGCTTCAGCGCCGTAGGCGTGTTGCTGTCGATGTTGATGCTGCACTCGGGGCTTCAGGAGTCGCTTCTGCCGGTGCTTTTGATACCGCTCGTCATCCCGATACTGCTCGCGGGGACCGAACTGACACAGCCGTCGCTCTCGGCCCCGATGGCCTCGGCGTGGCTCCGGGTCCTCGTCACGTACGACGCCCTGATGTTGCTCGCCGGGTGGATGACCTTCGAGTTCGTCGTCGAAGGGTAGCTTTCGGGCGCCGCTGCGATCCGGGACGGAAGCCGAAAGTCGACCCCCGACCTACCGGTCGCGGAACCGCCAGGCGTCGGCGGTCGTAAGCGCGGCCATTCCGAGCAACATGAGCAGGACACCGAACCAGATCTGGTTCGCGAGCGGGTATCGGTCGATCGTGATCGATGCGCCGGCCCCGTCGACGGAGCCGACGACGTACGTATCGCCCGTCACCCCCCGCTCGATGATCGCGTCGTTGGTGTTCATCTCCGACCGGAGGTACTCCTGTTCGGCGACGGTCCCGGAGGCGACCCGTTCGTCGCCGTCGTACACCGTCACGTCGAGTTCGTGTGAGATCACGCGCGGCGTGTGGGCCTCCCGCGGCGGATCGGAGAGCGGACCCATGTTCTGTCCGTCGGTGTAGACGTAGATGCTCCCGTCACCGGCGCTCCCCTCGACGCCGAAGACGGTCCCGCGGGCGATGACCTCGGTTCCGATGTCGAAGGTCACCGACTCGTCGGCGCTCGCGAGCCACACGTCGGAGTCGTCGAGGCGGGCGACGGCGGTCCCGTCGATCTCGTCCGTCTCGGTGATCGCGCCCCTGACGAGCGAGACCTCCTCGTCGACCCGGACCACCTCCCCGGGCGAACGGGCGGCCTCCTCGATCGTCGGCTGCTCGGCCGTCCCGTAGTCGGTTATTTCCACGGTGTACTCCGAGTCGGGGACGTCCTGAACGATCGGTTCGGGGTCGTTACCGACCTCGTCGACCCCGATGACCGCGACCGACGCGGAGGTCGCAAAGAGGTACACGAACGAAATGGCGACGATCAACACGGCACCCCCGACGTGCACGAGGACGATCCCCGTCTCGCGGAGTTTGAAACGGCGGGAGGGGACCCCCCGGATCCGCGAGACGTATCGGGCCGTCCAGGCCGTCGCGAAGAAGGCCGCCGGCGGGACGATAGAGAGCACACTCAGGTTGCCGACGACCCGGTAGACGAGCGGGTCGAGCGCGCCTGGATCGCTCAGATACCAGTTCGGCGACGGCGCGATGAACGCCGAGACGGCGGTCACGAGCGCTACGGCCGCCGTCGCACCGATCGCGAGGCGTCGTCGTCGGGTGTCCAGAAGGGCGTACAGCCCGCCCGCGAGGAGTCCGATCACGACGACAGGGTAGCTCCAGAGGTTGTAGTGGTCCTGGCCGACGCTCACCTCGACGCCCGTGGCCGCGTTCCGGATCACCGGGAACGACAGCCCCCACGCGGAGATGAACGCCAACACCGCAAACGAGAGCACGGCGACGTGGTAGACAGTCCGGAGGGTTAGCCACGACTCGCCCGCGGGGCGTTCGGCGTCGTCGGCGTCGCGGATCCAGTACGCCACGGGGAGGGCGATCGCCGCCGATCCGGTCGTGGCGAGCAAAAAGAGGATCCCGGTCCCGATCCCGCCGGCCGCAAAGGAGTGGACGCTCCGGAAGACGCCGCTCCGGACGACGGTGGTCGCGAACACGACGAGCGGGAAGATGAACGCCGCCGACGCCGGAGCGAAGATCGGATACTCGCCGGTTTTGCCGTAACGGTTGAGCGAGTGCAACGACGCCGTGAGCGCGAGCCACGGGATGAGAACGGCGGTTTCGACTGGGTCCCACGACCAGAACCCACCCCATCCGAGCACGCCGTACGCCCAGATACCGCCGAAAACGATCGCGGCCGTAAGCAGGAGCCACGAGACGCGGAGCCACTGGACCATGCTCGGCAGCCACTCGTCGAAGACGCTCTCCTCGCCGCGGAACAGCGAAACGAAATGCGTGACCCCGAGCGCGAAGGGGACGATCAACAGCGCGTACGCCGAGAACGTGATCGGAGGGTGTATCGCCATCCACGGATCGATCAAAAGCGGGTTCAGCCCGTCGCCGTCGGGTGGCACGAACCCATCGGGTGTATCGGGGAACGCCGTCTCGATCGGGGCGAAGGGGCTCTGTGCCACCAGCATCGTCGCGAAGACGGCGACGATCCCGAGCGAGAGCGACTGCACCAGCCGCGAACCGCGGCCACCGAACCGACTCGAATACACGGTCCACGTCGCGACGATGCCCGTTAGCGTCGCCCAAAGCAGGATCGATCCCTCGTGGCTCGCGTACGCGCCGGTGACCCGGTACAGCAGCGAGAGGTAATCGGCGGAGTTCTGCCAGACGTAGGCGTTCGTGTAGTCGCCGACGACGAACTGATAGGTCAGATACACCTGTGCGACGGCGAGCGCGCCCGTCGAGACGCCCGCCGCGGCGAGTATCACTCGACGGAGATCCTCCGTCCGGTCGAGGTAGCTGTACAACAACAGGATCGCCGAGAGGCTGCTTGCGAACGCCGCAACCGCTATAAGCGCGGTTCCGGGCGTCAGTGTCGTTTGGAACATCGTGTTAGTTCGTCGCCGCCTGAAGGCCGTTTCGGAGTTCCTGGTGGAACTGATCGCGTTCGACGTAGCCGCCCAGCCGGGTTATCTCCTCGCGATCCTCCGTCATGACGACGTGTTGTGGCGGATAGCTCGCCTCGTGTTCGGCCGCGAGTCCGACTCCGGGGCCGGGGTCGTCGAGGTTCACCGCGATCAGCACGTACTCGTCGAGCGTCTCGCGGATGTCGTCGTCCTGGTAGTGTTCCTCATCGTACGTCTGACAGTACGTACACCAGGTCGTCCAGTAGTAGACGAGCACGGGCTGTCCGCGCTCCTCGGCCAACGCGAGCGCTTCGTCGGGGTCCTCGTGCCACTCGAGTCCGCCCTGATACGTGTAGTCGTGGTCGCTCAAAACCGGTGCCGCGTTCATCGAGTAGTAACCGAACCCCAACACGGCGACGAGAACGACGATCGTGAGAAGTTTTCGGGGGTTCATTTGTCGGTGTTCTGGGTTGCGATCTGCCGTTGAAAACGCCGTCGGTTAGCTGCCATCGGCCGTGTGGCCCGGCTCTATTCGGCTCGGCGGGTACGGACGATCAGCGCCGTCGCCAGCGCCAGCGCCAGCGCGATGACGGTCACGCCCAGCGTGAGGCCGGGCATGTCGACGATGCCGCCGTCGTCGGGCTCGTCCTGCATCTCGGTCGCTTCGTCGCCGCCGTTCATCTCGACACCGTTGTCGTCGCCCTCCTCAACGAGGTTACCGTCGGCGTCCATCGGGATCATCGACTCGCCGCTCGGGGCGGGAAGCCGCGGCATCTCCTGGTCGGGGTACTCGCCGGTCAGGCTCGTGAGGAACGCCTCGATGTTCTGGACTTCCTCGTCGGAGAGGTCCTCGTCGAGCTGGCACGCCCCCATCACGCGGATCGTCTCCTCAAGCGTCGGAGCCTGGCCCGTGTGCAGGTACGGTGCGGTGTGTTCGACGTTCCGCAGGGTCGGGACCTTGTACATGAACTCGTCGGCCGAGTCGTCAGTGACGCCCATGCGGCCGGGGTTGTCCATCAGGTCGTACTCCTCGACGTACTCCTCACACTGGGCGTTGTCGCGGAACGTCGGATGGGGCTGGTAGACGCCGTTACCGGACTCGGGTTCCTCCCACTGGCCGCTGAACATCGGCCCGGAGTGACAGCTCTGACAGCCGAGCTCCTGGAAGGACTCCATCCCGTCGAGCTGTTCGTCCGTGAGCGCGTCGGCGTCACCCTCGACGTACTGGTCGTAGGGGCTGTTCGGCGTTACGAGCGTCCGCTCGTAGGCGGCGATCGCATCGACCGTGTTTTCGAGCGTGATCAGCTCCTCCGGGTCGGTGCTTTCGGCTTCGTCGCCGTACACTTCCTCGTACGCCTCGACGTAGCCGTCGACGGCCCGGACGCGGTCGAGCGCTGCCTCGTGGTCGGGCATCCCCATCTCGACGTCGGCGACGAGCGGACCTTCGGCCTGCTCGGCGAGCGTGTCCGCGCGGCCGTCCCAGAACTGGGTGTGGTGGAACCCGGAGTTCCAGACCGTCGGTGACGACACCGGCCCGGTCTGTCCGTGGACACCCATCGAGGTCGGCCGCCCGTCGTCACCGCCCTCCATCACGTTGTGACACGTGTTACACGAGATCGTCCCCGTCTCGGAGATCCGTGGGTCCAAGAAGAGCTGTTTGCCGAGTTCGATCTTCTCCTCGGTATCACCCTCCTGTCGCAGGTACTCGTATCCGGGGTGTGATTGGCTCGGCGGTTCGACCGGCAGCTCGTCCGTCTCGTTGTCCACCTGTTGAGTCTGTGAGACGGGGTCCGTTTCGACATTATCGGACGTTGACACGTCAGCAGCTGAGGCGGCCCCTACTGCCCCGATCAGAAGGAGGCCGACGCACAGCGCGACGAGTAACCCGAGTCGTTTGCTCCACATACTCGGCGATTTATGCCGATATTATATAAACGTAGGGATCGCCGCCCCTCTCAAACCGTAGGACAGTCCCAGGGGATTTTTATCGCGCTTAGTGTCAGATTTACTATATGCCGTACATATTCGGCTGGGGAGTGACCGCGGGAACCACGGATCGGGATCATGAGTAAGGCTTAGGGGAACCTCCGCACAACGGTCGTGCTGTGTTCCGATCGAACCGGGTCGCCATCGTCGGAGCGCTGTTCGCCTGTGTGGTCCTCGCGGGGTGTGCCGGATCCCTCGTCGGCGACGGCGGCTCCGATCCCGAGCCCGCCGTCGACGCCGCGGCGATCGAGGAGCACGCGGGCAGCGTGGACCGATACCGGATCGAGCGGACCCGGACGCTCCGGTCGGAGGCGGTCAACGAAACAACCGAAATCGAGGGCGCGATCGACACCGAACTCCGTCGCGCCCGGCTGTCGATGCGAACCGAGACCGACGTCGGATCCGGGGTGCGAACGACGGAGACCGAACAGTACGTGGACGGTGACACGCGGTACACTCGCGACGGGGACGAATGGGAACGGACGGACGGCGACTGGACGGCGGTCGAGACGCTGTCGGACGCCGTCGGGACGCTGAACGGTGCGACGTTCGATCCGGTCCGAACCGAGACCATTGACGGGACGGAGACGACGATGTTTCGGGTCCGCCTGACCGACGAGCAGCGGGCGGAGCTCGCCGGGGCCACCGGGAACCGCCACACCGGACTGGAGGTACGGGAGCTCGTCTACTACGCGTTCGTCGACACCGGGACCGACACCCTGTACGGAACCGATCTCCGGATGGAGGTCACGCAGGGTGGCGGTCCGGCGGTGATCACCCTCGAGACGTTCTTCACCGATCACAACGGCGACGTGGACGTTTCCGCCCCGGGATCGATCGATCGAGCCGGGGAGTGACGTTTCCGACGGGGCGTCAGGTGTCGTCCACGCCGTCGGCGCCGGGATCGGTCCCGGCCGACGCTCGATCCCGCGCCTGTTCGAACCGATCGCGCTGAACGATCGCGCTGATCGCCGGTTCCTCCAGGAGATCGACGAGCGCGGTCGGGTCCCCCTCGACCAGCAGTGTCCCCTCCCGTTCGACCGCATCGAGGAGCTCGACACCGGTCGCTGCTGTTCTGTCATCGGCGGTGTCGATCGCCGCCGCGACGAGTTCCTGTTCGCGTTCGGCGAGCCGGCGTTCGGCCTCCTGTCTGTCGATATCGCCGTCGTCGAGGGCGCTTCTGACCTCGAGTTGGGCTTCCCGTAGCTCCCCCGGATCGGGCTGGACGATCATCGCCACGGTCCGGGTCGTAGCTTCGGAGCCGCCGTCGGGTGTCGGTTCCGGCGGCTCCGGTTCGGGATCCGATTCCGACGGTCGCTCGCTCCGAAGCCCGGAGCAGCCGGCGAGGCCGGCCGCGCCGACGCCGGTCAGGGTGAGAAACTGCCGTCTGTCGGGGTCTCCGCGTGTGTTCATGCGTTCCGTTTCGGAGTCCCGGCGAAAAAGTCCCGCGATCGACACGGGGCCGGTCGCCGGATCAGCCGTCCGCAGTCGGGGCGAAGGCGCTACCAAGCCGGGCACAAAACAGGGCGAAGCCGCCGAGTACCGGCGCGGTCGCGGCGCCGATCGCCGTGCCGACGGCGACGGCACCGAACACCGATCCGAACCCCGGTTCGACGGGGGTCGGGAGCGGCGAGACGAAGCCGAGCACGATCACGATGGTCACGTACGCCAACGCGACCCCGCCGCCGGCGACGACGCTCCGGCCGAGCCAGGCGCGACCCCCGATGCGTCGCCGATCCGACGGCGGGACAACTCCGGCGGCGACGACTGCGAGCAGCCACAGATAACAGAACAGAACCGTCGCCGCCGGGGTCCCGATGGCCGCAAGGACCGCCGCGAGACGGTCCGCGACGTGGCTCGCGAGAACCACCCCGACAACGAGGACGGCGGCCGTCGCCGTCCCGACACCCCACGCCTCGAGGTGGCGGTCAGCCACGCGCGAGCACCCCCGCTGTCGAAACAATCACCATCACACCGACCGCGGTCGCCGCGTACAGCAAGCGGATCCGACCGCCGACCGCCGTCTCGACCCCCCGGCGACGGAGGTCGAGCACGGCGAGGGTTCGAACGAGGGAGACGACTGTCACCACGAGCACGACGGCAAGCTTGAACGAGAGCGCGCTCGCGCGGACGCCCTGGGCCGGGACACCGAACCCGACGAGGTTGCCCAGCCCGGAGAAGACAACAGCGCCGAGAACGGCCCAAAAGACCGCCTCGAACCACGAGAGGAGGCGGACCGGGACCGCCCCGCCGACGCGGAATCCGAGCCACAGGACGGCGGCCCCACCCAGGACGAACCCGCCGGCGAGGACGTGGATCGCCCGGACCGCGAGATACGGCGACACTACCATCGGAACGGGCTTCGGGGCCCGTCGACAAGTACGTACGGCATTCGACGCGAGTCTGTGGGTTCGTGCGGGTCGGGGGCAATCGTCCCGCGACCTCCGCGCCACCGGTATGCGATCGAACGCCGGGCGCGCCGCCACCGCATCACTCATTTATCAGTGATCCCTCCGTGCGGGCATGCAGGACACCCGGCGGCGAATACTCGATGCGCTCTCCGAGGGACCGATCTCCGGCCCGGAGCTGGCCGAGTCGCTCGGCGTCTCGCGGGCGGCGGTCTGGAGCCACGTCGAGGCGCTCCGCGAGTCGGGGTTCGAGATCGGGAGCCGCGGGGACGGCTACGTGCTGGCGTCCGTCCCGGAGTTCGGCGAGGGGAGCGTCGAGTACGGCCTCTCGGCCCCGTTCGAGATCGAGTATCACGATTCGATCGGAAACACGAACGACCGCGCCCGGGAGCTCGCGGCCGCCGGCGAGTCCGGGACCGCGGTGGTGGCCGACGAACAGACCGCTGCCCGCGGCCGCCTCGGACGCGAGTGGAACGCGCCGTCGGGCGGGATCTACCTCAGCCTCGCCTGCCGCCCGGATCTCCCCCCGGCGCAGGCGCCGATCTACACCCTCGCGGCGGCCGTGGCGACGACCGAAGCGCTCCGGGGGGTCGGCGTCGACGCCGGGATCAAGTGGCCGAACGATGTCCTCGTCGACGGGCGGAAGCTCGTCGGGATCCTGACGGAAATGGAGGGCGAGGCCGACCGCGTCTCGTGGATCGTCGTTGGGATCGGTATCAACGCGAACGTCGACGGCGACGCCGTCCCGGCGGGGGCGACGACGGTCCGCGAGCGGGTCGGCGATGTCGACCGGGCGGCGCTGACCCGGGCGGTGATAGAGCGCTTTGACGAACTCGTCGCGACACCGGAGGAGGTCCTCCCTGCGTGGCGGGCGGCGGCAGTCACGCTCGGAAAACGGGTCCGCGTGGAAACCGCGGGCGGCGATGTCGTCGGGGAGGCCGTCGACATCGAGTTCCCCGGGCGACTCGTCGTCGCGACCGACGACGGCGAGGTGGGCGTCTCCGCGGGCGACTGTGAACACCTCCGGCCGGTTTGACGCCGTTATTCGAGGGCTTCCGTCACCGACGGGTCGGCGGCGATCGGCCCGTCGCCGTCCCCGGATCGGTCCGGGGCGGAGTCCACATCGCCGACCCGGACGGTCAACACGGGAACGTCGGCGGACCGGACGACGCGTTCGGCGACGCTGCCGAGCAGCAGGCGATCGAGGCCCCCGCGCCCGTGAGTGCCCATCACGACGAGATCGCAGTCGGCCTCGTCGGCGTACGCGACGATCTCGCGGCTCGGCGTCCCCTCGACGATCTCCGTCTCGGTCCGGGGGACGCTCGCGCGGCTCTCGGCCGCGTCGAGCGCCGCGTTCCCCTCGTCGTGGAGCATGGAGCCGACGCGTTCCCACGACGTCTCCATCGGAAGCCCGGAGAACGAGGCCGTGTGGGCGGCGTACACGAAGTGTATCGCCGCGTCGTGGACGCCCGCGAGCTCCGAGGCCGTCTCGATCACCCGGGCCATCCCCTCGGAGCCGTCCGTCGGGACGAGGATTCTGTTGAACATTGTGCTCACACCACACGGACATCGTCGCGGGAGATACAAACCGTTTTCGACGTTTTAGGGCCCGACAGCCGCAGTTCAACGCAGAACGACGTTCGACACATCGGCGACACCGGCTCGGCGGACGACCGCCCGGACCGGGTCACGGACCCCGGAGAGGTTGTCCGAGTCGCCGTCGAGAACGAGCAGCCGAGCCCGCCGCCCCGGCTCGACGACGCCGCAGTCGAGGCCGGCGATCTCGGCGCCGGCGGCGGTCGCCATCCGGAGGACCTCCGGCGCTTGGACGTCGCACAGCTTCGAGACGAACTCCATCTCGCGGAACATCGACGGGCTGTTCAACATCACGTTGTCGGTCCCGAGCGCGACGGTCGTCCGTTCGAGCAGTTCGGCGATCGGCGGGAGCCCGACGCCGGTCACGAGGTTCGAACGCGGGCAGACGACGGTCGGAACGTCGCTGTCGGCGAGCCGTTCGAGGTGGAGCTGCTCGGCGTGAACCATGTGGACGAGGAAATCGGGGTCGAGATCCAGCGCCGGGTTGATATCGTGTGGATCGCGCTCGCCGGCGTGGATGCCAAACGGTTTGTCGCGGGCGCGAGCGGCGTTTCGCTCCTCCGAAAAGTCCGCATCGCGCGCACCGCTCGCGCCGTAGCCGTCCGCGACGTCGAGGACGTCCGTCCCCTCGCGGCCCATGACGAACGGGTCGATACCGAGCGGGCCGACCGCCTCGCGAAGGGCTTCGACGCCCTCGATCCCGCCCTCGCGGAACTCGACGAACGCGCCGGTTCCGCCGGCCTGCATGTACCGGAGCGACCGCCGCATCGAGGCGACGAGCTCCTCGCGGGACGCCGCCGCGAGCAGCCGGTGTTTGAGGCCGTCCGGGGGCGCGACGAGCTCGTCGAGGTCGAGCCCGCGGCCGGCCTCCTTCGCGATCGAGTCGCCGAGATGGGTGTGGGCGTTGACAAACGCCGGACAGATGACGTCCGAGGAGGCGGTGCCGCACTCCTCTATCGCGGTGATCTCGCCGCCCTCGACGACGACGCGCCCCTCGATCGGTTCGTACGCGGGGCCGGCAAGGATCGTTCCCGATAGTTCCATACCGGGGCTACGGCCGCCGCGTTTAAATCCGTTGTATCTTTCGCCGTCACCGGGGCGCTCAGAACTCGTCGAGGGTGGTGTTGATCCCCTTCCGGGCCTCGATGACGCGGGCGTCGAGATCGAGCCCGAGCACCGCTTCGGCGGCCTCCCCGACCTCGTCGGTCGCCCCCTCGGGGGCGTACACCCCGAGCCGCCACTGTTCGTGTTGGGCCCGCCGAAGCGCGGCGACGAGCGTCGATTGACTCCCGAGCGCCCGGATCTCGCCGTTGACGACGACCCGGCTCGTCGACTCGCTCATGTGCGGTCGGTCGGGGACATCGAGCACGACGGCGTCGGTGTCGACGGCGGCACGGGCCGCGATCCCGCGTTCGTACTCCCGCAGGGTCCCGTGGTCGGCGTCGACGATCCGATCCGGGACGTCGCGGAGCTCGGCCCAGATGGCGCGTTTATAGATCGTTCGGGTGTCGAGCCGGCGAGCGAACGCGGCCGTTTCCGGGCACTCACGGAGGGCAACGAGCAACCCGGCGTCGTCGAGGCGGCGAAGCTCCGCCGCTGTCGTGTCGCCGGCTTCGAGCAACCGCCGGCTCGCACGCCGGAGCATCGCCTTCGAGATGCGGGCGACGTGATGGTTGTAGACGACTGGGTTCATCAGCGACCGGGCGACGAGAAGCGACTCCGCGGTCTGGACGTTGCCCTCGGCGAGGACGAGCCGCCCGTCGACGAAGCGCAGCTCCCGTATCAGCCGTCCGGCGTCGATCGTCCCGTACGGGACCCCGGTGTGGTGGGCGTCCCGGACGAGATAGTCCATCCGATCGACGTCGAGCTCCCCGGAAACGAGCTGGCCGAACTCCCCCTCGCCGGCGATAAGGGCCGCGACCGCGTCCGGGTCGATGTCGTGTAACGCCAACACGCGGGCGATCTCGCCGCCGTCGAGGAGGTCGTCGACCTCGTCGTGTAGCCGGCCCGTCCGCCGGGCGACGAGGGACTCGACGTTGTGGCTGAACGGGGTGTGGCCGACGTCGTGGAGGATCGCCGCCGCCCGGATCCGCTCGGCCCGGGGACCGCCGATCGAGAGCTCCGACAGCGCCCGGTCGGCGAGGTGATAGACGCCCAGCGAGTGCTCGAAGCGCGTGTGGTTCGCGCTCGGGTAGACGAGCCCGACAGTGCCGAGCTGTTTGATCCGTCTGAGCCGTTGGACCTCGGGCGTATCAAGCAGCGCCGCCGCGACCCCGTCGACGGCGATGTGGTCGTGAACGCTGTCCTTTATCGTGACCATCCACCGGGCAGTTCGGCGCGATCGAACATAAACGGTCGCGCCGCGGCGGGCGGAGCGCCGGGACGCGTCCGGCGCCGCCGGGGGCGACGGTCAGATACAAACCCGTCCGGCCGAAACCGGTCGTATGGTTACGTTCCTCGCCGGCGGTACGGGGACGCCGAAACTACTCTACGGCTCCGAGGAGGTGTTCGATCCCCCGGAGAGCCCGGTCGTCTGCAACACCGGCGACGACATCGAGTTGAGCGGGGTCGTCGTCTGCCCGGACGTCGACACGGTGCTGTTCTCGGAAGGGGGAACGCTCGACCGCGAGACGTGGTGGGGGATCGACGGCGACACGACCGCGACACACGGGAAGATCAACGAGATGGCCGAGCGCGCCGGCCTCGACCCGGGGCCGCGGTATCTCCCCGAAGAGAGACAGACGGCGGGCCGGGAGCTCGCCCGGTTTCGGCGCTTTTCGGGCGTCGCCGAGTTCATGGAGCTCGGGGACGAGGACAGGGCGGTCCACGTCACACGGACCGGCTTGCTCGACGAAGGGGCGTCGCTGACGGCGGTTACGGCGACGCTTTCCGAGGCGTTGGGCGTCGAACGTCCCGTGTTGCCGATGAGCGACGATCCCGTCGCGACCATCGTCCACACGCCGGAGGGGCCGATGCACTTCCAGGAGTTTTGGGTTCACCGTCGCGCCGACCCGGCGATCGAGCGCGTCGAGTTCCGGGGCGCCGACGCGGCCGAGCCGACCGACGCCGTCCTCGATGCGCTCGACGATCCGGTCGTCGTCGGCCCCTCGAACCCGATCACGAGCCTCGGGCCGATGCTCGCGATGGAGTCGTTCGCGGCGGCGCTGAACTCGACCCCCGTCGTCGCCGTCTCGCCGTTCGTCGGGGACCGGCTCTTTTCGGGGCCGGCGGGGAAGCTGATGGCGGCGGCGGGGTACGAGCCCTCGACCGCCGGTGTCGCCGATGCCTACCCCTTCGCCGACGCGTTCGTGCTCGACACCGAGGACGGGACGGAGCTCGATCGGCCGACCGTCCGGACCGACACCGAACTCGGAGCGCCGACCGACGGCGAACGGGTCTGTCGGGCGGTCGAGACGGCGCTGGAACGCGTCGGAGGGGACCGATGAGTTTCGAACCCCGGGTCGCCGCCGCGTCGCTGTCCGGCGAGGCGGACGCCCAGTGGGCCCGGAACGCGGCGCCGTACGTCGGCTGTGCCTTCCTCGGCGGGCTGGCGATCGACCCGGAGACGCGGGCGGCCGCACGTCGGTTGGTCGACCGGGACCGGACGGAGTTCCTCCCGGCGTCGCCGCTTTCGTTCGTGGACGAGCAGCTGTCGGCGCTCTCGGGGACCGACCTCCGTCCGGCGTTCAACGTTCGGAGCGTCGACCCCGACCGGATCCGGGCGGCGGCCGAGGTCTGTGCCGACCACGGTGCGATCCTCGAAATAAACGCCCACTGCCGGCAGGCGGAGATGTGCGAGGTCGGGGCGGGCGAGTCGCTGCTCCGGGACGGCGAGCGTCTCCACGAGCTGGTGGCCGCGGCCGCGACGACGGGGGCGACGGTGAGCGTCAAGCTCCGGGCCGAGGTCGGTGGGGTCGCGCTGCCGTCGCTGTCGGCGACGCTGGCCGGGGCCGGGGCGGACATCCTCCACGTCGACGCGATGGACAGCGAGGCGGTCGTGGCCGACATCGTCTCGCGCGCGCCCGGGGCGTTCGTGATCGCGAACAACGGCGTCAGGGGCCACGGGACGGTCCGGGAGTACCTCGGGCACGGGGCCGACGCCGTCTCCGTGGGGCGGCCATCGGACGATCCGAGGGTGCTGCGGCGCGTCCGGCGGGCCGTCGACGACGACGGTGTGGGGCGGAACGAAAGCGGCAACGCGTCGCCCGATCCGGGGGTGTCGCCGGATGCGTGACGCCGCCGAGAACGGACAGCTCGCGCTCCTGCTCGAAGTTGCGGGTACCCCGAAGCCGGGAAACGTCGACCGCCGCCGCGACTACGAGGACCTCCGGTTCGAACAGTTCCTGGCGGGTGCGGTCGGCGCTTCCGAGGGGTTGCGGGCGGCCGCCGACGGGGAACCGATCGGGGCGGCGTTCGAGTCGGCGATCGAGGGAATGAGCGGGCAGTCGGGCGGCAACACGCAGTTCGGCGCGCTCCTCGTCACCGTCCCGCTGGTTCGGGCCGCGTCGGCGGGACGGCTTACGCCGGCCGGGGTCGCGGGGGTCGTCGAATCGACGACCGTCGCCGACGCCTGCGCCTTTTATCGGGCCTTCGAGCACGTCGACGTGGCGGTCGACGAGCCGCCGGAGGATCTCGACGAGTTGGACGTCCGTCGCGGCGGGGCGGCGACGGGGACACTGCGGGAGCGGGGGACGACGCTGTACGACGTGATGGAGCTGTCGGCGGACCGCGACGGGGTCGCCGCGGAGTGGGTCTCGGGGTTCGAGCGGAGCTTCGAGGCCGCGGGGTGGCTGCTCGACGACGAGGGACCGATCTACCGCCGGGCGTCGCGGACGTTCCTCCGACTCCTCGCCGCGGAGCCGGACACCTTCGTCGTCACGAGAAACGGCGAGGCGGCCGCCGAGGAGGCGACGAGACGGGCGCGGGCGGTCCTCGACGGCGAGGAAGAGGCCGAATCCCTCGCCGAGGAGTTCGTCGCCCGCGACATCAACCCCGGAACGACCGCCGATCTCACCGCCGGGGCGCTGTTTGTCGCCCTCGAAGGAGGGCTGGAGGTGTGACGTGAGCGACGCCGAGTGGCCCGTCGAGCTCCGCGGCGTCACGGAGTCCGTCGTGACGACGCTCGGGCCGAACGACCGCTGGAACGTCGCCGCCCTCGGACTGTTCGCCGGTGATCCGGTCACGGCCCGGACCTGGGGGCGCACCCGGACGTGGCGGAACTTCACCGAACGCGGGGGCGGGTACGTCCAGTTCACCGTCGATCCGGTCGACTTCGTCGACGCCGCCTGCTCGGTTCGCGAGGAGGACGACCCGGTGCTTTCGAGCGCCGACGCGTGGGCGAAGCTCGAGGTCGAACGGATCGAGGAGGGGACAGAAGGTGACACCCAGTGGGTCGAGTGGGCGCTCCGTCCCGTCGACTCGGCGATCGAACGCGAGACGGTTCCGACGACGAACCGCGGCTACTACGCGGTGATCGAGGCGACCGTCGCGGCCTCGCGTCTCGACGTCCCCGGCTACGATACCGCGGCGCTTCGGGACCGGATCGACTACTTCGAGGAGGTCGTCGGGAGCTGCGGCGGCCCCCGCGAGCGGGCGGCGTTCGAGCGGTTCCGCGAGCACACAGGGATCGAGTCGGGGGAGGCGGGGGACGCTCCGGGCACGAGTTTATAAGTGAACGGTCGATACGGGGAGGTAAGCGAGATGGGAACGAACACCGAAGCGAGGGCACCGCTCCCGGCTCAGCCGTCGGCGGAACGCACCTATCGAGAAGTGAACGGGGTCACGCTACACGCCGTCGCCGCCGGCGACCCGGACGACCCTCTCGTCGTGTTTCTGCACGGCTATCCCGAGTTCTGGTACGAGTGGCGCGAGTACGTCGAGCCGTTCGTCGAAGCCGGTTACCGCGTGCTCGTTCCCGACCAGCGCGGCTACAACCGCAGCGAGAAACCCGCCGGCAACCGGGCGTACCGGATCGACGAGCTCTCCGGCGATATCGTCGGGTTGATCGGGACGGAACGCCGAGCGAGCGCACACGTCGTCGGCCACGACTGGGGGGCCGCGGTCGCGTGGGATCTGGCGCTCCGACATCCCGACGCCGTCGACCGGCTCGGTATCATCAACGTGCCGCACCCGACGGTGTTCGAGGAGACGCTCCGGTCGAACCCGACCCAGCTCCGACGGAGCTGGTATGTGTGCTTCTTCCAGCTTCCCCGGCTCCCGGAGTGGGTTCTCGGGCGGAACGATTACGAGTCGCTCGTGGCCGCGATGTGTGAGGGGGCCCAGCCCGGAACGTTCGACGAGGCGGATCTCGAACGGTACCGTCGGGCGTGGGCGCGCGGCGGGTCGCTGACGGCGATGCTTGGGTGGTACCGGGCGCTCGTCCGACACAGGTCCGAGCCGCCGCGCGAGCGTGTCACCGCCTCGACGTGCGTCCTCTGGGGTGAGAACGATCGGGCGCTCGTCCCGGAGATGGCTCCGAAGAGCCTCGAGTACTGCGACGACGCGACGCTTGAGCGGTTCCCGGACGCGACACACTGGCTTCCACACGAACGTTCCGACCGAGTGATCGAACGGCTGCTCGACCACCTCGAAGCCTGATCCCCGGCCTTGCGGTGGCGTTCAACTCATGAACAGCCGCCGGTTGGCGCGCTCGTGAGCCATCCCCATCGTCTCCGCGAGCGGCGCAAAGGAGGTGAGCTCCCCGAGGCCCGAATCGACGTACCGGTCACAGACCGCCTCGACGACGGCCAAAAGCGCCGTCAGCTGCGCCTGGATGTCGGTGTGCCCGAAGCGACCGAGCCGCTGGGCGGCCCCCAGAAGCTCCGTGACGAAGGCGTACGCGCCGACGAGACAGGCCGTCCGTCGGTCGATGCCCGCCGCCTGCGTCACCACGCCGAGAGCGACCGGGTATCCACCGGGGGTCTCGTCGGCCTCGACCGCGTCGGCGTAGGCCGCCGCGACGCCGTCTGCGTCCGGGCCGTCCCCGTCGTCCGCGCCGAACAGCCCGGGGTCGGTATCGCGGAGTAGTTCGAGCAGCTTGTGACCCCCCTTCGTCGAACTCGCCCGGAACTCCGCGGGGAGCGTTGCGGCGTGGAGCCGTTCGTCGGCCTCGATCACGCCGGCGAGCGATCCGGCCGCGGCCGCCCGGTGGGCGTTCGAGAGCGCCACCGTGTCGGCGGGGCCGACGATCCGTCGAAGGTACCCCTCGACGAGCGCGCCGAGCTCCTCGGCGGTGTCGATCCGTCCCTCGTTGACGTACTGTTCGACCCCGTAGGAGGCCGTGTAGGTCCCGACGGGGAGAAACGAGTCCGCAAAGCGCATCGCGGTGAGGAAGGCGGCGTCACTCATGGCTGTGGTCGCCGTGGCTGTGGTCGTGGCTGTGATCACCGTGGGAGTCCTCGTGGCTGTGGTCGCCGTGGGAATGCTCGTCGTCGTGGGAGTGTTTTCCCCCCTGATCGGACCCGCCCCCGTGGCGGTGCCCGTGGTCCGGCGTCTCCCCGTCGACGAACAGCTCGGCGTCGACCGCCTCGTAGCGCGTCGTCGCGCCGTCGGGAAGGTACGGCCACAGCACCTCCTCCAGAATCCGCCGCTCGGCGTCGACGGGGACGTAGACCGCGCCGTCCTCGATCGCGACATCCCAGTGTTGGTTGCCGACCCGGTGGCCGAACTCGACGGCGGCGGCGAGCGCCGCGTCGCTCGGGTCCGGCAGCTCGACGACGAGCGCCTCGCGCATCTCGAAAGTGACGACCGCGGCCCGGTCGTCGTCGACGAACAGCACGTCCCCCGACCGGAGCTCCTCGCCGCCGACGACGACGCCGAGATCGGTTCCGGCGTCGGTCTCGACGCGGAGCCGGGACTTCTTGCGCTCGTCGGCCTCGATCACGACGCGTTCGAGGGTCCCCTCGCGTTCGTGAGCCGCAACGCGCTCGTCGAGCTCGGGGTCGTCGTGTCGGTTCCCGACGACCCCGTCGATCCGCCGCATCAGTACCTCCGGTCGTCGGGTGCGCCGACACCCAAGAGCGCGTGCCGCGCCCCGTCCCAGGCAGCGGTCACCGTTTCGACGACGTCCGTGCTCCGGTCGCCGAGAACGCGGACCGAGACGCCCGACCCGTACGCGAGCTCCGAAACGCCCGCCCGGGTCCCGTCGATCTGTTCCAGCCGGCCGTGGATCGCGTCGGCCAGCTCGTCGGCCGGCTCGGAGGGCGCGAGGACGTACAGCGTCCCGACGACGCCGAACTCGCCGACGGTAGCCGGGTCGCGGGGGTCGCGCTCGTCGGGGCGCAGGTCGACGGCGTCCGAGCAGATCAACCGGCCGTCACAGCGGGCTTCGAGGCGGCTGTGGTAGTGGTCGAACCCGAACGGTTCCTGGCCGGTGAGCCCGTCGGGGACGAGCACGTCAGAGACGATGGCCGAGGCGGTCGGCTCGAGGTCGACCGACAGCGTCTGCAGACAGCGGGCGTCCTCGTTGACGATCGTCGGTCCGGGCAGGTACTCGAGGTGGGCGTCGGGGCCGACCCGGAACGTCCCGTCGAGGTGTGCGTAGTTCGAGCGCATGCTGTGGACCTTCGTCGCGCTCTGGGTCGTCACGCGGGCCCGGGCCCGGTCCTCGGCCGTGATTTCGATGCTGTGTCTGTCCCCCTGTGCGACGCCGCCGGTCGGTTCCTGGAGACACAGCGTCGTGAGGCCGGGGGCCGGATCGGTGTCGAGGGTCCCCGTCAGGTGGTACGGGACCCTCGCGTAATCCCGGAGCATGCGGGTCTCCCCGCCGGGGTTCCGGGCGAGCGTCGCCTCGAAGACGCCGTCCTTGCCGGGGCCGAACGCGGGGGCCTGCTGGAGCGGCTCCTCCCCGTAGCGCTCGAAGGAGTCGGGGATCGCGGTCATGCGAACAGGACGCCCGATTCGATCTGTTCGACGACGCCGTCGATCCCCTCCTCGGCCTTGCAGTCGGTGAACTGCGTCGGCGCGTCGCCGCGGACCGTCTCGGCGTCGGCGGCCATCACGTCGAGGTCCGCGTCGACGTACGGCGCCAGGTCGGTCTTGTTGATGACGAGGAGATCGGCCTGGGTCACGCCCGGCCCCCGCTTTCGGGGGATGTCGTCGCCCTCGGCGACGCTGATGACGAAGATGAAGTAATCGGCGAGTTCGGGGTTGAACGTCGCCGCGAGGTTGTCGCCGCCGCTCTCCAGGAGGACGACGTCGAGTTCGGGGTACGATTCGGTGAACTCGTCGACCGCCGCGAGGTTCATCGAGGGGTCCTCGCGGATCCCCGTATGCGGGCACGCCCCGGTCTCGACGCCGGTAACGAGATCCGGGGGGACGAGCCCCTCGAAGGACGCTCTGAGCCGGTCGGCGTCCTCCTGTGTCATGATGTCGTTGGCGATGACGCCCACGTCGTAGCCGGCCTCGTCGAGCCGCGGCACCAACTGCTGGACGAGCGCCGTCTTTCCCGATCCGACGGGGCCGCCCAACCCGACCGTTGCGACGTCTTCGTGCCCCATTATTCGAGTTGATCGGGCGAGTCGGCCCGGATCGGGTCGTGGATCGTCACGAGCTTCGTTCCGTCGGGGAACATCGGCTCGACCTGTACCATATCGACCATCTCGGGGACGCCGTCCATGACGTCCTCCCGAGTCAGGAGCGTCGTCGCTTCCTTCCGGATCTCGGCGACGGAGGTCCCCTCGCGGGCACGTTCGCAAGCCCAATCGGAGATGTACGCCACCGTCTCGGGGTGGTTGAGTTTCACGCCGCGCTCCTTGCGACGGCGGGCGAGCTCGGCCGCCATGAACACCGTCAGCCGCTCTTTTTCCTTTGGTGAGAGATTCATGAGTGCGTTACAGGTGGTATCGCTGTGCGAGTGCGACCTCCTCGGCCGGCTCGCAGGTGACGTGTTCGCCGTCGATCGACACCTCGAACGTCTGTGCGTCGATATCGATATCGTCCGGGCAGTAGTCGTTGTGAACCATGTCGGATTTTCGCACCGATCTGGTGCCCCGAACCGGCCGAACCGGCGTGTCGAGGCCGTAAGCGTCGCCGACGCCGTTTTCGTAGGCCGCCTCGCTGACGAACGACACCGAGAGGGCGTTCTTCGCTTTCCCCATGGCTCCGGCGCGCGGCCGCATCTCGACCGGTTCACACGTCATGAGCGAGCCGTTCGCCTCGCCCATCTGGCTGTACACCGGGAACCCGCCTTTTATTACGTACTTCGGCTTGATGCCGAAGAATTCGGGCTCCCATAGCACGATATCGGCCATCTTACCGGGCTCCAAGGAGCCGACGTACTCGTCGATCCCCGCGACCTTTGCGGGGTTTATCGTGTACTTGGCGACGTAGCGTTTGATCCGGTGGTTGTCCGCGTCGGTGCCCTCGTCCTCCGGGAGGGGCCCGCGCTGTTGTTTCATCTTATCCGCGGTCTGCCAGGTCCGGGAGATGACCTCGGCCATCCGCCCCATCGCCTGGGAGTCGGAGGTCATCATGCTGATCGCGCCCTGATCGTGGAGGACGTCCTCCGCGGCGAGGGTCTCCGCCCGAATGCGGGATTCGGCGAAGGCGACGTCCTCGGGCACGTCGGGGTTGAGGTGGTGACAGACCATCACCATATCCAGGTGTTCGTCGAAGGTGTTCTCGGTGTAGGGCATCGAGGGGTTCGTCGACGACGGCAGCATGTGGTCGTGGCCGACTAACTCGAGTACGTCGGGGGCGTGCCCGCCGCCCGCACCCTCGATGTGGAAGGTGTGGATCGCCCGGCCGTCGATGGCGTCGAACGTCTCCTCGACGAACCCGGACTCGTTGAGCGTGTCGGTGTGGATACAGACCTGAATGTCGGCCGACTCGGCGAACTCGAGACAGGTGTCGATCGCCGCGGGCGTCGAGCCCCAGTCCTCGTGGAGTTTGAGCCCACAGGCACCGGCCTCGATCTGTTCTTCGAGCGGCTCGATCCGGCTCGAGTTGCCTTTCCCGTAGAAGCCGACGTTCATCGGCCACTCCTCGGCGGCCTGCAGGAACCGTTTGACGTTCTCGGGGCCGGGCGTACACGTCGTCGCCCCGCCGCCGTACCCGCCGCCGAACATCGTCGTGATTCCGCTTGCGAGGGCGTGGTCGAACAGCTGTGGGCTATTGAAATGGACGTGGATATCGAGGGCGCCGGGCGTCGCGATGAGGCCGTCCGCGGGCGCGGTATCGGTGCTCGGTCCGATGACGAGGTCCTCGTCGACGCCGTCCATCGTGTCGGGGTTGCCGGCCTTGCCGACGCCGGCGATCCGGCCGTTCCGGACGCCGATATCGCCTTTCCGTACACCGAGGATCGGGTCGATCACGACGGCGTTCGAGAACACCCAATCGAGCGCCCCCTCCGCGTGGGTGGCCCCGGACTGCATCCCCATCCCGTCGCGCATCGTTTTACCGCCGCCGAACACTGCCTCGTCGCCGTACGTGGCGTGGTCGTGTTCGATCTCGGCCAACAACTCTGTGTCGCCGAGCCGGAGCCGATCGCCTTCGGTCGCGCCGAACAGATCCGTGTACTCGGATCGCGAAAGCTCCCGCGTCATCGGTCGACCCCCTTATATCCACGCTCCGCCGCGCGTTCGAGCGCGCGCTCGCGCACTTCATCGTCGTCGAGCTCGCCGCCGACGAGCCCGCCCATGCCGTGGACGATGCGGTCGCCGCCGATCGTGACCAACTCGACGTCGCGTTCGCTCCCGGGTTCGAACCGGACCGCGGTCCCGGCCGGAACGTTCAGCCGGAAGCCGTAGGCCGCCTCCCGGTCGAACCTGAGCGCGGGGTTCGTTTCGAAGAAGTGAAAATGTGAGCCGACCTGTACGGGTCGATCGCCGGTGTTTTCGACGGTCACCTCGGTTGTCTCACGGCCGGCGTTGATCTCGACCGGCTCGTCGGCGGGGAGTATCTCGCCGGGCACGGTGTCGGTCACCGCCGACCACCCGCGGCCGGCGCGTGGCTCGCGTGTTTCGGACGTCGTGTGTACATCGGTGCCGGGTTATTCCGCCGAGTCGGCCGTGAGCGTTCGGGCGAACTCGCGGAGGCGGTCGCCGTACGTCCCGAGGCCGAGCCCCGCGAGGAAGGTGAGGAGACTCGACAGGACGACGAGCGAGAGGTTCGGGTGTTCGGTGCCTGCGTGCAGCGGTAGTTCGAGCATACACAGGCTATGTGAGTCCGGCGTACATAAGTTATTCATTCGCGCGATATTTTCCCCGAGACAGCCGAAAATCGTCGTCGGAGCCGAACGATTGACCGGCGGCTGCCGTTCCGTGCCACGGGACGAGCACAAGAGAAATATCCCCGCCCGACGGTGGAGAACGCATGCGTCGTACTCGGAACACCCGACGGGAGATCTGTACAGCGTTCGCGGTGGCGGGCGTCTCACTTGCCGGCTGTCTCGGATCGGACGACAACGGGGAAGGGGCGTATACGGTCGACGTGATCGACCGCGAGGCCGGGGCGGTCGTGGCCGACTACCACGGCCACTGGCACGGCGATCTCCCGTCGATCCCGGTCGATGGACACCGCTCCCTGGGGGCGGAGTTCGAAGCGGAGAACGGCGACCCCGTCCCGCTCGGGAACGGCCGGCGGCTCGACGCGACCGCGGCGGCGTCCGACGGCGGGGCGGTCGGGATCGACTCCCACGGCGACCACGTCCGTCTTACCGGGGAGTCGGCGGGTGGACTGTCGGTGGTCTTCCAGTTGGTCGACGGGGAAACGGTGGTGTGGGAGACGGGAGCGATCGACGCCATCGTCGAGTGAGGGTCGGATCGATCGAGTGAGGGTCGGATCGGACATGACGGGCGTGCGGGTACGCTCTCCCCTGGCACTCTGAATCCCACATACGCCCAATATATAAGGAAGATAGAAGACGTTTGAGTGTACTAATCGTCCAATGGCGTAGGGTGGTCTTTATCGGAAAGTATTATATACGGACCCTGTTTGTCAACTTAACGTGAAAATGTCTGGATGTACGGACATGTTTGGCCGCATCGAGCGTGTAAACGCGAACCGGAACGAAACTGTCGGGATCGAGGTGACGGCGCATGCGTGACCGCGTCTCCCGACGGAGCCTCCTCGCTGCCGGGGCGGCGGGGATCGGCGCCACGTTCGCCGGCTGTACCGAGGGTAACGGCAACGGTGGCGGCGGCGACGACGGGAGTCCGACGGTCGGCATCCTCGAGGACCGATCGGGGAACTTCCAGCTCAACGGCACCTCGAAGTGGCAGGCGACGCGGCTCGCGATCGAGGAGATCAACGAGGAGGGCGGCATCCTCGGCGAGGAGATCGAGATCTTCGATCCCGACCCGCAGTCCGACAACGAGCGATATCAGGAGCTGACGGAGCAGGCGATCCTCCAGGAGAACGTCGACGCGCTGTGGGCCGGCTACTCCTCGGCGACGCGGGAGGCGATCCGTCCGATCATCAACCGTGAGAACCAGCTGTACTTCTATACGACCCAGTACGAGGGCGGGGTCTGTGACGACACGATCTTCGCCGTCGGCGCGACGGCCCGCCAGCAGCTCGGGGCAGTGACGCCGTACCTGGCCGAGGAGTTCGGCGAGGACATCTACATCATCGCGGCCGACTACAACTTCGGGCAGCTCTCCGGCGACTGGGTCAACGTCATCGCCAACGAGAACGGGTACAACATCGTCGGCGAGGAGTACATTCCGCTCGACGAGAGCGACTTCGGATCCGTTATCAACCGGATCCAGGCCGAGGACCCCGATTTCATCATGTCGATGCTCGTCGGCGCGAACCACGAGAACTTCTACGATCAGCGGGACTCCAACGACCTGACGATCCCGATCGGGAGCTCGACGACGATGGCACAGGGCCACGAGCATATCCGCTATGAGCCCGACGCCCTGACGGACGTGTACGCGGGCGTCAGCTACATGGAGGAGCTCGGCGACCTCCGCGACGGCGAGGATCTCGTTGCGGATTTCTACGACCGCTGGCCCGACGCGAACTACCTCAACCAGGAGGCACAGAACAACTACTTCTCGGTGTACATGTGGCGCGACGCCGTCGAGGCGGCCGGGACGTTCGATCAAGAAGCCGTCATCGAGGAGCTGGAGAACGGCGTCGAGATCGATGCGCCGTCGGGACGGATCGAGTTGGACGGGGCGACACACCACATCTCCCACCAGATGCGGGTCGCCCGAGCCGACGGGAACCACGAGATCAGCTTCGACGCCGAACAGCGGATCGAGCCGACGTTCCTCCGCGAGGAGGTCGAGGGCGGGGCCGGCTGTGACCTCCGCGAGGAGTCCAGACAGACCCAATACGAGCCCGGCGACGTGTACGGTGACATCCTCTGATGAACCCCGGGCGAGACGGAGCGTACGGAGGTGAACGCGAGTGACACTGCCTGTCGTCCAGCTGTCGGCGGTGTACAGCGCGGTCGCACTCGTCTTCCAGTTCCTCGATAGCTTCGCGTTTCTCGTGTTGGCGACCGCGGGACTGGCGATCATCTTCGGGATGATGGGCGTCATCAACCTGGCCCACGGCGAGTTCATCCTCGTCGGGATCTACGGGACGGCGCTGACGCATCACGCCGGGCTCCCGCTCCCGCTGGCGATGGTTGCCGGCGTCGCGATCACGACCGCGTTCGGGGTCGTCGTCGAGCGGGTGATCGTCCAGCATCTCTACGACCGACTGCTCGACTCGATGGTCGCGACGTGGGGGCTTGCGCTGATCGTCGCCCAGCTGCTGTTGATCGTGTTCGGGTCGAGCCTCGACAGCATCTCGACGCCGATGGGGAACGTCGCGTACGGCCCGTTCACCTCGGGGACGTACCGGAGCGTGTTCCTGCCGCTCGTCGCCCTCGCCGTGTTGGGCGGCCTCTACGTGCTGTTTACCCGCACGGAGTTCGGCGTCAAGGCCCGGGCGACGATCGAGGACCCCGAAACCGCTCGCGCGATGGGGATCGACACCGACCGGATGTACGTCACGACGTTCGCGCTCGGATCGGCGCTTGCGGGGCTCACGGGCGCGCTGTACGCCCCGGCGATCGGCGCGATCACGCCCGATCGGGGGAGCGTGTTCCTCGTCGAGGCGTTCGTCGCCGTCGTCGTCGGCGGCCCGTCAGTCGTCGTCGGCACCCTCGCGGCCTCGGGGCTACTCGGGTTCGTCAACGCGGTGTTTAGCTTCCAGCTCGGGACGTTCGTCGGGTTGATGGCGATGCTCGTCGTCGCGATCATCGCGCTGCGCGTGCTCCCGGACGGGATCACGGGCTACATCGAGCAGTGGCGGCAGCGGCGGAGGGCCGAACAGTGAGCGGCGACCTCGGCGGACGCGGCGGGGTTGTCGCCCGCGTCCGCGGGGCGCTCGAGGGGCCGAACACCTACGGGAACTCGCTCCCGTTTTGGGCCGTCTTCGCGGTCGCGGTCGTCGCCCTGGCGATCTACCCGCAGACAACTGATCTCTTCACCGTCCAGACCACCACACAGTACTTCGCGCTTTCGTTTCTGGCGTTGAGCCTCTGTGTCGTGTGGGGATACTGCGGCGTGCTTAGCTTCGGCCAGGTCGCCTTCTTCGGCATCGCGGCCTACACCTTCGGCGTGATCGGGATCAACTTCTCCTCGGCGGCCGGGATCACAGCCGCGATCGTCGGCGCCGTCGTCGTCGGATCGGCCTTCGCGCTCGCGCTCGGATACTTCATGTTCTACGGCGGGGTTCGGGACGTGTACGTGACGATCATTACGCTCGTCACGGCCCTCGTGTTGAACACCTTCACCGCACAGACCGCCGGCAGCGAGTGGGCGATCGGCGAGGCACGTCTAGGTGGGTTCAACGGCATGCCGGACGTGCCGAACCTGGCGCTCGGGATCGGAAGCGTCGGCTTCAGCTTCGATCGGATCTCGACGTACTACCTGCTGTTGTTCGCGCTCGTCGCGACGTACCTCGGCCTCCGGGTGCTCGTCAACAGCGGGTTCGGGATGACGATGGTCGCCGTCCGCGAGGACGAGGACCGGACCGCCACCTTCGGCTACAACGTTCCGTTCGTGAAACTCGTCGTGTTCACGATCGGCGGCGCCCTAGCGGCGGTCGGCGGCGTCTTCTACGCCGCCTGGGGGAACTTCATCGACCCGTCCGTGTTCGGCATCCTGTTCGCCGCGCTGCCGGTCGTCTGGGTTAGCGTCGGCGGTCGGGAGTCGCTGATCGGCGCGATCGGCGCGACGATGCTCATAGAACGGATGCGAAGCGGACTGGCGAGCGGCGTCGGCCCGCCACCAGGGGCGCCGGAGTGGATGGCGCTCGGCCCGGAGTGGGCCTTCGTCGTCATCGGCGCGCTCCTGTTGACCGTGATACTCGTCGCGCCGGCCGGCGTGGTACCGTATCTCGACCGGGCGGGCAAGCGCGTACTGGAACGGACCGGGCGCGGATCGCCGACGGAGCCGACGGAGGAACCGACAGAATGAACTACCGAAACACGACACCTGACCGAACCGCACGAACCGAACGTCGTCCGCCCACGGGCCCGGAGGGTCGGTCGTGAGCACCCCGAGCGATCCCGCGACGAGACAACAGCCCGCCGTCAGGGCGACCGGAACCGACCGGAAGGCGGTGTTGGCGACGGAGAACCTCACGAAGCGCTTCGGCGGGCTAACAGCCGTCGATAGCGTCGACTTCACCGTCGACGAGGGGGAGCTACGGTGTCTCATCGGCCCGAACGGCGCCGGGAAGAGCACCCTCCTCGAGTTGATCGTTGGACTCCTCTCGCCGACCGAGGGCCGGGTGTTCTTCGACGGCGTCGACCTCACCGATCTGCCGTCGAACAAGCGGATCGACACCGGCCTCAGCGTGAAGTTTCAGTCGCCGCACGTCTACGAGGACCTCACGGTACGGGACAACCTCCGGATACCGCTACAACGGACCGACCGCGACGACGTGGAGGCGACGATCGTCGGGACGATGGAGGAGATCGGCCTCGGCGGCCGCGGCGACACGATCGCCGGCGATCTCTCGCATGGCCAACAGCAGCGACTCGAGATCGGGATGGCGACGACGCTGGACCCGAAACTCATGCTGCTCGATGAACCCGTCGCGGGGATGTCCGTCGAGGAGACCGCCGACGTCGCCTCGCTGGTCCGATCGCTCAACGATGACGGGATGGCGTTCGTCGTCATCGAACACGACATGGAGTTCGTCCGGGAGATCTCCGAGCAGGTGACGGTGTTGAACCAAGGCGAGATCTTCCGGCAGGGACCGATCGAGGAGATCGAGTCCGATCCGGCGGTCAAGCGGATCTATCTGGGGGAGGACGCATGAGCCTGGACGTCGAGGCCCTCTCCGTGGGATACGGCGGTACCACGATCCTCAACGATGTTGGGTTCACGGTCGAAACCGGCGAGGTCGTCGGCGTGATGGGGAAAAACGGCGTCGGGAAGACGACCCTGCTGAAATCGATCATGGGACTGCTCGAACCGCAGTCCGGGACGATCAGCCACCGTGGCGAGGACATCACGGACTACAGCGCGGACGAGCGCGCCCGCCTCGGGATCGGCTACGTGCCCCAGGGGCGTGACGTGTTTCCCGGGTTGAGCGTCGAGGAGAACCTCCTCATCGGTGAGGGGATCGGCGACGAGGAAACGCTGTACGACCGCGTCTACGAGTACTTCCCGATCCTGGAGGAACGGGCGGACCAGGACGCCGACACGATGAGCGGCGGCCAACAGCAGATGCTCGCCATCGGTCGCGCCCTGGTCGGCGACCCGGACCTCCTGTTGGTCGACGAACCCTCCGAGGGCGTCCAGCCCTCTATCGTCCAGTCGATCACGGAGGATCTCGTCTCCATCAACGAGGAGTTCGGAACGACGATCCTGTTCGTCGAGCAGAACCTCTCGGTGATACAGGGGCTCGCCGACCGGTGTTACGCGATGGACAAGGGCCGCATCGTCGACGAGCTCGACGGCGAGGAGACCCAGGAACGCGGAAAGCTCGAGTCGCATCTGGTCGTCTGAGTCGGGACCCTTTCGAACGTTTTTTAGGTACCACAGCGATAGGTCACGCCAACAATGGCGATCAAACCGGCCTACGTCAAAAAGACCGCGACGCTGCTCATCGAACGGTACCCGAAGGCGTTTAGCGACGATTTCGAACACAACAAGGAGCTCGTCGACGAGTTGACGAACGTCGAGTCAAAGGGCGTCCGCAACCGGATCGCCGGCTACGTCACCCGCAAACAGCGCAGCCCCCAGGCCGCCTGAGTCGAGTTCCTGACGATCGTCCGGTTCCACACCCGGACGCGTGACCGCGTTCCACAACCGTTTTCCTGTGGGTCGTCGTACCGTCGGCAATGGCTACCCGCGTAGGTGTCCTCGGCGCGACCGGCGCCGTCGGACAACGACTCATCCAGCTGCTCGCACCGCATTCGGAGTTCGAGATCGCCGCGCTCACCGCCTCGGCGGAAAGCGCCGGCCGCACGTACCGCGACGCCGCAAAGTGGCGCGTCGACTCGCCGATCCCGGCCGATGTCGAGGATATCACCGTCGTCGAAACCGACCCAGAGGCGGTCCCCGACGACGTCGAGTTGCTGTTCTCGTCGCTCCCGTCCGGCGTGGGTGCGACGGTCGAACCCGAGTTCGTCGAGGACGGCTACGTCGTCTCCTCGAACTCCTCGAACGGCCGGATGGACCCGGACATCCCGCTGACGATCCCCGAAATAAACGCCGACCACCTCGGGCTGATCGAGGTCCAACGCGACGAGCGCGGCTGGGACGGCGCACTCATAAAGAACCCCAACTGCTCGACGATCACGATGGTGCCGACGCTCGCCGCGCTCGACGAGTTCGGCCTCGATCGGGTCCACGTCTCGACGCTGCAGGCCGTCTCGGGGGCCGGCTATTCCGGCGTCTCCTCGATGGAGATCATCGACAACGTCATCCCCCACATCGGCGGCGAGGCTGACAAGATGGAGACCGAATCGCGGAAGCTGCTTGGCTCCTTCGACGGGGCGGAGATCGGCCTCCACGAGGCGGACGTCTCCGCGTCGTGCAACCGCGTTCCGACGCTCGATGGCCACCTCGAGAACGTCTGGGCCGACCTCGACGAGGACCCGAGCCCGGAGGCCGTCGCCGAGGCCTTCGAGTCGTTCCCCGGCGTCGACCTCCCCTCCTCGCCGGACCGGCTCATCGAGGTGTTCGAGGAGCCGGACCGCCCACAGCCCCGGCTCGACCGGAACCTCGGCGGCGGGATGGCCGTCGCGGCCGGCGGGATCGAGGCGACGAACCGTGGCGTCCAGTTCAACTGTCTGGCCCACAACACGATGCGCGGCGCGGCGGGCGCGAGCGTGTTGAACGGCGAACTGTTGCTCGAAGAGGGCTACCTGTAGGCCGAAGCGTTGCCCCCCGATGTACCGCGATCTCTCACAGCCGATACGGACGGGGATGGGGACGTATCCCGGCGATCCCGAGGTTTCCGTCGAGTCGGTCGCGACCGTCGAGGCGGACGGCTACCGCGTCTCGGAGATCGAGTGTAGCACCCATACCGGGACGCACGTCGACGCGCCGAGCCACGTCGGCGTCGGTGACCACATCGACGCCTTCGGGGTCGAGCGCTTCGTCTTCGACGCCCGGGTCGTCGATTGTACCGGCACCGGCGCCCGTGAGCCGATCGGCCCCGCGGCGCTCCCCGAGGACGACGCCGGGGGGATGGTCGTCCTCCACACCGGATGGGACGACGACTGGGGGACCGCCCGGTATCTCGATCACCCGTATCTGACGGCCGCGGCCGCGGAGCGCTGCGTCGAGGCCGGCTGGTCGGTCGGGCTCGACACGCTGAGCCCCGACCCGACGCCGAGCCCGAACGCGGCCTCCGACGAGCCGGCGGGCGTTCCGGCCCACCGGCGGCTACTCGGTAACGATCTGTTCGTCGTCGAGAACCTGACGGGGCTTGCAGGGCTCGGTCGGTGTCGACTCTTCGCCGTGCCGCTTCCGGTCGGGGACGGGGACGGATCGCCGGTTCGGGCGTTCGCGACGGACGCCGATCAGTAGATCAGCTCGTCGCTGTTGTCGGTCATATAGAGAGTCCGGGCCGCGATGTTGACGGCGTGATCGCCGACCCGTTCGAGATCCCGGATCGTCAACAGGAGTCGCGAAACCTCGGTCATCAGCGTCTCGATCTCCTCGTCGGAGGAGTCGTCGTCGATCTCCCGTTCGATGAGGTCCCTGACGACGGTGCTCGAAGCCCGCTCGCAGAGCTCGTCGACCTCGTCGTCGCGGCTGTCGATCGCGAAGCAGGCGTCGGCGTCCTCCTCGTCGTAGGCGGCCATCGCGTCCTCGACCATCCCGACGACGACGGTCCCGATCCCCTGGATGTCGACGTCGGGGTACATATCGCGGTCGGCCTGCAGCGTGTACTCGCCGAGGTTGGTCGCGAGATCCGCGACCCGTTCGAGGTCGGTGATGATCTTGAACGAGGCGGCGATAAAGCGGAGGTCGCCGGCGACCGGCTGTTGGAGCGCGAACAGGTCGATACAGTCCTGTTCGAGCTCGAGGTAGAGCTCGTTGATCTCGTGGTCGCCCTCGATGACGCCCCGGGCGATCGACTCGTCTTTCGTCTCGAGGGCGCGGAGCCCCGCCCGCATCCGTTCGAGAACGATCTCGCTCATGTAGAGAACGTTCTCGCGGAGCTCCGCGAGCTGCTGTTGGAATCCCTTGCGTGCCATTGTGCGCCGTTGTGTCCTCGCCCCTATGGCTTTTCCGGGGCGTCTGGCGGATCTCGTCCGATGAGGGGCGTCCGACAGGTGTCGTCCGGCGGGCGTCTATGTTTTCGGAGGCGTCCCTCACTCGGCGCGCCGTGGAGGGCCGATCGGGGGACACGAACGGTTTTTTCAGGGCTCTCCGTGAGAGTATGCCAATGCCGGCTGATTCCCGCGACGAGTCGTGGTTCACCGAGGAACAGGCGATCTCCGTGTTCACCCTCGCAAGCATCGCCCTCGCCGTGGCGGTGATCCGCCCGTATCTCCAGTACATCCTGTTCGGGATCGTCCTCGCGTACGTCCTCTGGCCGCTCCAAGAGCGGGTTTCGAACCACCTCAGGCGTGATCTCTCCGCGTTGTTGTTGACCGCCGCGGCGGTTCTCCTCGTCCCGCTTCCGTTCCTCGTCATCGTTCGCCGGCTGACACAGGAGACGTTTGCGGCGCTTGCCACGCTCGAAGGGGCCGAGATCGACGTCGCGGACATCGAGGCCGAACTGCTCTCGTTCGGGGTCGAGATCGACGTCGCGTCCCTATACCGGAACAATCGCGAGACGATCGCCGACGGCCTCGACACGCTCGCGTCGGTGCTCGTCAACACCGTCCAGAGCCTCCCGCAGATCCTCGTCGGGTTGACCATCTCGACGTTCGTGCTGTTCGTGCTCCTCCGTGACGGCGACCGGTTGCTGGCGTGGATCCGATCGGTCTCCCCCATCCGCGAGGAGTTCGAGGACGAGCTCGCCTCACGGCTCGACGGGCTCATGTGGGCGTCCGTCGTCGGGAACGTCGCGGCGAGCGCGATCCAGGCGGTCGCGCTCGGGGCGGGGCTGCTGTTGCTCGGGTTCGGAAACGTGCTCTTTCTCACGGTGTTGACCTTCGTCGCCGCCTTGCTCCCGCTCGTCGGGGCGTTTCTGATCTGGGTGCCGCTTGTCGGATACCTCGTTCTCGTCGGGGAGCTCGGCACGGCGATGGTGCTTTTCGTGTTCGGGTCGCTCGTCAGCGTCTCCGATTTCTACACGCGCCCGGTGGTGATCGGGCAGAGCGCGGAGCTCAACTCGGCGATCATCGTGGTCGGCGTCTTCGGCGGGCTCGTCGCGCTCGGCCCCGTGGGCCTCCTCGTCGGCCCGGTCATCCTCGGCGGCACCAAGATCGCCATCGAGGCGTTGGTGGCGGCGCGCGCGTCGGATATGGCCGGGTAGGGGGGTTATCCGAACTTGCCGGTGATGTAGTTCTCGACGCGCTCGCTTTCGGGGTTCTCGAAGATAGCGTCGGTGTCGCCGAACTCGACGAGTTCGCCGCCGGTCAGGAAGACGGCCGTCTTATCCGAGATCCGGGCCGCCTGTTGCATGTTGTGCGTGACGATGACGACGGTGTAGTCCTCGGCGAGGTCGTCGATGAGATCCTCGACCTTCGAGGTCGCGACGGGATCGAGCGCGGAGGCGGGCTCGTCCATCAGGACGACCTCCGGGTCGGGGGCGATCGCCCGAGCGATACAGAGTCGCTGTTGTTGCCCGCCCGAGAGCTCCAGCCCGGATTCGTCGAGTTGGTCCTTCACTTCGTCCCAAAGCGCCGCTCCCCGGAGGGATTCCTCGACGCGGGCGTCGATGTCGCCGTCGTACCCCTGGATCTTCAGCCCGTAGGCGACGTTGTCGTAGATGCTCTTCGGGAACGGGTTGGGCTTTTGGAACACCATGCCGACCTTCCGGCGCAGGGCGACGGGGTCGACATCGTCGTCGTAGACGTTCTTGTCGTGAAGTCTGAGTTCGCCGTCGACGCGGCAGCTGTCGATGAGATCGTTCATCCGGTTGATACACCGCAGGAAGGTCGACTTTCCACAGCCCGACGGCCCGATCAGCGCCGTCACCATCCCCTCCGGGATCGCCATGTCGATATCGGAGAGCGCCTGTGTCTCGCCGTAATGGACATCGATACTCCGGGATTCGATGACGGTACGGCCGGTTCCGCGACGTGTCGTCTCGTCGAGCCCCGCAGCGGGGGAGTCGGCGGTCGATTCGGCGTTCGTCGTCGGGTCGGCGGTGTTCTCGAAGCTCATTGTCGGGTGTCGTATCTGTTGCGGATCAGGATCGCCGTCGCGTTCATCAGGAGCAACACCGAGAGCAACACGACGCTCCCGGCGGCGGCGATGTGTTGGAACTCGGCCTGTGGCAGCCGCGCCCAGTCGAATATCTGCATCGGCATCGCCGCGAAGGGGCTCGAAAGCGAGTCCGGCGGGACGAACATCGATGTCGCGGCCCCGACCATGAGGATCGGGGCGGTCTCGCCGATGGCCCGCGACAGCGAGAGGATCGTCCCGGTCATGATGCCCGGGATCGCCGAGGGCAACACGACGTCGCGGGTCACCTCCCACTTCGTCGCGCCGACGCCGTAGGCGGCCTGTCGCCGGGAGTCGGGAACCGCTCGGATCGCCTCCTGTGCGGAGACGATGACGATCGGGAGGATGAGAAGCGTCAGGGTCAACGCCCCGGCTAGGAGGCTCGGCCCCAACCCGCCGGCCCGGACGAAGATCGCCAGCCCGAGCAGGCCGTAGACGATCGAGGGGACGCCGGCCAGGTTCGAGATGTTGGCCTCGATAAACCGGGACAGCCGGGTATCGGCCGCGTACTCCTCTAAGTAGATGGCCGCGCCGACCCCCAGAAAGACGGTGAAGATCGCGGTGAGAACGATCAGGAAGGCCGAGCCGACCAACGCGGGGTAGATACCGGCCCCCCGCCCACCGGGAAAGTAGTTTTCCGGGAACCGGGAGGGCGGGTAGGTGAGAAACTCGACGCTGAGCCACCCCCACGATTCGTAGACGAGATCCGCCACGAGGGCGACCAACGCGACGACGCCGACGAGCGTCGAGAGCAGACAGACACCGACGAATATCCGGCCGTACAGCCGTTTTCTGTCGAGATCCTCGCTCGTCGCGAACCCCTCGAAGGGCTCCGCGGCCATTACTCGTACACCTCCCGGTACCGTCCACGGACGTACTGGCTGAGCAGGTTCATCGAGAGCGTCATCGCGAACAGAAGCAGGCCGACGGCGAAAAGCGACTGGTAGCCGATCGAGCCGACGGAGACGTCGCTGATCCCGACCTGGACCATGTAGGCCGTCATCGTCTGGATCTCCTCGAAGACGTTGAGCGTGATCGTGGGCCGCATGCCAGCGGCGAGGGTGACGGCCATCGTCTCGCCGATCGCCCGCGAGATCGCGAGGACGAACGACGCGAGGATCCCCGAGACCGCGGCGGGCAACACGACGCCCGTCGAGACCTCGAACTTCGTTGCGCCGAGGCCGTAACCGGCGTTTCTGAGCTGGTCGGGGACGGCCGACATCGCGTCCTCAGAGAGCGACGAGACCATCGGGATGATCATGATGCCGACAACGATCGCCCCCGAGAGCGCGTTGAACGTCCCCGTATCCGGGTAGAACCGCTGGATCTGTGGCGTGATAAAGGAGATGGCGAAGAAACCGTAGACGATCGTCGGCACCCCGGCGAGGATCTCGAGGGTCGGCTTGAGCACGCGGCGGACGCGGCTGTCGGCGTACTCCGAGAGGTAGATCGCGGTCAACACGCCGACCGGGAGCGCGATGGCAGCGCTTCCGACGACGATCAAAAGCGTCCCCCACACGAGCGGGAGGATACCATAACTCCGCGGGCGGATGATCGGCGACCACTCGGTGCCGATCAGGAACTCGACGACGGAGACGTTCCTGAAGAAGGGGATCGAGCCGGTGACGAGGACGAGGACGATCCCGAACGTCGTCAACACCGTGACGAGCGCACACGAAAAGAAGACGATCCGCGCGGCCGTCGTCGCCCGATCCGACACCGCATCGTCGGTGATGTCGACCGTACTCATCCGGAGACCTCCGTTATCGCCGCCTCCAGGTCGGCCTCGCTTTCCGCGACGGTTTCGTCCGAGGCGGCGTAGTAGCCGACCTTGCGGGCCGCCCACTGGGTCCACGTCAGCCGCTCGTCGGGGTCGGCGAACCCGTTCTCGACGGCGGCTTCGTGGGTCGCATCGTCGATCTCCTCGAAGTAGAACCGGGCGAAGGCACGGACCGTCTCGCGGTCGAGGCTCGCGGTGCTGAGGTAAACGTACATCGTCCGCGTCAGGGGCGTGTACTCGTTCGTCTCGATCGTCTCGCGGGTCGGGTAGACGCAGCCGTCGCCGTCGTCGACGGCGAGCAGCTTCAGCTCGTCCTCGTTCTCGTAGTAGTAGCCCGCACCGCCGAAGCCGAGGGCGTGTCGGTTCCCGCGCACGCCCCGAACGATGACGTTCGTATCGGAGCTCGCGGAGTAGTCGCTGCGGATGTTTCCGACCTCGCCGTTCACCGCTTCGGTGAAGTAATCGAACGTGCCGGACGCCGAACCACGGCCGTAGAGGGCGATCTCCTCGTCCGGGAACGCGGGATCGTCGGGGCGGAGGTCGCTCCACGTCTCCACCGTCGAACCGCTGCGCCACAGCCGGTGGATCTCCTCGACAGTGAGACAGTCACACCAGTCGTTGTCGGGGTGGACCCAAAGCGCGAGCCCGTCGAGAAGCGCCTCGAGTTCGATATAGTCGATGCCGTTGTTCGCACACTGCGTGACCTCGTCGTCGAGGATCGACCGGCTCGCGTTCTGTACGTCCGTCGTGCCCGCACAGAAGCGCTGGAACCCGGCCCCGGTGCCGGACCCGCGGACCGGTATCTGGACGCGGTTGTTCCGCCAGAGGAACTCCTCGGCGACGGCGGCACCGTGCGGGAGGACGGTGTTGCTCCCGTCCATGACGACCTCGCCGCGGAGGCCGCTGTCCTCGCCGTGGACGATACAGCCGGCGAGGGAGGCGGCGGTCGCCCCGGCGGCGGCGAGAAACCCCCGCCGCGAGACGTCGCCGTCAGTCGCACGGCTGCGCCGGTCCCGGCCTCGTGACATTACGTTCTATCGCCGGACGTAGACGTAAGTACCCAACTATGTTTTCTATATATATCTATGTGTGAGAATTTACGTCACACCCCGTCGGTCGGTCGCGCCGCGGACAACGCGGCGCTTGCCCGCGTACTGCCGAGGGCAGATCTATCCCGTCGGCTATATATATACGCTCGCCCGGCCACCTATATATCTCAATACACATTTATGATACGACCTCGTACCGACCGTATGGAAACGCGCAAGGTCCAGGTGACCGGAGGCTCCACCTATACGGTGTCGCTCCCGAAGGAGTGGGCGACAGAGAACGGAGTTGACGGCGGGAGCGTCGTGGAGTTCCACCCCGAGGGCGATACGCTCCTTTTGACGCCACAGACCGACGAAAGCAAGATCGAAGGGGCACTCGACATCACCGGCCTGGAGGGTGACGAGCTGATGCGGGCGGTCGTGACGATGTACGTCAGCGGGTTCGACATCATCAGCCTCGAAACCGCACAGGTGACCGCGGCACAGCGGCGGACGATACGCGACGCGACCCAGGGGTTGGTCGGGCTCGAAGTCATCGGCGAGACCTCGGGGCGGGTTCGGCTGCAGGATTTGCTCGACTCCTCGGAGCTGTCGATACACAACGCGATCACGCGGATGCGGCTCGTCTCGACGACGATGCTCGCCGACGCCGTCACGGCGCTCGTCGAGAACGACGACGAGTTGGCAGCCGATGTCGTCCAGCGCGACGACGACGTCGACCGGCTCTGGTCCATGGTGTCGCGGGTCTTCCGGTCCGTGCTCCGGGATCCCTCCGCGGCCGCGGCGATCGGCCTCGACCGCGAGACCTGTTTCGACTACCACTCGAGCGCCCGGCAACTGGAGCGGATCGGCGATCACGCGGCGAAGATCGGCACCCACGCACAGACGCTCGGGGCGCCGCCGGAGTCGGCCGCCGGGGCGATGGCGGAGCTGCTCTCGGAGTCGACCGACATAATCGAGATGGGGATGGACGCGCTGTTGGAGGACGACCCCGACCGCGCGACGGAGCTCGCGAACGACGCCCGCCAGCGCGTCGCCCGGATCGACGAGCTCGCGCGGTCGGCGGACGACGCGATCCGGGCGCTCGACCCCCAACAGGCGCAGCTGCTCGGGCTCGCGGTCGACTCGCTGTCACGGAGCGCGGACTACGGCGGCAACATCGCCGAGACGGCGCTCCAGAAGGCGGCTCCGAAGCCCTGATCGCGACGCTACCGGAGGATCTCTTCGGCCACGGTGTCGGCGTCCAACAGCGCCGGATCGACGATGTGGCCAGCCTGACCCTTTATGAACTCCGGGGCGGAGTCGCGGGCGTAGATGACGACCCGAAGCTCGGGGTTGCACTCGAGGGCGACGGCAACCGAGGTCGCGAGCCCGGCGTCCGTCAACACGAGCGCGTCGGCGTCGTCGACGCCCGCCGCCACGAGCGCCGGGCGGTTGGCCGTCCCCTCGGCGTACCCCACCGTCGCGCCCGCCCGTTCCAGCGCCGCGCCGATCCCGTCGGGGTCGGCGCCGGCGACGACGACCTCACTCATATTCGATCGTTGCCGGCGGTTTGTGCGTCACGTCGTAGACGACGCGGGAGACGGTCTCGTTCTCGCCGGTGATCCGCGATTGGATACGCTGGAGGGTCCCCCAGTCGATCTCCTGGGCGCGGGCGGTCATCCCGTCGCGGGACTCGACCGACCGGACGGCGACGACCCACCCGTGGACGCGGTTGTCGCCCTTGACGCCCGTCGCCTTCCCGAGCACCGCCGCGAGCGCCTGCCAGGGCTCGTGCGCTTCGAGTTCCTCCTCGACGACGTGGTTGGCCTCGCGGGCCACCGCGAGTTTCTCCTCGGTCACCTCGCCGAGGACCCGGACGGCGAGGCCGGGACCGGGGAACGGCATCCGTTCGGAGACGATCTCCTCGAGGTCGAGTTCGCGGGCGACCTCCCTGACCTCGTCCTTGTACAGGTCGCGCATCGGCTCGACGATCCCGTCGAAGTCGATCCGCTCCGGGAGCCCGCCGACGTTGTGGTGGGACTTTATCGTCCCCTCGCTCTCGATCCGGTCGGGGTAGATCGTCCCCTGGACGAGGTAGTCGGCGTCGACCTCGCGGGCGACCGTCTCGAACTCGCGGATGAACCCCTCGCCGATGACGTGGCGTTTCTCCTCGGGGTCGGTAACGCCTTCGAGGGCGTCGAGGAACCGCTCGCGGGCGTCGACGACCCGGAGGCTCTCCATGTAGGAGAACGTCTCCCGGATCGCCTCCGTTTCGCCCTTCCGCATCAAGCCGGTGTCGACGTACACCGGCGTGAGCTGATCGCCGACGGCCTCGTAGGCCAGCGCGGCCGCCGTCGAGGAGTCGACGCCGCCCGAGAGCGCGATGATCGCGTTCGCGTCGCCGATCGCCTCGCCGATCTCCGCGATCTTCTCGTCGATGAAGGAGTCGGGATCGACCATCAGGCCGTCACCTCCTCGTGGTCCGCCTCGCTCGACTCGACGGCCGTCTCGACGAGACGGACGAACGGCGGCGACGCCCGGCCCGGGCGCGACCGGAACTCGGGGTGGAACTGTGTCCCGAAAAAGAACGGGTGTCCGGGGAGTTCGAGTATCTCCATCCGGTTTTCCGCCCGCCCGGAGAACACGATCCCGGCGTCCTCCAGGGCGTCGATGTACTCGGGGTTGACCTCGTATCGGTGGCGGTGCCGCTCCGTACAGCTCGTGGCGTCGTAGATCTCGTGGGCGACCGTCCCGGGCTCGATGTCCGTCTCGTGGGCGCCGAGCCGCATCGTCCCGCCCATGTCCTCGACCTCGTACTGTTCCGGGAGGATGTCGATGACCGGGTGCGGCGTCGTCTCGTCCATCTCCGCCGAGTGGGCCCCGTCGAGCCCACAGACGTTCCGCGCGAACTCGACGACCGCCATCTGGAAGCCGAGACAGAGCCCGAGGAAGGGGACGTCGTTCTCGCGGGCGAAGCGGGCGGCCTCGATCTTGCCGCCCATCCCCCGCGCTCCGAACCCGCCGGGGACGATGATCCCGTCGGCCTCGGCCAGGCGGTCGGCGTGGGTGCCGTCCATCTCGTCGGCGTCGACCCACAGGACGTCGACCTCCGTGTTCGTCTCGAAGCCGGCGTGTTTCAGCGACTCGTGGATCGAGAGGTACGCGTCCTCTAAGGCGTACTTCCCGACGAGCGCGATCCGGGCCTCGTCGGTCGCCTCCTGGGTGACGATCTCGCGCCACTCGTTCGCCCGCTCGGATTCGGGGATCGCCTCGTCGGCGATCCCGAGTTCGGACATGACGTACTCGTCGAGGCCCTCGTCCTCGACCATCAGCGGGACGTGGTAGATGTCCTCGACGTCGGGGTTCGAAAAGACGGCGTCGACGGGGACGTCACAGAACAGCGCGATCTTCTCTTTCGTTTCGGGGTCGAGCCTGTCGTCACAGCGCCCGACGAGCACGTCGGGCTGGAGGCCGATCGAACGGAGCTCCTTGACCGAGTGTTGGGTGGGTTTCGTCTTCTGCTCGCCGTTCTTCGAGTACGGAACGAGGGTGACATGGGTAAAGAGGATGTCATCGTCGTCCTCCTCGTGGGCGAACTGCCTGAGCGCCTCCAAGTACGGCATCCCCTCGATGTCGCCGACGGTGCCGCCGACCTCGATGAGACAGACGTCGTGGCCCGCGGCGGCCTCGCGGATCCGGCGTTTGATGTCGTCGGTGATGTGCGGGATTATCTGGACGGTGTCGCCGAGGTAATCGCCCGCCCGTTCCTTGTCGATGACGTGGCGGTAGGTCTTGCCCGTCGTGACGTTGTGGTCGAACGTCATGTCGATATCCAGGAACCGCTCGTAGTTCCCGAGATCGAGGTCGACCTCGCCGCCGTCCTTCAGCACGTACACCTCGCCGTGTTGGTACGGGTTCATCGTCCCGGCGTCGAGGTTGAGATACGGGTCGATCTTTACCGCCGTCACGTCGAACCCGGCGTTGGCGAGCAGCCGCCCGGTGCTGGCCGCCGTAATGCCCTTGCCCAGCCCGGACATCACGCCTCCGGTGACGAAAACGAATTTGTTCCCCAGGGAGGGGTCGTAGTCAGTAAGCTCCGTCGGCATACTGACGGTGCGCGAGCGTCGACCAAAACGGTTTCGAACGACTGTGTTCGGAGGTCGGCCCTCGCGTTCCGTTCGGTGTGGGAAACACAGCCACGACGAAACGGTCGGTCGGAAGCGGCCGGCCGTCGAGGGCGGGACCGACCGTCGCCCGCGAACTGTTTTGTGACTGCGGACTGTACCCGGGGGTATGGACACAGACACCGACGCGGACCGCGCACCGGCCCGGACGGACGCGGCGGGGACCTACGACCGGTTCGCGGCCGAGGCGGGGAGTTACGGCGTCGAGCTCACGAGGGTCGCGCCGGCGGACGCCGGCGACGCCATCGCCGACGCGATCGAGCCCCCCGCGGTCGGAACGCCACTTCCGTGGGACGACGTGGCGCTGCCGGAAGCCGTGCGGACGGAGCCGACGCCGGCCGACCTCGACGCCGCCGTGACCGGTGTCACCCCGGCGTCGCTCGCGGTGGCCGAGTACGGGAGCATCGTGCTCGAAACCGACGGCCACGGCAGCGAGCCGGTGAGCCTCTTCAACGACCGACACGTCGCCGTGCTCCGGGCGGCCGACATCGTCGCCGGGATGGCCGAGGCGTTCGAGCGGTTCGGCGAGCGGTTCCGGGAGAGGCGCGGCTCCGCGATCGTCGCGACCGGGCCGTCGGCGACGGCCGACATGGGGGCGCTCGTGCAGGGCGCACACGGCCCGAAGGCGGTCGAGGTGGTGGTCGTCGAATGAGCTCCGAACGCGAATCGAAGGCCGAACACATCCGACACATCATGGAGACCGAGGGCGCGGCGGTCGGGGCCAACACACGGGGGTTCAACGAGGGGCGGTACGGCTCCGTCGCGAAGCTCGAGGACTACGAAGGGCTGAAAGACGAGGCTCGAAACATAAAGGAAGACGCCATCGAGCGGCTCCCGGCGCTCATCGACGAGCTCACCGCGGCCGTCGAGGCGAACGGCGGAACCGTCTACATCGCCGAGGACGCCGCCGACGCAAACGAGTACGTCGCGGAGGTCTGCGAGCGGAAAGACGCAGGGCGGCTCGTCAAGAGCAAGTCCATGACGAGCGAGGAGATCGAGGTGAACGAACACCTGGAGGCGGCGGGCGTCGAGGTTGTCGAGACGGACCTCGGCGAGTGGGTACTGCAGGTCGCCGAGGAGGCCCCGAGCCACATCGTCGCCCCGGCGATCCACAAGTCCCGGGAAGCGATCGCGGAGCTTTTCAACGGGCATTTCAACCCCGACGAGGAGCTCGAAACCGCCGAGGAGCTGACGGCCTTCGCCCGCGAGCGGCTTGGCGAGCTCATCGAGGGGGCGGACGTCGGCATGACCGGCGCGAACTTCGTCACCGCCGACTCCGGGACGATGGCGCTCGTGACGAGCGAGGGGAACGCCCGGAAGACGGTCGCCGTCCCGGAGACTCAGATCGCCGTCGCCGGCGTCGAGAAGATCGTCCCGCGCGTGGAGGACCTCCAGCCCTTTATCGAGCTGATCGGGCGATCCGGCACCGGCCAGGACATCACGAGCTACATCTCGCTTCTCACGCCGCCGATCGACGGGCCGACGGTCGATTTCGACGACCCGGAGACGCCGATCGCCGACGGCGATGACGACCGGGAGTTCCACCTGGTGTTGATCGACAACGGCCGGCTGGCGATGCGTGAGGACGAGGAGCTGCGGGAGACGCTGTACTGTATCCGGTGTTCGGCGTGTTCGAACACCTGCGCCAACTTCCAGTCGGTCGGCGGCCACGCCTTCGGCGGCGAGACCTACTCGGGCGGCATCGCGACCGGCTGGGAGGCGGGCGTCCACGGGCTCGACTCGGCCGCGGGGTTCAACGACCTCTGTACGGGCTGTTCGCGGTGCGTCGAGGCCTGCCCCGTCGGGATCGACATCCCGTGGATAAACACCGTCGTCCGCGACCGGATCAACACCGGATCGGAGCCCAACGCCGAGTTTCTCGTCGACGGGCTGACCCCGGACACCGAAACCTCCGGGCCCGAACTTCAAAAGCGACTGTTCGGGAACTTCGAGTCGCTGGCGAAGGCGGGCAGCGCGCTCGCGCCGCTGTCGAACTGGATCGGGAACTCCACGCCCGCCTCGCGGCTGCTCGAACGCGTCGCCGGCGTCGACCGTCGCCGGGACCTCCCCGAGTTCGAGCGGACGACGCTCGTCGAGTGGTTCGGGAACCGCGAGCACGTCCCGCCGGCCGACCCCGACCGGAAGGTCGTCCTCTATCCCGATCTGTACACGAACTACATGGCGGTCGATCGCGGGAAGGCGGCGGTTCGGGCGCTCGAAGCGCTGGGTGTCGAGGTCGTCGTGCCCGAAGCCCCGGGCGCCGGGCGGGCACCCCTCTCACAGGGGATGATAGACACGGCCCGGACGAACGCCGAACGCGTGACCGAGCGGCTCGATCCGTACCTGGAGGCCGGCTACGATATCGTCGTCGTCGAGCCGAGCGACCTGGCGATGTTCCGCGGGGACTACGCACGGCTGCTGGACGAGGGGGAGTACGAACCGCTCGCCGAGCACAGCTACGAGATCCTCGAGTACGTCTACGGGCTCGTCGCCAACGGCGCCGAGGCCGGGGCGCTGAACACCGCCGACGGGTCCGAGACGGTCGCCTACCACGCCCACTGCCAACAGCGGACGATGGGGCTCTCGGAGTACACCCTCGAAGTGCTGGACCGATGCGGCTACGACGTGACGACGAGCGACGTCGAGTGCTGCGGGATGGCGGGCTCGTTCGGCTACAAACAGGAGTACTACGAGCTCTCGATGGACGTGGGCTCGAACCTCGAAACCCAGCTCCGGGAGGCGGAGGCCGACCACGTCGTCGCGAGCGGGACCTCCTGTATCGACCAGATCGGCGACCTGCTCGACGACGAGCCGGACCACGTCGTCGAACTCCTCGCGCCCGGGGCGGCGGACGAGTAGCTCACGCCGAGGGGAACGCCGCCGCGACGCGTTCGCCGACCGTCGCGGTCTGCCCGACGAAGTGGTGATCGGCACTCAGCGTGACGACCTCGCCGCCGCGTTCCCGAACCCGCGCCGCGACCGATCCGGCGTCGACGGTCGTGTCGCGGTCGCCGTATAGTACGGTGATCGGACAGGTGATCCCATCGACGGCGGCGACCGCGTCGATGCCGTCGATATCGGCGGCCGGCGACAGCGCGACGACCCGTTCGGGGGCCGTCCCGGCGTCGGATTCGCGGGCGGCCGCGACGAGGGCGAGACAGCCGCCGAAGCTATACCCGAAGAGCCCGACTCGCCGGTAGTTCGCCCGCGCCCACGCGAGCGCGTCGCGAACGTCCTGAAGCTCCCCGCGGCCCTCGTCCCAGGCGCCGTAGTCGAACCGCAGGCAGGCACAGTCGAGCGCCTCGGAAACCGCCTGGAGCCGGGGGTCGCTTCGGCTGCCGCCCATCCGCGGGTGCGGCGGACACGCGACGACACAGCGCTCCCCGCCCGGTCTGTCGACGGTCCCGCGGACGTCCCGGTCGGCGGGGACGAGGACCGACTCGCTCATCGGAGCAGGGACGCCCCGGTCATCGCCTCGGGCACGTCGACGCCGGCCGCCGGGAGGACCGTCGGCGCGATGTCGGCGAGGGTTCCCCCCGAGCGGATCGTGTGGCCACCGTCGGTGCCGTCCGGCGCGACGGCGACGAACGGGACCGGGTTCGTCGTGTGGGCGGTGTGTGGGTTCTCCGGGGTCCCCATCTCGTCGGCGTTACCGTGGTCCGCCGTCACGAACAGGTACCCACCCGCGTCGCGAACGGCCGCCGCGACGCGGTCCAGTTGGGCGTCGACGGCCTCGACGGCCTCGACGGCGGCGTCGAAGTTGCCCGTGTGCCCGACCATGTCCGGGTTCGCGTAGTTCAACACGAGGATGTCGAGGTCGTCGCCCCCGACGCCGCCCCTGATGGCGTCGACGACGACGTTCGTCAGCTCGGCGGCGGCCATCGCGGGCGCCTCGTCGTACGTCGGCACGTCCGGGCTCTCGACGATCTCGCGGTGTTCGCCCTCGAAGGTCCGCTCGCGGCCGCCGTTCAGGAAGTAGGTCACGTGGGCGTACTTCTCGGATTCGGCGGCCCGGAGCTGTGTGAGCCCGGCGTCGGCGATCGCTTCCCCGAGCGTCCGCTCGGGTTCCAACGGCGGGTACGCGACGGGCAGCCCGAACGTCGCGTCGTACTCCGTCAGCGTCGTGAGCGCGACCGCCGGCGGATCCGTCTCGAACGCCCAGACGGGGTCGATGTCGGCGATCATCCGTGTGAGCTGGCGGGCGCGATCCGCACGGAAGTTGCAAAAGAGGGCGGCGTCGCCGTCCGAAAGCGTCCGCCGGCCGGGATCGCCCACGACTGTCGGCTCGACGTACTCGTCGGTCTCGCCGCGGTCGTAGGCCGCCTCGATGGCTTCGACCGCCGAGCCCGCGGCGTACGGCGCCTCGCCGTCGACGATCGCGTCGTATGCGCGCCGGGTGCGCGCCCAGTTCCCGTCGCGGTCCATCGCGTAGTAGCGGCCACAGACGGTTCCGACGTGGCCGGTGCCCGTCTCCTCGGCAACCGATTCGAGGTCGGCGAGAAACCCCGAGCCGCTCTTCGGGGCCGTGTCGCGACCGTCCGTGAAGGCGTGGGTCACGGCGTCGATCCCCCGATCCGCGGCGAGTTCGATCAGCGCGTGGAGGTGCGCCCGGTGGGAGTGGACGCCGCCGTCGCTGACGAGGCCCAGAAAGTGGACCCGGCCGCCGTTCCCCTCGGCGTGTGCGAAGGCGTCGTCGATCGCGTCGTTGTCGCCGAGGACGCCGGCCTCGATGTCGTCCGTCACGCGGGCCGAGTCCTGGGTGACGACGCGGCCGGCGCCGATGTTGAGGTGGCCGACCTCGCTGTTGCCCATCTGTCCCTCGGGGAGGCCGACACGGCGGCCGTGCGTCTCCAGCGTCCCGAAGGCGCCGGCGTCGCGGAGGCGGTCGAACGTCGGCGTCTCGGCCGCGGAGACGGCGTCGCCGGGGCCGCCATCGCCGAGCCCCCAGCCGTCGAGGATCACGAGCGCAGCTCTCATTGCCCGCCGAAAGCGGTGGGTCGCCTAAGGCGGTGTCGCTTCGGCGCTGTGCTCTCGGAAACGTTTTCCCGAGGCCGCCGGTAGCTCGGAGTATGAAACTGCGGCTCATCGGGCTCCTGTTGGTCGTCCCGCTCGCGGACGCCCTGTTGCTCGTCGTGCTCGCGACCGATCTCGGGCCGATCAACATCGGCCCGGCGGCGACGGTGGCGGTCGTCGTGTTGACCGCGCTGCTCGGGCTCCTCCTCGTCCGCGCCGAGGGGCGGCACACGGTGCGGAAGATCCAGCGGAAACTCGCCGCCGGCGACGTGCCGACCGACGAGCTGCTCGACGGCGCCTTCCTCCTCGTCGCGGGGGCACTCATGGTCACGCCGGGGCTCGTTACCGACCTCGTCGGCCTCGTCTTCGCCCTCCCGCCGACGCGGTACCCCTTCCGGGTCGCCGTCAAACGCTACGTCGTCAAACCCTACATCGAGGAGAAGACCGGCGGCTTCGCGACCGGGAACGTCTACATCGGCGGGTTCCCGGGCGGCGACGGCGGGCTCGGTGGGTCGAGCGAGTCGGGACCCGGGAGGTCGGGGAGCGACGGCGGAACGATCGAGATGGGCGAGGGCGAGTACAGCTTCGAGGACGCCGACGAGGAGGGTGCGAACGGCCCCCGATAACCGTGGGGCGGCCCGGCGAGGGGCGGCCGAAAAGAAACGTTTAAACAAACGACGGCGCTACGCTGAAACGCGCCTACCTAGGGCCAATAGCTCAGCTAGGTATGAGCGCTCGGCTGATAACCGGGAGGTCCTCGGTTCAAATCCGAGTTGGCCCACTACCTTTGTGTAGTGGGAATCATTTCACATACAGCGGCGCGACCCTTATAAAAGCCACGTCGACGAAACTCGTCATTTGAACCGCAACGGTGGTGGGGCCGTTACCGTCGTGCGGTTTTGTTCATTTACTTGTCGGACGACAGAGAGGTAGTGGTGGTTATCAGCCGAAGTGGACGCCGTGATTATGTTCGCATTTAGGGGGGTTTGACAACCCGACTATGATATCGGAGTCATCGCCGTGGCCGCGCCGCGACTGTCACACGGCACTCGTGGGTCACCGTAGTGTCGGTTATAGATACTGGCCGTACGTCGGCGTCGGACCACCACCGTCTCCTGCACTGCACGCCTGTGACGCCGCCCGCGAACAGGCCCACTGCCGAGAGGAACGTGTGTCGGTTCATAGGCACTGGTTATGTACGGAGACGAAATCGGACTTCATTCCCCTGACCAGCGTGGAACGGAGTACTGTCGTAAGAAACAACTACTGTCCTCCATAGATGACACCCGTGCACAGTTGCGACTACTGTAACTCGGATGTAGGGAAGCCGTTCAGTTGTAACTACTGTGAACGAGTGCTCTGTGGCGACCATCGTCTCCCGGAAAATCACGATTGTACAGAGCATGTTATTGATTCTGGTACTGAGAGTTTCAGCGGTGACGGGCCAGACACAACAGACTGAGAGGAGACCATACGGAGGCAGACCGAACATGCCAGGGAAAACGAAATGTTACGGTTGAACTCGCCGCACGCTGTGTCTCCTTATATTATATGAGACTATCCGAGTAGCGACATGTAGGAGACGAACATACTGACGTGTCCAACCTGCAGCCAAGATACCGACCGTGGCTCTTACCAAAGACACCGAAACAGCGGTATCTATCTTGGAATCGGGAGATCGGGCTGTGCAAGATGGAGAGCATCTATTCAGCAGTTGGCCATCCGCTTCTTCCGTACTAATTGCAGATTAGATGGGGTGCGAATCAGACTTTAGTGCTCTCATACCGTATGTCATTATATGCCATGTAGAATCCGCTGTAACGAGTGTGATCTTGACCGATGGCTTGAAGATTGTGTGAGAGCACACGAACGGGCGAAACATCATGAAGCCCGATACACGTCTCACTGGGTCACTCTTTACGACCTACCCGACGACAGCTCCCCTAATCCCAAACAGCGACCGAGCTAATCAACACTAAATCAGAACCCCTGACAGATACGCGCTGTGTATTCAGCAGCTCCCAAACAAACTACCGATTCTCTGTCAGAAGCGGCGTGATGGATACAGAGGGTGAGTTCAGCGACTGACCGTATGAGTTCCAAACGATTCAACAACATTGAATTTTTGCCATTTAATTACTATTTGCCATTATGGGCACCGAAACTGCCGTTT
>OBKM01000035.1_pt1 | contig 51038 bp, 58 predicted proteins | sample 1519691 | NCBI WGS metagenome assembly OBKM01 (sample SAMEA37050418, study PRJEB22526) | metagenome | biome: saline pan; feature: lake; material: water | place: Egypt | collected 2015 | depth 0.5 m
GCCTGCGGTTTGCGATTCGCGAGGGCGGCAACACCGTCGGCGCCGGCGTCGTCTCTAAGATTCTGGACTAAACGTAATTTCGAATGGCGAGTGGCGCGGGACGGGCGAACTTTCGCTCGGCTCCCGCCACTCGGAAACCGACATTCTCCTATGGCTACGCAGCAAAAGATACGTATTAAGCTCAAGTCGTACGATCACACGCTGATCGACAAGAGCGCGGAAAAGATTATCCGCACGGTGAAAAAGACCGGAGCTATCGTCAGTGGACCGGTTCCGCTGCCGACCGAGAAGAAGGTGTACACCGTGCTGCGTGGTCCGCACGTTGATAAGAAAAGCATGGAGCAATTTGAACGACGCCACCACAAGCGGCTGATCGACATCCTGTCGTCAAGTAGCGACACGGTCGATTCGCTGATGAAGCTGGAGCTGCCTAGTGGCGTTGACGTCGAAATCAAGGTGTAGTCAGCGTGAGATCGCCTCTGCGCGCCTATTGGACATCCAAACGAGAGACGAGCTATGAGTAGTGGACTGATCGGAAAAAAGGCTGGAATGACCAGCATCTTCGATGAGGAGGGCAACAACATTGCCTGTACCGTCATCGAAGCCGACCCGAACGTGGTCTTGCAGGTCAAGACGACCGACGGGCCGGACGGATACGACGCCGTGCAGCTCGGGTTTGGCGAACGCAAAGAGAAAAACACGCCCAAGCCGTTGCAGGGCCATTTTGAGCGAGCGGATGCGGATCCCAAGCAAGTGGTCAAAGAGTTTCGAAACTTCGAGGAGGATGTTGACCTAGGCGACGAGGTTCGCGTCGAGGACGTATTTGAAGAAGGCGACACCGTCGATGTGGTCGGCGTCTCAAAGGGGCGCGGATTTCAGGGCGTCATGAAGCGCCACGGATTTGGAGGCGTCGGGATGGCTACTCACGGTCAGTCCGATAAGGCGCGCCATCCGGGATCCATTGGCGCCTCGGCGGATCCGTCCCGCGTTTTCAAAGGCCTGGACATGGGCGGCCGCATGGGCGGCGAGCGAACGAAGATTCAGAACCTTGAAGTTGTCCAGATTCTTCCGGACCACGACGCGATCCTGATTAAGGGAAGCGTCCCGGGTCCGAAGAGCGGATTCGTGGAAATCTACCGGAAAGAAACGGGCCGATAAGCGGTACCGCGCGCTCTATCATCACCGAAACGAGGGAGCACCATGGAAGTAATGGAAATCGACATATTTCAGGAAGACGGCGTTGAATCCGGGCGCACCGTGGCGCTCGACCCAGCGGTGTTCGCCGTTGAGCCGAATGACCACGTGATCTGGCTCGACGTGCGGCGCATCCAGGCGCACAAGCGCCAGGGGACGAGCAAGACGAAACAGCGCAACGAAGTGACCGGAAGTGGTCGCAAGCTGTACCGCCAGAAGGGCACCGGAAACGCCCGTGTCGGTGACGCGCAGTCGCCCATCCGCCGTGGTGGCGGACGCGCCCATGGCGCACGACCGCGCGACTACCGGCTCGACCTGAACAAGAAAACCAAGCGGCTGGCCCGGCGCTCGGCGCTGAGCTACAAGATGATCAACGACGCCGTCTACGTTGTCGAGGACTTCAGCATGGACACGCCCAACACTCGCGAGTTGGCCAACCTTGTGGATCTCCTCGATGTGGAGGACCAGAAGGTGCTCCTCGTGACGACCGATACGGAGCGAGAGATCTATCTGTCGAGTCGCAACCTCGAAGGCGTCGACGTGCAGGAAGCCAACAGCCTCAACACGCTCGATATTATGAAAGCCGAGGTGATCGTCCTCCAAGAAGGAGCTGTCGAGCGCGTCACCGAGATTCTGAGCCCGGAGCCGAAGGTTGCATGATTCAAGCTGCCTAATTCACATTCCTCCGCACCACTGACGCCGGGATGCCTGGCGTCGCAACCAGCCTGACGCTATGAGCGATCGCATACTTATCAAGCCTTACATTACGGAGAAGACCTCTCAGCTCATGCAGGAGGCGAAATACGCCTTCCGCGTGGATATGGACGCGACGAAGCCTCAGATTCGCCAGGCCGTCGAAGAGCGGTATCCGGGCGTGATCGTCGAGAATGTGCGCACGCAGATTGTGCCTGCGAAGCGCCGCCGCCGCTACACGGAGTCGGGCGTCATCGAGGGACGGACGTCGGGTTTCAAAAAGGCGATTGTTTCGATCGATCCGGAAGGTGAGCTGATTGACTTCTTTGAAGAGATATAATTTGAGAGCACCTGGCACTTGCTGGACGAAGCAAGTGTTGTGGCTTTGAGACACCTATAGTATTGAAGAAAGCCAATTACCATTATGCCAGTTAAGCCGAACAAACCAAATACGAACGCGCAGCGTCACGGCTCGGTCTCCTCGTTCGAGGAGATTACCGAAACCGAGCCCGAGCGCAGCCTGCTCGAACCGCTCAAGAAGTCGGGCGGCCGTAACAACCAGGGCCGCATGACAGTCCGCTATCGCGGTGGCGGTCACAAGCGACGCTACCGGCGCATCGACTTCAAGCGGCGAGACAAAGACGGCATCCCGGCGCGGGTGGCGACGATCGAGTACGACCCCAACCGGTCGGCTCACATCGCGCTGCTCGTCTACGCCGATGGCGAGAAGCGGTACATGATCGCCCCGCGAGAGATTGAGGTCGGGGACACCGTCAAGAGCGGGCCGAACGTGCAGCCGGATCCCGGCAATTGCCTGCCGCTTGAGAACGTCCCGGTGGGTACGTTCGTGCATGCCATTGAACTGACGCCCCGCAAGGGGGCGCAGATGGCGCGCGCGGCCGGTACCTACGCGCAGGTCACAGCCCGCGAAGGAGACCACGTGACGCTCAAACTTCCGTCGGGCGAGATTCGTCTCGTTCCCAAGAAATGCCGCGCTACAGTCGGCACGACGGGCAACGTCGAGCACATGAACGTCAAGCTCGGCAAGGCCGGGCGCAAGCGCTGGCTTGGACGCCGCCCGCGCACCCGACCGACGGCCATGAACCCGGTCGACCACCCCATGGGAGGCGGCGAGGGTCACTCCTCAGGCGGACAGCCCCGTTCCAAGAAGGGACTTCCCGCCAAAGGGTACAAGACGCGACGTGGCAAGAGAAAGTCGAACAAATACATCATCCAGCGTCGCAACGAAGGCAAGAAAGGTAAGAACAAGGGCAAGAAGAAATAACCACTACCCTGCGACCGAGTTAACGCGCACGAACAAACTGAAGAACAGGTATGGCACGCTCACTCCGAAAAGGACCGTACGTATATTATAAGCTCCAGCGTAAGGTCGACGAGCTGAACGAATCGGACGAAAAGAAGGTCGTCAAGACGTGGAGCCGCGACTCGATGATTACGCCCGACTTCATCGGGCACACGTTCGCGGTCCACAACGGCCGACAGTTCGTGCCGGTGTATGTGAGTGAGAATATGGTCGGTCACCGGCTCGGCGAGTTTGCGCCGACGCGGACCTTCACCGGCCACCCCGAGAAGAGCCAGATTGACAAGCGCGCCCGCGTGAAGAAGTAACCGCCGCGCTCCCGCCTTTTTACGAGCACGCTCAGAACGGTAAAGACCATGGAAGCACGAGCAGTCCGAAAATACGTACGCAACTCGCCGATGAAGGTGCGCCGGGTCATCAATGTGATCCGCGACAAAACAGTGCCCGAGGCCATGAGCATCCTGAACTTCATGCCGCAGCGGGCCACCGACGTCATCGACAAGACGATCCAGTCGGCGGTCTACAACCTGATGGATAAGCACGATGAGCGCTTCGATGAAGGAGAGCTCATTATCAAAGAGATTCGCGCCGACGAGGGGCCGTTCTTTGAGCGGTTTCAGCCCGCGGCTCGAGGGCGCGCGAACCCCATCCGCCGGCGCACGACGCACCTTACCGTTGTCGTTGCCGTGCGCGAAAGTGAAGAAGAGACACTCGAAGAAGCTTAAGGTCGCGTCGATCGACATAAACGCATATTACGAGGCGGCATGCCTGCCTCACCAACTATCAAAGCATTATGGGTCAGAAAACACATCCAATCGGATTTCGACTTGGCGTCATCCGCGGCTGGGATTCCAACTGGTACGCGGATGAGGATATGCAGGACAAACTAGTCGAGGACAAGAAGATCCGCGACTATTTGGAGGCGCGCCTGAAACGGGCGGGGCTCAGCCGAGTCGTGATTGAGCGAACGCCCAAGCGTGTCATCCTGACGCTCTACACCAGCCGACCGGGCGTCGTGATTGGCCGCGGTGGTAGCGAGGTTGAGAAGCTGCGTGAGGAGCTGAAGCGACTCACGAACAAGGACATTCAGATTAACATCAGCGAGATCAAGCGCCCGGAGCTCGATGCCAAGCTGGTGGCGAAAAATATCGCCCAGCAGCTCGAGGGCCGGATCTCCTTCCGGCGTGCGATGAAGCAGGCGATCACGGCTGCCATGCGCATGGGCGCGGAAGGAGTGCGCATCCGAGCCGCCGGCCGTCTTGGCGGCGCTGAAATGGGACGCATCGAGGAGTATCACGAAGGAAGCGTCCCGCTCCACACAATTCGCGCCGACATTGATTTTGCCCAAGAGGTTGCCTACACCATCTATGGCACAATCGGCGTGAAGGTGTGGATCAACCGCGGAGAGATTCTCGGCCAGCCCGACCTGCGACCCAACGTGCGCGCTCAGCGCCAGCAGCAGGACCAAAAAGACTCCCCGCGTCGCCGCGGACGTGGCGACCGCCGCGGATGACTTGCTGATTCCTGATCGTGCGAATTCGTTTACCAGTGCCCGGGAGATGCCGGGCGCACACAATTGGACCAATTAGTTTACTATGCTGCAGCCAAAAAGAACCAAGCATCGAAAATATCAGAAAGGACGCATCAAAGGTAAGGCGTCGCGTGGGACGCGCATTGCGTTCGGCGATTTTGCCCTGAAGGCGCTGGAGCCCGGGCGCATTACGGCCCGCCAGATTGAAGCCGTCCGCGTGGCTGTCACACGCAGCCTGAAGCGCTCCGGTAAGGTATGGGTGCGCATTTTTCCCGACAAGCCGATTACCAAGAAGCCGGCCGAGACCCGCATGGGTAAAGGGAAAGGCGAGCCGGAGTACTTCGTCGCGCCGGTGAAGCCGGGCCGTATCATCGTCGAAGTCGGCGGTGGCGTGAATCGAGAGACAGCGCAGGAGGCCCTTCGGCTGGGCAAGCATAAGCTTCCCGTCAAGACGAAGTTCATGCAGCGTCCCGGATACCGGGAAACCGAAGAGGAATAGAGAGTTGGTACGCGCTTCAGAAATCACAGACAGGTAGTTACCGCCATGTCGATGAAACCGAAAGAAATACGCAAGCTAAACGACGAGGAAATCGTCACTCGCATTGAAGAAGAAGAGGAGCAGTTGGAGCAGCTCCGCTTCCAGCATGCCGTGACCGGCCAGCTCGAGAACCCGATGATCTTGCGTGAGAAGCGCCGGTTCATCGCTCGGCTGAAGACAATTTTGCGAGAGCGAGAACTAGAGCGTGAGGCCGCTTCCGAAGCTGGCTGAGACAGCGGTTTCGACAGGCGCATTGTTGTTGACCTCTAGCACACCGGCGAGCACACCACCCTCGCCCAAGCCCGAAAAGAAAACCTATGGAAGAGCAGAAAGAAACCCTCGAACGAAACGATCGCAAAGAGCGCGTTGGCGTTGTTGTGAGCGATCGAATGGACAAAACGATAACAGTAGAGGTGCCCCGTCTGATGAAGCACCCGATGTACGGCAAGTACATCGAGCGCTCCTCGAAGCACATGGCGCACGACGAAGAAAACGCTGCCAACGAAGGCGACACGGTGCGCATCATGGAGACGCGCCCGATGAGTAAGAAGAAGCGCTGGCGCCTCGACGAGATCGTCGAGCGAGCCAAGTAGTCGTTTCACGGTGCAAGTGAGGGCCCCCCCTCGAAAAGCGACCTGGTCGCATTCGGGGCCGTGCTCTCGACGCCGGGCATGCACACTCGACATTCGAACTTCGACATTCGAAAATCCAATGGTACAGCAGGAATCCCGACTTAACGTTGCCGACAACAGCGGAGCCAAAGAAGTTCAGTGCATCCGCGTGATGGGCAGTAGTGGACGCCGCTATGCGCGCGTAGGTGACAAAATCATGGTATCCGTTAAGTCTGCCATCCCCAACGGCACAATGAAGAAGGGCGACGTGAGCCCGGCGGTCGTCGTGCGCACCCAGAAAGAGATGCGTCGCGATGACGGTTCGTACATTCGGTTTGACGAAAATGCGGCCGTCTTGCTTACGCCGCAGGACGAGCCGGTGGGCACTCGCGTTTTCGGCCCCGTTGGTCGTGAGCTGCGAGAGAAAGCGTTCATGCGCGTGATTTCCCTCGCTCCCGAAGTGCTCTAACGAGGTGCTTTGAGGGGACGACGTCGGCACTGGAGAATTAGATATCTCGGCACTACTTAAGAACAGAAGCGATCCACACCGCCATGAGCAAGAAAATGCACGTAAAGCGCGGCGATTACGTTCGCGTGATTGCCGGCAACTTCAAAGATGAGGAAGGAAAAGTGCTGAAGGTCTTCCCGAACGAAGACCGCGTCATTGTTGAGGGCGTGAACGTACGTGTGCGCCACGAGCCCCCCAGCCAGCAGAACCCGCAGGGGCAGCGCGTTGAGCGCGAGGCGCCGCTCCACGTTTCCAACGTCATGCCGCTCGACCAGAATGGCGAGCCCACGCGCGTGGGGCGCAAGCGCATCGAAGATCCCGATACCGGACGCGGTCAGTGGGTCCGCTACGCAAAGACGACGGGCGAGGAGCTCGACTAACAGCGACCTGCCTTGAAGGGCAGTGAAACGTTCATGTAGGTGAAACTCCACAATCTGTCTGATCATTCCAATCGTCTGTAGTGGCGGGTCATCTTGATAGGGCCTGTCCACGATTTGACTACGAACAGCGAAACATTCCGATGGCCAACGTACCACGACTCAAAGAGAAATATCAGGAGGAGGTCGTGCCGGCGCTGGAAGAGCAGTTCGGCTACGACAATATCATGGAGGTGCCGCGCCTGGAGAAGATCTCCATCAACAAGGGCGTGGGATCGGCCGCCGAGAACCAGAAAGTGCTCGACGATGCGATCGACGAGATGCGCCGCATCACAGGGCAGCACCCGAAAGTGACGCGCGCGAAGAAAAGCATCTCGAGCTTCGACATTCGAGAAGGCATGCCGGTCGGCGTACAGGCCACGCTCCGGGACACCCGGATGTATGAGTTTTTGGATCGCCTCATCACGTTGGCGCTCCCAAATGTTCGTGACTTTGAGGGCGTGCCCGACAAAAGCTTTGACGGCCACGGCAACTACACGCTGGGGATCGAGGAGCAGATAATCTTCCCCGAGATCAACGTTGACAAAGTTGACCGCATCAGCGGAATGGACGTCACCTTCGTGACGTCGGCCGAGACGGACGAAGAGGCGTATGCTCTCCTGAAGATGCTGGGCATGCCGTTTGTCCGCCGTGGCGACGACAAGGCTGACATTGAAGCCGCCGGTGTTTAACTGCACGCACGTGTTTGACGAATCAGAACGAGACTACGACTTTTTATGGCTAAGAAGAGCTGGATGGCACGCGTAGAGAAGCGCAAGCGGCTGTACGAGAAGTACAAAGACAAACGCCGCAAGCTGAAAGAAGAGGGCAAGTGGGAAGAGCTGCAAAAGCTCCCTCGAAACTCCAGCCCGTCGCGGCAGAACAACCGCTGCCCGATCTGCGGCCGAATCCGCGGATACATTCGCGAGTTCGGCGTATGCCGCATCTGCTTCCGCGAACTGGCACTAGATGGTAAAATACCGGGCATCCGTAAGTCCAGCTGGTAACTGTCCAGGTGCCTTCTGCTTGGTGAGCAAAGCAGCCAACTCCAAGCATCCAGAGAAAGTTAATCTGCCAAACTGAACGAGCAAACGATGAGTGGAATTTCCGATCCAGTATCTGAGTATCTGGCGCGCATCCGAAATGCGCAGGAGGCTAATGACCGGCACGTAGATATTCCGGCCTCCAAGCTGAAGCGTGCTATGACTCAGATTCTGGTGGAGAAGGGATACATAAAGAATTACCTCGACATCGAGGATGACAAGCAAGGGCTTCTGCGCCTCTATCTGAAATACGACGAAAACGACCAGCCCGTTATTCGGGAAATGAAGCGCGTGTCGAAGCCCGGGCGTCGCGAGTACGTAGGCGCTGATGAGCTTCCTCGCGTCCGGAACGGGTTGGGCGTTGCTATTTTGTCTACCTCGCGAGGCGTGATGACCGATAAAGAGGCCCGCCAGGTGCACGTAGGAGGAGAGCTGTTGGCCACCGTCTTTTAACGACGGTCTCGCAGTACACCGCGTCCAGAAGCACCGCGAACCCTACAAACTTCCAGACATCCAATGGCACGCATAGGTAACCGCCCCATCGAATTTAGCGACGACGTTGACATCGAGGTCAGCGCGGATAACACTATTACGGTAGACGGTCCCAGAGGGACGCGCTCCGAGCAGATTGATCCGACCCTCACGATAAACGTAGAAGACGATCACGTGGTCGTGGAGCGTCCTTCGGACAAGCAGCGGCACCGGAGCGTGCACGGGCTCTCGCGCACGCTGATCAAAAACATGATCGAGGGCGTCACGGAGGGATACAAGAAAGAGCTTCTCATTATCGGTGTGGGTTACCGTGCTGAAATTCAGAACGGAGCACTTGAGCTTGCTCTGGGATACTCGCACCCGATTTACTTCCTGCCGCCGGACGAGGTGGATATCACGCTGGGAGACACGAAGGGCATTGACCCGGACGGGGCCAAAGACAAAGTCAACGCTCGCATCGTTATTGAAGGAGTCGACAAGCAGCTCGTCGGACAGGTGGCTGCCAAAATTCGCGACCTGCGTCCGCCGGAGCCCTACAAAGGAAAGGGCGTCCGGTACCTGGACGAGAGCATCTCGCTCAAAGCCGGCAAGACAGCTGTTCAGGCCTAAATCCTCGGAGTTACGCTCCAAAGAATTATATCAGCAGAGCATCGTTCCATGCCAAAACCAAAGAACAAGCAAGAGCGACGAACCCGCGTGCGGCGCGGCATCAGAAATAAGATTCATGGCACGCCCGTGCGTCCGCGGCTTTCCGTGTACCGGTCGAACCGCTACATCTACGCTCAGCTTATAGACGACATTGAGGGCCACACGATCACTGCGGCCTCGAGCCACGACGATGAAGTGGACGGCGATACGCCGACCGAAGAGAGCCGAGCAGTGGGCGAGCTGTTGGCCGAGCGCGCGCAGGACGAAGGCATTAAGAAGGCGGTCTTTGACCGTAGCGGATACCGTTACCACGGGCGCGTCGAAGCGCTCGCCGAGGGCGCTCGCGAAGGCGGCTTGCAGCTCTAGCTGTTATCCACATGCGCAGACATAGATTTCATCATTGAGTAATCAACCATGGCACAGAATCAACAGAAACGAGCGACTTCCGATAAGCGCCAGGAAAACTGGGTTGATCGACTGGTCGCCGTCAATCGCGTATCCAAGGTAGTAAAGGGCGGTCGTCGATTCTCATTCAACACCGTCGTCGTTGTCGGCAACGAGAACGGTCTCGTTGGCGTCGGCCTCGGCAAAGCGAACGAAGTGTCGAGCGCCATTGGAAAAGGAAATGAGGACGCAAAGAAGAACGTTGTTCGCGTTCCCATCCGTGACGGCACGGTGCCGCACAAAGCTGTCGGAAAGCAGGACGGAAGTAAGGTGCTCGTGAAGCCGGCAGCGCCGGGGACCGGTGTGATCGCCGGTGGCGGCGTTCGCGCCGTGCTTGAATGCGCGGGGTATACCGACGTGCTTACGAAGTCGCTCGGCAGCAGCAACCCCCACAACCTGGTGAAGGGTACGCTCAACGCGCTCATGGAAATGGAAGATGCACTTGAGGTGGCGAAACGCCGGGGCATTCCCCTTGAGAAAGTATTTAACGGGTAATCCCCGTGGGGAAAGTCTTCCTAAATAACTGCGATACCAAAGTACGGAAGCATGGCAAAACTGAAAGTTACACAAACACGAAGCGTTGTGCGAAAGCCTGAAGACCAGCGGCAGACGCTGCGAGCCCTCGGACTCCGAGGCATTCGACAGACGGCAACGCACAACGACACGCCGCAGATTCGCGGCATGATCCGCAAAGTGGATCATCTCATTGAAGTAGAAGAGATCGACTCGTAGGCGTTCCCAGCGCAGCAGCTGATCTGCTGCGCCACTTGAGTTTGCAACCTCTCATCTGCGCTGCTCACTGTAGGCAGCGCCGAAATAACTACAAGAACCATGGATCTGAGTAATTTAAAACCAGCAGAGGGCTCAACCCACAAGAAAAAGCGTCTTGGACGCGGAGCCAGCTCCGGACACGGAGGCCACAGCTCGACCCGTGGGACGAAAGGACAGTCGAGCCGCTCCGGTGCCGGAAACCGGCCCGTGTGGTTTGAAGGCGGCCAGATGCCGCTGTTTCGGCGCCTGCCGAAGTGGGGGTTCAACAACCCGTTCCCGACAGAGTATAGCATCGCCAACGTATGGCGGCTCGATGGCCTTGCCAAGGCGGATCGTCTGGATCCTTCCGAGCCGGTGACCCCCGAAGTGCTAGAGGAAACTGGAGCTGTGCGCAGCGCAGAGCGCGTCAAGATCCTGGGTGACGGCGAGATTGAGGTTGCCCTCAATGTCGAAGCTCATGCTTTCAGCGAGTCGGCGAAAGAAAAAATCGAGGCGGCGGGAGGCACCGCCACAGTGATCGACGAGTGATCATGCAACGGCCCAGTACCCGCTTGGGACGTAGACACGAAACTAACTAAGTACAATGGCCGGTCTATTCGAGAGTTTTCGGAATATCTGGAAGGTTGAAGAGCTCCGAAAGCGCATTCTCTACACGCTGGGACTTCTGATCGTCTACCGCATCGGAGCGTTCGTTACGCTCCCGGGAGTCGATGCCACGGTGCTCGCCGAGGTGCGCGCTGGCGACCAGGGAATGGACATCTTCGGCTTCCTCGACATGTTCGTGGGGGGCGCCTTCCAGCAAGCGGGCATTTTCGCATTGGGCATCATGCCCTACATTACGGCGGCCATTATCATTCAGCTGATGGGCGCCGTGGTGCCGTACTTCCAGAAGCTACAACGTGAGGGCGAGGAGGGGCGTCGCCGAATCACACAGCTCACCCGATACGGCACGGTAGGTATCACGTCGCTGCAGTCCATCGGCTACGCTATCAATCTGCAGCACGGAGCGACGGGTAATGCTATCGTCATTGACCCGACGTTCTTTATGATTACGACGGTCATTGTGCTCACGTCGGGGACCACATTTGTGATGTGGCTCGGTGAGCGCATATCGGAGGATGGCATTGGGAACGGGATATCCTTACTCATTATGATTGGGATTATCGCGTTCTTCCCCAATGCGCTTATCAACGAGTTCCAGCTCTCTGGGAACCTGTTCATCTTCATGCTGGAGATCGGCGTGTGGGTCCTCGTGACCGGCGGCATTGTGCTCGTCGCACAGGGCATTCGCCGAGTCCCGGTGCAGTACGCCAAGCGGGTGGTCGGGCGTAAGGTCTACGGTGGCACAACGCAGTATCTGCCGATACGCGTGAACGCGGCGGGCGTGATGCCGATCATCTTCGCCCAGTCGATCATGTTCATTCCCTCGACGGTGGCATCATTCTTCCCAGAGAGCCCCTTCATGCAACAGATGGGCGCGTGGTTTGCGGACATCTCCGGATGGGGCTACTCGTTCGTCTTCTTCTGGATGACGTTCTTCTTCACATACTTCTACACGGCCATTACGGTGAATCCGAAAGAAATGGCCGATACCATGAAGCGGCAAGGCGGCTTCATACCGGGCGTGCGTCCAGGTAAGCAGACCAGCGAGTTCATTGACAACATTCTGACGAAGGTCACGCTCCCCGGCTCGATCTTCCTCGGCTTCGTGGCCATACTACCGGCGTTTGCCATGCAGGCCGGCGTATCGCAGGGCTTCGCGATGTTCTACGGAGGAACGAGCCTGCTTATTATCGTCCAGGTGTCGCTCGACACGCTCCAACAGATCGAGAGTCACCTGCTCATGCGCCACTACGATGGCTTTATGAAAGAAGGACGATTACGTGGTCGGCACGGCGGTATGTAGCATACCTCTGGCCAGTGGGAGCGCTAACCTGATAGCATCATTGACGCACTTGTATGGTTCATCTGAAAAGCACACGTGAGATTGAGCGTCTTCGGGCGAGCGCCGACCTCGTGGGGCGCACGCTGGCCGAGGTGGCGCGCCACATCGAAGTGGGTGTAACCACGAAGGAGCTTGACGCTATTGCCGAGGACTACATCCGAACACACGGGGCGGAGCCCGCATTTAAAGGGCATCGCTCGGGAAATAACGTCTTCCCGGCGAGCCTCTGCGTATCGGTTAACGACGAGGTGGTGCACGGCATCCCCGACGATTACGCTCTGCAGGATGGCGACCTGCTATCCATCGACTGCGGCGTTGTCCTCGACGGCTACGTGGGCGATAGCGCCTACACGTTTGCAGTGGGCACGCTTTCGGAAGATGACAAGCGGCTGTGCCACATCACGTACGAGGCGCTGAACGAAGGCATCGAACAAGCAATTGCCGGTAATCGTATTGGTGATATTGGTCATGCCGTGCAGAGCCGTTGCCGGGGCTATGGCATTGTACGTGAGCTCTGCGGACATGGCGTAGGCAAGAGCCTTTGGGAAGAGCCGCAAGTCCCGAACTACGGACGCCCGGGCGAAGGGCGCGCCATGCGATCGGGGCTCACCATCTGCATTGAGCCTATGATCAACCGCGGCACCGATGCCATTGAAACTGACGCTGACGGGTGGACCGTTCGTACTGCGGATGGGTCGCAGTCGGCGCATTATGAACACATGGTGGCTGTGCACGAGGACGGGCCCGACGTGCTCAGCACCTTTGAGTATATCGAAGACGTTGTTGACGCACCATACGAACTATCTCTCTCAGAAGAGCGCGCATAATTCATGGCGAAAGAAGAAGCCATCGAAAAAGACGGAGAAGTTATCGAAGCTCTACCGAACGCGCAGTTTCGCGTTCGGCTGGAGAACGGGGAGGAGATTTTAGGTCTGCTCTCCGGAAAGATGCGCATGCATCATATCAAGATTCTTCCCGGCGACCGGGTGAAAGTAGAGCTTTCGCCCTACGACTTATCCAAGGGGCGCATCGTGTATCGCTATAAGTAGCGACTGCTGCCGCCCACGACATGCAGGCGACTCGCCTGCCGACTTTCAACGATTGAACTAACCGACTAAAACAGAGATCGTATTATGGCACGCATTGCTGGCGTTGACCTTCCGGAGCAAAAGCGCGGTGAAATTGCGCTGACCTACATTTTTGGTATTGGTCGCTCGCGAGCTACCGAGATTCTCGATCGGCTTGAGATCGACAAAGATCTGACTCCTCGCGAGTGGTCTGACGACCAGACGCGTCAGATCCGGCGCATCATCGAGGAGGAGTATACCGTCGAAGGGCAGCTCCGCACCGAGGTCCAGATGAACATTAAGCGCCTGATGGACATCGGCTGCTACCGCGGTCAGCGGCACCGGAAAGGGTTGCCCGTGCGCGGTCAGCGCACACGCACCAACGCCCGCACCCGGAAAGGGAAGCGGAAGACGGTGCCCGGCAAGAAGACGTCGCCGCAGAAGAAGTAGGGTCCGATGCGTCCCGTTTTGCCGCAGCTCCCTGGCAGTTCGGAAGCGCAGTGGACTGCTCCCCATTACAGAAGACTTATACTTGAAGACACAGTCTTTCAAAGAGAGGACAATTACATATGTCGAACGGAGATAAAAAGAAGAAGCGAACTGTACGAAAGAAAAACGTCGTTGTAGAATCGAATGGCCGCGCGTACGTCAAGGCCACGTTCAACAACGTCATCGTGACGGTCACAGACCAGTACGGCAATACCATTTCGTGGGCCAGTGCCGGCAAGATGGGCTTCAAAGGAAGCCGCAAAAACACGCCGTATGCAGCCCAGCAGGCGGGACGCTCGGCAGGACAGGAGGCCTATGACCTCGGTCTGCGGCGCGTCGATGTGTACGTTAAGGGGCCGGGCTCAGGTCGTGAGGGCGCCGTGCGAGCGCTCGACGACGTCGGGCTCGAAGTAGCCTCTATTCGCGATGTGACGCCTCTTCCGCACAACGGATGCCGCCCGCCCAAGCGCCGCCGCGTCTGACTTAAAATAGGCGAGTCGTGATTTGCGAATGGCGAATAGACGCCCTCGCGAGAGACCCCTCTACCGGGGAGAGCACGACACTTGACATTCGATATTCGAAATTCCACAACTCGAAACTCGACACCCCAAACATGGCTCGATATACAGGCCCGAAACAGAAAGTTGCACGTCGGTTCAAAGAACCGATATTCGGTCCCAGCAAGGCGCTGGAGCGTAAGCCGTATCCGCCCGGCCAGCACGGTCGCGGTCGACGACGACGCGAAAGTGAGTATGCCGTCCAGCTCAAGGAGAAGCAAAAAGCGAAGTACACCTACGGTCTGCTCGAAAAGCAATTCAAAAACCTCTTCAACAAGGCCTCGCGTCAGCGTGGCGTGACGGGGGGGAATCTGCTCCAGCTCCTGGAGTCGCGTCTCGACAACACGGTGTTTCGTCTCGGCTTTGCACGCACGCGCCGTCAGGCCCGCCAGTTCGTTTCCCACCGCCACATCCTGGTAAACGACGATATCACCGACATCCCTTCCTACGAGCTCAGTCCGGGCGACATTGTGGCTGTTCGACCGAAGAGCACGCGCCTTGAGGTTTTCCAGGAAAATGTCCAGCGCAGCCAGCGCCGCTTCCCGTGGCTTGAGGTCGACCGCGAGGAGATGAGGGGTAAGTTTTTGGACCATCCGGAGCGGGAAGATATCCCTGAGAATATTGAGGAGCAGCTTATTGTCGAGCTGTACTCGAAGTAAAGAGGCGCTTTTGTACAGCGATGGGCGGAGCCTTGAGTATTTCAGGTATGCATATTGAGAGGAGCGCTCCGCCTTGCACCAGGCACTCGAGATCATGAACGCTACTACGGATACACAGCCTATGAGTAATTACGAGCTTCAAATGCCAGAAAACGTCGAGGTCGATGAGGCCTCGGACACGCAGGGTCGTTTTGTCGTCCGACCGCTTGAGCGCGGGTACGGCGTCACGATTGGGAATGCCCTGCGGCGCGTTCTCTTGTCTTCACTTCCGGGCGTCGCCGTCACGGCGATTAAGATTGATGGGGTACAGCATGAGTTTTCAACGGTGCCCGGGGTCAAGGAAGATGTCGCGGACATCATTCTGAACCTCAAGGAGGTTCGCTTCAAGACTGACGAGATGGAGGAGGCAAACGTACATATTAGCCTCGAAGGGCCGGGCGATTGGACCGCAGCCGACATCAATCAGGCGACGAGTAATTTTGAGGTGCTCAACCCCGACCAGCATATTGCGACGCTGGCTGAAGACGCAACTGTGAACGCGAATCTGCGCGTCGGGTATGGCCGTGGTTACGTCCCAGCAGAGGATAACAAGCGAGACGACGATCCGATCGGCGTCATCGCCACGGATTCCATCTTTACGCCGATCAAAAATGTGAACTACGATGCTAAGCCGGTGCGCGTAGGCGAGAAGATCGCTTATGAGGAGCTGGCGCTGGAAATTGAAACGGACGGGTCGATTCATCCGGAAGATGCGCTCACCGAGGCAGCGTCGATTCTGCACGACCACATCGGGTTCTTCGTCCAGATGGAAGAAGAGCCGGAGCCGGAAGAAGAAGAGCAGGAGGTCGACGAAGAGGTCAAGCGCATCCGCGAGCTTCTTTCGCAGCCTGTCGACGATCTCGACCTCTCCGTGCGCTCGCACAACTGCCTGAAGGCTGCAAGTATCAAGACGATCGGCGACCTGGTGCGGCGCGAAGAAGATGAAATGCTGAAATTCCGCAACTTCGGGCGCAAGTCGCTCCAGGAGCTCAAAGAAGTGCTCGACGAGCGCGGTCTGGAGTTTGGTATGGACGTCGAGGAGTATCTCGAAGAGCAGCAGGCTGAAGCGTAAATCTCGTACCACGAGATGCGCCTGCACGAGCAATATTGAATTGGAGAACACGGCAACGTTGACGCCATGAGACATCGAAAGAAAGGCAAAAAGATCGGCCGAAAGAAAGGGCATCGCAAGCAAACCCTTGCCGCCCTGTCGCGGTCGCTTATCGAGAATAAACGCATCCGAACCACGCTGGCTAAGGCCAAAGCTCTGCGCCCCTTCGTGGAGCCGCTCATCACGCGGGCGAAAGAAGACACCGACCATAATCGTCGGCAGGTCTTTCGGCATCTGCAGGACAAGCAGGCCGTAGCCGAGCTGTTCAATGAGGTCTCGGACCGTGTGGGAGACCGTCCCGGCGGGTACACTCGCATCATCAAGCTGGGACGACGCTCCGGCGATGGCGCGCAGCTTGCTATGATCGAGCTGGTCGACTACAACGACGTCCCGCCCTCCACGCCCGGCGGCGACGGGTCGCGAACGCGCCGCGGGAGCGGGAAAGGCAGCCGCGACGAGCCTTCCGATGCGCAAGAGGAGCCATCGGGTGAGGCCGACACGGTCGAAGAAGAGCCGGCCGAAGCGGAAGCTGAACCTGCTGACGAGGCGGCCGAAGAAGAGTCTTCTGACGAAGAAACTGAGCCGGCGGCCGAAGCTGAGGAGGAAACGGACAGCGAGTCGGCTGAGGAAGCCGCCGATGAGGACAAAGAGAAGAAGGACAGCTGACTGATATCACGGCAGCTATCCATGCTATACGAAGAGCGCTACCGGCACCTGCGGGTAGCGCTCTTCTTTTTTATGCCGTCGGCCGCTTCGTGAACCTTGCACTGAGCGGATAGTTAGATCGAAACCAGCCCCCGACGACAGAGGGCCTCTGGCGAACTGATGTAGCCGGGGTGTTCTCGAAGCTCCGTCTTCGAATGCGGAGCTGCACTGTTCGCGACCATCGTCCCCTGACCACCCATGTTGGAATCTTCAGCCATTCTCGATCAGACGGATCTCGATGTCGATCCGAAATATGAGGAGCGGCTTGAAGAGCTCATCGATCTATGCTACGAGCATCTCTCCTCCGTCGATGAGGATATGATCCGCCGGGCCTTTCGGCTCAGCTACTGGGCGCACCGCAACGACTGGCGCGAATCTGGCGAGCGGTACATTAGCCATCCGCTGGAAGTGGCGATCATCGTCGCCCGCGATATCGCCTTTGATGATCAGAGCGTGGTGGCAGCGCTTCTGCACGACGTGGTCGAGGACACGGAGCTGTCGCTCGACCTCATCCGCGCGGAGTTCGGGGACACCATGGAGACCATCATCGACGGGCTCACGAAGATCAAGGGGGTCTTCGACAGCCGCGAGCTGGGACAGGCCGAGAACGTCCGGAAGCTCATGCTGTCGATGGCGACGGACGTCCGCGTGATCCTGGTGAAGTTTGCTGATCGCCTCCACAACATGCGCACGCTGGAGGCGCTCCCCAAAAAGAAGCAGCTCAAGAAGGCCAGCGAGACGCTCGACCTCTTTGCCCCGCTCGCGCATCGCTTCGGGCTGTTCACCATCAAGAGCGAGCTGGAGGATCTGAGCCTCAAGATCCTGAACCCGGAGGCCTACTACGACATTCTGCAAGGGCTGCAGGATCGAAAAGAGAAGCGCGAGGCCTATATCGAGTCGTTCACGGAGCCGCTTCGTGAGCGCCTCGAAGAAGAAGGCTATAACTTTGAGGTCAATGGGCGGGTGAAGAACATCTACTCGATTCACCGCAAGATGAAGCGGAAGAATAAGCCGCTCGATGAGATCTATGATATCTTTGCGATCCGCATCATTCTCCAGAGCGAAGGAAAGAAGGGACGAGAAAACTGCTGGCGCGTCTACTCGCTGGTGACGGATCAGTACAAGCCGCTCCCTGAGCGTTTTCGCGATTTCATCTCCGTGCCGAAGTCGAACGGCTACCAGAGTCTGCACACCACGGTGGTTGGTCCGGAGGGGCGCCGCGTGGAAGTGCAAATCCGGACGCAGGAGATGCACGAGATCGCCGAACGCGGTGTGGCGGCGCACTGGAAGTACAAGGAGGGGAAGGAGAACTCCGACGAGGAGATGGAGCAGTTCCTCGACTGGGTGCGCGACCTGCTCGACAATCCCGAGCCCGAGCGCGCGACGGAGTTCGTCAAGGAGTTTCGCTTGAATCTATATGACGAGGAGATCTACGTCTTCACTCCACAGGGTGATCTGATGACGCTCCCGCGCGGCGCCACGCCCGTCGACTTCGCCTTCAAAGTGCATACCGAAGTGGGCATGCAATGCATCGGTGCGAAGGTGGATGGCAAGATGGTGCCGCTTTCGCGCGAGCTAGAGAGCGGCGATCAGGTGGAGATTATCACCTCCAAGAAACAGACGCCCAATCCGGACTGGATCAACTTTGTGGTGACGCACAAGGCGCGGAGCCGGATTCGCCACTGGCGCAACAAGCAGCGCACAGAGGCGGCCGAGCTGGGGCGCGAGATCTGGGAAAAAGAGGCCGACCGCGAGAACATCGAGATCAGCGATCAGGACCTCCAGCAGGTGGCCCACGAGCTAAAGTTTCCCGATCTTCGACAGATGTTTTACGAGATCGGGAGCGGGCTCTACGAGGTCGACGAGCTCGTCAGCTATATCAAAAAAGGAGAAACGAAAGACGACGAGGACGACGGCACGGAAGACGAGAAAGAGCTACGCAAGAAATACGAGCGCTTTCTCGACACGGCGCAGACCACCGGCAAGCAGGCGCTACTCATCAACGGCGAACTGCAGACCGACATTGCCGTCAGCTATGCCTCGTGCTGCAATCCCATTCCCGGAGATGAAGTCTTTGGCTTCGTAAGCCGCACCGGCACAATCAACATCCACCGAACGAACTGCCGCAACGCTTCGGACCTGCTCGTCAACCAGGCGGATCGCATCCTCGAGGTCGACTGGAGCCGGCAGAAGGACATCCAGTTCGTGGCTGCGCTGCGCCTCATGGGAGAAGATCGTGTGGGCATGATGAACGATATCACCACCGTCATCTCTAAAAATCTGAAGACCAACATTCGCTCCATTACGGTTGACACCGAAGATGGCATCTTCTCCGGCACGCTGGTACTTCACGTGAATAATTTGGAGCATCTCCACCGGCTGATGGAGCGTCTCAAGCGGATCGATGGAATCCACGGTGTGTATCGTTTTGAGGAGTAGCAGCTCAGTGTAATTCCCTGGCTCTCAGAGGGTTGGAGACAGACGTGAGCTTGCTCTCCTGAAGAATATGTACTATAATTACACACTGCATTGTGGATTCCAAATCAGAATCAAACCATTCCATGTCTGATCGACCTGAGACGCTGACTAAGAAAGACGTTTCGCGCCGTGTAGCTCGCGCTATGGACGAGCCGATCTACAAGAGCGAGCCGTGGGTCAACGCCGTGCTCGATTCCTTAACGAATCTGCTCATCGAAGCCGATCCCGTGCGGCGCATCGAACTGCGCGGGTTTGGGGTTTTCGAGGTCAAGAAGACAAAGGCCAAGCCCAAGGCCCGCAATCCGCGCACGAATGAAACGGTCTTTATCCCCAGCCGACGGAAGACGCACTTCAAGCCGAGCAAGAAGATCAAAGAAGTACTGAAAACTCCGCTGCACGAACTCGACTACGAGATCCCTGAAGGGAGTGCGGACAAACACCTGGACGAAGAGGAGAGCGGCTCAGACGAGTAGGCATCAGGAAGCATCCTGCACCTTCGCGAATGGGAGCGCAGTCGCGCATTGTGGCCGTCGACTATGGCACGAAGCGGGTAGGCCTCGCCGTGTCGGACCCGCTTCGCATGTTTGCACGGCCCGTGGGAGCGTTTTCCCAGCGCGAGGCCGTCGAGCGCATCCAGGAGATTCACGGGGACGATGGGGTGGCCGTCATTGTGGTGGGATGGCCGCTGACGCTGGAAGGGGAGGAAGGAGACGCCACCGAGCGGGTGCAGCAGTATATCAACCGGCTTCGCAATGCGCTGCCGGACGTGGAGGTCGTGAAGCGCGACGAGCGATTTACCTCTGAAATGGCCAAAGATGCGATCCGTCGATCGGGGCGGCCCTCGAAGACACATCCGAAAGACGAGAAGGGGCGCGTCGATGCCGCGGCTGCAGCCTTGATCCTGCAGGACTACCTGGACACCACCTCGGAGGAGACGGACGAGAGCTAGACCACACCCGGCTCCAGCAGGCTACTCCTCTTCGGCGGGGGCGCGTCGCTCTTCTTCGTCCAGGATGCGGTGGGCGATCGTTCGCGCCAACTCGGGAGCGTTCCCCCAGGCACGGTTGTTCGCGATGAGATTGAGACGTGCGTTGTGCGCTTCTGCCTGATAGGCGAGTGCCGTCGCGTCAAGCACCATGTCGTGCGCCTGCTTGGTTTCTGACAGCTCCGCCGCCGGCTCGTCGAAGGGATGTGCGGCGGCGTACGCCTCAGCGTATTTCATGTCCCGGGGCGTAAGCAGGCGAGCCACGACCTGGTCATCGGCGGCTGTGAAGCGCTCGCCACAGAGCTGCCACTGCTTGCGAATGGCGGGGAGCCACGTCCAGTGGCTAAACACGAACCCCAGTCCGCGCTCGTCTAGCCAGTCGAAGTACGTCTCCGTGAGCAGATGCTCCGACCGAAGCTCGAGGTGAGCCTGCATCGCCTCGCGAGGGATCGAGGTGAAGAATGCGTCGAGTGCGCCGACATTTTCATCGGGATCGGGGCTGTCTGCCACGCGCTGATATTCCTGCTGAAAGATGATTCCCTCGATGCGATCGCCGAGGATTTCGCGTGCCGGTTCGTGGAACTGCGACACGTAGGCTTCAGCATCCAGGAAGTCGCGATTATCGATGTATCGTACGTTCCCATCGGACGACCGGCGGAGCGTGCGCGCGAAGAACATCCGCGGTGCTTTCAGCAAAAAGGAAGCGTCATCGGGCGCATGGTCGGTGTACTTTTCCAGCACGAAGAAGTTAGGGGTAGGCTCCCCGTCGTCGTCGAGCAGAGGGCGATAGAAGGTGAAGTCGAGTTCGAGGGTCTCGAAGTGCTTGAAGTAATCATGCACGGAGGCAACGGGAAGCGTGCGCTCCTCAAACGTTTGACCGGCCAGGTTGCGGTTGCGCGACGACGCCTGGTCGGCGTAGTGTTCGGGGTAGATCTGGTTGATCCATCCCGCATACCGGTCACTGGCCGTGCCGAAACGCACGTTAGGATGGACCGAATGAAATGCATAATTGTCAGCAGCGGAGCGTCGCTCAGCGATTGACGAATCGGGCATAAGAGAGAAGTATGGGCTAGCAAACAGAGGGCACCAGCGGCCGCATCGAGGGCGTGAATGAGCGAGGCGGTACAGGGATTCAATTAGGGGGCATCGTCAGAAGCGGAGGACGCCGATTCCGACTCTTCATTCATGTCTTTTGCCGTGGATGATGCGGGGCGAGCGGACGCATCCTCTTCATGGTTTTCGGAAGGCGACGCTTCGTCGGAGCTATCTTCTTGGCGGTGCACGGTCTGCTGAAATTGATGCATGAACAGGTAGACGCCCAGCGCGACGAAGATGTAGTAGCCGAGCACGCGCCATGTAAGCAGCGTTGGGGCGACGAGAGCCTCAGGCATCATGGGGGCGATAAAGAGCGCGTAGAGCCCCTCCAGACCGCCTGAGCCGCCCGGCGTGGGGAGCACTAAGGCCGAGAGGTGCATCGCCACGGTGCGGAGAAGCATGAGAATCTTATCGAACTCGGCATACACGCTCCACACGATAAACACCACGAGCAGGTAGCGACCCATCCATACGCCCGTGGTAAGCAGAAACCCCTTGAAGTAGAACGACGGAGGCTCGGCGCGGATCAGGTGGGCCTGCCGGGTAAACGCGCGCATCTCCTCCATGACGCGATCGTGGAACCGGCTCAGGTATTTCAGGCTAAAGATGCGGTCGGCCAGCCACTCCAGGAGCTGCGGGTGGAAAAGCAGGCTGTATGCAAACAGGGCGGACCAGATGAGCATTCCCATGAAGAGAGCCAGGATGCTCCAGGTCCCAAAACTGCCTACAGCGCCCGGGATAACCTCCAGGTAAAACGAGGCCAGGATGACAATCGGGATTGAAAAGACCGACCAGAACTGGTCGAGAAGAATGGAGAAGAGAACGAACGCCGAGGCCTCTCCGATGGGGATGTCGCGGTCGCGAGCAATATAAAACGCGGCGATAGGACCACCGCCGATGGCTGAGGGCGTTACGTTAGAGAAAAAGTCCCAGGCCAGCTGACCGCGCGTGCCCTGCCGATAGTTGAGTCGACCACGTGAGATGAACTGCAGGCGCCATCCCCCGAAGAAGACGCGCGCAAGCGTGATGAGAAGCGCGGCGAACAGTAGTCCCGGGCTCATCTGGTTTACCATTTGCCAGAATGTGCCCGGCTCGAAGGTGAAGTACGCGATGCCCGCCAGCACGGCAAGGCTCAGGCCGACCGACACGACGATGTTGCGAACTGAAACGGCGGATTGAGCCTCCTGCTCGTTAACCATCGCACTCTCCCTGCGTGGATAAGGAGAATCGTCGGATGCAGGAGGAGGCGAGTCGGACATCGACAGTAAGGAGTTCGGTAGAGCTAGGCGAGCAGCGGGAAGTGGGCTTTATGAATCGTCCGGGCCGACTGAAGTTGAACGCTGAGCCGCGTCACGCAGCTTCTGGTACGTCGTTTCCAAGGCCTCTGGAATGACGCGCGTAGTGCTCGTAGTCGCCATGAAGTTCGTGTCGCCGTTCCAGCGGGGCACGACGTGTGCATGGAGGTGCTCAGGAATACCTGCGCCTGCGGCCATACCCAGATTCATTCCCACATTAAACCCCTCCGGATTGAGGGTTTCGCGGAGCCAGCGAATACATCGGTCAATAGTGTGGGCCAGCGCTGCCTGCTCCTCCGGAGTTAGAGCATCATATGATTCAACCTCACGATAGGGCACAATGAGCAGGTGCCCATTGTTGTACGGATACAGGTTCATAATGACGAACACATGCTCGCCGCGCCATACGATGAGATTATCGGTGTCGTTGCCATCCTGAACCTTTTGAGTAAAGATTGAGGCGGCGTCGTCCGAGGGCGTCCGTTGCACGGCTTCCTCCATGTACTCCGAACGCCAGGGGCTCCACATGCGATCCATGGCGGAAATAAGCGAGTTTATTGGGCGTCAACGCGAATTGCACTGGCGTACGAAAAACGTCATCAGACGCCAATTATAAACTTGTCTTGCGTTGAGCGGTTCAGCGTTCAGGCTGATCTTCAGACGCCGTTCGACAACGAAACAGTAACATTGCAACTTTGGGAGCGATCCACTTTGCCTACACCTTACGCCGATCTTCATGTCCACTCGTGCTATTCCGACGGCCAGTTGACGCCCGAGGCCATCGTGCAAGAAGCAGATGAGCGGGGGCTGCGTGCTATCGCTGTCACCGATCACGACACGATAGCGGCGTGGCCTGAGACGCGCCGCGCGGCATCGGCCTCCGACGTAGCCGTCATCACCGGCGTTGAGCTGAGCGTCTCCTGCGAGGGACAAGAGATTCACCTGCTGGGATACGGATTCGACCCGTCCCACGATGCCTTATGCCAGCATCTCAACGACTTTCTTGAGGCGCGTCGTCAACGTGTCAGGCGCATCGTTGATAAGCTGCGTGAGAAAGGCATTGGTATCTCGGTGGAAGAGGTTCGGCAGGTAGCCGGTGGTAGTAAGTCACTCGGCCGTCCGCACGTGGCGGCAGCGCTCGCGGAAGCGGGCCACGTGGCGTCCTACACGGAGGCATTTGACCGGTATCTTGAAAACGGCGGTCCGGCGTACGTCGGAAAGCCTGAATTTGAGGCGGCTTGTGCGCTCGACCTCGTGCACGATGCCGGTGGCATCGGCGTGTTGGCTCATCCGGGGCACTGGATGAGCGACCGGCTTCTGCGGCAACTCGTGCACGTGGGGCTCGACGGCATCGAAGTCGTTCATCCTTCGCACAACGAACCCCTGACGCGGTACTACCGGCGCATTGCACGCGACTTCGATCTGGTGCCGACTGGAGGGTCGGACTATCACGGTTTCCGGCCCGGCGATGAAGAGCGTTTCGGCACGTACGGAATCTCTCACGCTGAATGGAAGCGCATCCGTCAAGGGGCTGCTCCGGAACGGTAGGGTACGGGCTGACGTCTACGTATCGGGTTTACGCAGTCATCTCGCATGTTTGTCGTTTCTCTCGTTCACGTATTCATTTCGTACAATGCCCGAACACATCGAAGGAGATTATGCAGCGCGCGACGCTACTTTCGCGCTCGTCGTAAGTCGCTTTAATGAACTTGTCACGGATCAACTGTTGGAAGGGGCGCTCGACGCGCTCCGCCGCCATGGAGCCGATATGGACGAGGTAACAGTGGCATACTGTCCAGGCTCGCGGGAAGTCCCTCTGCTTGCCAAACGTCTGGCCACCTCTGGGGACTACGACGCGGTCATTTGCATCGGAGCCGTGATTCAGGGCGCGACTCCTCACTTCGATTACGTGGCCGGCGGCGTGTCGCAGGGTATCAACCAGGTGGCTCTCGATACGGAAGTGCCTATTATCTTTGGTGTCATTACGACTGATACGATTGAGCAAGCCATTGAGCGGGCTGGTACGAAGGCAGGAAACAAAGGGGCAGAGGCAGCCGTCACCGCTATTGAAACGGTAAATGTGCTCCGCCAGCTGTGACCGTTTCGATCGAAACCACCCGTTCCTATCACGGAAAGTTCACGGATCAGCCCAGGGTGAGAATTGTAGTTCATACCAGCGATTTTTATGATGGGAATCGGTCACAATGGTGACCGTAGCTCAGTTGGTTAGAGCGCTAGGTTGTGGTCCTAGAGGACGAGGGTTCGAATCCCTCCGGTCACCCCTGGACATAAATATGCCGCGTTCGTCTAGCCTGGTCTAGGACGCCGGCCTTTCACGCCGGTAACACGGGTTCGAATCCCGTACGCGGTACCTTTCTACTCTAAGCCCCGGAAGTATTACACTTCCGGGGTATTCTTTTTGGAGCCTTTCGGGCGGAAGCGTTGATGGGTTCGGGAGATTGTTTGTATGTTAGAATCGTGCTACTCCTCCACCCTCAGTCTGCTCGCAGTCGCCTCCGCGACGCGCTGCCGGATCGCCCCCATCCGCTATGCATCTACCTGCTGGTACCGTCATCGATGAGCGGTACGCTCTAGACCGCGCGGTGCGAACGGACCATGCGTGCTGGATCGAGTACATAGGCACGCACAAGTGGTCACAGACCTCTGTTTTTATCCAGGAGTATTTCCCTGCTCCAATTGCTCGTCGTGGGGAGGATGGGCATGTCCACCCTGCCTCGGGCGACGTCCAATCTGTATTCGAAAAGGGACGGCGTTGGTTTGCCAATGAAACGCGCGTGCTGTACGAGGTGCACCATCCGCACTGCGTTGCTACGCATGCGCCCTTTTTTGCCAACGGAACGACCTATCGAGTAGCTAACATTCGCGAAGGGGGGCTCCCGCTCGACGTGGGAATCGCACGGAAAGGTAGAATAGCGGAGTCATCCGCGCACGCCATACTCACCACCGTTCTTCGCGCACTTCGGGTTGCGCATGAGCAGGACCTCATCCATGGCCGCATCTCGCCCTCAGCCATCTACCTGCGACCCGACGGGTATCCCATTCTGGGACGATTCCAGGAGGCGGCGTGGCGTACTATGCAGTCGCTCGACTGCCCGGAGAAGGTGCTCCATAAAGAGTATAGCGCTCCGGAGCTGTACGCAAAGCACGGCATCGTAGGCCCTTGGACAGATATATATGGATGGGCGGCCACCTTCGGACGCCTGGCGATTGGAGAGCCGCCCCCGTCCATGCAGGAGCGACAAAACGGAGCCTCTGTGTCAGCATGGCTGAGCACGGGCAACCGTCTCTCAAGCGAGACTCAGGAGATATTACGTCGGGCATTGGCGATCAATACCGGAGAACGGCCCCAGTCGGTACAAGTCCTTCTCAGCTGGATCACCGATCAGGACGATGAGGACGCCTTCGACGAGAAATCTCGCAAGGAGGCTGTCGGGTTCGCTGCGCGAGAGACGAAGGAGACCGACGGAAGAGAACCCAGGTCCGGCTCTTCCGAAGGAGCAGAAAGGGCTGGAGATCGACCAGCAGCGAACCTTTCCTCTGAAATGCCCAACGGTACGCCGGGTAGGAATCTGCCACGCTATCAGAGGGCATTGATTCCCTGGCTGGTGGCTTTGGTCATCGTGCTTGTGGGGGCTGGAATGGGGTTCGGAGTATGGAAGGGGGCCGAAATGCTCCTGACGACATCCAACCCCGACGCCCCTCCGTCGGAGTACAGCGTGTACTTGCAAGAGCGCGCCCAGGGCGACATACAGCTGGCAGCTGGTGACTACGCGCGAGCGATTGATCACTACGCGCGAGCGCTGGATATCTATGCCGAAGACGAATACGTTCGCGGTCAGCTGCAGCACGCAGCGCGGCGGGCAACGACGCAGGCGCCTGAGGCCTTTATCCGGCACCTAGCACAGGGTAATGCACATGCTGCCCGCGGCGATTCGCTTCAGGAGGCAGGTGCTACAGGGGAGGCAATTCGGGCGTACCAGGAAGCTCGAGATGCCTATCAGGAGGCCCAAGATCATGGACCGAATGATGAGGTGGACGCATACCTTGACCGGGTGGACCAGCAGCTGGCAGAATTAGGCGAGTAAGCTAGGAGTGGGCGGGAACGGGATCGGCGGTGGAGCGCAGCTGGGATGGGTCTTCAGCAAGCGTAAATGCCTGCCAGGCCAGCCGGACGGTCAGGACGAGCACAATGGGAAAGGCGGTCGGATGAAAATCCTGCGGCCACCACAGCCAGCCCGCCAGGGTGAGAAAGCCAAACCCGGCCGCGATAGCTAGATACCCGCTCAGGATCTTCCGCGGATCATAAGAGCGAGCCAGCATGATTGCGGCGATGAGATGCGTAGGCCACGCCCAGAGCAGGTTCCAGTTGTAGTTCGTTACTTCATGTTCAGCGATGAACCACAGAAAGCTGATCGTAACGCCGATGACGCCTACCAGCGTGAGTAGCCCGACGTCTGGCCACGGACTGGGCGCTTCCTGGCGGGCGTAATTGCGCGCCACGGCTCCGATTCCAATCAAAGCCACCGCCCAAGCCAGCCAGAAGGGCCAGTCGAGTGCAGCGGGCGTGGCTTCATATCCGTCGACCCAGAGGAGGGTGTCGGTTTCTGCGACGAGCGGATCGGTCGATCCACCGGCTTCAACCGTCGCCTCATCGAACGCGTCCATCAGCGGGATGGGCAAGAACATGAACTCCCGCGCCGTGGCCTCGCGGTCAGTGGGGGTGCCGAGTCCGAGATCGAAACCCAGGTTCACAAGCGGTCGACTATCGACGTACGGCTTGAGCAGGTGGCGAAAGCTCTCGTTGGGCGCGGGCGCAGCGGCGAAGCTCACCTCGTCGCCGAGCGTCTGCTCCAAGACGTCCCGGATGCGGGTCGAGCAGTTGTCGAACAGGAAATCGTATCGATACGTGCGGTTTTCGGGCTGCGCGTTCCACTGAAGAAACTGAAAGACCTCGTTGCGCTGCTCGTGCGTGAGGTTCAGCGTCTGCTCAATAATGGGACGCTCCTTCTGCCGATAGTGTCGCTCAGAGGCCGCATAGGTAGAAACAGCCAGAAAATAATCGAGCTGACCGTACAGGAACTTAGGGAGGAAGTAGGGATCTGTGAAGTCGAACGTCCCGTAGTCGTATGTCCAGTCGATCTCGTGCACCGGGTCGTGGACGCGGAAGGCGCTGTGCCCGAACTCCGAGTGAATTTCGTCGCCTGGCAGGATCGTAAGCATCGAAATGGTGGCCTCCTCAGATAGCTCACTGGGCGCCTCTTGCGCCGCAGCTGGAGTGGGATCCAGCAGGAGTAGACCGAAAAAGATGGCGCTAAGGATAGCGACGCGCGACATGAATACGGATCAAAGCTGGAGCAATGTAAGCTTACGCATAAACGGCTGAGTGCAGATGGGGATTCGAGAGAGGGGAGAAGGCGAAACGCTTAGCTCGGTATACCGTCTATGAAGGGCGCCATATCTCGCGTCCCCTTGCACCTCAATCGCTACCATTTTACCCTGTGGGCCGATCCAAACGAGCGCGTATTGTACTCGACCGTCTCCGTGAGGAGATCGACCGTCCCGACACCGAACTCCAGCACGATGATCCGTATCAGCTCATCATTGCTGTCATCCTGTCGGCTCAGTGCACCGACGAGCGAGTCAACAAGGTGACGCCGGAGCTCTACGAGGCCTTTCCAACGGTCTACGATATGGCCGAGGTCTCGCCCGACGATATCTACCCGTACATCCAGTCTGTTACGTTTCCGAACAACAAGTCGAAGTACCTGGCGCGGATGGCCGAGCGCGTCGTCGAGGCGTATGACGGCACGGTGCCCCAGTCGGTCGACGAGCTTCAGACGCTCTCGGGGGTAGGTCGCAAGACGGCGCAGGTAGTCGCGAACGTCGCCTACAACGACGACACGCTGCCGGTCGACACCCACGTCTTCCGCGTTGCCAATCGGATCGGACTCGTGAAGGAAGATGCGACCACGCCCAAGAAGGTCGAGCAGCAGCTCAAGCGTATCCTCCCCAAAGAGGAGTGGGGCGAGGCGCACCACCTGCTCATCTTGCACGGGCGCTACACCTGCACGGCGCGCAGCCCCAACTGTGACGACTGCTCCCTCACGGACGTTTGCAAGCACTACAAGCGCCTGCAGCGCCTCCCCGAGCCGCGTCCTGATTTGGATCCGAGTCAGGGCACGTACTACTGCTCAACGAGCGATCACTACTTCGACGAGCCGGCCACTCACGTCGACCGCCACGGCATCGAGCAGATCGCCTGCCCGCGCTCCGGATCAATGCAAGTCTTTGAGACATCGACCGGTCAGCCAACGAAGAAAATCCCCGACTATCGCGTTGATGGTTCGGCTGCGGCAACGAAGGGATAATGGGGAATGAGTAGATGGGAAGAGGAGGAAAGGGAGGAGATCAAGAGGCGTAAAGCGAAGAGACGACGAAACGAAGCGGTGAGGTCGATGCCACGAACTCGGAGGACCGCAGACTCGACATTCAGAAATCAGAAATCGAAATTCCATGTCCCCTACCCAGCGTCACCTCCTCCTCATTCTTGATGGCTATGGCATTCCGGACGATCCGGAGGTAAGTGCCATCGAACGAGCCGACCAGCCGTTTCTTGACGAGCTTTTCGACACGTACCCGCATGCTACGCTTCAGGCCTCCGGCGAGGCGGTGGGATTGCCGGACGGTCAGATGGGTAACTCTGAAGTTGGGCATATGAACCTCGGCGCCGGGCGCGTGGTCTACCAGGAGATCACCCGCATCAGCAAAGCGATTGAGGAAGGTGATTTCTTCGAGAACGAGGTGCTCCTGCAGGCTGCCCGGCACGCGAAGGAAAACGACTCGACCCTGCACCTCATGGGCTGCTTCTCCGATGGCGGGGTGCACAGCCACTTGGAGCATATCTACGGACTTCTGGAGCTTGCACGCCGAGAGGAACTTGCCCCCGACCAGGTTGCCGTGCATGCGTTCACCGATGGCCGCGACACCGATCCGCATGGCGGCACCGATTACGTCCGCCAGTTTCAGGCGAAGGCCGACGAGATTGGCATTGGGCGCCTCGCGTCTATCATCGGGCGCTACTACGCGATGGATCGCGACGAGCGCTGGGACCGCACGGAGCGTGCGTATCGGCTACTGACCAATGGGATGGGCAAGGCGTTCGACGATCCTGTTGAGGCCCTGGAGGCGAGCTACGAAGATGGAGTGACTGACGAGTTCGTCGAGCCGTGTCGCATCGAGCACGACGAGAGCCGACATGGCACGCGCGTAGATGACGGAGACGCGATTGTCTTCTACAATTTTCGCGCGGATCGCGCGCGGCAACTCACCCACGCGTTTACCGATGAGACGTTCGAGCACTTTGAGCGACCAGCGATCGAGGATCTCGAATACGTCACCATGACGCCGTACGAAAAATCCTTCGACTTGCCGGTGGCGTTCGACAAGCTTGACCTAAAGCAGACCCTCGGCGAGGTGATCAGCGACCTTGGCGGGCGGCAGCTGCGGGTCGCCGAGACAGAGAAGTACGCTCACGTCACGTACTTCTTCAGCGGCGGGCGCGAAAAGCCATTTGACGGCGAGGATCGTATTCTCGTGCCCTCCCCGAAGGTGTCGACGTATGACCTGCAGCCCGAGATGAGCGCGCCGGAGGTGGCCGAGCGCACGGCTCGGACGCTCGGCGAGGAGCCGTATAATCTGGTCGTGCTCAACTTCGCCAACCCCGACATGGTTGGACACACCGGCGACTTCGAGGCCGCCGTGGAGTCGATCGAGGCGATTGATGCGGCCACGCAGACCGTCGTCGAGGCCGCACGAGCCAACGATTACACGATCAGCATCATCGCCGACCATGGCAATGCTGACAAGATGCGCAACCCGGACGGCTCGCCGCACACGGCCCACACGACGGCGCTCGTGCCCCACCTCATCATCAAGGAGGGCTTCGACGGGCCCATTCGCGACGGCAAGCTCGGCGACATTGCCCCGACGATCTTGGCCCTCCTCGGCGAGACGCCGCCCGATGAGATGACGGGCGACGCGCTCGTGGCGCGGGAGGACGTGGCGGTTTGATAGGTCCGGTCAGCCCTACTCGATGGTGATGTCGTAGGGAAGGCGCGCCTGTACGGTACCGTGGTCGCGTGCTAGGTCGCGAAGCACGCGCTGGTGCTCGAGCAGCTTGCGCTCATGCGTCGACAGCATAGCGCGCTGCCAGAGCTTGGAGGCCTGCATATTGAGCATCTCATTGAGCTGTTCGATGAAGGTCTTAGGACGTGGCAGCCTGCGAACGTTGTAGGGGCCTTCTTCCATGTCAGCCATTTCGGCGGCAACTTCGATAGCGCGCTCCAGGCTGCCGAGCTCGTCAACGAGTCCCACCTCTTGCGCATCGGCACCGCTCCACACGCGGCCGCCGGCAATCTCACGGACGGCGTCTATGTTCATATCACGCCCGTCGGCTACGCGCTGCAGAAATGCGTCGTACGTCTGCTCGGTATTGGCTTCGAGCAGGCGCCGCTCTTCATCGGAGAGCGATCGTACGCCCGAGTACAGATCGGCAAAGGGGCTGGTACGGACCGCGTCAAAGGTCACCCCTAGCCGGTCCTCGAACAGTTCGCTGGCGTCAAAGAGGATGCTGTAGACGCCAATCGATCCGGTGATGGTGAGCGGGTCGGCTACGATTGAGTCGGCCGCTGCCGCTACGTAATAACCCCCCGAGGCAGCCGTGTCACCCATCGACACGACGACCGGCTTTTCTTCCTTCGTGAGCATCACCTCGCGCCACATGGCTTCGGAGGCGGACACCATGCCGCCGGGCGAGTTAATGCGCACCACGACCGTTTCAATTCGGTTGTCGTTTCGCGCCGTTTCCATGGCGTCGCTGAAGGTCTCAGAGCCCACCGAGCTTCCGCCGCCCAGCGGATTGGGACCCTGACCGCTCTCTCCGGTAACGATGGCTCCATCGGCATACACAACGCCTACAACGCCATCATCGACCGGCTCGAGCCCAACGTCGGCCGGAGGGACGCGCGCGTACTGCGACACGTTGACTCGAGAAAACGACTCGTTCTCGCCAAGCCCAATCTCTTCCTTGATCCGGTCGGTAACCTCATCGCGGTACTTGAGCTCGTCGACCAGGTCGGCTTCCAGCGCGTCCTCTACCGTGAGGATGACCGACTCTGTGGCTTTACGGTTGAGCGCCTCCACTTCAAGGCCTCGGCTCTCCGCCACGGCGTTCATGAATTGGGCATTCTGCGTCTCCAGAAGCTCCGTGAACTGCAGGCGGTTTTCCTCCGACATGTCGTCGCGCGTGAACGGCTCGACAGCGCTTTTAAATTCGCCGGCGCGGATGACTTCCGGTTCCACGCCGAGCCGGTCAAGCCCCTGCCGGAAGAAGGCAAGCGTCGTGTGGAAGCCGTTAAATTCGAACGGCGACTGAGCGGTGGCAAAGATGTGGTCCGCCGTGCTGGCCAGGAAGTATTCCTGTTCGCTCATCCCGAAGTCCTGGCTGGAGGCGAAAATGGGCTTGTCGCTCTCCTCTTTAAAATCGACAAGCGCCTCGCGCGCCTCTTCGAGCGTTGCCCAGGTCGGCGGTGCGCTCCGGATGCGAAGCCAGACGGCCTCGATGCGATCATCGGCGGCCGCTTTGTTGAGGGCCCCCTTCAGATCAACCAGATCGTAGGCCGGACGCGTCGTTTGCAGCTGAGCGAAGGGGTCGTCAGCCTGGCGTTCCGGAATGGCGCCGCGCACGTCGACGACGAGAACGGAATTGTCCTGCACCGTAGGCTCAGGCGATGCAGCCATGCTAAGAGCAAACACAAACAGAACCAAAAAAACTATGATGGCGCCAAGTGCGAGGAGCGTGCCAAGCGCACTGGCAACTAGGGTAGATAGAAAGCGCATGAGCAGAAAAGACAGATGGCTGGTTACGAAACGCGTGGGCGAGACGAGGCGATACGCCCGCTAAAAACTATTACACACTAAGACGGGAAGACCGTTTCAGAGTGGAGGGGCGGAGCGTCGTATCACACGTGGATCTTTTCTGAGAACCTGTTTCAATTTATGTTTTCGGGCTATGAGCGGCTTCGATGGGCTGCAAATCACCCCCGATCTCAGTCCGTAGCCCCACTACGACCCTCGATCGTGGTCCGATTTTCGCCACATCGCTGCTCGCTCTCGCCGTCGAATCCAAAATCAAAACAGGTTCTGAGAGCAAGGTGCCAGGATGGCAGCCTGGCTGTGCGGAGACGTGCAGAGGAGTCATGAATAGTTGGCTCCTTCGAAGCGTGGCGTGATTTTGGCGAAACTCCAGAATGGATATTTGGTAATCAACGTGACATACATATTGCGCAGGCTCCGGCCATTTTGCGCCTCGCGCGGACCTGAACACGAACGCTTGCACTCGGGCGATTCCCGGGATTTCCGGAGAATCGCCCGGCGCGCGTTAAGTCTGCGCCTAGGCTTTGCGAAGGCAGGAGCCACTCCAGCTACGCACCTTATCTCGTATGCTCTGAAGTAAAGCGAAGAGCTGCGCCGTGAGTGCCTCGAATAACATATCGACTCCGCTTCAGGACGATGGGTCTCAAGATCCGTCGGGCCCGCCCCTGAATGAGCGCGAGCAGGATGTGCTCCAGCTCATCGTGCAGCAGTTTGTGGAGACGGCCGGGCCGGTCGGCTCCCGCACCCTTGTGAAGCGGTTCGGGATGGACCTCAGTCCGGCCTCTGTCCGCAACACGATGAGCGACCTGGAGGACATGGGGTATCTCGATCACCCGTATACCTCAGCGGGGCGCGTGCCGACGGAGCTCGGATACCGCACGTTTGTGGACGAGCTCATGGAGATGCCTGAGCTCTCGGACGATGAAAAACAGGCGCTCCGACTGCAGATCCAGCAGCTCATTCAGAATGACACCGACGAGCTGCTGCGAGAGAGCTCGCGCCTTCTGGGCCGGCTTACAAATCTGCTCGGCATTGCGCTGAGCCCCCGGCTGTCCTCCGGCGTACTGGAGCGGCTCGATATCGTGCCGCTGTCCTCGACTCGGCTGATGTTCGTGCTCAGCGTGCGCGGTGGACTCGTGAAGACGATCGTCCTGGAGTTTGAGGCCGACGTCAAGCGCTCGACGCTGGATCGGCTCGTGTCGATCCTCAACGAGCGCCTGGCCGGCCTCACGCTCGAGGAGATCCGCAACACCCACGAGGAACGGGTGCGCGACATCAAGGACGAAACGGGCATCGTCCGGCTCATCCTCGACAAGTCATCGCTTCTCTTTAGCGAGTCGGCCGAAGCCCGCGTGCGCTACGGCGGCACGCAGAATATCCTCACGCAGCCTGAATTTCAGGAGCCCGATGAAGTGCGCCGGCTCATGGAGATTATCGAAGATGAGGGCTTTATCGTGGAGTGGATTGAGGATCTGTTCGACGCCCACCCAGACAACATCGGTGAGGCGCTCGTTCGCATTGGTAGCGAAAATAGCAGCGAAGAAGTCGAACAGTACTCGCTCGTCCTTTCGCCCTATCAGCTGGGCGACACCTTTGGCACGCTAGGCGTTATCGGACCTACACGCATGAACTACGCGCGCGTCATGGCCCTCGTCGAGAAGATGGCCGAAGAGCTAAACCGCCCGCCACAAAACGGCTCGTAGTCATTCTGCGGCACATAATTCCATTTTTTCGGACTTGACCCCCATAATCTGCAGTGAGTGAAGAGCAAGAATCTATCGATACCAGCGAGACACCAATGGAAGAACAGGCAGCCAAGCGCGAGCAGCAAGAAGAGGCTCGCGGCGATGGCACGTCGGAAGAAGAGGCCCGTGCCGACGAAGCGGCTGCTGAATCCAATGGAGCCGCCGAAGAACCGACCGACGAAGATTTAGAAGCGCAGCTCAGGGCGCTTCAAGAAGAGCACGAAAAGCTCAATGACCGGTTTCTCCGCCAGGCTGCGGAGTTTCAGAACTACCGCCGTCGCACGAAGCGCGATAAGGAGCGGCAGTATCAGTCCGGGAAAGAGGACGTGCTCCTGTCGATGCTCGAGGTGCTCGACGACTTTCAGCGTTCGCTTGAGGCGGCCGACGAGATTAGCGAGGAGCAAAATCCCGAGGAGGCCTACGAGTCGTTGCGCGACGGCGTAGAAATGGTCTACAAGAAGTTTGTGGACGAGTTGAACAACCTGGGCGTGGAGCCCATTGAGGCTGAAGGTGAGCCGTTCGACGAGGAGCTGCACGAAGCCATGATGCAGCAGCCCGCCCCGGACGACGTGGAGCCTGGCACCGTCTTACAAGAGATCCGCAAAGGATATCTCCTCGACGATCGCGTGCTACGTCACAGCCGCGTGATCGTTGCCGAGTAACTTCTGACGCTTAGCATATACGTACCGCAATCGCTCGACACACGCGAGATCGAATCGCACCCCCCTACCTATGCCCGAAGAAGATTACTACGAAATCCTAGGCGTCAGTCGCGATGCGTCGACTGAGGAGATTAAGAAGGCCTACCGCAAGAAGGCCATGAAATGGCATCCGGATCGCAATCCGGATGACCCTGACGCGGAGGCCAAGTTTAAGGCGGCTGCCGAGGCGTACGAGGTGCTGTCAACTCCGGAGAAGCGCCGGCGGTATGACCGATTCGGTCACGCGGGCGTCGGCAACGGGGGCACCGGTCGCGGCGAGCCCGATTTCCACGACGTCGAAGATATCTTTGATGCCTTCAGCGATATCTTCGGAGGGGCGGGTCGCAGTAGAGGCGGCGGCGGTGCCGGCAGCATTTTCGACGAAGTGTTCGGCGGCCGCCAGCGTCGTCAGCGGCGATCTGACCGCCAGCGCGGGCGTCCCGGCAGCGACCTGCGCATCAAGCTGCCACTGACGCTCGAGGAGATCGCTGAGGGCGTCGAGAAGCACATCAAGGTGCGCAAGTTTTCCAAGTGCGAGGACTGCGACGGCACGGGCGCGGAAGGTGGCACCTCTGGCGAGAGCTACATCATGTGCCCTGAGTGCGACGGCACCGGCGAGGTGCGCGAAGTCTCCCGCTCCGTCTTCGGGCAGTTCATCAACGTGCAGGCCTGCTCGCGCTGCAACGGGGAAGGCCGCATCGTCAAGAACAAATGTGATACCTGCGGCGGGCAGGGGCGCATCGAGGAGGAGGAGAAGATTTCGATCGACGTCCCGCCCGGCGTTATGGAGGGCAATTATCTAACACTTCGCAACGCTGGGAACGTGGGACTTCGCGGCGGCCCGCCGGGCGACCTGCGCATTGAAATTGAAGAGGAGGAGCACGAGCACTTCCAGCGTGAAGGACTCGACATCTTCTACGACCTCTACATCTCCTTCCCCGACGCCGCGCTAGGTACGGAGGTCGAGGTACCCACCCTTGAAGGCCGCGCGAAGCTTGAGATCGAACCTGGCATCCAGCCTGGCAAGATTCTCCGCATGCGCGGTCGCGGTCTTCCAGAGTACAACGGATCGCGTCAGGGCGACCAGCTGATTCGCGTGCATGTGTGGGTCCCGAAATCACTCTCCGCCGACGAGCGTCAGACGCTCCGCGAACTGCGCGAATCCGAGCGGTTCGCTCCGAAACCAGAAGAGCGAAAGAAGAAAGAAGGGGAGTCGTTCTTCAATAAGGTGAAAGATGTTTTTACGTAACCGTTCGGTTTGAGTGTGAACAGGAAAGGGGCGCGCAGGTAGCAAGGTGCGTACCATTATATTTCCCCTGCGACGCACCACCCACTTTGATCGACTCGCCTTCCTATGGATAACACTGTTGACGGAGAGGCTCTGCGCCAGGCCATGCGTTGCGTTCCGTCCCCCGTCGTCGTGGTGACGGCCGCGCATGAGACGGCGAAGCGGGGCATCACCATTGGCTCGTTCACGAGCGTGTCGTTGGATCCTCCCCTGGTAGGCTTCAACGTAGCCCACGATGCGAGCATGTACAGCTTGATTATGACGGCCCCTCGCTTTGCCGTGCATATCCTCGCCGAGGATCAGGCGCACCTCTCCAAGCACTTCGCCGTGCCGGACCAAACAAGCACGGAGCAGTTCGAGCCAGTCCCGCATACGACGGACTCAGACGGCACGCCAATCATAGATGACGTAGCGGCTGTCCTGCGCTGTACGCGCCACGATTCGGTGGTGGCGGGAGACAAAACCATCCTCTTCGGATTGGTGAACGACATCCAGGTGCCGCGCCCAGATGCGGGTGCTGTGCTTTACTACCAGCGCTCCTATCGCGGTGTCGGTAGCGAGCTAGCGTCGACCTGGTTGTCGCCTGTGAATCGCGCGTCGAGCGACACGTCGTGAGCCCCCGGCCCGAAGAAAGCGAAGTCGTAGCGAGCAGGGTCGGACGGGCAGAAGTGCTGGCAGACCGCCGTGAGCCGTCGAACGGCCTTCCAGTCGTTGGATTTCCGTTCGATAAGGCCTAGCGCTCGCGCCTGCCGCCCCGAATGGACGTCGAGAGGCAGCATGAGCTGATCGGGCGCGATGGCCGACCAGATGTCGAGGTCAACAGGTCCTGGGCGCACCATCCACCGCAAATACATGTTCAGACGTTTGCAAGCGCTTCCTGCCTCGGGACGGGCCAGGTGTTTGCGAAGGCGCTCGGGGGTGTCCGGGTCGATCGAAAGAATCGTCGTGCTGAAGCCCTGAATGGCCGGCCCCACATGATCGTCGTCGGGAGAGAGATGGTCAGCAAACAGGCGCTCGACAGTTCCGTGTTGCGCCAGCGCCGCGCTCAGGTTCTTCGTAAACCAGAAGGCGTCGATGGGCTGGAAGGTGCGATGCACAAATCCCTCGAGCGCCTCCGCGTCGCGGTCCGGATCGAACCCACGCACGAACTGGAACGGCTCGTAGTCCATCCGCTCACAGAGCTCTTCCAGCTTGTTGAGGATAGTCTGTCGGCGCCCCCAGGCTAACAGCGCCGCGTAGAGGCCGATCACTTCTTGGTCGCGCGGGTCGTCGAATCCGTGCGGAATTGCAATCGGATCCTCGTCGATGAAAGCGCGCTGCTCGAAGCGCTCAACGAGGGTGTCGAGGTACTCCTTGAGCTCGTCCAGAGTAGGCACAGGGCAAGAGAAGTCAGATGCGGCAGAACGTACGGTCAGGCATCCTCGAAGAGCTCGGCGGCGCGCTGGAGGTCGACGTTTCCGCCGCTGACGATAACGCCAATCCGCCGCTCGCGTCCAGGAACAACGCCATCGAGAAGGGCGGCAGCTGCAAGCACGCCCGTTGGCTCTACGACGATCTTCATGCGCTCCCAGAGAAACAGCATGGTGTCGCGAATGGCCTGCTCAGACACCGCGACCATGTCCGCGGCGCGCTCGAGGACGATCGGAAAGGTAATCTCACCCAGGAAGGGCGTGCGAGCGCCGTCGGCAATCGTTTGTGGGCTGTGGACGCGGTGGAGCGTGCCTGTATGAAAGGAGTGCACGGCATCATCCGCCTGGGCCGGCTCTACACCGATGACATCACAATCGGGGGAGCGCTCGGAGGCTGCGATGGCGCATCCCGAGAGCAGCCCCCCTCCACCGCAGCATACGAGGAGCGCGTCCAGGTCGCCTACCTCATCAAACAGCTCGTCGCCGGCCGTTCCCTGTCCCGCAACGACATCCGGATGGTCGTACGGTGGAATCAGCTTCAGGCCGCGCTCGGAAGCAATCTCCTCACCTTTTTCCTCGCGCACAGTGGTCTCCGGATCATACGTAATCACTTCGGCGCCGTAGCCGCGCGTCGCCTCCATCTTGACGGTCGGCGCGTTCTCTGGCATGAGGATGGTGGCCGGGATGTCGAGCAGGTTGCCCGCAAGGGCCACGGCCTGCGCGTGGTTGCCCGACGAGTACGCGATCACGCCGCGCTCCTTTTCATTCGGCGCGAGCTGGCTCAGGGCGTTATATGCGCCGCGCAGTTTGAAGGCGCCCGTGCGCTGGAAGTTCTCACACTTGAAAAACACCTGCCCGTTGACCGTCGCGTCGAACGTCCGCGAGGTCATGACCGGCGTGCGGTGAACGACGCCCTCCAGGCGGGTAGCAGCAGCCTCGACGTCCTCGTATGTGACCGCGAGGGGCTCCTCAAGCGAAGGGGTCGCTTCGGGAACAGGGGTAGGCGACGAGGTTGATTTTGTGCTCATATAGGCCGTAGAGAATGTGGTGGAACCAGGTCTACATATCACGAAATGAAGCACTGCGAGTTGCGAGATGGGGAACTCTACCTCGTCGCATTCGATTAGCAGCGGCGATCAGTTCTTCGGATGAAATGGTATAGTTGAGTGCTTCCTGTTTGGCTAACGGACACCGTAACAAGCGATCTAGAACGCGCGCTTCACTACACGCTCTTGTGGGGATTAGAAGGGGTGGAGCTGCGCACCGTGGGAGGCGCAGAAGAGCGCGTTCCGCATGTCAACGAGACGAAAATCAAACGGCGCCTCGAGAAGGCCGATATTCTGCCGGTCTCTATTGCACCGAGCATTTTCGAGGGAACGGCCAGCCGCCGGGCGGCGATACTGAATCGGCTTGTCACCTTCGATGACACGCTCCGCTTTGCCGACCGGATCGGCAGCCCGCGCGTCGTAGTTTCGGCATTTGCGCGAGGAGACGGCGCTCCGCTCGAGCCTGCTGCCGATGCGCTCCGCCGGGCGGGCGAGGCTGCGTCTGAGTACGGCATCACCATCGCCGTGCTCAATGAAACGGGTATGGCGCGGCCCACCGGTCAGGAGCTGGCCGTTCTGCTCGAGGCCGTCGACCATCCGTTTGTTCGAGCCGCCTGGAATCCGGCCGCGGCGCTTCGAGCCGGAGAGGATCCCGCGGACGGGCTGGAAGCGCTCAAAGAGCGCGTGACTCTGGTCCGCTGCGCGGACGGCCGCGTGACCGGACAAGGATGGCAGGAGCTTCCATTCGGCCAGGGCGACATCGATTGGGAGGCGCAGCTCCAGACGCTTGATGCGGTCGGCTTCCAGGGGCCGCTGAGCCTCGAGATCTACGTCGAGCCGCGCCCCAAGGTGGGCCTTCGAAGCGCCACCCGGCTCATCGAGATGATTCGTACGGTTCGCTCGCCGGCGTAGATCGTCGAGCACGTTGTGCGCCCCTCAGAGGAACAGCGCCTGGTACGAGTCGTTGGCGCTCACGCAAGCACACCTCGTGCACTTGGGCGCTCACTATCACGAACTGCTAGGAACCCGAATCCGTCTATGTCGATCACCCGAGAGGAAGTGCGCCACATTGCCAAGCTTGCTCGCCTCCAGTTCGATGAGGAGGACGAAGAGCAGTTGGCGAATGAGATGAGTCGCATTCTGGAGCACATGGATAAGCTGAACGAGTTGGACACCACAGGCGTCCCGCCCATGTCGCACGTGCTAGACGTGGAAAATGTATTTCGGGAGGACGAGGTCGAGCAACGCATCGATCGCGAGCAGGCGCTGCAGAACGCGCCCGACGCCGACGAGGAGTACATTCGCGTGCCGAAAGTGATTGAATAGCACCCTGCTCGTTGCCGAAGACAAAGTCCCGTCGTCTACGCCGGGCCCGTTGTAGTCTCCGTATTCGTCACCGGTTTGCATGACTCGTTCGAAGGGATCCCCTCAGCTGCCTGATGATGGCTTCTGGAGCCGACTATCTCCGCTCCAGCGCCATGGCCTGATACTCGGCGTGCTGCTCGCCGTCTCGCTGGCGTTCTTCGCCCCCATTCATTTCGGAGGGCAAGCGCTGCAGGGATCCGATACGCTCAACTGGCGTGGCATGGCGGAAGCCATGATCGAGCACGAGGAGGAAACGGGCGAGCAGGCCCTCTGGGCGCCGAATCTGTTTGGAGGCATGCCGGGGTTTCTGGTCAACTATGACCCGGCGGTGCCGCAGCTCGATAGCATTGTCGATTGGGTGCGCGGATTCGCCTGGCCCACGTCGCATCACTTCGTGCTGCTGGCTGGCGTCTACTTCCTAGTGTTCTATCTCACAAAGAATAGCTTAGCCGGGCTGGTTGCGGCGCTCGCCTTCGGCCTCACGACCTACATCCCGATCATTCTCGGCGTGGGGCACAACACCAAGTTCGTCGCTATGGCCTACGCGCCATACGTGATCCTGGCGTTTGCGCATACGCTTCGCAGGCCGACGCTGCTGGCCGGTCTCCTCTTTGCCGGCGCGCTGGCTCTTGAGCTACGCGCCCGCCACCCGCAGATCACCTACTACGTTATGATGCTCATCGGCACGTGGTGGGCCGTGGAGGTCGTAGGGGCCCTGCGGAACGACCGGGAGCGGCAAATTAAGCTGGCCAAGTCGACCGGATGGCTGGCGCTGGGCACAGGGCTCGCCCTGCTGATGATCGCTCAACCCTACCTGGCCATCAACGAGTACCGGGACTTTACAACGCGCGGAGCAGCGCCGGGCGGTCAGGCCGGAGAGGGGGCGCTCGACTGGGAGTACGCCATGCAGTGGAGCCAGGGTCCGAGTGAGATGATCACGCTCCTCATCGCTGATGCCTTTGGGGGCGGCGGCGAGACGTACTGGGGCCCCAAGCCCTTTACCGAGGGCCCTCACTACACGGGCGCTGCGGCCATTGCACTGGCACTGATTGCCGTGTGGAAAGTGCGCAGGAATGCCGTCTATGGGCTGGGCATCGGCGTCGTGCTGACTTCCCTCTTCGCCATGGGCCGGCACGCCGAGTGGATGAATCGGCCGATGTTCGAGTACTTCCCCTTCTTCGATTCCTTCCGCACGCCCGAGACGTGGCTCAGCATCACGACGCTTGCTATTGCTGTTCTGGCGGGCCTTGGGATGAACTACATCATGCAGCGCGATCCGTCCCGAAAATCGAAACGGAGAGGACGCGACATAAAATCCGACTTCAACAACCCGCGCACGAAATCGGTCTACGTCGTCTTTGGAGGACTTTTTGTCGCGATCCTGGCATTTATCGTACTGGACGACACGCTGCTGAGCTTTGAGCAGCCGCAGGAGGAGCAGCAGATCATGCAGGCCATCCAGCAACAGCAGCCCGGCATCTCGCCCGATGATCCGGAGGTGCAACAGTTCATCCAACAAGAGATGGCCGAGCGCCGCGAAGAGCGGCAGTCGGCATTTCGCAATGACGCGCTACGGGCCCTTCTTTTCTTGGGACTTGCCGGATTGGCGTTTGGACTGTATCGACGCGAGCGCATCGCGCCGTGGGTAGCCGCTGGTTTGGTCGCTATTGTCGTGATCGTCGACCTGTGGGGCGTCGGGGAGCGCTATCTGGATGAAGAGCGTCTGGCGCCCGACCGATCGGCGGCCGAGCTGATTGAGCAGCGCCACACCTACGGCTTCGACCGATTCATCAAAGAACGCGTCGAAGAGGCGAGCGGGCCGGGCCACTTCCGCGTGCTGCCGCTGGCGCTCAATCCCATGAACAATGCCATGCCCTCCTACCACTACGAGCAGATCGGCGGGTACCACGGGGCCAAGCTGCAGATCTACCAGGATTACATCGACCACATGCTGCAGCTGGGCGATGGGCGTCCCAATCAGAACGCCCTCAATCTGATGAGCACGCGGTACGTCATCGCGCAGCAGGAGCTGCCGGGAATGGAGACCGTTTACCGGGACGACCAAACGGGGATCCTCGTACTTGAGAATCCGGAGGCGTTGCCACGTGCCTTCTTGGTGGGCGAAACGGAGGTTATCGACAACGCCGAGCAGACCTGGGAGCGCCTGCGTGATCCCAACCTGAATCTCCAAGAAACCGCTATTCTACCCGAGCCGCTGGAGCGCGACATCGAGCCGGTTGGCGACGGAAGCACGGCCGAGGTGGAGCTCGAGTCGTTCACGCCCAACGAGATTGAGTGGACCGTCGCGACTGATGCGCCGCGTCTCTTCGTAGCGAGCGAGGTGTACTATCCGGCCGGATGGGACGCCTACATCAACGGAGAGGAGGTGCCCATCCATCGCGTCAATTACCTGCTTCGCGGCCTGCATGTGCCCGAGGGGGAGCACACTGTTACCATGCGCTTCGAGCCTGCGGCCGACCAGATTGGGCGATGGGTATCAGGTGTGACAACGGCGCTGACCTACGGGGGAATATTTCTGCTTCTCGGACTCAAGATCCGGCGCCGCCGTGACGATAACCTGACTGAGGGAGCAGGCGAGGAGGAGTGAGCAGTTTCCCGTAAGCGACGAGAGCGTTTGAACGACTGAATGGAGACATACCGTGGCACGTCGCGTACTTTTCATCGCGTACTACTTTCCGCCGGCGGGTGGGCCTGCCGTGCAGCGCACGCTGCAGTTCGTCGAACACCTGTCAACGTGGGGATGGTCGCCGACTGTTTTGACGGTTCAAGAGGGGTCGTATCCCAATCAGGACCCTTCATTGCTCGATGAGGTGCCGGACGCCGTCGAGGTGCACCGGACATCTTCGGTCGACCCCTTGGGCCTCTACGCGCGCCTCACGGCGCAGGAGCGTTACGACGAGGAGAGTGCTATTCCCTCAGGATCGCTCCGCCACAATCGCACCTCGTGGATAGAGCGCTTCGCGCGGTGGGTGCGAGCCAACGTGTTCATTCCGGACGCACGCGTCGGCTGGTGGCCCTTTGCCGTAGCGCAGGGGCGCAAGCTGCTGCGTCAGACGGAGTTCGACGCGATCCTGTCAACCGGCCCGCCGCACTCGACGCATCTGATCGGGCGAAGTCTACATCGCTACAGTGACGTGCCCTGGGTGGCTGATATGCGCGACCCGTGGACCGACATCAGCTACTACCGCGAACTCCCGCATACCGAGTGGGCCGAGCGCCTCGATGCCCGGCTCGAGCGGTCGGTGCTTCAAGAGTCGGATGCCGTGACTACCGTGAGCCGCTCCTGGCGCGATCTCTTTGCCGAGAAGGCGTCGGGGCGGTATGCTGTAGTGGAAAACGGCTTTTCGGCGGACGACTTCGCCTCCATCGACGAAGAGGTTGAGACCGATCAGTTTGTGCTGTCCCACGTCGGCCGGCTCTACGCGAGCCGGAATCCGACAGCCCTGTGGGCCGCGCTATCAGATCTGAAGCGTAGCGGAACGATTCCTGATCTGACGGTGCGGCTTGTTGGAACTGTGGACGATGTGGTGCGCCGCTCTATCGAGCACTACGGTCTGGAGTCGACGGTTGAGTACGTGCCCTTCGTGCCGCACGAAGAAGCTCTCCGTGTGATGGCGCGCAGCACCCTGCTGCTACTCGTCATCGAGCCCTTTGGCCACGCTGACGGCATGATTACGAGCAAGCTGTACGAGTACCTGGCGACCGGTCGGCCGGTGCTGGGTATTGGCCCGTCCGAAGGCGATGCGAGTGCCATTTTGGACCACCACGATGCGGGGCAAGTTGTCGATTGGGGCGACGTGCAGACCGTTCAGTCGGCCCTCAAGTCGCACTATACCGACTGGAAAAGCGGCAAGCTGCAGTCCGGCGCGGCGCGCGAGGACGTGCAAGTGCGAAGCCGCCGGGAGCAGGCGCGCCGCATGGCCGAAGTGCTCGACGACGTGAGCGTCCCGCAAGACTCCGACCCGGTCGAGACTTAACCTTATCGGTGCTGTCCGCGTCGCCCCGGTACGCCTGTAACTGCGCACGAACTTCTCCGATGAATCGTGGGACGCTGGCCGAATACGCTCATTGTCGGGGCCATGAAGGCTGGAACGACAGCGCTGTACGCGGCTCTTAGCCAGCATCCCGACGTGTTCATGAGCCCGGTGAAAGAGCCGAACTTCTTCGCCTTTGCCGAGGAGCCCCCTGACTTCCAGGCGCCCATCGACAAACAGCCGGGAGGTATCAACCACACGTCCGTCACGGATCCGGACGCCTACCGCAGGCTGTTTGCCGATGCGACAACAGAGACCGCCATTGGGGAGGCCTCTCACTGGTATCTGTACTGGCCGCCGGCGCCCGCGAATATTCAGCAGTATGCGCCCGATACCCGGCTCATCGCCATCTTGCGCAATCCCGTTGAGCGCGCCTACTCCGAGTACATGCACTTTGTGCGCGATGGGCACGAGTCGCTTGACTTCATGGAGGCGCTCGATGCAGAAGAGGAGCGTATCGCGAACGGTTGGGCGATGGGACGCTATGTGGACCGTGGATTTTACGCCGAACAGCTGGAGCGCTACCTTGGGCGGTTTGATGATGAGCAGCTACATGTTATCTTGCACGACGACTTCGTGCAGGACACGCAGCGCGTGATGCGAGAGCTCTTTGCGTTTGTTGGGGTCGATCCGACCTTCGAGCCTGCTCTCGACCGGCGGGTCAACAAGTCGGGCGTGCCGAAGCGCCAATGGCTGCATGCGATGCTGACGGCCGCTCAGCCGCTCCGCGATGCCGTGCGGCCGCTGATCCCGGAGGCTGTCGTTGATCGCGTTCTCGCGCTGAAGAATCAGAACTTGGAGAAGCCGCCCATGCCGGACGAGGCGCGCGATCGGCTTATCGAGACGTATCAGTCGGACGTTCGGCGCTTGGAGCAGCTCCTCGAGCGGGATCTCTCCAGTTGGCTGGCGTAGAACCATCGTCAAGCAGTACCACCAATCATTAGATACGGCACATCAGAAAGAGCATGGAAACCACGTCCGATCAATCTTTACGCGTTCTGGCCTGGCCGGCCTTTCATAACCGGACGGGTAACCCATACAATCGGCTGCTCTACGAAGCGATGGAGGAGGAAGGGGCTGTCGTGGAAGAGTTTACGCCCGAGCGGGTCCTGACGGGCACGTACGATGTGTGGCATATGCACTGGCCGGAAGATCTGCTGAGCATCAAAAAGCTCAAAGACGCGCTCGTGCGTGTCGTGGGATTGCTTTTGCTCATGTCCATCGCACGGATGCGCGGCATTCGAATCGTGTGGACCGTCCACAACCTCGGCCCGCACGAGCAGCGCCACCCGCGGCTCGAGCGCATCTTCTGGACCTTCTTCATCCCGCAAATCGATGGGTTCATCAGTCTGAGCGAAGCCGGATTGCGGCAGGCGGAGGCGCAGTTTCCCGCCCTTCGCGACGTATCTGGATTCGTCGTTCCGCACGGGCATTACCGAACGGCCTATCCCGACGCCGTGCCGCAGCAAGAGGCGCGCGGGACGCTCGATCTTGACCCGGAGCATCGCGTGATGCTTTACGTCGGGCGCATTCGGCCGTACAAGAACGTCCCTCGTCTCATCCGAGCCTTCCGTCGAATTGAGGACGACGACGCGCGCCTTCTCGTTGTGGGCAAGCCCGACGACGAAGTGCTCCGCATGACCATTGAGGCGGAGGCCGCGCAGGACGATCGCGTGCACACCGAACTGCGGTTTGTGCCGGATGAGGAGCTGCCGGTCTATCTCGGCGCCTCGGATCTCGTGGCATTGCCCTACCGCAGTATATTGCACTCGGGGACGGCGCTTCTGGCCCTCTCATTCGATCGGCCCATTCTGGTGCCGGAGCTGGGCGCGATGGGAGAGCTGCAGTCTCACGTGGGCGAGGACTGGGTGCATACGTACCCCGGCCCGCTCACCCCCGAGGCGCTGCAGGAGGGCATGCGCTGGGTTAGCGAGTCAGAACGCGACCCATCGGCTCCTATGCTCGACGCGTTGACCTGGCCCGTCCTCGCGCGACAAACCATGACGGCGTACCAGGCCATCTTGCAGACTGATTCCCAGCCTGCCCTCAATACTGACACCTAGCGATGGGGCTGCGCGAGCGCGCCGTACGAGGGGTAGCATGGTCGGCCGTCCGTAACTGGGGCAGTCGAGCTGTGAACCTGCTCGTGTTCATTGTGCTGGCTCGGCTGCTGGCCCCGGAGGCGTTCGGGCTAGTGGCGCTCGGCACGGCGTATATCGCCTTCGTGCGCGTCTTCGTCGATCAGGGGTTCGCCGACGCGATCATTCAACGGAAGAACCTCGACGACGCGCACCTCGACACGGCGTTCTGGACGAATCTAGGTCTCAGTGTCGCCTTCACGGGGGGCACGCTGCTCGCGGCCGACCCGATCGCCCGGCTTTTCGGAGAGCCCGATCTGGCGCCCGTCATCCAGGGGCTGTCGCCCAGCTTTATCATTGCGGCCCTGGCCGGCGTTCAGCAGGCGCTCTTCCAGCGCGCGCTGGATTACCGCACGCTGGCCATCCGCGAGCTGGTTGCGGCTGGGGTAGGCGGTGTCATCGGGGTGGGGATGGCCATAGCTGGTTTCGGGGTGTGGAGCCTGGTGGGGTATCTGCTGGGAGAGCGGACGGCGGCGCTCATCGTGCTGTGGATCGCGAGCGACTGGCGCCCGGGCCTTCAGGTGAGCGGCACGCACTTCAATGACCTGTTCAGCTTTGGCATCAGTATCGTCGGAACGAACCTGCTCGACTATGCAAACAGCCGCGCCGATAACGTCATCATTGGCTACGTGCTCGGCGCGCAGGCGCTCGGCTTCTATGAGATTGCCTATCAGCTGCTCCGGAACGGCACGCAGCTTATCACGCAAACCGTCTCGTCGGTCGCCTTCTCAACCTTCTCCCGAATTCAAGAGTCGCCCGAACGCATGCGATCGGGCTTCTACACGGCGACGCGGACCATCAGCGTGGTGGCGTTTCCGCTCTTTCTCGGAGCGGCGGCCATCGCACCGGAGCTCGTTGAGATGGTCTTCGGCGCACAGTGGGTACCGCTCAGCGCGCAGACGTTCCAGGTGCTGGCCTTCATCGGCGTGCTGCACTCCATCTTCTACTTCAACTCAGCGGTGATTTTGGCGGCGGGGAAACCCTCGTGGCGCTTTGCCATCAATGCCCTGAATGCTGTCTGCAACGTGGTCGCGTTCATTCTCGTTGTGCAGTGGGGCATCATTGCCGTTGCGGCAGCCTACGTAGTGCGCGGATATGTGCTCGCTCCGGTTCCACTCTGGGCTGTGCGCAAGCTCATCGGAATTGAATGGACAACGTACCTGCGCGCCTACGTGGCGCCGGCGGTTGCGACGGCCGCCATGGCCGCCGCCGTGCTGGGCGTGCGCTGGATGTTGCTCGATGTGCTGCCGCCCTTCGGCATCGTTCTTGTCTGCGTTCTGCTTGGCGCCCTGGTGTACACCGGGGTGCTCTGGAGCGTCGCGCCGAAACGTCTCTTTCAAATAGTGAGTTTGATATCCGACATGCTTCCTACGTGGCTGACGGGACGGGGCGCCTCCTCACCGGACGAGCAGTCCGCCGACTCGCCGCAGCAATGAACTATCGTCTGCTTCATGACCAAAACGCCTACGCCCATTCGGGGCATAAATAGTCTGCAGTGGATCGCGCGGACGCTCTGGCATGGCGCGCGCCAGCACAAGCGGGCCTCCCGCCCGCTGACGTGGAAGCGTCTCCGCTATAGCCTGCGGCCTGAGATCCGCCGGCCGATCTTTATCGTGGGCGCTCCCCGTTCCGGCACGTCATTCCTGGGACGATGCGTCGCGGCGCTGCCTCACGTGTCGTACCACTTCGAGCCGCCGGCCACCAAGGCGGCAGCGCGGTACGTGTATGGCGGCGCGTGGCCGTTCGAAGAGGCCAGCTCATGGTACACGACTACGTACCGATGGCTGCTGCGAGCCCGGCTCGATGGGGATGCCCGCTTTGCAGCTAAGACGCCACGCAACAGCTTTATCATTCCGTTTCTTCAGCGCACATTTCCGAACGCGCAGTTCGTTCACATCCTCCGAGATGGGCGTGACGCGGCGTGGTCGCACCGCCAGAAACCATGGATGCAAGATAATCAGGAGGTGGAAGGGCGCGACATGGGCGGCCATCCGTACGGGCCGCACGCCCGGTTTTGGGTGGAGCCGGACCGAGTCGACGAGTTTGAGTCGACCACTACGCTGCACCGCTGCATCTGGGCCTGGCGGCGGCACGTAGAAGCCATCCTCGACGCAAAGCAGGAACTGGCGTCCGGGCAGTATTTCGAGCTGCGGTACGAAGAGTTTGTGCGACAGCCCGAGGAGGTCGCCGACTCGCTGCTCGACTTCCTGAATGTTGCGGATCGCGAAGCGCGCCGCGCCCTGCACGCTCAGGCAACGGAGGCGCACACCGAATCGATCGGCCGCGGCCCCTCCGCGTTCACCGAGGAGCAGCAGCGCATCGTCGACGAGGAGGCAGGGGGGCTTCTTCGTCGGTTGGGCTATCTACCCGCGACTTCCACGCACGAACCAGACACCACGTGAATCGACCCCTACGCGCTCCCATATTTATCGTCGGCTGCCCCCGTTCGGGCACAACCCTCGTTCAGCGGATGCTCGACGCGCATCCCGACGTGGCGGTAACGCCAGAGACGTTCTTTATGCGGCGCTTTTGGGAGCGCCGCGATGAGTACGGCGATCTGGAGGATGAAGAGCACTTCGAGGCGCTGCTTGCAGACATCGTAGACCAGCCTGAGTTCGAAGAGACTGGCATTGATCCCGCTTCCTATCGGGAGGCGGCCTGGCAGGGAGCGCGCACGTACGCCGCGCTCTTCCAACGGCTGCTCCGCCAGTATGCCGACCAGCACGAGGCGCGCGTCGTCGGGGAAAAGACGCCCAATCACGTGCTCTACATGCCCGCGCTGCAGCAGTTTTTTCCCGAGGCTCGGTTTGTTCACGTTGTCCGTGACCCGCGAGCGGTAGTGAATTCCTGGCGATCGGTGCCGTGGTCGTCGGGGCGCGTGTGGCGCGACGCGGAGGTGTGGAGCGAGTATGTGCGGACCGCTCGGCGCGACGCCTCGGAAGTCGGGGACGCGTTGCACACGCTCCACTACGAGGAGCTCGTGCGCACGCCGGAATACGTGCTGCAGGTGCTCTGCCGGTTTCTGAATCTGTCCTACACCGACGAGATGCTTGCTTTTCACGAGCAGGAGCCGGACAATGTCAATGTGGAACGCGAGCCGTGGAAGGAGGCGGCCACGCAGCCCGTTGATCCGGACGGCGCCGATCGCTGGCGCGAGGAGTTATCGTCGCGCTTGATTGCGCTTATCGAGGCCAAGGCCTGGCCTGAGATGACGGAGTGGGGGTATTTGCGCGAAACGCCCTGGGAACGCCTCGCGCCTGCCCTCCTTAGCACAACCATACGAAAGGCGGGCTGGAAACTTCAACTCGTCATGGACCAAATGAGCGAGCGAGGATGACGATTGGATATCTGCATGTCGGCGAAGCGACGCATGGCGTATCGCGGTATGGACGGTTGCTCGCCGATGCCACGCGTGAGCACACCGACGGCACAGTGCAAAAGGCCGAGGTCGTGTTCGACGATAAGCCGTCCGATAACGCCGCCCGCCTCCGGCGCGCCGCTGACGCTCTGGCAGAAGCCGACCTGATCCATCTGCAATACAACGAACGCGTGTGGGGAGAAAGCCAGAAAGCGCTGCGGTACCTGCGAGCGTTTGTCTCCCACTGCCGGCCGCCGCTTGTTGCCACCCTGCATGACGTGCGGTCAGGATACGGATGGATGGCCATCGCCCAGCGCCTCTGGCGCGAGCGGTCTATGGCACGCTCCTTCCGGACGCCTCGGTCGAGGCAAAACGAAACCGACTCGTCGGCCCTCAAAGAGCGCCTGCTCGCGTCGATGGGACGCGCGCTCTCCTTCGTCACCGACGAACGCCAGAACGAGCGAACTACCCGATGGCTTGGATCTCGAGCCGCCCGCGTGCTCGTCTGCACAGAGGAAGAGGCCCGTCGCGCGCAGGAGGTAATTCCTTCGGAGCGACTGGCCGTGGTGCCCCACTTTGTGGAGACCCGGCAGTTCGACATGACGAAAAAGCAGGCGAAAACGGCTCTTGGACTCGATGGGCAACGAGTCATAACTGTTCTCGGATTCATCCATGCGCGAAAGGGGCACGACCTCGTCGTTGAGGCCCTCCCGCAGCTGCCGAATGACGTGCGCGCCGTGTTTGCGGGCGAGCCGGGCCGCGACAGCCCCCACTACGCGAATCATCTGCACGCTCGGGCCGACCAGCTCGGCGTGACGTCGCGCATGCAGATCACGGGTTACCTGCCCGAGGCTCAGCTCAATCAGTATCTCGCCGCTACCGATCTGGCGCTCTGCCCCTTTCGGCAGGTGTCCGCGTCCGGCACGCTGGCAACGTGGATCGGCGCCGATCGGCCCATCCTGGCTTCTGAGACATCGCTGGTGGACGAGTACAACGCACGCGCTGATAACGCCATTGCGACGTTCTCACCGCTGACAGGTGACGCGCTGGCCCGGCAAATTCGGCGGCTGTTGACAGAGGATACCTCGCCCCAGCATGCCGCTCTGGATAGGCTCCGCGCTCAGCTGGATCTGCCCGCCACGGCGCAGCGTCACATGGATCAGTACCGAGATGTCGTTCGGCGCACGGCTGCAGACGGGCAATCTTATACCAGTTACGAGAATTGATTATGCATTATCGGAGCAGGGCACTTTCGCTTTGTTTGCACGTCATTCCCGACTCCGATCGGGAATCCAGGTAGCAAAGCATTGGTCTAGATTACTGGCGTCAGTACCACGGGCATGA
>OBKM01000036.1_pt1 | contig 50965 bp, 47 predicted proteins | sample 1519691 | NCBI WGS metagenome assembly OBKM01 (sample SAMEA37050418, study PRJEB22526) | metagenome | biome: saline pan; feature: lake; material: water | place: Egypt | collected 2015 | depth 0.5 m
TGTCGAGCGGGTTCTCGCCGACGACGAACGGTTTCATCCGCTCGATCAGCTCCGGAACCCCCGCGCCCCAGTACGCCTCTCCGGTCCCGACCACGCCCGCATCGGTGTACACTCTGACGAGCGTCCACGGGAAGTTGCCGTCGACCATCGTTGTCTGCACGTCGGTGATCTCGACGTCACGACCGCCGCCGCGGGTCCCGGTCACGCCCATCGTCTCCGATGAGAGCTCCCGCATCGTGTACTCCGCGTTCGGATCGTGAAGCGAGTCATAGTTCCGGCTCATACGTTGGTCTTTATTCGGATCAGGGTAAGCTTTTATATCCGACCCGCCCCGCGCCGTCACCTCCCGGTCACACCCCGAATACGATAGGGAGTTTTTCCTAACCCCGCGTCGAACGACATGCATGGTCGAAATAACCGATTCGCTCACGTGTCTCTTTACCGCAGAACTGCAGCCCGACGGCGAGGGTGGCTACACCGTCTCCGTGCCGAAACGCGAACTCGAACACGGCACCGTCAAGTCCGGGGAGACGTACAGAGTCGCCCTGATCGACCGGACTGAAGCCGACACGGACACCGGCGACGAAATCGCCGTCTCGAGCCCGAACAGCGACCGGGAGTTGCAGAGTGAGAACGACCGGCCGGCGGCCACCGCGTCGGCGTCCGGCCCCCCGGTCTCGGAGGGTGACGTCCGCGAGGTGACGATCGAGACGCTCGGCGACAAGGGAGACGGAATCGCGAAGATCGAACGCGGCTACGTCGTCATCGTTCCCGACTCGACGCCGGGCGACCAGCCGACGGTCGAGATCACGAGCGTCCGCGAGAACGTCTCGTTCGCGAACGTTATCGAGGAGTAGCCGCCTCGCTCTCGCCCCGGCGTTGCGGGGGAGATGTCCAGCGTTTCGGGGGAGATCCCCGGCGTTGCGGACGCTCGACGCTACTCCGGCGGGTCGCTTCGCGAGACCAGCTTCCGCAGGTGCGACGGCGAAAAGAAGGAGCTCGGTCGGTCCATGTGGACGCCGATTTCGCCCGAGAGCGCCCACAGACCGGCCCGCTGGACCGGCTCGGGCAGCGAGTAACACGCGCGGATCGCCTTGCCGAGTCGTATCTCTCTCCCCAACTCGTCGCGCCAGCCCGACTCGTAATCGGCGAGCGTTCCGGGATCTTCGGGCGCTATCGTCGCCGCGGCGATGTCCGCGGCGGTCATCCCGTAGAGGATACCGCCGCCGGTGAACGGCTTCGTCTGCGCGGCCGCGTCGCCGATCAGGAACGTTCGGTCCGTCGTCACTCGGTCCGGCGGCCCCACCGGGATCGCTCCCGAACAGAACCGGTCGGTCGTCACGTCGTACGCGTCGGTGAGCCGGTCGAACATCGCGGCCACGTCGTCGCCTGGCGGGGCGGCGAGCCCGTACTCGACGCCGGCGTCACCGCGGGGGATCCGCCACGCGAAGAACGTCGGGGCGGTGAGGTGGACGTCGACGAGGTCGCCGTCGTCGGGAGCGTCGTCGAACGCGAGGACCCCGTGAAGCAGTTCGTCGGGTTCGGGCATGTCGAGCGACCGCCGAACCCGCGACGTGGGTCCGTCGCAGCCGGCGAGCATCCGCGCCTCGAAGCGCTCGGTGGCTCCACCGTCCGTGGCTTCGACGAGCTCGCGCTCCCCGTCACCAGACGCTTCTCGGTCACTGGCGACGCTGACCTCGACGACGACGCGGTCCGGGCGTTCGTCGACGCCCACGACCGTGTGCCCCTCGCGGACATCGGCTCCGGCCGCGCGCGCCGCGTCGGCGAGCGCCCGGTCGAGACCCACTCGGTCGATGACGTTCGACACCGGCTGACACTTATAAAACGGATGCGAGGCAGAGCCGGGGCCGTCAACGTGGAAGCGCGCGCCGTACACATGGTTCTGCAGGAGCCGGTCGCGCGCCTCGGCGTCGACGTACTCCCAGATGTCCTCCGAGACGTGACCGGAGCAGGCCAGCGGCTCGCCGACGGTCCCCTTCTCTAAGAGGAGGACATCGCGGCCGACCGCCGCGGCGCGTCGCGCGAACCGCGAGCCGGCCGGTCCCGCTCCGACGACGACGAAATCGTACATGTCCGACACCAACGGCGCGCGGTATATAAGTAGTCGCGGCCTGGACCCGGTTTCACGCTACGCTCGCTCGGCGAGCCACGACAGCGCCTCGTCGAGATCCGTCCGTGGCGGCGAACAGGTGAACCCCTCGCAGACGTAGGCGGTCGGCGCGCCGTCGACCGCGTCACGGCCGGCCCAGATCGGCGGCGCCTCGTCGAGTCCGAGCGCGTCGAGCCACGGCTCCAATTCGGCCGCGGTCGCGGGGCGAGGCGCGAGGAGCGCGCCCGGGAGGTACCGCTCTCCGAGGGTCCGACGCCACGCGTCCGGCACCTCGTCGGCCGCGATCGTCACCTCGACGCCGCCGGAATCGACCCGTTCGGCCGCCCGAACGAGCGAGACGTGTTCGAGCGGACTCGCCCGGACCCGATCGGCGTGCGTCGTGACCACCGTTTCGGCGACGTCGCGGAACCGGCGGTCCGTCTGGAACCCGTCGAGGAGCGCGAGCGTCTCCGCGGCCACGCCGAGACTCGACGGGGTCGACCGGTCGGTGAACTCCTGTGGCCGCGCGAACAGCGCGTCGTCGCCGGCGACCCGGTTCGCACCCGACCGATCCGCGTCGGGATCCCGCGTGAAGTAGATGGTCCCGTCGTCGGTCTCGTAAAACTCCTCGACGATCGACTCCGCGAGTCGCAGCGCGAATCCGAGCGGTTCCGGGTCGCCGGTCGCGGCGTAGGTGTCGAGCGCCCCGCGAGCGAGGAACGCGTAGTCGTCGAGGTAGCCCGGCCCGCCGACGTCGCCGTCGATCCACCGTCGCGCGAGCAGTCCCGTCGCGTCGTCGTACAGTCGCTCGCGACAGAACCCGAGCGCCTCGGACGCGATCGCGGCGTACGGCTCACCGAGCGTCCGGCTCGCGTTCGCGAACGCGGAGATCGCCCGACCGTTCCACGACGCGAGCACCTTCTCGTCGCGGGCGGGCCGGGGACGCGACTCCCGCGCCTCGAAGAGGGCCACCCGAGCGTCGGTCAGGATCTCGCGGACCTCGTCGGCGGGGCGGTCGTATTCGTCTGCCAGCTCGTCTATCGACGCAGCGACCGTCGGCACGGTCGTCCCGCGCTCGAAGTTCCCGCCCGAGCGGATCCCGTACCGCGACTTCGCGATCGACGCCGCCGGCTCGTCGAGGACCGCGTCCACTTCGGCGGGCGTCCAGACGTAAAAGGCGCCTTCGACGTCCGCCTCGCTCTCCGCTCCGTTGCCGCGCCTGCTCGCGGGACGTTGGCTCCGCGCGTCGAGCGTGCTGAAGAACCCGCCCGCCTCGTGGCGGAGTTCCCGGTCGACGAACCCGAGGGACTCGCCCGCGACCCGTGCGTACGACGGGTCACCGGTCAGCCGGTAGCCGTCGAGGTACACCAACGGGAGCTCCGCGTTGTCGTACAGCATCTTCTCGAAGTGCGGCACCGTCCACTGGCGGTCGACCGCGTATCGATGGAAGCCGCCCCCGATCTGGTCGTACATCCCGCCCGACGCCATTCCGTCGAGCGTCCCCGTCGCCGCGTTCCGGGCGGCGTCCCGGCCGCTACGCGCGTAGTCACGCAGCAGGATGTCGACCCGTCCCGGCATGGGGAACTTCGCGCCGCGGCCGCTCCCGAACCCGCCGTACTCGTCGTCGTAGCCACGGATCGCGGCGGCGGCGGCCTGACCGACGAGGTCGGCGGTCGCCGGGTCGCCGTCGCCCGATTCCGGAACTGACTCCAGCTCGTCGCGCGCGCTCGTTGTCCACTGTTCGGCGCGCCGCTTCATCTCCTCGCGCTGCTCCGGGTCCGCCCACGACTCGGCGATCCGTTCACAGAGGTCGCGAAACCCCGGCTGGTTCCGCCGCGGCTCGGGCGGAAAGTAGGTTCCGACGTAGAACGGCTTTCCCTCCGGCGTACACCACGCGGAGAGCGGCCACCCGCCACCCCCGGTGACGAGCTGTGAGACGGTCATGAACGTGCTGTCCACGTCCGGTCGCTCCTCGCGGTCGACTTTGACCGGGACGAACGATTCGTTGAGAACGGCCGCGGTCGACTCGTCGTCGAAGCTCTCCTCTGCCATCACGTGACACCAGTGACAGGAGGAGTAGCCGATCGAGACGAACACCGGCACGTCGTGCTCCCGTGCCCGCTCGAAGGCGTCGTCGCCCCACGGCTGCCAGTGGACCGGGTTGTCGGCGTGTTGTCGGAGGTACGGGCTCGCCTCGTCGTCGAGGCGGTTCCGTGCCGTCGGCTGTGTCATGGACGCGGTTCGGGCCGGCGCGGCAAAAACCCGTCACACGAACGGTGGGCGACGACGGGAGCCGGCCGCCATACGCATGAATATGCATATCTCGGCGGAGTTCGAGGGTAACGTTTACACTACCATGCTGTTATCCGTCGACTATGACGGAGACCGTACTCCTCGTCGGCGGCGGCGGACGTGAACACGCGATCGCCCGCGCGGTCGCCGACGACTGCGCGCTGTACGCCTGTGCGAGCAACCGTAATCCCGGGATTCGCCGGCTCGCGGACGGGTTCGAAACTATCGACGAGACCGACGGCGAGGCGATCGCCGCCTACGCGACCGCGGTCGACGCGGACCTCGCGGTCATCGGTCCGGAGTCCGCGCTCGCCGCGGGGGTCGCGGACGCGCTCGACGACGCGGGCGTCTACGCCTTCGGCCCGCGGGCAGAGGAGGCCAGACTCGAGACCGACAAGGCGTACCAGCGCCGATTCATGGACGAAGCGGCGATCCCGGGCTGTCCCGACTTCGAGGTGTTCGACGACCTGGAGGCCGCCTGCGCGTACATCGACGAGTACGACGGCGACCTCGCGGTGAAGCCGGCCGGCCTCACCGGCGGCAAAGGCGTGAAAGTGATCGGCGATCAAGTGACTCACGAGGAGGCGAAGGCGTACCTCCGCGACGCCGATTACGACCGCGTCGTGTTGGAGGAGCGGCTCGTCGGGGAGGAGTTCACGATCCAGGCGTTCGTCGCGAACGGCGAGGTCCGGACGACGCCGGCCGTACAGGATCACAAGCGCGCCTACGAGGGCGACGAGGGGCCGAACACCGGCGGTATGGGGTCGTACTCGGACACCGGGCTGTCGCTACCGTTCATGGCCGAGGGGGACTACGACGCCGCCGTCGACGTGCTCGACGCCGTCGTCGACGCGCTCCCCGACTACAAGGGCGTGCTCTACGGACAGTTCATGCTCACGGACGCGGGGCCGAAGGTCGTCGAATTCAACGCGCGATTCGGCGATCCGGAGGCGATGAACACCCTTCCCGTACTCGAAACGCCGTTCATCGACGTGTTGACCGCCGCCCGCGACGGCGAGTCGCTTCCGGAGCTCTCCTTCTCAGGCGAGGCGACCGTCTGTAAGTACGCGGTCCCCGACGGCTACCCGGTCGACCCGGAGTCGGGCGCGAAGATCGCGGTCGACGAGGAGAGCGTCGGCGACGCCCTCCTGTTTTACGCGAGCGTCGACGAGCGCGACGACGGCCTCTACACGACGACGTCCCGATCGTTCGCGGTCGTCGGCCGCGGCGACTCGATCGCGGCCGCGGAGGCCGAGGCCGAAGACGCGTTGTCGGCCGCGGGCGACCGCGTTCGCATCCGTCACGACATCGGGACGGCCTCGCTCGTCGAGCGACGGATCGAGCACATGGACGCGCTGCGGAACTGAGCCGGAACCGGCCGGGGTTCGGGACGTGACCCCTCGCAGGCGGCGGGCGTTCCCGATCGCCGGCGGCTCCACCAGCGACCCTTTTAAGCGAGCCGCGTGAACGTCGGTTCGTGACCCACGAGGACGACGAATCGCCGGCGTCGGCGGACGAAACCGAGTCGACGGCGGGCGCCGGGGGCGCTCGCGTCGACCGATTGGACAGGCAGCCGACCGGCGGCGTGCGAAACTCGCTGTGGTCGTGGCCCGACGCGAAGTCGCCGCTCGTCGTCGTCCGGAACTACGTCGTCATCGTCCTCGCGCGGATCTGTCCGAGCCTCCGGCTCAAAAACTGGCTGCTGTCACGGATCGGCGTGACCGTGGGCGCCGGCGTCGCGTGGGGGTTGGAGTCGACGCCCGACGTGTTCTGGCCCGAGCGGATCACCGTCGGCGACGACGCGATCATCGGGTACGACGCCACGCTGCTGTGTCACGAGTTCCTCCGCGACGAGTACCGTCTCGGCGACGTCGTCGTCGAGGAGGGTGCGATGATCGGGGCGGGTGCGGTCGTCCTCCCGGGTGTGACGATCGGCGAGAACGCTCGCGTCGCCGCGAACTCGCTCGTCGCCGACGACGTGCCGCCGGAGACGACCGTCGCGGGCGTCCCGGCAGCGGTCGTCTCGCGAGCCGACGAGGAGTGACCGCGGCTACTCGTCGGGCGACTCGTCGTTCTGAGGCGGCTCGTCGGTATCGGTCGCAGAACCGTCGTCTTCCGCCGTCGCCGCCTCCTCCGCGTCGGTGATGTGCGCTTCTGTGCTCACGCTCTCCAAGTCGACGCCCACCTCTCGGGCGACGGCGTCGAGGACGGCCCGCTGTTCGGCCATCTCGTTTTCCAGCTTCTGGACGCGTTCGGAGGTGTCTACCACCGTCGTCTGGGTCTGCTCGACCTCCTCGCGCAGCTCGTTGATCTTCTGGTACGTGCGCTCGGCCCGGTCGGCGAGCGTCTGGATCTTCTTTGCGGTGTCGCCGAATCCCATATCGGCCGGTCGGTCCGACGGCACGTGTGCTTTTCCGTTCGACGTCGACCGTCGGGGGCGTTCGTCGGGTGGGTCGAAAGTGCTCGACAGCGGCACCGCGCCGACGGTGGACTTTTGAGCGAACCGCCCGATCCTACGGTATGAGTGTCGAGCACATTCTGCTGACGAACGACGACGGCATCGACGCCGTCGGGCTCCGGTCGTTGTACGACGTTCTTGCCGAGGAGTACGAGGTGACGACGATCGCGCCGACGACGGATCAGTCGTCGGTCGGTCGCACCCTCTCGGACGACGTCGAGGTCGCGACACACGAGCTGGGCTACGCGGTCGACGGTACCCCCGTCGACTGCGTCGTCGCCGGTCTCGACGAGTTCGTCCCCGACGCCGACCTCGTCGTCTCGGGCTGTAACAAGGGCGCCAACCTCGGCGCCTACACCCTCGGGCGCTCCGGGACCGTCTCCGCCGCGGTCGAGGCGGCGTTCTTCGACGTGCCGGCGGTGGCGACGTCGATGTACGTTCCCGGCGGGAGCGACTGGTGGAAGCGAGAGCTGTCACCGGCGGAGTTCGGTCACGCCGCGCACACGACGCGGTTCCTCGTCGACGAGGCGGTCGACGCCGGGGTGTTCGACCGCGCCGACTACCTCAACGTCAACGCGCCCCTCGCTCCGGAGACGGACGACGGTCGGCGCGAGGCCGCCCCGATCCGGGTCACGACGCCGTCGACGTGGTACGGTATGGAGGCGACCCGGAACGGCGACGGGCGCGTCAGCTTCTCCGACCCGATCTGGGGCCGAATGAGCGAGACGGCGGTCCCGGACCCGGTCGGCACCGACCGACGGGCCGTCGTCGACGGCGAGGTGTCCGTCTCGCCGCTGTCGGTCCCGCACGCCTCGGCGGCTGACACCGGGCTCGAAGAGTTAGCTGACGCGTACGGAAGCCGCTCTCGGGTCTGACCGCGAACGCCCGGCCAATTACTCGCCGCCGTCGCTGACGGTCACTTTCGCCTCGCTGACGACGCGGTCGCCCATCTCGTATCCGGGTTCGTACACCTCGTGGACGGTTCCCTCTGGCTCCTCGCTGTCGACGCGGAGCATCACCTGATGGCGGGCCGGGTCGACCTCGTCTCCCGGTTCGGGCTCGATCGGCTCGACGCCTTCCTCCGCGAGCACCTCGTCGAACTTCTCGAGCGTCGACTCGACGCCGGGACGGAGGTCGCTTCCTTCGTCCTGATCGAGCGCCCGCAGCAGGTCGTTTCTGACCGGCGCGATTCGCTCGACGAGCGCCTCAGAGGCGCGCTCCCGGATCTCCTCCTGTTTGCGCTTCGCGCGCTGCTTGTAGTTGCTGAAGTCTGCGCGGACGCGGGCGAGCTTGCTCGTCAGCTCGTCGACCTCCGCTTGGGCCTCGAGCAGCTCGTCGCTCGTCTCGGCGAGCTCGTCTTCCAAGGCCGCGACCTCCTCGGCGAGCGATTCGTCGTGTTCGGCGACCGCGTCGGCGAGGGAGTCGCCGTCCCCCGTCGTCTCGCGCGTCGCTCCCTCGGTCCCGTTTCGTTTCGCTGCGTCGCCGGTCTCGCCCGCCGCTGACCCGTCGGCGCCGGCCGCGTCGGCGGCGTCGTCCGGAGACTCGACCGCGCCGTCGTCGGCGTCGTCGTCGCTCATGTCCAATCGAAGTCGGTCAGCGTGCATAAGCGTTGCAGAACGGAGCCGCGAACCCGGCCGCCGACCGGGAACGGAGGGGTCTCACGTCCGTCGCGGCCCGGAGGGCTGCGCCATCACGCCCGGAGGGATGCGACGTCCCGCCCGGAGAGATGCGACGTCCTGCCCAGATTTATCAGACGGCAGCCCCTTCGTACGCTCCGTATGCAGGCTCGCCCCTCGACGTTCTCGATAGCCGCCCGCGACCCGGAGACCGACGCCGTCGGCGTCGCAGTCCAGTCGAAGTTCATCAGCGTCGGCGCCGTCGTCCCGTTCGTGAGCGCGGACGCCGGCGCGATCGCGACCCAGAGCTTCGCGAACGTCGCGTACGGCCCGGAGGGGCTCGACCTCCTTCGGGCGGGCCACGACGCGAGCGAGGTCGTCGACCGCCTGACGGAAGGGGACGACGAGTCGCCCTCCAGACAGGTGGGCGTCGTCGGCGTCGACGGGTCGACGGCCGCGTTCACCGGCGACGAGTGTCACGACCACGCCGGCGACCGACAGGGAAACGCGTACACGGTACAGGGGAACATCTTGGAGAACACGGAAACGCTCGACGCGATGGCGGAGACGTTCGAGACGACGGACGGCGGGCTCCCAGAGCGGCTCATCGCCGCGCTCCACGCCGGCAACGAGGCTGGCGGCGACAAGCGCGGCGAGCAGTCCGCCGCGCTGTACGTCGCGAAGCCGGAGGGCGGCTACGACGGCCGTAACGACCGCTGGATCGACGTGCGCGTCGACGACCACGAGCGCCCGATCGACGAGCTCGAACGCGTGTTCAAGCTGTACGACGTCACCCTGCTCGAACGCGAGGCACCCGAGGAGACGCGAGCGCTGACCGGCGACGCCGCGACGGAAGTGAGCGCCGCGCTCGCCGACCTCGGGTATTACGAGGCGGAGTCGGCCGACCCGCTCGACGACGACGGGTCGTTCAGCGAGGTCGACCGTGACGCGCTGGAGACGTTCCGCGGGATGAACAACTTCGAGAACCATCCGATCCCCGTCTTAGAGGACGCGTTGGCTCGCGGCTGGGACGCGGCCGGCGGCGAGGGCGAAGCGCGGCTCGTCGACGCGGTGTGGCACGGACTCTCTCGGCTGGACCGCGTCTGAGATCGCGGGACGGATCGGGCCGAACGCGGGAAACCCAAATCGGCGGCGGTCGGTGAGCGGGCGCGAGTCCGACCCGCCGGTGTATTTAAATCCCGACGCCCAATCGGCGGTAATGACCGCGCCGAACCGCAACACGCTGTGGGCGACCGCACTCGTCGACGAGCTGGTCGCGGCGGGCGTCGACGCCGTCGTCGCCTCGCCGGGCAGCCGCTCGACGCCGCTGACGATGGCCGCAGCGCGCCACGACGACCTCCGCGTCTTCTCGCAGCTGGACGAACGCTCCGCCGCCTACTTCGCACTCGGACGCGCCCGGCGGACCGGGCGGGTGACGCCGCTCGTCTGCACCTCGGGCACCGCCGCCGCCAACTACCACCCGGCCGTGATGGAGGCGAGCAACGCCCGCGTCCCGCTGTTGACACTCACCGCTGACCGGCCGCCGGAGCTGCGGGACTCCGGTGCGAACCAGACCGCCGACCAGGAGAAGCTGTACGGCGACGCCGTACGTTATTATAAGGACCTCCCGGAGCCCGCGCCGAACGACCGCGCGCTCCGGTCGTTACGGACCACCGTCGCCCGTGCCGTCGCGACCGCAGAGGGCGCCGATCCCGGGCCGGTCCATCTCAACGTCCCGTTCGAGAAGCCCCTGGAGCCGACCCCCGTCCCCGGCGACGTGCCGTCCGATCTCGACCCCGACGCCGCGGTCGGCCGCGACGGCGCGTACGTGGACGTGACGCCGGGATCGCCGGAGCCCGGAGACGACGAACTCCGACAGCTCGCCAACGAACTCTCCGGCGCGGACCGCGGCCTCATCGTCGCCGGCCCGGCGGACCCGCCCGGGCTCGACGCGGAGGCGATCACGGCGCTGTCTCACGCGACCGGGTTCCCGGTCCTCGCGGACCCGCTCTCCGGCGTCCGGTTCGGGGGCCACACGCGCGTTGCCCCCGTGATCGGCGCGTACGACGCCTACCTCTCGGAGGCGCTCGCCGGCCGCGGCGGCACCGCCGAGGGAGCCGACGGCGACGACGAAGCGTGGGACGATCCGCAGGTCGTCCTCAGGCTCGGCGCCTCACCCACCTCCAAGCGGCTCCGGAAGTACCTCGCCGCCACCGGGGCGGATCAGTATCAGGTCGACCCGGCGGGACGGTGGCGGGAGGCGGAGTTCGCCGCGACCGACCTCGTCGTCGCCGAGCCGAGTCGACTCTGCGCTCGACTCTCACGGCTCGTCCCGGGCGCCGCCGGCTCCGCGGACTGGCGCGAACAGTGGGAGGCCGCCGACCGCACCGCACGGGCGATCCACCGACGAGAGGCCGACGAATCGGACGGGAGCTCGTCGTCTCCCGCCTTTCACGAAGGCGACGCCCTCCGTGTCGTCGCCGACGCGCTCCCCGACCCGGCGACGCTGTTCGTCTCCAACTCGATGCCCGTCCGCGACCTCGACCGGTTCGGTCCCCCGTCGACGACGAGCGTGACGGCCCTCGGCAACCGCGGCGTCTCCGGGATCGACGGGATCGTTTCCAGCGCGCTCGGGGCGGGGTCCGCGACGACCGACGACCTCACCCTCGTCGTCGGCGATCTGGCGCTGTATCACGACACGAACGGGCTGCTCGCGATCGACCGCTGCGACGTCGAGGTGACGATCGTGTTGATAAACAACGATGGCGGCGGAATCTTCCACGCCCTGCCGATAGAGGCGTTCGAACCCGAGTTCACGGCGTCGTTCAAGACCCCCCACGGGATCGACTTCGAGCCGATGGCCGACCTCCACGGGCTGGGGTACGTCCGACTCGACGCGCGACCCGACGCGGCAGACGCGGCCGGCGGCCCGGACGCGATCGCGACCGACCTCGCTGCCGCGTACGAGCGCGCCCGAGACGCGCCCGGTTCGCACCTGATCGAGGTGCGGACCGACGCCGAAGCGAGCCACCGGACGCGGGAGCGACTCGAGGCCGAGGTGGAGCGCGCCGTCCACGGCGATGTCGTCGCCGCGGCCGACGACGGGGGTGACGCGGAATGAAACGCGCGTGGCTCACCGTCATCGGAAGCGCGCTGCTCCTCGGCGTCTTCGGGCTCACCGCGCTCCTCGGCAGCGGCGTCTGGGGAACGCCGCTCCGGGCGATACAGGGACTGCTCTTTCTCGTCGGAGCGGTCGCGTTTCTCGCGGCGGGCCGAAATCGGACCGTCGCCGGCCTCGCTCCGCTTCAGGTCGTCGGCGTCGGCGACGTGGCGCTCGCCGGCGCGATCCTGTTGAACGCGATCAATACGTTCAGCGGCGGAATCCCGGCGGAGACGGCGGAGATCACGGCGGCGCTCGGCGCGGCATTGGGGGGTGTCGGCCTCGCGTTCATCGGCATCGACTACCTGCGAGGCGGTCAGATATTCGCGGTCGAGCTGACCGACGAGCCGCTGATAGAGCGCTGAGGTGATCGCCGGTCTCAGTCGAGATCGACCGTCGCGGCCGCCTCGACCCCCAGCTCCTCGGCGGTCAGCGTCCCCACGATCCGATACGTTCCGGAGGGCGGATCCGACCACGTCGCCTCGTACGTGGCCGACTCGCCGGCTTCGAGCGTCTCGCTGCCCAACACCTGTGTGAACATCATCCCGGCCCCGTGTCGCCAGACGGGGTCCGCGGTGTCCGTTTCGCCGCGTTCGCCGGCTCGATACGCCGTGAAGTCCGCGCGCTGTCCGCTTCGGAATCGGAGCGTGACTGGCTCGTCACCGGCGTTCGAGACGATCAACGCGAGGTCGAGCCCGTCGTCGCCCTCGTCAGTGTCCAGCGAGGCGTCGAGCATGTGCACACATCGCACGCGCCGCGGAATAAAAGCTCGCCGACCGGTCGACCGCTGATCTCACCCCGTCTCGGCCGGGTGGAACCCGTGGACTGGAGCGGACACGGGGCTGACGGGACCGCGTCGTTCCAGACCCGCTCCGACGATGCGCCTAAGTCGGCGGTCCCCTAACGGGAAGTCGTGCAGGTCGTCGGCTACGAGACGGGTGAGGGGCTCTACGTCGCCAGCGGCGGCGACGTCGACTTCCTCGAGGCGGGACCGGGCACGGAGCTCGCGTACGGCCTCGGAGACAGGCGATGCGCGGGGACCGTCCACGACGGCGACCACGTCGCCTGCGACGCCGACGACGCCCCCTACTGCGACGCCCACGGCGGCGTGTGGGTGTGCGCGCGGTGTACGGGGACGTGTTTGAAAGACGAGATGGACTGTCACGAGGCGCACGCGATGTACCTCGCCGCCTTCGCCCCGGCCGTCCTGAAGGTGGGCGTCACGCGTCTGTGGCGGCTGGAGACGCGGCTCCGCGAGCAGGGCGCGGACCGGGCCGCACACGTCCGCACCTTCCCCGACGGACGCGTCGCCCGCGAGGTCGAGTCCGAGTTGGCGAGCCGCGACGACCTCGTCGACAGGGTCCGCGTGCCCACCAAGATCGAGGGGTTCGGCCGCGACGTCGACGAGGCGGCGTGGGAGTCGCTGCTCGACCGGTTCGATCCGATAGCGCGGTTCGAGTTCGACGACGGGCTCGACCTCGACGAACGCCCGGTCTCGGAGACGATGGCGGCCGGGACGGTCCGCGGGTGGAAGGGGCGCGTGCTCGTGCTCGACCGCGGCGGCTCGACGTACGCGGTCGACGCCCGCGACCTGGTCGGCCACGAGCTGATCGACGAGGTGCCGAACCGCGACCTGCAGTCGAGCTTGGGCGCGTTTGGGGGATAAGCCCGAGCCGCCCCGTCGGTCCGCTGTCCCCCGCCGCCCCGGCCGAGACGGAGCGCTCAAGAACTGCGTTCGCCTACGGAGCGGTAGTGATACAGGATCTCCTCGTGACGCTGTTCGGCGACCCGTTCGCCGTCATGAACACGATCGGCCTCGTCGCGTTCGCGCTCGTCGGGGCGACGAAGGCGATCCGCGAGGAGTTCGACCTGTTCGGCGTCGCCGTCGTCGGGTTGGCGATGGCGTTCGCGGGCGGGGTGACCCGCGACCTGTTGGTGAACCGCGTGCCGCTCGCGCTGCTGTCGCCGACCGAAATCGCGCTCGGGCTGGTCGGCGTCGGTCTCGCGATCGCGTTGCACGCCGCGCTCGCCTCGCCCGACACCCATCCGATCACGCTCGTCGCGGACGCCATCGGCCTCGCCGCGTTCGCCACGACCGGCGCCATCGTCGCGACCGACGCGGGCGTGTCGGCGTTCGGCGTCGTCGCCGTCGCGACGATCAACGCGGCCGGCGGGGGTGCGGTCGCAGACATCCTCCTCGACCGCGCCCCGTTCATCCTCTTCGAGGACTTCTACGCGAGCTGTGCGGTGTTGGGCGGCAGCGCGTACTGGCTGTTCGGTCTCGCGGGCGCCTCACCCGGAGTCGCCGCCGCGGCGTGTGCGGCGACGACCGTGGGAACTCGGCTCGTCGCGGCCGCGTACGGCTGGAGCCTCCCCAGCGTCCAGCAGCTTCGCCTGCTCGGCGGTCGGCTCGTCGACCGGTGGTGAGACGGGATCGAGAACCCTCGGTCAGGTTTCGAACCCGTTGACCGCGACGAGCCGCCGAACGCCGGCGTACGCGACCGCGGCGATCACCGCGTACGCAACGACGAGCGCGCCGGTCGTCGCGTCGGCGCTGTCGATCGCGAGCCGGGCCACCGCGTTCGCCGGCCCCCCGGCCATCGCCGTCGCGCCGCCGAACAGGACCAACACGCCGATCGAGTAGAGGAACTGCGCGGCTCGGCGGTCCGGCGCGAGCGCCGAGATGGCGACCGCGAGCGCCACGACGAGCGTCGTCAGCGCGGTCATCAACACGAGGATCGACGGGACGTTGGCGACGGGCGTCCCGTTCGCGCGGAGCAGCAACAGCCACACCAGCGCCTGTCCGGGGGCGATCGCGATCGCGGCGAGGGCCTTCCCGTCGACGATCTCGGCGAGCGTCACCGGCGCGACCCGGAGCAGTTCGAGCGTCCCCCGATCGATCTCCTCGGTGATCGAATCGACGACGAGCGACCCCGAGATGAAGACCGGGAGGAAGACGAGGACGGGGATCAGGACGGTGTACGTGAACGTAAAGTACGGGCTGCTCCCGGTCCGATCGGGCAGTGCCAGCGGCGTCTCTGAGAGGTAGGCCGCCCGTGACTCGCGCTCGTTCAGCTCGTAGGTTCGAAGCAGCTCGCGGAGCTGGACGACGATCACCGTCGTCTCGACCGTCGCGTCCGGCGCCGTCGCCACCACCTCGATACCGCCGTCTTCGACGCGGTTCGTCACCACCACCGCGTCGGCGGCGTTGCGCTCGAAGGCGAGCCGCGCGTCGCCGGGGGTCTCGTAGCGCGTGACGGACGCGCCGGAGACCTCGTCGGCGGCCCGTTCGAGGTCCGCCACCGCGTCCCCCGCGCCCGCGACCTCGATCTCCGCGCCGCCGAGCCCGCCCGGGTCGTACATCGAGACGAGCCCGACGACGAGAAACGACGAGAACGCGGCGATGAACAGCTGGATCCCGATCGCCAACAGGATCGTCTTCTCGGCGCGCAGCCCCGCGAGCTCCCGACCGGCGATCGTCAGTCGGCTATCCATGGAGACTCACCACCCCGACGTTGTACGCGGCGTGAATCAGCGTCGCTACCACGAGCGTGATGGCGTAGTACGTTCGGTTCCGCCTCGCGCCGACCGCGGCGAGCGCCGTCGCGAACCCGTGGAGCGCGAGCGGCGCGAGAAACAGCGCGACGAGGACCGGCGTCGAGAGCCCCGACACGCCGGCGACGCTTCCGAACGCGGCCCGTCCGACGTACAGGTCGGTGAGCCCGACGGCCTGCACGACCGCCGTGGCCTTCTCTGCGAGGAAGAAGCCGATTGCGGAGGCCAGCCCGACCGCGACGGCGACCCGATCGGTCCGGGCGAAGACCCCGCGCTCGAACCCCGCGTAGAGGTGGACGCTCTTGGCGACCTCCTCGATGAACGCGATCGTGACGAGCAGAACGGGGATCGACACGGTGACCGGGAGCGCGAACAGCAGCGCGACCGCGAGCAGCTCTGCGACGAAGACGAACGGGACCGTACACGCCGTGAGGAACGCGACGGCGCCGAGCGCGCGGAGTCGGCTCCGAGAGGCGGCGCGCTCGCCTCCGGCGGCGTCGACGGCCGAGAGCCGGACGGCGAGGGCGTCGAGGAACTTCCGTGCGACCGGCTTCTGGGTGAACATGTCCTCCTCGCGGTAGACGCCGAGCCCCAGCCCGAACAGCAGGAGTGCGGCGACCGCCATCGGTGCCGTCGAGAAGAGGAACTCGCCGGCGGAGACGGCCTCCCCCTGGAGGTCGAAGACGACGAGCGTGAGCGGCGACACCAGGGCTACGGGGGTGACGTTCGTGAAGATCGCAGGGACGAACGCGTACGTCGTGAGGAGCACGCTCACGCCCACCGTCACGAACGTGAGCTCTTTGAACGACCGCGCGAACATCGCGCCGACGAACGTGGCCGCGAGGAACGTCGCGGCGATCGGGAGCACGGCCAGCACGGACAGCACGCCACCACCGACGGCGGCCGCGATGACCGTCGTGACGAGGACCGCGACCGCGACGTACGGGAGCGTCTTCCCGGCGACGATGTCGGCCGGCGAGAGCGGCGTCACGAGGAGCGGCTCTCCTCGGCGGTTCGTCCGCTCGTCGAGTACGGAGGCCCCGTACGCCTGGATCAGGAAGTTCATCGGGACGAGGAAGACGAACGCGAGGAGCAGCGAGACGAACGGGAACGGTGGCGTGATCGAGCCCGGAGCGCCGACCGTGTCAGCGCCGAACGCCCCGCCGCCGATCGAGGGAACCGCGAGGCTCTCCGCTTCGTCAGAGTCGGTTCGTTCGTCCCGGTCGCCGATGTCGTCGCCGCCGTCTCCGGCGGTCGTGTCGTCGCTCGCGGTTCCGTCCGCGTCCGCAGTGGCGTCGTCCGTGGCGTCGTCGCCGTCGATCGGCTCCCCCAGCGTCGCGCCCCCGCCGAACCCGCTCGACCGACTCACGTACTGGAGACGCACCGTGAGGGGGAACGCCGCGGTCGCGTTTGCCTCGCCGGTCATCAGGCGCTCGATGTGACTCTCGACCGCCTCGCGGAACTCGGCCGCGGCGGCTTCGCCCTTCTGCGTGTCGCTGGCGACGACGCCGCCGCCGTCGAGGACGACGATATCGGCCGTCTCGCCGAGCGAAGCCCGATCGGGGGACACCGACGTGAGCGACGGCTGCGCCGCGACCGCGTCCGCGTACGGGGAGTCGGCGTCGACGCCGACGCGGTACACGTCCCTGTCGACGTCGAGTCCGACGACGCCGACCGCGATCCCGCCGCCGAGGACGGCCCCCGCGACGGAGAGCAGGGCGAGCGCCGCGAGCAGGGTTCGGCGGTCGACTCCACCGCCCGCGCGGGCCGTCTCCCACCGGGCGACGCGGAGGACCGTCCGAAGCCGATCGATCACTCGGTTCCCTCCGGCTCCGCTGTCGGCTCTCTCTCCGCCCCTGTGGCACCGCTCCCGGTGTACCGGCCGGGCATGGGTCGCCCGACGATGTCGAGGAAGACGTCTTCGAGGCTGGGCTCACGGGTCCGGATGTCGACGACCTCTCCGCCGGCGGCGGTCGCGGCTTCCCGAACCGCCTCGACCGCGTCCATCTCCGGAACGACGGTTCGGAAGCGGTCACCGACCGCCTCGGTGTCGGCGTCGAGCGCGTCCAGTTGGTTCGTTCGTGCGGGCGAGACGTCGGTGAAGACGTGGTACGTCGTCTCGCCGTGTCGCTCGCGGATCCCGTCGACGCTCCCGCGAGCGACGATCCGTCCCTCGTTCATCACGACGACGCGGTCGCAGACGGACTCGACGTGGTACAGGTTGTGCGCCGAGAAGACGACGGTCTTTCCGGTCGCGCGGAGCTCTCGAGTGAACTCCAGCACGGAGTTCGTCGTCACCGGGTCCAGCCCCGAGGCGGGCTCGTCGTACACGAGTACGTCGGGGTCGTTGACGAGCGATCTGGCGATCGCGACCTTCCGTTTCATGCCCTTGGACATATCGCCGAGCCGGCGCTCGCGGTGGTCGAGTTCGAGGCGGTCGAGCGCGGCCGCGATCCGCTCGTCGGCGACCTCGCTCGGCACGTCGTACAGGTCCGCGAAGAACCGCAGGTACGACCGCGGCGTCATCTCTTCGTACAGCGGCGACTCCTCGGGGAGAAATCCGAGGCGGCGACGCATCTCGGGGTCGTCGGAGGCGAAGCCGGCGACCTCGACGTCGCCGGCGGTGGGTTCGACGAGCCCGGCGAGCACCTTCAGGGTCGTCGTCTTCCCGGCCCCGTTCGGTCCGACGATGCCGAACACCTCGCCCTCGTCGACGGAGAAGCTGCTGTCGACGACGGCCGCGAAGTCGCCGTACGTCTTCCGTAACCCCGCCACCTCGATCATGGTTCGCGGTCCGACGGGGGCCGGGTTAAACTCACCCCCGCGGCTATCAGGGGCGAGAACGGGGCGGTGCTACTCCTCGTCCGCGGTCGTGGTCACTCACGCTGTCAGTCGTCTCCCCACGCGTCCCCGTGCGATCGATACCCGTCGAACTCGCCGACCTCGATCTCGCGTTCGATCTCCCGCCGAGTCTCTCCCTCCAATCGGAGGATGTGACAGAGCGGGTGCCCCGGCGCGGCGACCGGGTTCTCCAGCGAGCCGACGATCAGACCGTCGAAGGGGGCCTCAACCGCGTGCTCCTTCGTTTTGAAGTGATTCGTGATCGTGCAGATCGTTTCCCCTTCGTAGACGAGCGGGTACGGGCCCCACTCCATCTCGACGAGTCCGCCGGTGTCGGCTCGCAGCCATCGCTTCGTGCTGTCGGCGGAGGTCGTCTGATACCAGCCGGGCCAGTGGACCGGCTCGCCGGGGAGGAGCTCGTACTCGGCGAGGACGCTCTCGATCCCCTCTAAGGCCTTCTCGACGAGCACCGGCTGGAACCGGTGGGCCCGCCCCATCTCGACGGTGACCGTCGGAATCCCGTCCGCGGTCGCCGTCGATCGCAGCGAGCCCGCATCACCGGCGCCGTAGAGCACGACGTTCGTCGCGAACGACCGCGCGAGCCGCCGTACTTCCGGATCGTCGAGGTCAGCGCGGGCATGGTAAATCGTCGTCCGGTTGCGAGTGGACGTGTGAAAATCGAGCCCGAGGTCACACTGCGAGACGAACCGCTGATAGATGCGGTTCGCCATCCGCTCCGTGGTGTTCGACCGCTCTTTCCCCGGAAACGAGCGGTTCATGTCCTGGTCGTAGATCGGCGTGTCGCGGCGCTGGGCCTCGTAGGCCGGCACGTTACAGACGTGGAGACAGACGAGCGTGCCGTGTAGGTCTGCCGGCTCGTAGCTCGCGGCGGCTTCTTGGACGACCTTGACGCCGTTGAGCTCGTCGCCGTGGATCCCCGCGCTCAGGAACAGCGTCGGTCCCCCCGCCTCGCCGTTTACGATCGTCACCGGCATCTCGATCGGGTCCCCGAGATACGTCTCACCGACCTCGTACCGGATGTGTCGCTTCTCACCGGGCGCTACTTCGCTGTCGTACCGGAACGGCTCCGGCTCGGAACGCGACTCGGTCATGGGTCGTCATCTCGACAGGCGGATAAAACGTCTCGGGAACGCGCGGTCACTCCCTCCGAGCCGCCGCGCCCCGTCGATACCCTTACGGCGATGGTTCGGAAACACGTGCGGCATGACCGATCGAGGCGAGCCGTCGAGGGGATCTCGAGACAGGTCCGACGGCGCTCCGAACCGGTCTGCCCGACCCGCGGAGTCGCCGGCGAACCGATCCGCTCGGGCCGATGCGGCGTCGACGCTCGATCCCGACATCGCGGCCGCGACCCGCGAGGAGCTGCGGACGACGTTCGACTACCAAGTCGAGCGGCTCCGCGAGATCGACACGAAAGCGATCGAGATCCTGAAAGCGAACCTCCTCCTCATCGGGATCGTCGTCACCGGCGGCTCCATCATCGTCCAGACGGATCTCGACATCGCGGGCTTCCTCAACGCGTTCAGCGTGGTCGGAGGACTGCTCCTGCTCGCGTCGACCGGGCTGGCCGCGGTAACGTACACCGCGTCCAATCTCCGCGGGGGACTGGACGTGGCGGCCGTCGACGCCGTGATCGCCGACGCAGGGCGCGACGGGGGGAGCCACGATGACACACCGGACTTCGACGAGCGTCTGCTCCGCAGCTACGCCGAGTGGATCGATTACAACGCTCGCGTCACCGCCGTCAACGACCTCCTCGCGACGGTGACGGTGCTCCTCGTCTTCGTCGCGTTCGTCTACGTGATCGCCGGAGTCGTGGTCGGCGCTGCGGGGCTCTCGGCAGTCGCGTCGTGGGCGTCGTTCGCCGTCCTGACGCTGTTCGTCGGGGCGTTCATCTGGCTCGCTGCCAACATGGACCACTTCGGCGCGGAGACGAGCCATCCGGCGGCGTCGTTCGAGGGGGTCTCCCTCTCGAAAGGCGCGGGCCGCGGCGAGGCGTGGTCCTCGCTCAAGGCGATGATCGGGCGCCGACCACCCGACGAGCCGCCGGCGGCCGACCGTGACGACCGGGAGTGACGAGCCTGTCGCTCGGGAGCGTCCTGTCGCGTATCGGGACCGGGTTTCGTAGAAGCGGGACCGTCTGCGAACGCTCTCGATCTGAACCGCCGGTTCCTCGCGACGGAGACGAACGCAGAATCTGTGCGATTCGGTGGTGCGCAGGTGGTTCGGCGAGTGCGTTACTCTTCTTCCTCTTCCGGTTCTTCCGGCACTCGTCCTCGTTCCCAGACTGCTTCCACTGATGTGCCGTTCGGTGCCGTGTGCGAGACGTCTTTCATACTGTCGTTGTTGTCAGCCATCTTGGCCCGGAGTTGCGCCGATCTTCGTATCAACCCTTCGTGGGAGGAGATAATGATACCTGATACCATATAAGGTATTAATATACACCGGCTTATTTACGCGGGAGCCGTTTGCCGATCCATGAATTGTCGGTCGCTGACGGGTTCGAAACCCAACGAACGATCTGAAATGCGGGCGCGTCAGCACGGGGCGTCGCCCACGACGGTCGCTCGCGAGGGAGCGACGCTGGTCGTCGGTCGCGACGTCGCGGTCCCGGCCGAGACCGCGGCCGAGTTCCTGCGGGACACGCGGACGTGGCCGGAGTGGGGGCCCGCGATCGACGGCGTCGAGAGCAGCGACCGGTACGTCAGGACGGGAACCACCGGTAGCGTCCGGGTCGGTGGCGTCTGGCTCCCCTTCCGCGTAACGGGGTGTACCGGTCGACGCTGGGACTGGCGTGTCGCCGGCCTCCCGGGGACCGGTCACCGCGTCGACCGGTACGTGGGCGACCCCGACCGCTGTCACGTGGTCATCGAAGTCCCGCTCGTCGCCGCCGGGTACGTCCCCGTCTGCCGACGGGCGCTCGACCGGTTCGCGGCGTTCGTCGCGGACGAGAGCGGTCAGTTCTCGTAGCCGCGTTCGAACGGATCGATCTCCTCGCTGCCGGGGTCGTCCTCGTCGCGGGTGAAGCCGGGGCCGCCCGTCGCCAACTCGAAGACGAGCCCGTCGGGATCGCTGAAGTAGATGCTCTTGAAGTAGGTTCGGTCCTTTATCTCCGAGACCCGAACGCCTCGCTCCCGGAGGTGGGTCTGCCACTCGCGGAGCGTCTCCTCGTCGTCGACGCCGAACGCGAAGTGATGGCTCGCTCCCGGGCCGGGGGCGCCCTGCGAGTCCGGGTACTCGAAGTAGGTGACGGTGGTGCCCGGCTCGCCGGTGGGGGTGGACGAGAAGTAGTAGTGGGGCGTCCCTGGGTCGTCGTAGTTCTGTGTCCGCTTGACCGTGTGCCACCCGAGCGCGTCCTCGTAGAACGAGACGGTCTCGTCCATGTCTGTACAGATGTTCGTCACGTGGTGGAGTCCCGTCGTGGGAGGTGCGTCGGTCATACGCCTACCCTCGACGGCCATCCTCAAATGGGTTGTCCGTGCTCAGGGGACGTGTCGCCCTGCGCACACGGGGGACCGAGACGGGGTTCCGCCGGCCGATTCGACGGCTCGCGTGATCCGGTCGGCCGATCGCTTTGCGCCCGGAATGTTCGGTGCGTACGGCCCGACGACGCCGAGCGCGAGCGCTCCGGTGACGTACAGCGACGACGAGCGTCCGTCGTCTGTCTCCCACGAGAGGGTCTCGTCGTCCAGCATCGGGAGTCCGCGGTATCCCCGAGCGAGGTCCAACTCCGCTGCCAGTCGGTCGACGAACGGGTGCTCGAACGCGGGCTCGAACCCGGTCGCACACACGACGCGGTCGGCCGCGAGCGTGTCGCCGTCGTCGAGCGCGAGTCGCACGCCGTCCGGGGTCGCGGTCGCGGTCTCGACGTCGGCCTGCCGAACGCGGAGCCGTCCCGACGCCTGTCGGTCCTCGATCGACTCGTAGAGATGCGGCGGGATCGTCGCCGAATACCGCGCCTCGCGTACGGCGTCGAGGCGCGCCTTCGACGCCGGCGGGTGACAGTGTAGCTCGCGTTCGATGTGGTTCCAGTTGAGCCACGGCGGGTCTGCCTCCGACAGCTCCCATTCGAGTGGGTGTCGGCTCACCACCGTCGCCGACTGCGTTTCGCTGATGGTGCAGGCGAGCTGAGCGGCGGTGATTCCGCCGCCGACGATGACGGTGTGGTCGACCGTCGTCTCGGGATCGAACCCGTCCCAGACGTGACGGACTTCGTCGACGCCTCGGGCCCACTCCGGCAGTCGATATCGCCCGCCGTGACCGACCGCGAGGACACAGGTGGCGGCATCGATGCTCCCCGTCCCCGTCGTGAGTCGGACGCCGCCGTCGGCTCGTTCGTGAATCTGCTCGACCGTCGCCTGCCGGAGCAGCGTCTCGATCCCCTTCGCATCGATGACTCGGTCGGCGTGATCGAGAAAGAGGTCTACCGAGGGGCGATCCGGGTAGTTTACCGTCGCGACGAGTTCGTCCTCGCGGCCGTGGGACTCCGCGTAGGATTCGAGCCCGAACGGTTCGGTCCCGACGTGTTGGACGTACGTCGATCGAAGCGACTCCATTCCACAGGCTCGTGCGTGCCGACGAAACGCAGCCAGCAGGTGGTCGTGTTGGTCGATGATGGTGATATCCTCGTGCGCCAGCGACGTGTCCTCCAGCAGCCGCTGGGCGAGGTGTGTACCGTGTACGCCGCCGCCGACGATGACACACTCCCGTGTGCCGTCTTGCTGTCTCGTGCTCATGTCATGCAACCGGTCGTGCCGTCGAAGAGTGGTCGCGTATTAATAAAAACTACGGGTGAGATAATAAGAACTATTTGTGAGAAGGATATACTTCATAACACATGGAGCGAGAGACCATCCCCGTGACCGTGCTTTCCGGGACGCTGGGTGCCGGAAAAACGACGACGCTCAACCACATCCTGTCTCAGAGCGGCGACCGCGACCTCGCCGTGCTCGTGAACGACATGGGCGAGGTCAACGTCGACGCGGAGCTCGTCGCGGAGTCATCGGACATCTCCGCCGAAGAGGAGGAGCTCGTCCAGCTCGACAACGGCTGTATCTGTTGTGAGCTCCGCGGTGACCTGCTGGACGCCATCGGCGAGCTCACTCGCGATCACGAGTTCGACGCGATCGTCGTCGAGTCGACCGGGGTCGCCGAGCCGCTCCCCGTCGCGCAGACGCTCACGCTCGGGTTCGACCAGTCGGACCTCGACCCGACAGAGTTCTACGAGGAGACCGGGATCGAACCGCTCGATGCCTGTCACATGGACACCGCCGTGACCGTCGTCGACGCCCACCAGTTTCAGTCGGCGATGGAGTCGACCGAACTCCTCGACGACGACGGGACGGAGAAACACCTCGGCAACCTGCTCGTCGAGCAGGTCGAGTTCTGTGACGTGTTGCTTCTCAACAAGTGCGACCTCGTCGACGAGGCGACGCTCGGGGAGATCGAGGAGCTCGTCGAGACGCTCCAGCCCCGTGCCGAGATCGTCCGGACCACCCACGGTGCGGTCGACATCGACGCGATCGTCGACACCGGTCGCTTCGACTTCGAGGCGGCCAGCCAGTCAGCCGGCTGGATCGAAGAGCTGCGGGAGCCACACGAGTCGGCCGAGGAGGAGCACGGCGTGACCTCGTTCGTCTTCGAGGCCCGCCGCCCACTTCACCCCGAGCGGTTCGCTGCGCTGCTCGACGAGTTCCCCGACGCCGTGGTCCGCTCGAAGGGCCACTTCTGGCTGGCGGGCCGCGAGAAAGAGGCGATCATGCTCAACGTGGCGGGACAGTCCGTCAGGGTCGCTCCCGCGGGGCCGTGGGTCGCCGCCCTCCCCGCCGAGGAGCGGGAGGCGAAACGCGACGAGATCCCCGGACTCGACGAGATGTGGGACGACGAGTGGGGCGATCGCGGGACACAGCTCGTGCTGATCGGGACGGAGATGGACCACGACGCGCTCCGCGAGCGGCTCGATGACTGTCTCCTCGACGACGGGGAGATGGCCGCCGACTGGTCGGCGTTCGAGGACCGCTTTCCGACGTTCGAGCCGCCAGCGGAAGAGCAGACGGCGGACGAGGGGCCGGACGGCGCGACGGTCGACGCGGATGAACAGGAGGAGATCGGTCTTGCGGACTGACCGCGCCGGAGATTCGGACTGCGGCGATGCGACGCGGCCGCCGGCCGACGATGGCTACCGTCGGCACTGCCACGCCGTCGTCGAGGAGCGCGAAGACCGTCCCGACACCTGTACGGTCTACTCTACCGCGCCCGGCGATTCGCTGTCGACCACGTGGATGACGGCGGCGGCCGGCTCGTTCGAGCCGCTGGAGGCGTCTCGATGACGGACCCCTTCCAGCGGGCCGTTTCACACGCGGTTCCGCTCGAGAAACGCCGTGCGGCGATCGACGCGCTCGCCGCGGACGGGAGAGCCTCGGACCTCGCGGTGCTCGTCCGCACTCGCGGGCTGTCCGGCGGGCTGCGGCGCGAGGCGCTCGACGGGTTGGCAGCCTGTGGCGCGGACGAGGAACTCGCGGCCGTCGCCGACGACGCCTCGCTGCCACCGGAGATCAGGCGGACCGCGGCGCAAAAATGACGGAGTCGAACGCGCTCGACGACGAGGCGTCCGACCGACGCGTCTGTCGCGTGACCGGCCGCGAGCAGGGGCTGGTCGGGGCGTACGACATCTGGCTCAGCAGACAGACGTTTCGCGAACTCGCGCGCGACATGGGGTTCGAGAAGTACGATTGACTGCGGCTCGGCTTCAGTCTAACCCCTCAAAAGAGACCGATACCTAGGCCGTACGGCCACGCGGTACCGCCGACCGCGAGCAGCGCGAGCGCGGCACCGGCACCGTAGACGTTCTTGAGGAAGCCCGTCATCTCGCTCTGCTTGTCCTCGGGGTCTTCGATCGACCAGAAGTCGTGCATCGTTACGGCGGAAACGAGCAGGAAGACCGCGAGACCGCCCGCCGCGACGACCGGGAACGCGCCGACGACGACGCCGAGTCCGCCGAGTACGAGCAGCGCGCCGGAGGCGACGACGGAAAATCGCGGCGCTGGAAGCCCCTTGAACTCGGCGTAGCCCGCCATCGTATCGAGGTCCATGAAGTGATTCAGTCCCATAAAGGCGAGCGTGGCTCCGAACAGGATTCGGCCGATCAGGAAGAGTTCGCCCGCGAGGGGGGTGTCGAACTGCAGCGGTATCGTTGCGATTTCAGCTATCATCGTGTAACCACATATACGGACGTAACCTATATATCGCTTCCCGGACAAGAGGGTAAGTAGGTAACAGCAATGTCATCGCAAGACCTCGCCGGGACGGAGTCGGCAGACACGGCCGGTGTCGAATCGGAGGCAGAGGCGTCCTCGGGCCCGGAGACACCGTGTCCCGTCGTCGACTCGCTCGAACAGATCGGCTCGCGCTGGCGGCTCGTCGTCCTCCACGAGCTGTTGAACGGCGAACGGCGATTCAACGAACTGAAACGCGAGACCGACGCGAACGCTCGGACCCTCTCGCGCGTGCTCGACGACCTCCAGGAGACCGGCTTCGTCGACAGGCGCTTAGAGGAGGATTCGCCGGTCGCGACGTACTACAGCCTCACTGATAAGGGCGAGTCGCTCGCGCCCGTTTTCGAGGAGATAGACGAGTGGGCCCACGAGTGGCTCGCCGAGTGCAACGCGTAGCGGTCCCGAACGTCCACGCGCAAACCGGTGACCGGTGAGCGCGGACCGCGGACCGCAGTCACCGGATCACCGCCGGTCGATCACCGCTGCCGGGTGGATTTTTATTTTGGCCGGCCGATCAGTGTATATGTCACGTCAGACGGTCTCCTACCGCGACGGCCACGTGTACGAGTTCGCCCCGGAGATGGAGCCGGTGTACACCGCTGCCGACGGCGAGTCACTCAGGATCGAGACGATCGACAGCCTGAACGGAGCCATCCAGACCGAAGCCGACCGGCTCGACGAGATTCCCGATGAGGTGAACGCAGCCACGGGGCCCATCGCCGTCGAGGGGGCGACGCCCGGGGACGTGCTCGCGGTCGAGATCGACGCGGTTCGCGTCACCGAGGACCGCGGGCGCGTCGTGACCGCGCCGGGCTTCGGTCTCCTCAAGGACCGCGACGATATCGAACACCCGGCGACGCGGATCACCGATGTCAACCGTGCCGAGGGGAGCGACGGCGACGACGCCGGCTACGGGGGACCGACGGTCTCTTTCGAGGGACTCGACCTGCCGATCGACCCCGTTATCGGGACCATCGGCGTCGCGACGGCGGCTGAGTCGATCACGACGCTGACGCCGGACGACCACGGCGGGAACCTCGATACGACGGACATGACGACGGGGACGACCGCGTACTTCCCCGTCTTCCAAGAGGGAGCCATGCTCGCGATGGGCGACTCGAAGGCGGTCATGGCGGACGGCGAGATGTGCGGGACTGGTGCCGAGATCGGAACGGAGATCGATGTCACGCTCCGCGTCGTCGGCGATCCAGCGGTGTCGATCGACAGGCCGCTCGTCGACACGGGCGACGCAGTCAAGACGATCGCGAGCGCGAAGACGTTGGAGACGGCCGTTGAGCGCGCGAACGCTGACCTGTTACCCCTCCTGGCGCACGAACACGGCTTCTCGACGACTGAGGCGTACCTGTTCTCCAGTCTCGTCGGCGGGTTGGAGATCAGCCAGGTGGTCGACCCGCAGGTGACAGTCCGGAACGCCGTCCCATCGGAGTATCTCTCCGTCCCGTTCTGAGCTTCCGGCCGAAACACACTCGTTCGTCCGGCGCACACTACCTGCTGTGTACGCCGGACTGAAGAACACGCCCTGTTGCCTGTGCGGGCGCGACGACACCCACACCCGGATCGCGGTGCCGCCGCGCGCGCTCACGCTGATGGAGAACGGTGACCCGATCTCGTGGCGGGACGTGGTCGGCGCGGTGACGCTCCGGTTCTGTGCCGACGACTGGGAGCTGGTGAGCGACCTCGCGATCGAGATGGACACACACCCGCTCTCGAAGTGCAACGCAGCACACGTCTCGCTAGACCTCCGTGAGGACCACGAGGCGTTGCTGTCGGCGACGAAAGCGGAGACCGACCAGACTGAGCTGGAAGCGCGGCTCAGTTCGGAGGCCGAAGCGACGCTCGCCGCGGTCGACGACCCCTACACCGAGGAGCGCGACGTGGTCGAGGCGATCGTGGTGTTGCGCGCGCTCGAAGCGGTCGGCGTTCGGGATCCGCCCGGCGACGCGATCACGCCCTGATGCCGTTGCTCGTCGGTCGCCGCCTCATCCGTCTCTTCGCCGCCTCATCCGTCTCTCACCACCGCACGTCGAAGCCGTCGACCCCCTCTGGATCCTCGAATTCGACGTCGACCCGGTCGACGTCGGCGGCCGGGCTGCCGGTCTCACACCAGTTCACCATCTCGCGGACGGCGTCTTCGGGCCCCTCGAAGACGGCCTCCACGCGCCCGTCGTCGAGGTTGCGGACCCAGCCGTCGACGCCCGTTTCCCGTGCGGTGTCGCGGGTCGTCGCCCGATAGAAGACGCCCTGAACGTTGCCCGAGACGTAGACGTGCGCTCGCGTTCGGTCCGTCATCGTGGGTGCGTGGGTGCGCCTCGGAGTTAAGCGCCGCGGCGGGGCGGTTCGCTCCGGCGGGGCGGCTCCCCCACGCCACGCCGCCCAACCGACGGGTTCTAACGAATCGCGGGCGACATCTCGGACATGAATCTGTTCGGAACCGCGGGCATCCGCGGCAGCGCGGAGGGGCGAGTGACCCCAGCGCTCGCGCTCGCCGTCGGTCGAGCCGTCGCGGCAGAGATTCGCGAGCACGGGGCGACAGAATCGCCGGACCGTGAGGACACGCTCACCCCCGAAGTCGTGGTCGCTCGCGACGGTCGCGTCACCGGACCGGCGCTCGCAGCGGCGATGGAATCCGGGCTCGCCTCCGGCGGCGTGCAGGTGCTCCGTGCCGGTCAGCTCCCGACGCCGGGGCTCGCTCACGCCTCTCGCGGGCGGTACGGCGTGATGCTCACCGCCTCACACAACCCGCCGGCCGACAACGGGATCAAGCTGTTTTGCGACGGCAGCGAGTTCGACAGCGACGCCGAGCGCGCCGTCGAGGAGCGCGTCGCCGACGAGGAGCCGACCGCGGCGTGGGACGCGTGGAGCGCGACGGAGCGGGTCGACGCGCTCGACGCGTACCTCGACGACGTGGTGGCGTACGCCGAGGGGTTCGGCGCCGACCTCGACGGGCTCCGTATCGCGGTCGACTGCGGGAACGGAATGGCTGCGACCGCGACGCCGACAGTCCTCCGTCGGCTCGGGGCCGAGGTCGTCACGCTGAACGGGAACGTCGACGGCCACTTCCCCGGGCGCGGGAGCAAGCCGACGCCCGAGACGCTCCGGGACCTCCGCGCGTTCGTCGCCGACGCCAACGAGGGCCTCGAGCGACCCGGGCGGCCGGGCGCCAGAGACGCGGATGGCAACGAGCGCGACGCCGAGGGGTACGCCTTCGGTATCGGCCACGACGGCGACGCGGACCGGATCGTGATCGTCGACGCCGACGGCGAGGTGGTCCACGAGGACACCGTCCTCGCGATGCTGGCCGAGCTGTACACCCGTGAGAGCGACGCCGACGACTCGGTCGTCGTGACCACGCCGAACGCCTCCGGCCGGATCGACGAGCGGGTCGACGAGGCCGGTGGGCGCGTCGAGCGCGTCCGTCTCGGCGCGCTTCACGAGGGAATCGCGGCGGTCCGCGGCGGCGCGAGCGACGGGACCGCGGTCGTCTTCGCCGCCGAGCCGTGGAAACACATCCACGTCGGGCTCGGCGAGTGGATCGACGGGGTCGCTTCCGCGGCCGTGATCGCCCGATTGGTCGCCGCCGCCGGGCTCGACGCGCTCCGCGAGCCGATCACGGAGCGCCCGTACCGAAAAGTCAGCGTCGACTGCCCCGACGGCGCGAAAGCCGACGTGATGGACACGCTGGAGGCGACGCTGCCGGACGCGTACCCGGACGCGGCCGTCGACACAGACCACGGGGTCCGGCTGGAGTTCCCGGACGCCTCGTGGACGCTCGTCCGCCCCTCGGGGACGGAGCCGTACGTCCGCGTGTACGCCGAGAGCGAGGACGTCGACGAGCTGGTCGAATCCGTCGCGGCCGTCGTCGAAGAAGCGGTCGCCGAGTGTGCGTAGTCGGATCGCGGATCGATCGACAGGTATCGTTTCAGCTCTCTAGAACGACCATAAGCGCCGGCGAAACGGAGTATACCGACGATTTTATGTCCGTCACCCGCGCCTCAACACACGTCATGGAATCCGACTTCGACCGTCGCCGCTTCATTCAGGCGGCCGGCATCACCGGTATCGCTGGACTCGCTGGCTGTACCGGTGGTCCCGAGGACGCGTCCGACGACGGCACTGGCGACGACACCGACGACGATACCGACGACGGATCGGCCGACGAGGGGTTCAACGTCGGGATGGTGTACGCGCTCGGCGGGCTCGGCGACGAGTCGTTCAACGACGCGGCGCAGCGCGGGATCATCGAGGCGGCTGAGGACTTCGACGTCTCGTACGACGAGTCGCAGCCGGCCGACGCGGGCGAGTTCTCCCAGTTCCAGCGGCTGTACGCCGAGTCGACCGACCCCAACTACGACCTCGTCTCGTGTATCGGCTTCGCGCAGCTCGACGCCCTCTCCGAGGTCGCACCCGACTTCCCGGACCAGAACTTCATGCTCGTCGACGACCAGCTCGACGAGCCGAACGTCGCCAGCTACCAGTTCAAAGAGGAGGAGGGTTCGTTCCTCGTCGGCGCGCTCGCTGCGCTCCTCAGCGAACGGTCGTTCAGCGCCGGCGCCGGCGAGACGGACCCCGACTCGACGAACGTCGGGTTCGTCGGCGGCGTCGACGCACCCCTCATCCGTCGGTTCCAGGCCGGCTACGAGGCCGGCGTCGCGTACGCGACCGACGATATCGACGTCAGCACGAGCTACGTCGGCGACTTCGCCGACCCGAGCGGCGGGCAAGAGGCCGCGCTGTCGATGTACGAGAGCGGCGTCGACGTCATCTACCACGCGGCCGGCGGGAGCGGCGTCGGCGTGTTCCAGGCGGCACAGAACGAGGGTCGGTTCGCCATCGGCGTCGACTCCGACCAGTCGCTGACCGAGGCGGACTTCGACGACGTCATCCTCGCGTCGATGGTGAAACGCGTCGACAGCGCGGTGTACGAGTCCGTCGAGAACGTCGTGAACGACGCGTTCGAGGGCGGGTCCGCGGTCGAACTCGGGCTCGAATCCGAGGGCGTCTCCTGCGTCTACGGCAACGCCATCGGCGACGAGATCCCCGACGAAATCGTCGACGAGATCGACGCGATCCGCGACGGCATCATCGCGGGCGACATCGAGGTCCCCGACGACCCCGACGACGTCTGAGCCCCGGCGACGCCACCGTCCGTCGGAGCCTCCGACGACCCCAACGACCCTGACGCCTGACCGGCGCCTCCGACGACCCCAACGACTCTGACGCCTGACCGGCGCCGCACCGACCGGCAACCGCCCCGCCTCGTCACGGGGTCTCGACTCCCGTGGCGACGGCCGACGCTTCGAAAGATGACCGACCCACTGAGCCGCAGACCGGACCCTGAACCCAACGTGTTTTTGACCGCGCCACAGAGAGTGGTCGGTAGATGAATCCCGCGGTGCACTTGGACGGCATCACGAAACGATTCCCGGGCGTCGTCGCCAACGACGACGTCGACCTCGAGGTCGAACGGGGGAGTGTTCACGCCCTGCTGGGCGAGAACGGTGCCGGGAAGACGACGCTGATGAACGTCTTGTACGGCCTGTATCGTCCGACGGAAGGCCGTGTCGTCATCGACGGCGAACCGCGCACGTTCGACTCGCCGCGCGACGCTATCAACGCCGGAATCGGGATGATCCACCAGCACTTCATGCTGGTCGAGCCGATGCGGATCTGGGAGAACGTCGTGCTCGGCAACGAGCCGACCCAGTGGTACGGGCTCCGCGTCGACGAGGAGGCGGCCCGCGAGGCGGTCCGCGATCTGAGCGCGAGGTACGGGTTCGACGTCAACCCGGACGATCGGGTCGAGGACGTCTCTGTCGGCGTCCAGCAGCGCGTGGAGATCCTCAAGGCGCTGTACCGCGGCGCGGAGATCCTCATCCTCGACGAACCGACCGCGGTGCTCACGCCACAGGAGGTTGAGGACCTGTACGACGTGTTCGAGGAGCTGACCGACCAGGGAAAGACGATCATCTTCATCTCGCACAAGCTGAGCGAGGCGACCCACGCGGCCGACGAGATCACGGTCCTCCGGGACGGACACAACGTCGGCACGGTGCCGACCGACGACGTGACCCGCGAACAGCTCGCGGAGATGATGGTCGGCCGCGAGGTGTTGCTGTCGCGGTCGCCGTCGACTGGTTCGCCCGGCGAGGTCGTTCTCGGCGTCGACGATCTCCACGCCGAGGACGACCGCGGCGTGGAGGTCGTGTCGGGTGTCTCCGCTGCGGTTCGGGAGGGCGAGGTGTTCGGTATCGCCGGCGTCGACGGAAACGGGCAGTCACAGCTGGTCGAGGCGATAACCGGACTGCGGACGCCAACGTCGGGGACGGTGTCGTTTCGCGGCGAGTCGCTCGACGGCGTGAGCCGACGCGAGCGCATCGACCGCGGAATGGCGTACATCCCGGAAGACCGGCAGGCCCGCGGGCTCGTGATGGAGTACGACCTGACACAAAACGCCGTACTCGGAAGCCAACACGACCCGTCGTTCACCGACGGGCTCCGACTCGACTGGGACCGCGCGACCGACCACGCGGAGTCGGTGATCGAGTCGTACGACGTTCGCCCACCGAACCGCGACGCGACGGCAGAATCCTTCTCCGGCGGCAACCAACAGAAGTTCATCGTCGGCCGCGAGTTCGAGCGCGACCCGGACCTCGTCGTCGCCACCCACCCCACGCGGGGCGTCGACATCGGCTCCACGGAGTTCATCCACGAGCGGCTCACGGAGCTGCGTTCAGAGGGGAAGGCGGTGCTGCTCGTCTCATCGAAGCTCGACGAGGTCCAAGCGCTCTCCGACCGCTTGGCCGTGATGCACGAGGGGACGTTCACCGGGGTCGTCGACCCCGCGACGGTCACTGAAGAACAGCTCGGGCTGCTGATGGCCGGTGAGACGCTCGACGACCAGACCGTCGACCACGTTTCTCGGGCCGACGACGGATCGAGCGACCCCGCTGGCGACGCCGGCGACGGGGAGGTGTCCGCGTGAGCGCGAGTCGTCTCGACGCCGTTCGCTCCCGCACGATATCGATTCTCCGCGCGTTCGCGAGGGTTTCCGGGGTCGAGCGGCTACTGATCGCGGTCGCTGCCCTCGGCCTCTCCGTGGCGGTCGGCTTCGTCATCGTCCTCGTCTCCGGGCGCATCACCGAGTGTAGCGCCGCCGCGTGGACGATGCCGATCACCGGTCTCGGCTTCTGTTACGACCCGTTCGAGGTGTTCTTCGTGCTGTTCAACGGCGCGCTCGGCCAGCCGTTCTACACGTGGTACCCGTCGATACTGAATCCGGAGTGGCTCCCGATCACGATCCCCTGGCTCGGCTTCATGCCGGGGTGGTCCCCGTTCACGAACGCGTTCGCCCTGACCCTGAGCGAGACCACGCTGCTCGTTTTCACCGGCCTCTCCGTGGCGGTCGCGTTCCGCGCGGGGCTGTTCAACATCGGGACTCAGGGACAGCTCGTCGTCGGGGCGCTCCTGACCGCCTTGGTCGTCGTCGCGCTCGCGCCGGTGCTCCCCGCGAACCGACTCGGCGGCGTCGCGCTGATCGCGATCGGCGTCGTCGCCGGAGCCCTCGGCGGTGGCGTTTGGGGGGCGATACCCGGCGCGCTCAAGGCGTACGCCGACGCCAACGAGGTGATCACGACGATCATGTTGAACTTCATCGCCGCAAACATCGCGTACGTCCTCGTCTTGGAGGTGTTCCGGGCCGAGGGGAGTTCGGTCGTCGCGACCCAGTACGTCCCCGACTACGCTCGGATCGACCCGTGGTTCTTCCCGACGACGGGTGACTTCGCCGAGGCCGCGCTGCTGTTCGCGGTCGTCACCGTGGTCGGTCTCTACCTCTTCTTGGAGCACACGTCGCTCGGATACGACCTCCGCGTGAGCGGCATCCAGCCGCTTGCGGCCGAGTACAGCGGTGTGAACGCCAAGATCACGACCGTCAGGGCGATGACGCTGTCCGGTGCGCTCGGCGGTATCGGCGGCAGCATGTGGGTGTTGATGTCGGAGGGACGCTGGGTGGAGTCGGTGCCGGCGCTCGGCTTCGACGGCATCGCCGTCTCCATTCTCGCCGGCAACAACCCGCTCGGCGTCGTCCCGGCCGCGGCGCTGTTCGGCGTGCTGAAAGGCGGCGCCCTACAGGTCGGCTTCCAGACCGACGTGCCCCCGGAGCTGATCGGGGTGTTGCGCGGGCTGATCATCCTGTTCGTCGCCATGCCGGAGTTCTTCCGGCTGATCGGCAAACGGTTCGTCCCGGAAGAGCCCGAGGGCCAGCGAGGCGGCGCGGGCGGGAGCGGCCCGACCGACGGGGTCGACGACGCCGTCACCGACGAGGGGGGTGAGACCGGTGCGTAATCCGTTGGCCGACCGAGACGGCCCGATCCTCGGGCGTCTCTTCGGCGGGAGCTACGTCCGGAACGTCCTCGTCGGGACGATCGGATCGCTCGCAGCGCTCGCGGTGCTCGGCGCCCTGTTCCCGGAGAGCGTCGCGGGCGACCTCTCCGGCGTCGTGTTCTCGGGGGGGATGGTGGCCGCCACCATCCGCATCTCGGCGCCCATCGTGTTGGCCGCGCTCGGCGGCATCTTCGCCGAGAAGTCCGGCGTGATCAACATCGGGCTGGAGGGGCTGCTCATCATCTCGGCGTTCACGTCCATCTACATCGCGTACGTCCTCGGCGACGCCGGGATTCTCACGGGCGGCAACGCCCAGTTCGTCGGGTTCTTCGCCGGGGTGCTCGCGAGCACGCTCCTCGCGTTCGTCTTCGGCGTGGTCTGTATCGAGTACAAGGCCGATCAGATCATCGCCGGACTCGCGGTGTGGCTCATCGCGCTGGGGCTGGCGCCGTTCCTCTCGACCGTGTTCTTCGGCTCCGTCAACACCCCCGGCGTCGGCAACATCACGTGGCACTATTCGGCGCTGCTCGTCGCGCTCGGAACCGTCGTCGCGTGGTGGACGCTCGACCACACGGCGTTCGGAACCCATCTCAAAGCGGCCGGTGAGAACCCACGCGCGCTCGACACGGTCGGCGTCTCGGTCTCGAAAATCCGGCACGCGGGCGTCGTCCTCTCGGGCGTCTTCGCCGGGGCGGGCGGCAGCCTGCTGGCGCTCGGCGTCGGCCGGTTCGGAGGCTCCGGCGAGACGATGGTTCAAGGAAAGGGGTTCATCGCCATCGTCGTCTACCTGTTCGGTAACTACAACCCGCTCGGCGCGCTCGGCGCCGGGACGCTGTTCGCCGCGCTGGAGGCCCTCCAGACACGGCTCCAGCAGTTGGGGTACGGAATTCCGAGCTCGGTCGTCGAGACGATCCCCTACGTGGTCGTCATCATCGTGCTCGCGTTCGTCGGTCGGACGCGGCTCCCCGCCGCCGCCGGCGAACACTACGAGACGGAGGAGTGAGCGCAGCGGAGTGGGCGGCGGAGTGAGACGGGCGAGTCGTCACGATGTCCGTCCAGGGTCGTCACGCCTCGCTGGCGGGAGATGGGAGCCGCAGATCGGCGAACTCCGCGAGTTCGCCGACGCCCGTCACGATCGAGACCTCGTCCGTTATCGGCACGCCAACGCACGACAGCCTGGCGTTCGTCTCGCGGATCTGCTCGCCCGACAGGATCGACTGGCCGGGCATCGCCACGTCGCCGGATGCGACGATGACGGCGCAGTTCGAACAGGCGCCGCCCCGGCAGGCGTACGGCCACGACCGGCCGCCGCGCTCGGCCGCCTCGAGAATCGACTCCCCGGGCTCGACGAGGAAGCGACCGTACTCCGGCAGTTCGAGGTCCGCGTCCGCTGCCTTCTCGAAGAGGTCGTCGTCGTCGAGCGACCACCCGCGTTCGGCCATCGCGTCGTAGTCGAGGTGATACACCGTCGATGCCGAACCGCTCATCAGGGGCTCGACGCCGCCCTCGGCGTATCCGCGAACGACGCTGGCCGCCTCCGGAACGGGACGGTCGTCGAGCGCTGCGAACCACCGCTCGACCGCCTCCCTCGCGAGGTTCGACTCGTCGGCGACGTCCTCCATATCGACGCCTTCGAGCCGTGCGATCTCCGCGGTGACCGTCGAGGAGTCGAGCGCGGCTATCGTCTCCTCGACCGACTCCGGGGTGCGGTCGTACCACGACGCCAGTTCGCCGGTGCCGATCCCCCTGTCGAACGCGATAGCGATCATCAACGCGGACGTGGTCTCCGCCTCGCGCACCTCGGAGAGCCACTCGCGGAGCAAGTCGACATCGACGTGTTCGAGCCCGGACATACGTCTACGATCCGACCGGACACAGGTAAACGTCGGGGCTACGCTGTTCGGATCGATTACCCTCGGCGGTCGAGCCCCCAAGACACGTCGGGTCTCCGCCTTCTGTCCCTGCGGGTCCGACCGAAACGGGAGTAAAGAGTTTTGCCGGGGGCACCACACCACACGGTAATGAGCATCGATGAGTACGACGTCGTCATCGCGGGCGCCGGTACCGCCGGCTGTTACGCCGCAGCGACGATCGCGAACGAGGGGCTCGACGTCGTCATCGTCGAGCGAAAAGACGCCGAGGAGGCCGGCCACATCGCCTGTGGTGACGCATTAAAGGGGGCCGACGCGTTTCCCGAGGCCATCCCGAAAGAGCGGCTGGAGCCGGCGTTCACGAACACGGGCGTCGACCACGGGCGCTTCGAGATCCCACAGGAGGACACGGTCCTCGAGATCCCCGTCCCCGGAGAGCTCGCCGTCATCGACCGGTGGGAGTACGGACGGCAGATCATCTCCGGCGCCGAGGACGCGGGCGTCGACTTCCACTACGACACCGTGATCAACGACGTGGTACAGAGCGAGGGCGGACGCGTGACGGGGCTGCGGGCCAAACGCAAGGGCACTCCCGTCACCTACGAGGCCGATATCGTCATCGACGGCGCGGGGTCGCTGTCGCTTTTGCAGGACAAAGCCGACTTCGAGGGGACGACGTTCGACACCAACGTCCGCTACTCGCAGTTCTGCTCGGCGTACCGCGAGATCGTGGAGGTCCCCGAGCCGGTCGAGTGGGACGACGCCTTAGTGTTCAAAGCGACGGACCGCGCAGCGGGCTACCTCTGGTACTTCCCGCGGACCGCAACCGAGATCAACGTCGGGCTCGGCTTCCAGATGAACGAGGAGCCGATGCAGCTCGTGGAGACGCTGAAACGTGATCTCCGGAACCGCTCGGAGTTCGAGGGCGCGCAGGTCCGTGACAAGCTCGGCGCCGCGCTGCCGACGCGGCGCCCGTACGACTCGGCGGTCGCGCCGGGATACATGGCGGTCGGGGACGCCGCCGGACACGTCAACCCGACCACCGGCGGGGGAATCGCCGGCGCGGCGTACGCGGGCAAGTACGCCGGCGAGCAGGCGGTGAAGGCTATCTCCGACGGTGACGTCAGCGAGGAGAACCTCTGGCGGTACAACACTCGCGTGATGGACCACTTCGGCGGTCGTTACGCCGGGCTCGACGTGTACAACGTCCTCGCGACCGCCGTCGACGTCGAGGACCTGATGGGGCTGCTCGCCGCGCTGCCCGGCGAGAAGCTCGCCGAAGCGCTGTACGAGGGGTCGACGTCGCTGTCGTTCGGGCTGAAGCTGAAGGCCGCGGTGAAGAGCTTCGGCTACTGGGGGACCATCCGAAACTTCTACCAGACGAAGTCGCTCGCCGACGAACTGCTCGCTCACTACGGTTCGTATCCGACCAGCCCGGCCGCGATGGCGAACTGGACGAGCGAACGCGACGCGATCATGGACCGGATCTACGAGACGACCGGCGCGAACCCGAAGTACTGAGCGCCACGGGAGCTGCGGTCGCGTTCCGACTCGACGCAGCCGCGGCGCCGCCGTTCCGACCGCTCCGACTCAGGGGCGCGTCTCGGCGACCCGTCTGATGGCGCCCGCGAGCACGTCGATCCCGACGGCGATGTCGTCCTCGACGACGTCGAACGTGCTCGTGTGGTGGCCGCCCGGGTGGTCTGTGCCGACGCCGACGTAGCAGGCGAACCCGCCGCGCTCTTGGACGGCCTGCATCAGATACGTCGCGTCCTCCGAGCCGCCCAGATCAGCGCTCTCGACGACGTTCGTCACGCCCTCGACGCCGCCGGCGACCTCGCCGACGATCCCGGAGAGCTCGGGGTCGCTCGTGGCGCTCGGCGCCTCACCTTTTGTCGCCACGTCGACTTCACAGTCGTGCATCTCGGCCGCAGACTCGAGGATGCGGTCGGCGTGGTCGGACATGTACGCGGCCAGCTCCGTCGTCGCCCCGCGGAGTTCACCCTCGATGTACGATTCCTCGGGGACGATGTTCGTCGCGGTCCCGCCGCCGACGACCCCGGCGTTCACCCGCGTCGGACCGTCGGCGTGGCGCGGAATCGCGTAGAGATTCTGTACCGCGGCCGCCATCGCCTGGACGGTGTTGCGGCCCGCTTCGGGACGCGCGCCGGCGTGGGCGGGCTCGCCGGTGAACTCCGCGAGGAAGTGTCGGACCGCGAGGAAGCCGTCGATGCCACAGACGACTTCGCCGGAGGGGTGATCGAGGCCGATGTGGACTGCGTAGAGGTAGTCGACGTCGTCGAGGTGGCCCGACTCGGCCATCGGCTTCCCGCCCGCGACCTGCTCTTCGCCCGGCTGGAAGAACACCTTGAGCGTCCCCTCGAAGTCGGAATCGAGCACCGCGTCGAGCACGCCGAGGCCGATCGTCGCGTGGACGTCGTGGCCGCAGGCGTGCATGTATCCCTCGTTGTCCGAGCGGAACCCCTCCGCTGTGGGGGCGTGGTCGCCGTCATCGGACTCGCGAATCGGCAGCGCGTCGATGTCGACGCGGAGCCCGATCACTGGGCCGTCGCCGCGCTCGGCGACCGCGACGCAGCCGGTGTAGCCGTCCGCGAGCCGATCGACGATATCGGGGTCGGCGCCCGCGTCGCGGGCCCGCTGTTCCCACTCGGCGAGCTCGGCGTCGTCTGGGACGTTCATTCGGTCGTCGGTCGCCAGCGCGTCGGGACCGATATATAAGTCGGTCAAGTCACGCTCGCGCAACGCCGTGACGATCCGGGCGGTGGTGTAAAACTCACACCACGCCGGCTCGGGATGGCGGTGGAGGTCACGGCGGAACGCGCGGTACTCGTCGTTGTCGAGAACGCTCATACGTCCGGATACAGCCAACGATACTTAAAATGGTTCAGTAGGGAGCATCCGGGACGGAACGCGGTCGCGGTGCCGCTACGCTTACTCGGCAGGTGCCGACACCGGCTCGCCGTCGGCTGCGTCCGCCACCTTCGGGGGCCGGTCGTCGAGCTCCGTGACGGGCGCCACCGGTGCGTACCGTCGGATGCGTTCGATGCCGTCTCGCGCGCCCCCTCGCGAGGCGTACCCCTCGCCGGAGTCCAACAGTATCTCTCCGTTGCGGTGGCGGAGGCGCCACCGGTGTTCCCCGGCGCGGTCGACGTAGAGCTCGAAGGCTGCGCGGCCGATATCGAGGAGGTCCGCAACCGGTGCGTATTTGCGGGCACGTGCGAACGACGCTCTCGCGTCGCGCTCGGTGTCGAACCGACGGACGCTCTGGGTGGTCACCCGACCGTTGTCGGCACGGAGTTGCCACCGATATCCCGTCGTCTCGTTTTTCGTCAGCTCCGGCTCCACGGCGTCGTCTGCGAGCCGGTCGCGAGCGCGTCTTGCGCCCTGTGCGGCGCCCGCCCGGGCAGCGTACCCGGTCGCCGACTCGGCGAGTGCGCGGCCGTTGGGGCCGATAAGCCGCCAGCGCCACTCTCGATGTTCGTCGCGGTACACCTCGATTCCGGCCGGTTCACACCGGAGGTGCGCCGCGGGGCCGACGAGTTCACGGAGCGCGGTGATCGCCCGGCGGACGTTCCGACGAGACGCGTACCCCTCCCCGCCGTCGGCGAGGATGTTACCGTTCTGATGGCGGAGCCGGAACCGGCCTTCGCCAGCCCGATCCGTGTACACCTCGAACCGCGCGCGGGTCCACGGCTGTTCGTCGGGGCCGCCCTCTCGCAGGGTAGTCGCGCCCGTCGGGGGACGCGAGCCCGAATCCAACGGTCTGTCCCCGATCGGAGTCCTAATACCCCCCGACCGTCCTCGCTTGGGGGTTACGTGCCAGATACCGGGAGCGCCGGCGAGTTGGAGGTAGAGCGCGTGGATCTGGATGACCCAGCCGACCGGGATCCACAGGTACGCGTGAGCGAGCATCTGGGCCCGTCGCGCGATTCCTCGCGGTAGTTCGATGTCGGGGTCACGCAGCGTCGCGTACGCGATAGAGACCCCGCGGGCGGGGAGCAACACCAGCGCCAGCCCGACTGCGAGCGCCGCCGGAACGGGGCTCCCGAAGCCGACGAGCGACAGTAGGAACAGCGCCGGGAACACCGTGTACAGCGGCGCGCTCACGGCGGCGAAGAGTAGCCAACAGACACCGAACGTGCGCTTGAGTCCGAGCGATCGCCACGATCGAACCACGTCGAGGCCGTGTATCGCGGTCACCTGTGCCCATCCGCGCGCCCACCGAACGCGCTGACGGATCAGCGCGGGAACGGTGGTCGGATTGAACTCGCGCGCGACCATATCGGCGTCGTAAGCAACCCGCCACTCGGTTTCGATGAGGAGGCGGAGCGTCAGGTCGATGTCTTCCGTGAGCCGGGCTGGCGACCATCCGCCGACCGACGGTGGCACCTCTCGCCGAAAGATCGCCGCCGAACCGGCGAAGTGAGCCGCGCCGAACATCTCGCTCATGAACGGGTGTTCGACCCAAGTGCTGTGCTGTCGCTCCGCACTGACGAACCGTGAGAGGAACCCCTCTTCCGGATATTTCGCCGCTTTTCGCCCCTGGACGACGCCGAGTTCGGGGTTCGCCTCTAGCCGCGCGAGCCCGCGGGTGAGGAAGTCGGCGTCGACCGTCTCGTCGGCGTCCAGCAGCAGCGCGAACGGCGTCTCTACGTGTTCCCACGCCGCGTTGAGATCGCCCGCCTTCGAGCCGGCGGTTCCCTCGATCACCGTCACACGGTCGGGGTACCGATCGCGGAACTCCCGGGCGACCGCAACCGTGTCGTCGGCGGATTTCGCCGCCGGCAACAGCAGAAACTGGATCCCGGGCAGCGCATCCACGTTGTGCGAGAGAGTCTCGGGCAACAGCGACCCCTCGTTCGCCGCGGACACCACGACGGTCACCGGGGCGTCGGGGTCGTACGGACCGGGCTCAGGCCGATCGCGACGGAGCCAACGGCGGGCGTGCAGCACCATCAGGTACTCGAGGGCGACCGCGATACTCAGCAGCACGAGGTACCCGCCGAGGATCGGCAGGAACGCGTCGATGTAGGCCAGCAGTATCGCGAGCAACAGCACGTTCAACAACACGACCGTAACGAACGCGTGTTGGATCGCCGTCGCGGTCACGCCGGTGATCGCCGCGGAGAGGTCCGGGGTCCGTGGCACCGGCATCTGAACCGCGAGGGCGCCGACGGCGCTGAGACCGGCGACGACCACCGCCGGGCCCGCCGCCGCGGGCGCGTTCACGATCGGGTCCGGACCCGCCGTCAACGCGACTATCAGCGCCGCGAGCGCGCCGCCACTGACGGAGACGAGCAACACCGCCGACCAGTGGCGCGGCTCGGTCCCGGGTCGCGGCGGCGCCACGCCCTGCGCCCGTTGGCGCATCCAGAACACGTGAACGGCCAGCGCGCCGAAGCCGCTGGCGTACGCTAACAGCGCCGCCCGTGGCGCGGTGACTCCGGATTCCAGCACGAGCGCCGATCCGAGCAGCACGGCGACGTGGCCGCCGAACGGGACGGCCACCCGTTCGCTCCGGGACGCTCCCGAGATGTGAACGTCGATCGCGACGAGGAACGCCTGGGCGCCGGCCGTCAGCGAGACGACACGGACCGTCGCCGGGAGATCGGTGATGACTTCGCCGGCCAGGAGAAGCCCGACGACGAGCGCGACGGCCCCGAACACGATGGTCGCTGCGCCGCCGATCGGTCTGGCGGCACGAGTCCGCGTGAGTCGCCAGGCATCCCCGAGCGCACCGACAGTCAACACCGTGAGGCCGAACGCGAGGAGCGTCCAACCGAACGAGTGCCCCCATACCCCTGCGACAACGACCCCGGTGAGTGCAGCGAGTACGGACACGATCCAAAGAATATCATAAAATCGAGAATATATCATTGAGCAGGATATGCCAGATGAAGATAAATACCTGTCTCCGCCGTATCGAGCGGTGTCGGAGGATATCGAGCGGTGTCGGAGCGCGGGTGACTCGGGCGCCTCTCTCTCGATTCGGTCTCGGCGGTCACCCCTCGGTCGGAAGGCGGAGCAATCGGTTCAAGCGGCCGCGTCGTCAGTCCCCGTGAACCGATAGATCGGCGGGATGGCCGTCCCGATTGCCAGCAGCGCGAACCCGAGTATCCAGACCGGGTCAACGTCCCCAGTCGCGCCGAAGCTGATGAGCGGCAGCGAGACCGCCATCAAGACGAACGCCACGGTTTCGAAGTTGATCTCGTCCATTCAGATCGCCCCCAGGAAACCGATGGCGTTGAACGCGACGATCACGACGCCGATCATCGCGGCCACTGCGGCGACCCACGGGATGGTCTTCCGGAGCACGTCACCCTCCTTGCCGACGATGCCGACCGCCGACGTGCCGAGGATGACGTTCCCCGGCGACATCGCGTTACCGACCGCACCGCCGGCGGTCTGTCCGCCGAGGATCCAGCCCTCACTCAACCCGCCAAGCGACGCGGCGGTCTCCTGTTGGAGTCCGCTGAACAGGATGTTCGACGCCGTGTTGCTCGAGGTCATGAACGCGCCGAGCGCGCCGATGAGCGGCGAGAGGAAGCCGTAGCTGTTGGGCGTCGCGACTGCGGCGATCCCCTGTGCCAGCACGAGCGTCTGTCCGCTGTGGTCCATCACCTTCGCCATCACGAGGAACGAGACGACGGCGACCGACGCCGGAATCGCGGTGACGAGTACGGAGCGCGTGAGCGTCTCCGACTCCGCCTCGTCGGTCGAGACGCCCACGTCGTGGTACCCGTAGTAGCGGTAGGCGGCGTACGCGATGAGTGTGCTAATGAGCAGGAACGTCCCCGGATGCGTCAGCGGTGCGAAGGGGTCGTACGGCGCTGCGGCCTCGGTTGCGACGCCGAATCCGGTCGAGACGGCCGGGAACGCGAGGCCCGCCTCGATGCTTGCGAGCGCTTCGCCGAGCGGTTCGACGACGGCGGTCACGAAGGCGATGGCGGCGAGCGAGACGAACGGTAGCGCGGCGAGTTTCAGCGACATGAGGTCCTCTCCGGTCGTCATCGCGTCGGCAGCGTCACCAGCGTCGGCGGGAACGCCGCCGTCGGTGGCGACCGCCCCGGGTTTGGCGCTCGAACCGATACCACCGTCGTCCGTCATCGCCGGGCGCACGGTGAGCGTGTCGCTCGGGGTCGCGTACCGGCTCACCGTCGACAGGCCGGCGAGCGCGAGCAGGCCGAGACTGGCAGCGAAGAAGTTCGCGAACGCAGGCTCCCAGAGGACGATCCCGGCCAGCTGGCCGCCGCCGTGGACCAAGGAGATGACGACGATCATCGGGAGCGCGAGTTTGACCGCTGCTTTACGCCCGTATATCCACGCGATCGTCACCCCTGCGACGAGGTTCGGAATCCACAGTAGAATCCCCGTCGCGACAGCCGTCAACACCACCAGTTCGATCTGTGCGGTCGTTTCGAGCGCGAGCCACGCGACGCCGAGCGTTCCGAAGGTGTTCGCCCAGGCGTGACCGATCAGCGGAATCGCGACCGCGTACACCGGTTTGACACCGAGCGCGAGGAGGATCGGTGCGACCACGACGATGGGCGTTCCGAACCCGGATATCGACTGCATGAAGGAGACGAACACCCAGCCGAAGCCGAGCACCAAAAACAGCTCGTTGCTCGTGAACGTCTGTATCTCTTCGCGAAGCGCATCGAACCCCTTCGCCCGGTCGATGACGTGATAGAATATCAGCGCCGGGATGATGACGTACAGGACGAACACGGCGTCCCAAATGCCCTTTCCGCTCGCTACTGCGAGGTCACGAAGCGGCATCTGATACGCCGTCGCGCCGATGAGGACGGCGGCGAACATCCCCACCGACGCCGCCTCCTGTGCCTTCCAACGGAAGACGACCAAGGTGATCAGCAGCAACGCCAGCGGCGTGATGCCCAGCCCCCAGTACAGCAGATCAACAGGTGGCACGATTCCCCCCGATTACAAGACGTTTCTCACTATTTTCCCTGATTGGTGCCTGCTTCCCGATAGCGGTCCGGGATTTTGCGTGACATCCGTACACAATTGTTCCCATGCGACGACGGAAGATTCCTGCGACCTATTGATAACCGTTGCCTAGAACATGTTCGCAACACCCTGTCGTGTATATGTCTATATAAACACCTCAAATAAACAATATAATTTTTTCCCCCGGCACTTGTCGTGGAACTGCCCGAATAGTCACTTTATTTCGGCGGGCGCTGAACAGCGCATCATACAACAAAATAGAAATCTGACAAGTTTCTGTCATCGTGCTATCTGACGGCCGATGTCACCCCGTTCCGGTCCGGTTCGCGTCCCACGCGGGACACTGTTCAGTTCGGTTCTCCGGGAATTGCGACGGTGTCTGCGAGCTGACAATCAGTAGGTATTCGCAGGACAAACCCGACGAGGTCGGTCTCGCCTGAAAAGCACCCCCGGGCGGTTCGGCGTCAGCCGCCGTCAGTCCCGGCGATGACCGAGCGGCTTCTTCTGGTCGACCTCGACCTCGACGTGGATCGAGTCGGAGAAGTCTCGGCCGACGATTTCGCGGGCGATGTCGTCGGAGCCGTGGATCTCCATCGATCGCTTGTACACGGAGTAGCTCCACGGCGGGAACTCGTCGCCCGCCCGGAGATTCTTGTACTGCGGTACGTGAACGGTTTCGGCCGGCGTGGCGTGCGGGCCTTTACACTCCGCGCCCTTGCGTTCGAGCGTGGATTTGAGCTCCTGAACCGTCTCGGCGAGCACGTCCCGGTCGCCGGACGTAAAGGAGAGTTTCGTGACGAAGGTCATGGCTGGGGGTTGTGCGTGGATGGTAGCCCGAGCGGTAAAAACGCATCTACCCGCCGAGGAACGCCGACGCCCGCTCGACGACCGGCGCCGACGCCCGCCCGCCGATCAGCCCCGATGCTCGCTCGACGACCGGCGCAAACGCTCACCCGGCAGCTCCGCGGTTTTCCCCTCTTACCACTGATAAAGCAGCCGACGACGCCCGAGGAGAGTCGTGCAGATCGGTCGACGGAGGCTGAAACGGCCGATACGTCGGCGAGTCCGACACCCTCTTTAGGGCCGCTTGCTTACCTGACGCTAATGACGGTCGAAGCGACAAGCGCTGGAGCCATCCTCTTCCGCGACACCCGCGGCGAACGGGAGTATTTGCTCCTCAAAAGCCGACCGGGGGACTGGGAGTTCCCCAAAGGCGGGGTCGAGGGGGACGAGGAGCTCCAGCAGACGGCTATACGGGAGGTGTCGGAGGAGGCCGGAATCGAGAACTTCCGGCTGATCGACGGCTTCCGCGAGGAGTACGACTACGTGTTCGAGGCGAACGGCAACACCATCCACAAGACGGTCCACCTGTTCATCGCGCGCTCTTTCGAAGCGAGCGCCGAGATCTCGAACGAGCACCGCGACCTGCAGTGGCGCGACTACGAGCAGGCGCTCAACACGATCACTCAGGACGGGCCTCGTGACATCTTAGAAGAGGCGCACGAGTACCTCGAAGAGCAGAAGGACGACGAGACTGGCAGATACGTCTGAGGCCGCCCGAAGACGGGGACCGGAACTGCCCCAAACGCACCGTTTTTATCCGGCCGACCGATAACCGAGCCGTGACACCGGACGCCGAGTTCGGCTACGAGCTCCTCGTCTGCCGCTACGCCGAGCTGTCGTGGCACCCGACCGACGGCCCGCGACCCGTCATCGTCTCCCGCCAGCTCGGCACCGAGCGACGCCGCTGGGACACGCTCGTGATCGAGGTCGACCCCGACGCATTCGCGGCTCGACGGGCGTTCGGTGACCGAACGATCGACTCCGATCTCCTGCACGTCGTCCGTCACGCGCCCGCCGACTGGGCGTGGTACCGCGACGCGCTCCCGCAGCCGGGCTACCCGTGGCGCTACGTCCGACAGGCGGTTCACCGCGCCGCGGGGCGCGACCTGATCGAGAAGCGCCGGCGAAACAACCGGATCCAGCTCCGTCGAAAACGACCGTACCCTGACTGGGTCGCGCGGATCGTCGCGATCGAGAACAAGCCCGACCTCGACCGCTCCGCGGCCGACCGGCTCGCCGACCAGCTCGCTCACGACGTCGAGACGGCCCTCGCCGACGAGGTCTGGCTCGCGACCGAGACGACCGGCGACCGCGTCGAACCCGCGCTCCTCCGCGAACTGCCCGTCGAGGCCGGAATCCTCGCGACCGACTTCTCGGCGGGCGTCCACCCCGACAGCGCCGCGGTCGAGTGGTACCCGAGCGGCCTCGACCGGAGTGCATCGAGCGGTTCAGTCAGTTCGGGCGGTTCGAGCAGTTCGAGCGATCCGGGCAACCCAGATACGGGTGACTCGGACGATGACGGAGTCAGCGACAATCCCGCTCGCGACCCGGAGCAGGAAACGCTACGCTTGGAGATCGCCGAGCGCGCCTACGGGAAGGGGTGGCGCTCGTTCCACGAGACGATGCGTCCCGACTGTCGGCACTTCGAGCTCCGCAGTGAGGGGCGGGGGGTCGTTCCACACTGCGCCGCGAAGGGGAAGACGCCGACCGCGCGGGAGTGCTCCGGCTCCTGTGGGTCCTTTTCGCCGGAGCCACCCCAGTGGCGGACGAAGAGCTGGCCGATCGACGGCGGCCCCGGAAAGGGATTGAAACGGGTGTTGGGACGGCGGCGAGAGCGGGAGCGGGAGGGTGTCGAAGGGAGAGGTAGCGAGCGGGAGGGTGTCGAAGGGAGAGGTAGCGAGCGGGAGGGCGTCGACGAGACGGTGCCCGACCGCTGACGGTCCACCCACCGGAGGCTTCGACCGGCGGCCGACTCAGGGCAGCGCCGCCGCGAGCTTCTCGATCGGATGCGGCGGCTCGGGGGCGCTCCCGTCGCGCTCTTTCAGCTGGCTTCGACAGGACGCGCCCGGCGCCACCACCTCGTCGCCGTCGCTCTCCGCGACCTGATCGAAGAGGATCCGGCCGATCGCCTTGCTCATCGAGTAGTGTTCGGCCTCGTAGCCGAACGAGCCAGCCATCCCGCAACAGGAGGAGTCGAGGGGGTCGACTCCGTATCCGGCCCGACGGAGGACGCCGACCGCGTGGTGGTCCTTCTTCGTCGCCTTCTGATGACAGTGGCCGTGGTACGTCAGGCGCTCGCCGGGGGCGTCGAGTCGAAGCTCCTCGTCGAGCCGGTAGGCGTCGACGTACTCCATGACGCCGTAGGTGTGTTCTGAGACGGTTGCCACGTCCGCGTCCGGCACGTCGCTGGCCGCGCCGTCGAGCAGGTCGTGGTAGTCCGTCTGGAGCATGACCGCGTCGGACGGCTCCACGACGACGACCTCCCACCCCTGCTCGACGTCGGGTGCGAGCGTCTCGACCGCGTCTCTCGCGGCCGCTCTGGACTTGTCGAGCATTCCCTTCGAGTGCGGGGGTCGCCCGCTGCCGTCGACGTCCGGAATCCGCACGTGGCAGTTCGCCGCCTCCAACACGCGAACCGCGGCCTTCCCGGCGCCCGGGTTCGTGTACGTAGTGTACACGTCGGGGAACAACAGGACGTTGCGGTCGGCCGCTTCCATCGGAACGCCGGCACCTCCGCGGGCCTCGAACCAGTCCGTGAGGCTCTCCGATCGGAACGTGGGAAGGTCACGCTCCTTGGCGATGCCGAGCGCCTTCTCCGCGAGCAGGCCGGCGCCGGGAATCTTGTTCGGGAGGTTCGAGAGCGGCGCGAGCTTCGAGCCGAGCGGCGCCAGCGACTCGAAGTTGCCGAGAAGCCGGGTTCTGAGGTCGATCCCGTGCTCCTCGTGGTGGGCGTGTTCGACCTCCGCTTTGAGCTTCGCCATGTCGACCCCGCTCGGGCAGTCCTTCTTACACCCCTTACAGCCGATACACAGGTCCATCACCTCGGTGACGAACTCGTCTTCGGTCGGGTCGTCGGGGAGTTCGCCGGAGATGGCTCCGCGAAGCATGTTCGCTCGGCCGCGCGTGGACTGAATCTCCGCCTCGGAGGCGCGATACGTCGGACACATCACGCCGCCGGTCGTCTCCTGCGGGCCGCGACAGCCGCCACAGCCGTGACAGAGTTCGACCATCCCCTGCATCCCGTTGTCGACGGCCCACTCCATCGCGGGGTCGAAGCCGGCGTCGTACTCGTAGTCGGCGTCGAACCGGAGGTTCTCACGCATGTCGACGTCGCCACAGACGTTCCCGGGATTGAGCAGCCAGTCGGGGTCGAAGGCGGTCTTCAGCTCCCGAAACGCGTTCCACAGGTCGTCGCCGTACAGCTTCCGGTTCCACTGCGTGCGCGCCCTCCCGTCGCCGTGTTCGCCGGAGACGGAGCCGCCGAGCCGGACGACGGCGTCGGTGACGCGGTCGGCGATGTCGACCATCGCGTCCACGTCGTCGACGTCTTTCGTGTTGATCAGCGGGCGGATGTGGAGCACGCCCGGGCCGGCGTGGGCGTAGAACGTCGCGAACGTGTCGTTGTCTTCCAGGATCGACTGGAACTCGCGGGTGTACTCGGGGAGGTGCTCCGGGGGAATCGCGCAGTCCTCGATGAACGAGATGTGCTTCTCGTCGGTGGTGCGGGAGAGGAGGATCGGGAGTCCGGACTTGCGCATCTTCCAGAACCGGTCCCGTTCGTCGGGGTCGTGCGCCTCCATCGCAGTCACCGCCCGCCGCGGCTGGCTCGTCGTCTCCGCGGCGCCGTCGCTGGGGGGCTCCTCGGTGTCGGGGGCGGCGCGCTCGCCCGCCCCGTCGCCCCTGATCGCCTCGTCGGCCCCCACTCGGTCCGCGATCAGGTCTGCGACCTTCTGGCGACCGTCCGCGTCGCTCTCGGCGTAGAACTCGACCAGGAGCACGGAGTCGGTGCCGTCGGGGAGCATTCCGACGACGTCCTCGAACTCCGGTGTATCGGCCGCGAGCCCCAACAGCACGTCGTCCATCACCTCGACGGCGGCGGGGTCGTGGTCGAGGATCGGCGCAACGTCCTCCATCGCGTCGAGGAGGTCGGCGTACGTGAGCAGCGCGACCGACTTCGTCTCGGGAATCTCGACCAGCGAGACCGTCGCCTCGGTGACGGTTGCGAGCGTCCCCTCGCTACCGGCCAGCAGCCGGCCGAGATTGACGACGCCCTCCTCGCCGTACTCACCGCGGTACTCGGCGAGGAGTCGGTCGAGGTTGTAGCCGGAGACGTTCCGTTTCATCTCGGGGAATCGGTCGTCGATCGCGTCCGCCTCCGCGTCGAGGATCCGGACGATCTCGGCGTGGATGCGAGCCAAGAGCTCGTCGGCGTCGGGATCCGCCGACTCGCGGAGCGCTTCGACCGACACCTCGCCGAAGGTGGCGACGGTGCCGTCGGCCAGCACGACCTCCAGCTCCTCGATGTAGTGGTCGGTCTTTCCGTACTTCAGCGAGTGTGCGCCGGTGGAGTTGTTGCCGATCGCGCCGCCGATCGCGGATTTGTCACGCCACGCCGGGTCCGGGGCGAACTTCAACCCGTGCGGTTCGACCGCGGCGTTGAGGTCGCCGATGTACGCGCCGGCCTGGAGACGGGCGGTCTGCGCGTCCGGGTCGGTCGAGACGATCGCGTCCATCGACTCCGTGAGATCGAGCACGACCGCCTCGTTGACGGTCTGTCCTGCGAGCGAAGTGCCGCCGCCCCGCGGGAGGACCGGAATCCCCTCCTGGAAGCAGTACTCGTGGACCGCGGCGACGTCGGCCGTGGACTCGGGGATCACCACGCCGATCGGCGTGACCTCGTACGCCGAGGCGTCGGTCGCGTACAGCCGCTTCGAGTAGTCGTCGAACCGCACGTCCCCGTCGACCCGTCGGTCGAGCGCGTCGACGAGGTCCGGGCGGTCGGTCTCGCCCCCGGTGTAGTCGAAGTTCCCCCCCTCCAGCGGGTCCGGATCCGATCCCGGCGTATTAGTTGCCATGAGAAACCTTCACGGTCGAACCATGAAAAATCCCCTGACGTCGTCGGGCACGTGAGAATCCGGGAGTCACGTGACCCCGCCTCGCCACGATCCCCTGCGAGGGGTCCGGCGCACACAGCGCGTGTCGGACTGCTGGCCACACCGGCGGGACTGCGGAGTCGCTCCGTCGAAATCCGACACAACATCCATATACTCGCCGACTGACGGTATCGTATGTCACTCGCCGATCGATCGACGTTCAAGCGTCGACTCGACTCACTCGGGGTCACCGTCAGCGAGGGTCCAGAGACCGACTGCGCAGATCTCGTGGACGCGGCCGCGGGGGACCCGGCGGTCGGCGTCGAGGTCGCCGACGCGTCGCTCCCCGACCGCGTCGAGACGAACCCGACGACCGCCGACCTGCGCGCGGCCCACACCGGCGTCACCGGGGCCTCGCTCGGCGTCGCGGAGTACGGGAGCGTCGCCATCGAGGCCGACGCCGCCGGCACGGAGCCCGTGAGCCTCTTCGTCGACCGCCACGTCGTCGTCCTCCGCGAGTCGGACCTCGTCCCCGACGTGCCCGACGCGTTCGCGTGGCTCGGCCCCCGAGCCCGCGACGAATCGGTCGACGTCGTCTTCGCGACCGGCCCGAGCGCGACCGCCGACATGGGCGGGCTCGTTCACGGCGCGCACGGGCCGAAGGAGGTACACGTGGTGTTGCTCCGTGACGCGAACGCCGAGGAGCGCGAGACACCCGAGGTGACGCCGAATGAGTAGCGACCGAGCGAGGTCCCCGGACAAGGCGGACCGGATCCGAGAGCTGATGGCGACCGAGGGTGACGCCGTCGCGGAGAACACCCGCGGCTTCAACACGGGGCGATACGAGTCGACCGGGCGGCTCGACGACTACGAGGCGCTCAAAACGGAGGCCCGCGAGATCAAAGAAGACGCGATCGCCCGCCTCCCCGAACTGATCGACGAGGTGACTGAGACGGTCGAGGCCAACGGTGGGACCGTCTACCTCGCCGACGACGCCGCGGATGCGAACGAGTACATTACGGAGCTGACTGCGACGGAGCGTGACGCCGACCGACTCGTGAAGTCGAAATCGATGACCTCCGAGGAGATCGAGGTGAACGAGGCGCTGGAGGCAGCCGGCGTCGACGTCGTCGAGACCGACCTCGGCGAGTGGGTGCTCCAGCTCGCCGACGAGGCCCCCTCGCACATCGTCGCGCCCGCGATCCACAAGTCGCGGGAGGGGATCTCCGAGCTGTTCGCCGACTGTTTCGACCTCGACGACCCGCCGGAGACCGCCGAGGAGCTGACGATGTTCGCCCGTGACAAGCTCGGCGAGCTGGTCGAGGACGCCGACGTGGGGATGACGGGGGCGAACTTCGTCGCGGCCGACTCCGGGACTATGCTGCTCGTCACCAGCGAGGGTAACGCCCGGAAGACGGTGACCGCGACGGACACCCACG
>OBKM01000037.1_pt1 | contig 50806 bp, 87 predicted proteins | sample 1519691 | NCBI WGS metagenome assembly OBKM01 (sample SAMEA37050418, study PRJEB22526) | metagenome | biome: saline pan; feature: lake; material: water | place: Egypt | collected 2015 | depth 0.5 m
AGGGTTATGGTTTCGTCTCCCATACTCCTACTTGGAGATGTGGGTATAAAAAAGTTCTGATTACAGTTCTCCAACATGTCTTACTGCTTTTCCACATGACAGACATGTTGCGTATTTAAGGTCTTTGTGTACTTTCACAAGGTTGGTATGCTTACACATACTAGTATTATGCTTTATGGGTATAAAAAAGTTCCGACTACAGTTTCTGACCGAGCTTTTCTTCCAACTTGTTTTTGCGTCGGAAGAATGTACGTCGACTCTTCCCTGTTCGCTCTTCAAATGCCGTAGCAGCGCCCTCAACGGTTCCTACTTCGGTAAGAAGGTCTTTGACCATCTGTAGCTCTTCATCCACGCCAAACAGTTCACTGGCTAACATGGTCCAGTCACTAAGACCATACTCATACTCACCATCCCGACATGACAGATAAATGTCGAGACAGTGAAAGAGAATCCGAAGGTTAAGGTCTTCGAAAGTTTCATCGGTGTACGTGGCTATCCATTCTGCTACTTCTTGTCGCTCTTCAAGCGTGCTGTCTTCGTATGGCACTTTGGCTATCTCTTTGATAATGTCAATGCGCTGTTCATATGTGAAATTCATCTCGTAATACTTCCCACGAGACTTAAGCGCATTGATGTGTTCATTATCTGGCATTTCGTTGAAGCATAGAATAACACGCCCTTCGTAAATAAATTCTTGCTCACACTTAATTTTATCCGACGTGGTTGCCCATTCAACCTGCCGTCCACGGTCTTCATCCTCCGTCCACGTGGCACCTTTCAACAGGTTAAGCGCCCGCTCGTCGTCGGTAATCCCCGAAACATCATCGAGGAAGAGAATGTCTCCTTTGTTTTTTGTATTATGAAGTGAATGAAACAGTTCTAATGGGCTTAGATACCCCGCTTTTGGAACGTAGTTCCCAGTGATGTTTCCTTTTACTACCTTGTTTATTTGGTATGATTTACCAATACCAGCAGGTGCGTTAAGCAATAGCAAATCACTATCACCATTTACTACCTGTTGCGTAAAGAACCGTAGCGGTCCATAGTAGCGGTCTATTTCTGGCTCTGGCAATTCGTCTTCAACCATATGTGACTTATGCGTGTGGGGAATAAAAAGGTTTGGTCGAAAGCCTTATGTACCCATGTCTCGTAACGATGGTATGGAAGGACTCAAAGCCCTCCTTGACGGTGGTAACGTGCGTGAAATTGAACTGACGTTTGACTCCCGCGACCGTGACGGCATTGACCGCATCGACGAGCGTGACCTGCCAGAAGGGTTCGGCATCGGTAAGATTCACATCGGTGAGAACGGCACCGTCTTCGTGTCGGTTGAAGAGCGGTAATCACAACCCTTTTATAGTCCCGTCTCGTAACGTTGGTATGGAGAAATTGTACTACTGTGATTCGTGTGATGCCATGCGGGAGAACGAAGACGCGTGTCCTACGTGCGGGGCGTGGGTTGTTGATGTTCCTATTCAAAATGGAGAGGTTAACGTACCTGCGTTACACTGGTCGACAAACTTCAAGCAGCAGGTCATAGAAGCGTTCGAAAAACACCAGTCGTAAGTCTTATAAGCATACACGGTGTAACTGGTGTATGTCCGACGTAACAATCGAACCAGAAGTAATGAACGACGACACGCTTGTGACTGCGTGGACACTGGTTACTGAAGGTCGTGAATATGATGGTGTTGAAGAAGACCGTAAAGCTATCGGAACAGAAATGGCAAAGCGGCTTCAGTCGTAAGTCTTATAAGCATACACCGCGTAACTGGTGTATGGAGCCACCAAAAGCAGAAGCGTTAGGATATGCTGATTCCACGGTGCTTGTTCACGAGATTCGACCAGTTATGTCGAACACACTTGATTGTTTAGAGTTTTCCACGAACAAAAAGGGTCAGTACATAGCATCTGATGTTGCTGTTGAAGACGTAGAACAGATGCGATAATTTATACACTGTATGAATCCACGAATAGATTCAGAAGACTTATAAGGGTGTATCCCTTCTATTGTAGTATGGGAGAAAACCGAGTTGACGTTGACGGTGAAAAACTCGTCCGAGAATATAGCAGCAGTGGTCGGAAGGTAGAGCTTTTTCTTAACCATGGACATTTCTACGTTCGAGTTTTTGACGAAGAGGGTAACCTTGATGATAACGCAAGAGCCCTCACGTCAAGCGTCGTAGACATGTTGAACGCATCCGAATAAGAATCGTAAGCCTTATAAGGGTGTATCTCTTATAGTATAATGGGGGCAGAAATGGCGTTGGAGTTTCCCGCATTTGCGCGGATGGTCATAGTGTGGTTCGATTCCACACCCGTGCTTGCGCCCCAGAGGTGTGGCGCACCATAACACGGATGTAAGCGGTTGTCATGGGCCTACCTTACATCCGTTTTCTTCGCAGAAAAAAACATCCCCCACCCCTATCTTGGAACGGGGGTGTTTTTACACGTTACTAATATTACACAGCAACATACAGAGGCGTAAGGCAGTGGCTCTCATAACAACATTCTTTAGCATTGTGGGGCTGTTGCTTTCACTGTTAGGTGTCATAATACTTTGTGTTATCACCTATCAAAATGTGATAGCTTCTGAATAACTTTTTTTATTAATACATACAATAATTGTCACAAACAATTTATACTATTTTTGTGACAATTTCGTATACATAACACCGCGTCTCGGAGAAATCGGCCCTAATGGTACAATACGACCTAGACGACTCCTCCACCACCTGACACGTCAGACTGGTGAGACTATCACGGTCGTTTCAACCGCCCGACACTTTGCTAATAACTGCTGGTCATGGAGCAGCGTCGTCGTATTACTCTCTCGCATAGTAATTCGTATGAGCGTGGAGCATATAAACCTGTCGTTGATAACTGTGAGTAATATATCTGCGGTGTGTTTCCACTTGAAGAGTATCTTTCAACCTTACATATAGTGTTGTGAGGCGCACAGTGGCGTGTATGGAGTTTTTCTATGCTACAGGTACTAACCCCTTGACCCTACTTTTATTCACTCCTCAGAAGCCATACTCACATACCCACAAACACGCTACAGAAGACGTGTGCTTGGTGTTTGACTTTATTTCACTGTTTCAGACTGACTTACTTTCACATTCTCTACACGAAACAGGGGTCGTAACTTTATTTCACAGTAATAATTACTGCGAGTATAAAGACTTATATACGTATATCCCTATAACGCCCGTCCGCGTAATCTAATCTATAAGCACACATTGTCTATATAACCAACGCGCATGCCGTAAGGTTTAAGTAGTGGTATCTCCTACTGTAGCATGAGGAAAACCATGAGAAGCCAAACGGAAGCGGAAAAAGACGCACGTTACCACGCCGCACAACTAATCGACGCACTACAGGACGCTGACATGTCTGAAGAGACTATCGCGTCTGTTGAGAACATTCACGCAAAACTGGGTAAATAAACATGAAACACCCAACGACAGAAGTTGACGGCGTAGAGATTCAAAACGACGCACATAGGCTGGCTGACAGATTAGAACGGCGTCATAATGTTAGCCGAACACGTGTTAGCGTTGGTGACACCCCATCAGAACCGTGCGTATGGGTATACGTAGACGGTGGGTTTTCTTTCCCGCATTTCGTCGATGGAATGGGATTTGAGGCAGACTACGTTCATTCGCGCGGTGTTGTTACGTTCATTCCGAAAGAAGCGTAAATAACACTCTTTTTTTGTGTATTCAATTATAACCAGCAGTAATATGCGAAGACTTATAACCCCGTATCTCTTACAGTGTACTACAGGGAAACCATGAACGTAAACAGCATACTACCCGAAGGATGGAGCGGTGATATGACCGTGCTAACATGTCCATGCGGTAACAGGATTGAACTTGATGGTGAATGCCCGAACGGACATGTAAGTCCACTGAAAGAAATGGGTATGATTTAATATGGTTGTCATTAAAGTGTATTTGCCTAAAGAGGCAACATATGCTAACGATACTCTCGATACTATCAAATCATTGATAGGAAATAAACTCGGGGGATATACAGTGTATCATGCTGATGGTGGATGGGTTAACGAGAGTGGTGAGTTAATTCAAGAATCTGTTTGGGTGATTGAAAGTTACCACGAAGACGTATCGCACGCCCGATATGTTGGTAAACGCATTGGTCGACTTATTAAACGCATGACCAATGAATCATCGGTGTTAATCGCCGTTAACACCGAACCGATATACGTATAACCAGCGGTTATTTTTTACCCATCGAATATTACTGTTGGTAATATGACAACATTTATATACCCGTATCTCTTACCGTGTAGTACAGCAAACCATGACACAAAAACCACAGTGGATTACTAACATCGGTGCCGAATATGTTAACGGCGGTTCTGTTACGCATGAAAGTAATTCGGTTTACCGACATGTGCTTAGAACGATGGTGGAACGTAATACGGAACTATTTAACGAGATTCCTATCCCTGTAAAATTCCAACCTGAAGACCCATATTCGGACTTTGAAGACATGAAAAAAACTGTTGCGAAAGAAGGTATCCTTCGGATATTTTCAGGTGGAAGCCCGCCCAAACATATGTCTGTTGAAGAGAACTTACAGGCGCGAGCGGTCCATGACTACTATGGTCACTTAGGATATGGTTGTGATTTCACACCGAAAGGAGAGTTTACTAAGTGGTATATGTCGGAACAATTATATGAGCCATGCGTTAGCACACTACTATTTGCTGAAGTAGTGGGCCAAGTCGCGGCGGCACATTATGTTGGTGGGTTTACATATGAACAACGTGGTATGTTGGCTCCGTCCGAATGGGTCACTCAAGTATGTGACCACTATAACGTCACTCCGCCCGAGGGAACCTATATGTTCGAATAGATTCTACGGGCGTCAGAAGCGTTTCTAAGCGATTTTTATTCAACACTAATGGTTTTGGTCATCCTATAGCAAAAATCGCTTAGAACGGCACACAGCGCGTTATAACCAACAGTAATATGACAACATTTATATACCCGTATCTCTTACACTGTAGTACAGGAAACCATGACACAGAAAACCTTACAGGGAAATAATCCCATCCAACAGTGGTATGACACTCGCCGAACCGAATATGATTTAACAGCACGACGGCTTGAAAAAACCCGCCACAAATTCATGTCTGCTGACATTACTGAAGCGGTTCGCATGCTAGACATGTCATACGCTAATGCGGTTATTAGTCAACAATGTGCTGTTAATAAACATGAAGCGGGTTGGGTCCACTGGGTAAACACTGGTGAAATCCCCGAGTATGTGATATATTCCAACCAAAAAACCCGTTGGATTAACAGCACTAACCACATTCACAAGATTAACACCGTTCGCATGCTACATGCTGGGAAAAGCCGTGATAAAATTCACAAATACATGGCTGATAATTTCACGGGATTAGGCCTAATGAAAGCCGCGTTTACACTGGCTATGCTTGGTTTCACCGACCGAATGTGTATTGACACTAATGTAAGCCAAGTAACAGGTGTTGAGGTAACAAGCCTTAGTAATCTGTCAGACTATCTAAATGCGTGTGACAAGATTTGTCAGGAATTTGAATTGGCCCTACCCCCCTTTCTTACCCAGTGGGTTTTGTTTGATTTTAACCGTGGTAATCACTCAACACATGAGGTTTGGTTTCGGGAGATAGGGACATGGATTGATATGTCTAACGGCACACAAGATAAACACTTGTAACGCTGTTGACAGGATACTGTTTTGGACAATTGTCCAAATAGTTACAGCTATGTGTGTCGGTAGATTTGTTAGTGTTTTTTGACAATTGTATACTAATCAGTTATCCTATATGACAAACAACATATCAGGGTAAAAACTAAAAATCGCCTAAATGTACAATACGAGTTAGACGACTCCTCCCCCGCCTGACATGTCGGTCCACCGTTATTAACACCGTCGACAGGTGTTAACAACAGCGAACCGACATGCGTTTGTTAACAGAACCACGCCGAGTTAACAACTTTACCTATGTAAAGGTATGGTTAACCTCGGGTGACCCATACACTTATGTAGGGGTTTATCGCTTATAAACGACAGTTTTGCGGCAACTGTTGCTTGTAAAGTGTACTTGTTTCGTAATCAAGTAGTTTTGTATATCACATCTCCACTTGAAAAGTATCCTTCAATCTTACACATAGTGTTGTGAGGCACACAGTGGCTTGTGAGGCGTTTTTCTGTACCATAGGCACTAGTCCATTCGGCACACTTTATTTCACAACTCACAAGCCATACTCACATACCCAGAAGCATGCGCGTTGAGGCTTGTACTTGCTGTTTGACTTTATTTCACGGTTTCGAACCGACTTACTCTCACATTCTCTACACGAAACAGGGGTCACTCGTCGTATGCTACAGTGTACCATGCTACTACTCAATTACGTAACTCAGTCATGGTATACTGTGACATAAAACGTTACTCAATTACGTAATACAGTCATGCTACACGTTATCACACTAATGGGTTCGAGAGTGTACCATGCTACACGTTATCATAGTAGTGGGGTCACCACGTCAATGGGGTCGTCACGTCACTGCCCACATTATTTCATGGCACATTGGCACATATCAAGTCTCAACGGCCATGTCTTAACGCGCAAAAGCCTGTAATAATGGTAATTTAGCATGGACATATGCGTACATCAACGTACACATGTGTACATCGGTGAGGTGGTTACCGACAACAAGACTTAAGTCAATAGCCGACATACTCACATACGCCGATGAACGAAACCATGACGGAAGACAAAACGGCGATAGTGGAAGTGCGTGACGATGATAAGCTAGTGGCTCGCGTGCGACATGACGGGGACGCTGTTGGAAGTAGTATCGAGATAGGTTCCAACTTCGACTCGTCCGTCCGCCTGTGGTTCGATAGTGTTCGGGATAACGGGGATGTCATGAACAATGGCCGTATGGTTGCTACCGTGCGTGGGGGACTCCGTAAAGCGGTTCGTAACGCGTGTGAGGCTAGCATATGGGAGTCACACACGGGTGACGTTAGCGCACTGTGTGATGGTGTGAATGACGACACTGGGAACGCATACATTGAGGCGGAACGATGAACGACCCTGAAACGGCACACACGGACCATGAGGAGCCTATGGTCATGGTGGCCGAGAGTGAAATGGTCATGTTCATGGAGGGGCGTGAAGAGGCGTATGTGGCGGGTGACAGTGTGGCACTGGGTGACATGCTATGAGGGACTACTACGGCATCATGCTAAGCGGTAACATGGCCATTGACGCACTTATCGTCACGTGTACCATGCTGACCGTTATCATGGTGGTTGTTGACATGGTGGTGCTATGACCGACAGTGAATACCGTGACAGGTTGTGTCATGCGTGCGGTTGTCACGTCGATGATGGTGCTTGTGAAGTGTGCCGACAGGATTAACAACATGAGAAACAAGGATACATATGACCTTAGTGACGTATTAACACGGGAGTCTATGTATAAGGCCTTCATATTCATGGTGTTGTGTATTAACATCATGTATATGGGTGTTCGGTTAGCATACCTTATACATCTCAAGCCGTGTATACAGGCATATAATGAACGGATGTGTGATATAAGGCATATGTAGATACCCCCATCAATATTAGGTTGTATGTGTGTCATTCGGTTGACATGCAGTGCAGGATAAGCGCCCCCTGTGAACGAACGCCGTTGCGTGCATATATACGTTTTCCCACATTGCTTTTTCAGATTTTTTAATTTTTTTCTCAGAACTCTAAAATTTGGCCCTCATTAGTAATACGTCACCATCTATAGTGATTTTCTTCTCATCAGAAAGATGTATTCCATGTCCGTATTCGTCAACGTCACGCTCAAAAGACACGTTTATCTTATTTAATGCAAACGTAAATTTTTCTCCATCTTTTGTTTTGACAGTTAGCGTGTCTGCCGTAAATATTTCTTCCATCATAGTTCTTCGCTAATACTCTTGCTAACAAATTCGTGAGACTCAACAAAATCCTCGACCGTGTAGGATTCTGTCTCCCACGGCAGGACGCCATACATGTCGTACAATCCTGCGCGTACACGAACGTCACTCATTGGTATGGCGACAGATGACGAAGACGATTCGACTGAACGCACAGGAAGCTGCAGTGACTCAACCATAACTTCGTCTCCCGTTTCTGTGTGCTTCCATACTGAACCCTGTGATACCTTCATACTATACTGTACGGGATACAACAGTATAAACCCTTCGATTGGTGACCATCATAACACCGTATCACAAAACCGACATGTTTAAGTGCGTGTAGCACGTAGTTATATACAGAACAATATGACACTAAATTTTGATAGCAGTTACCTGTTCGACACTGGCTTTGGTGCTGGTTCGAATCAGGAACTTGACGACATGATTGACGACGCTGGAATCATCAATAACGATGGACGCTCTAACACCAGAACAACGTTTTTAGTGGGCGATGCGTCCTACGAATCGAAAAAGCGGTACAAGCAGTACAAACGATTGGCAAAGGTAAACGATGGCATGTGGAACAGTAACAGAGCAGCAGATAACTTCAAAGCAGACATGCGTCGAATAACAAAGACGTTCTGCTCGCAGGTTGACATGCGTGAGCGACAACAGGAGCGTGTGCAGTGGGTCATGGACGACATGGACATTAACAGCTTTGGTTCGTACTCTACGGAGAAGGTGTTGTTAGGTGTCATGTCCCTCGTAGCGAATGAAGACCGCAGGCTCTTGCGCGATGAAGAGCAGTTTCATGACCTCGTGTTGGCCGTCGACATGACGATGGATGAAGTAAAACGTGTTCGACAATTAATCCGCGACCGCACAGATACGTTTGACTCGTGAGCGAACACACACGCATAGGCGTAGAGCCACAATCAATTCTAAGCCGCCTGTGAAACGCACACAGCAATTTTTTATTGAAGTAAGTGGTTTGCATCGTCTTTTGTACACAATCGCTTGTGAGGCCACACAGAGCGTCTCAGAGGATAGGGGGTATTTGTTCTTAAAACGGGGAGGGGGAGTGACCATATGCCTTTATACCGTGAACCAGTATTACACAATAAACAGACGTGGACGTGGCAAAGCGAGGCATCGCTTTTCTTCGTATGACACGTCTGTCGCTCCCACCCCGTTTTAATCACACCTCATGGAAACATTTAAACGAGACGGAGAAATGTGGGGCCGAGATGCACATGGAGAATTTCGTCTTGATTCTGGTTCCACTGAGCCATACGACGAAGATGAACTTTCATATAAGCCATGCAACGCCGTGTTAAAGTTCACAATGGAGCGGTACGGCGAAGTACGGTACTGTGGCGGCATGGCGCGATGTAATTTCGACCCCGACGATTCTAACCGTTGTAAACATCACAAAGGACGAGATAATATTATGGCACAACATCACGAAGCGTTTAGTACAGGAGCGTTTGTAAAGAGTTACACAAGTCTGTTTGACAAAATGGACTCACACAAACGTGTCATTGCAATTGAAATGTTTCGTAATCTTCTTGGTGAATCAAAGTATGAGTTTGAAGCCAATGATGTAAACGAAACGATTGATACAAGTGACGTAGACTGGCATGACGGAGATGAAGTTGTAGTGCAATTTCCTGTTCCCACACAACATGAAACTCGTGGGAAAGCACTGTGGTTTGCGACTCTTGAATTTATCAAAGTAGAAAACATTCAAGAGAAAATGTTTGAAGATGCTATGCGTCCAGAAAACGGAACTACTGGTGAGCGTGAAGTCGTTGTGACTGCAACAGAGCATGGTGAAATTAAAGACATGGATGAACACCACCTTAATCTCCCGCTTTCTCGGATAATCAAAGACCACAAGAATCTGCTTCATATGGGCGGTGTAAGCCTTGACACCGAGGAGGATACTAACAGCAAGGCAGTGGCGCGACAGTGGGTTGTTGAGATGGACGAACCTGACCACAAGCCTGAAGCAGAAATTGAGCCAGACCCGTTTACGAAACACGAGGGTAACTAATCATGGCTGGGAGCGATGATATGCCAAAAGAGTTGCGTACAGAAATTCCGCATGATGTTCGGTTGTACGTCCGTAATTTGTGGCAGCATCCAGAAAACCCAGAGCGTGCATACGATTTTTACGATGGTTCTGGTGAAAAATACTTTTACTACTTAACAGACGAACGTGGGCCGCTTAACCCGAATCAATGGTCCGACATTGTAGTGCTGTTGTTTGCCCGTGGGTGTTTGAAAACAACCACGTGTACAATGATAGCAAACTGGGCTGCTGACTGCTATCCGAACATGGAAACGCTTGTAACAGCCCCAAGACGTGACCAGACAGCAGAAGTCATGGGCCGAATTAAACAGGCTGTTGAGGAGTCTGGGCTTGATAGCAGGCGTGTGCGTGATAAAGAAACGCATCAAAAATTCGAAAACTCATACACTGACGACACTGGTGAAACACGCACAACATATTCAGAAATTAAGTCTCGTTCTGCGTGGGGTGAGGGTGATGGCCTTCGTGGTATTCACTCTCACATTGCGATTGTAGACGAGTTTCAGGACGTTGATGAAGGTATGTTCTCAGTGTTTCTTGAAACAGTAGACCGCTCTATTCCCACAGTTGACTATTTCCCAACAATGTTTGTCATTGGTACACCAAAAATGGCAAATTCGTTCTTTCACCGTTTGTGGAAAATGTCTGATAAACGTGAGTGGGACGAAGATAAAAAGACATGGGTCGACACAGAAGAAGCTAACGAATATCTTCCTGAATCAGCCAAAGAACGTCGTAGAGAACTTGAAGATATGATTTCATCCCTTGAGGAAAAAGAGGGTGACCATTCTGAAACTATTAAAAAGTTTGAAGAAGAACTAAGTGAAATTAGTGGGTTTAGTGTTACAGGTTGGCACATTGACCAATATGCGTGCCCACGACACAGCGAGCAGGAGATTGCATTCAAAAAGGCGGAATACAGTAAACGCAAGTTCAAAAACGAGGTTGAAGCACGGTTTTACAGTCCTGAAAACGACCTTCTTACACAGGACCACGTTGAAAGCGCGTTCTTACGCGATGAAGGCTGGTACGCTCGCAAAACACACGATGAAAACCAAACGTTTATTGGTGTTGACTGGGGTGGCGGTGATGGTGAAGGAGCAGCCTCGACGTGTATAGTTGTTGGCGAAAAACAACCTGATGGTGATATTAAAACGTTGAACGTTGATTTCTTTGACCACGACCTTACAGCCCAAGAAGAATTAGAGCGTGTTGAGGATGCTATTATTAGCTACGATGCAAACGTGGTTGTCGTTGACGAGGGATATGGTGACACAAACCGTTCGAATCTTCAAGACGGAGTTGCGACAAAGAACCCTAATGGATATGACAACGTGTACGGTTGCATGTACGGCAACGTGAATAAAAAAAATGGAGTTACATGGAGCCGTAAGGGGCACAAAGATTATTTCACTGTTAATCGTACGTTTATGATTGAGTCGTTTGTTGAAGACTTTAAGCGTGGTGAAATTACTATTCCTAAAAAAGACCTTGAATTTGGTACACGTTCGTCTGCTGGCTCACGCTTGGTTGATAATCTTGTAGCCCCGTACACTGACCGTGTTGAAACAGCAGATGGAAAGAAGAAGCTACGAGTGCAAAGTGACCAAAACGATGACGCCTTTCACGCGTTTGTCTACATGTGGATTGCAGCGAACCATGTGTCTTCGAAGCGTCAGGTGTTTGATGTAGGAGCAAATAATCAATACTAATGAACGAAGATACTAACGACCCGATTCACGGCAAGATTATGGGCAGTATAGACACCTCCGAAGGCGGTGGTTCGATGTACGCCAATACGGAGAAAGCAAGTGAAAAAGGCAGAATTGCCTATTCAAAGCGTGGTGATAGTTCTGACGAAATTGACCCGCGTAAACTTGTTCGCAATCCAGAATTATCAGAACTACGATGGTACTACCGCAGAACGTTTGCCAAAAAGCTTGTAAACAAGCCCATTGACGACGCGTTTAAACACGGATTTGCGCTTGATGGACCTGATGCAGAACGAGCAACAGAAAAACTTCAAGAATCTAACTATATTGAAGATTACAAAATTGCTGAAAAGAAAGCCCGTCGTGACGGCTTTTCGTTGCTGTTTATTGGCACGAAAGAATCGTGGGATAACACACAGGGAGGCGTTCACCTCTCTCCTAAAGATAAGGACTGTACAGTTACCGACGTTACACATACAAAAGTCTTAACCATTGACGACCTTATTGACGGTGCTGATAAGGAAATTATGGACGACGTTAACGAAGCGTTTGGTCTTGACAGACATGAGTTTGAAGTTCGTCGGACTGGAATTGTCATTAACAAAGACATTAACTCGCCACGGTTTCGTGAGCCTATTGGCTATGTGCTAAATCAGGGACACGATGAAATGGGTAACAAGCGTGTGCAGTTTGTTCATCGTGACCGCGTGCAACATCTTGTATGGAACAAAGAGGTCGATGGTGATTACCACGATGACAGCGGCTTTGGAGTAACACGCTGGGATAGTGAAAGACCATTGGGCCGATGGGAAGGAGACTCCGTGTTGGTTCAGTCGTATGACCTAATGAAAGGTCTGACAAAAGGCAACTGGTCTATTATGCAAGCGCTGTTCCGTAACGCGTCTAATCTGTATGCTGTTCACCTTCCTAACGATGCAACACAGGAAGAATTTAACAAAGCCAGTCAGCAATTTAGTAATTTAAACGCTAAGTCTGAATTGTTCCTGCCCGCTGGTCCATCTGGTATGTCTGAAGATTCATACGAAATTAATCAGTACACAAGCGGTGATATGGTAGAACCTGAGCCGTACTTTAATGTCATCTTTGACCAGATTTGTGCAACCCACGAAATGACTAAATCTGTACTGTTTGGAACACAGTCAGGTACAGTTAGTGGTTCAGAAACTGACATTAAGAACTACTTTAACAAGGTTGAGCGATACCGTCAGACCCGTGCGACGAAGTGGATTATGGATTTCCTCGACCGTGTGAAATTCTTGCTTGACGGACGTGTAACTGACGAAAATGTTCACATGGATGTTGAAATAGACTGGGAACCGCTCTTTACGGTCAGCAACACAGAACGTATCAATGCGATGCAGTCACTTGCCAGCACGATGCAGGTGGCAATTAACGGGTTTGTTATCACACCTGACGAGGCTCGAAATATTCTGGCTGAAGAGTGGGCCGACTACGACATGGACTTTGATGACTTATCCGACGAAGAGCGACAATTGCTTGCGGATATTAACCAACTTGGATTAACAGAACATGGAGACGGACCAGAACGAGAAGGAGAAAGAGAAGGACAAGAAGAGAACAGCACCAATCCTGACGAAGAGTACCAAGACCCGTCGATGAGGCAGGGTGGTGGAATGCCAGAAGGACACAAAACTGGCGAATTAGTTGATGATGAAGAATAATGATTGACCATACAAAAGTAAGATTCACGAGAGATTCAGCGAGTGCAGTGTTTCAGGACACATCTGGCATTGACGTAAATGATGAGCAGACCAGCTTCTCTTGGGATGAAATTGAAACGGTTACTGTAAATGATGAGCCTGTTGTTACAGGCTTTGATACGGATACGTTTTACAAGCTCCCCGCTACAGTGGCTCGCCCGATTGCACAGCCGTATACAATTGACGACACTGAATACACGTTCTTGAAGCCGCGAGAAGAGCTTCAACGTGGAGCATGGTCGTTACACAATGCGCCGTTTACGCTTGGTCACCCGCCTACACGAATGGTTCGTGACAGTAATGAGGTACATGGCTTTTGGCGTGACCCTGTGTATGATGAAGATACTGACGAGCTTAATGCACACTTGTATGTTCCTGTAACGGACGAGGATGCCCGTGGATACATCGAAGAAAATCAGGATGTGTCCGTAGGGTTCTACAATAAAACAGCGCCTGTGGACGACTACGACGGCGAGATAGGCGCTCAGGTAGACAACCTTGATGGCATTGACGCATATCAAACTAATATTTACTTCGACCATATTGCTTCAGTTCAACATGGTCGATGTTCACCTGAAGATGGATGTGGGATTCAAGTCGGTGTGGACGAGGTTCCTGATGACTACAATACTGAAACCTCCTCATACGACCATGCACCGTTTGTTGACAGTGTTGAAAGCCGAGGTGGTGGAACACTGTATGAAACAAAAGATGGGGACTTTATAAGTGCAACCCATATTACACATGATTACAGAGACGAGGAGGGAAAATACTACGCTGTTGGACCTGATGAAAACTCTGACGGTGTGCCAAAGTACCCCATCGACTCGTGTACTGGCGAAGACAGTGTTGAAAGTGCGTGGCACCTTCGCAACCACGGTCACATTTCGATTAGTGTGACACAGCTTGAAGAGCGAATTAAGCGACGTGCAAATGAACTTGACTGTGATTCAGTTCCGTGGGAAGATGGAGAAACAGATTCTACTAATACAATGACTACAGAAACAGATTGCGGAAGTCTCGGCATTGATGCTCTTTCTGTGGACGCCGTTGCTGCAAAGCACGATGGCGTTCAGGATGCGCTTGACGAAAAGGATGAGCGCATTGAGGAGCTTGAAACCGAGCTTGACGAAATGGAAGAAGAGAACGAGGAATTGGAAGAGCAGGTTTCCACGTATGAGGAAGAGGAAAAGCGTGGGCTTGTAAACGCCATCCTTGAGATGACTGAGGCTCTTGGGACGGAAGAAGAGCTTATGGAGATGGAGCTTAGTGAGCTTGAAGATGCATTCGAGCTTGTTCAATCCGTTGCTGGCTCTGAAGAGGGCGATGAAGAGCCTGAGGAAGAAGAGGAAGAAGAGGAAGAAGAGGAAGGCATGAACGACTCTATTGAAGAGGGCGAAGATGTAATTGCTAACGCTGATTCGACTTCCACCACAACTATTAAGACTCCCAAGCGCAAGACGCCGTGGAGCTAATTACGAGGTACTAACATGGGATTTTACATTGAAGTAACACAGACCCCGAACCGTAGCGGCTTTGCGACTGAAGACATTCCTGCGGGTACACTTGTGTACCTGTCGGGTGGTGAAGCTTCGCTCGCTGATGCCGCTGAACACGAAACGATTGACGGTGTGGCCGATACGCCTCGCCGTGCAGAATACATTGCAGGCTTCGGCCACGAGACAAGCGAGTTTGTCTACTTGGCTGATGACCCTGACCCTGACAACCACGCCCCGCTCTCGGATAATAACGCACATCTGGTGCCTGTAGGCGGTGGCGCTGACGGTGACTATATTAAGGCTATTTCGATGGCTGATGTGGGTGGTGCTTCGGCACCCGACATTGGCGATGGTGACGTAGTTGGCTTTATTGACACCACTGTTATTGACGGCATCCCCGCTGGTGCTGGTCACATTGTTGAAGAGGGATACACAGACGCTGCTGCCAACGAGTACAGCCGTGACGAGGGTAACTTCGTCGCTGTTGGACGAGCGTACCGAGACGAGGCTACTGAACACGGAGAGCCTGTTCGAGTAGTTGTAAACCAGAAGCTGTAATTTAGGAGATAGATAACAAATGACTACAAGTTCTATTCTGACAAAGGAGATGCAGGAGCTTGTTCAGCCCGATGAAGACCTCATGTTCGACCGTGAGGGATTCGACCGCCGTGGTCTTCGGACTGAACTTGCTGGAACCACTACGATTGATGCTGGCACTAAGTATGTTGAGCAGGGACAGGCGGTCTACGTCCACCCTGACTCGGACATGCCTGACGGCCCTACCGCTGAAGCCGAGTCGTTCGGTAACATCGAACTGGTCCGTGAGGTTGGTACATCTGTCCAGATTCCCCGATACACTAACGGCTTCGTCCTCGAAGACGAAGACATGGAAGTGTCGGAGATGGCTGGTTTCGTACAGGACATGCGAGACGGTATCATGGAGCTTTTCGACCTTCGTGCTGACCTTGCGTTCCTTCACGGCCTTCAGGCCGCTGACGGGTCTACGGTACACGAGGGTGTCTTTGAGTTCCTTCAGGGGAACATGGACGAGGATAACATCATCGACTGCTCCGAGTACGACCTCGATGCGGGCGACCTTCAGGGTATTCCTGCTAACGTTATTCTTCGTGAGGCATACGGTAAAATTAGCGGAGAGTACGTTACTACGACGTGGGACGTTGCTGTGGCCCGACATAACGTCTGGTCGCTTTGGAACGAGATTGGGCGTGCAGACTTCAACGTAAACCGTAGCCAGTGGGAGATGGTTCAGGACGACGGTGCGGGTGTCGGTGTAACCCGTAACATGGTTCTACCATACTCGACTGGTCTTCGTGCCCCGACTGGCATGGGTGCGCGACTGTCTTTCGACATTTCGCTCCCCGATGCTGTTAACGACGAGTATGCTGACAAGCCTGCCACGGCTCCTGACGCTGACGATGACGTGATGTTCCTTATTCCGCAGCATAACGGGGACTTTTACGAGCTGTATGAGCAGGGTACTCCTGACACTCGTGGGCCGCTCCAGAAGGACGGCTTCCGAGAGCGGTGGGAGTACAAGTGGCGTGCTGGCGTTGTGTACGGCTTCAGTCACCGCGCTCGTGGGCAGGCGGTTGACACTATCAAGCTTGAAAACGTCTCTTCGCTGTTTAACTAAGTTAAATGGCAACGAGCGGTGGAAGTCCAGATAGTGTTTCTGAAGTAAAACACGCACAAACACAAGACGTTTTGCAAGACCATGAAGAACGCATTACAACCAACGAACGCTTTCGCTTGCGTATGCAAGGTGCAATGGCAATTGTTGGGTTCTCGCTTGGTGGTGGTGCAGTAATGACGGTCTTGTTATTCTTGATAGGAACAGTATAAGATGGTAGAAATTACATCCGACGAAGAACTAAAAGACCGAGTACGTGCGGACACTCAATACGATGATAACCCTGACGAGCTTCCTGAAAGCACGTTGGATGTAATTATCGAGACTGCAAAACTTCGTGTAAAACTCAAAGCTGGTACTGACGAATGGTACGAAGATGACGGACTTGGGTTAGTTCTTCACGCGTACACTTGTATGCGTGCAAAAGTTGCTGTAGAAAACGTTAACATCGAAGAATACCAACTTGGTAATCAGCGTGTTCGGACTCGCAACGCTGACCCTGAAACGAGCCAGCAGATGCAACAGTGGGCTGACGATATTGTCGTTGGACTACAAGGTTCTGATAGATACAACCCACAACGACCTGCTCTACAAAACAGTTCGTCGTACATTGGTGGACAATATATTAAGCGTGGTGGGAGGCGAACACGATAATGCGCCTTCCACGCCCACACAAAGAGATTCGTCGTATTATTCGACTCAACAGAACGAGTGTTGAAACTGTACGACCGACGTACAAACGAGACAGTCGTGGTGGGCGAGCAGAAGGAACACCTGAAACGCACACAAACTTGCTATGGGTATTTCGTCCAAATGAAGAGACAGTACCTAGCGAATTTGGTGTACGTCAAGATGGTGACCTACACGCGCTTGCCATTCCGCCAGAATATGAAAGCGCCTCCGAAACACAGCTTGATATTGAGTTTAACGACGTTATCGAACACAACGGTGATGAATACACTGTTGAAACAGTAGACAAACTTCCCACACAAGAAGACGCACAGTACGTTGTAATTTACTTCGACAAGAAAACAAACTAATGTCCGATTTTGAAACGACTATCCAAAGCCTTGAGCGGCTTAAGGATAATCTTGATTCTAAACCACAAAGGGCTGCTCGACGTGGGTTAGAAACTATTCGAAGTAAGCAAAAACGTATTCTTGTCGGCAATGATACAATTGCGTTTCGCACGCTTATTGAAGGTCTTCAAATTTGGGAGTTAAGCCACACAGAGGGAACAGACCTTACACTCGTCTCAGAAGCACCACACAGTAAGTTTATCGAGTACGGTACTGGACAACACAACAGACAGGCTGACCCTGAAAAGCAATTTGACGCCCCAGCGTTGACGAGTCGACTGGTTAAAAACATTAAAGCGTGGATGATTGTAAAAAATATTAGTCCACACACAGGCTCGTTGAATCAGTCTGCATATCTAATTGCACGTGCTGTTTCACGAGAGCCGTACGAGGGTCGCACAACACCAACTGGTACTCACCCACAACCGTTCTTTTACGGTCCTGCATGGGAGTACAGACATATGCTTGTGAAAAATATTAAAAACGCTGTACGGAGGTCTTCCCGATAATGGTGCGTCTTTCTACAGTTAAAGATATTATGTACGGCCTACTGCTTTCTGGTGCTGACATTGAGTTTGAGCAGGAAAATGGTGAACTAACCATTATTTCAGATAATGGTCTTGTTCCCGCTAATAACATCTCTCGGGAATATCCCGACACGGCGGAAGACCTACCAGCAGTTGTGTATCGAAGTGCTACAAGAGCATTACCGATTAACAACGCGTCTGCATCCCCAGATGAAATACGGAGAGATAAAGATGGTACTGTGACGGCAGAAGTGTATCGAGACAGTCGTGAAATGCAGTTTACTGTCACAACTCGGGCAACTGATACAGTATCCGCTGACGAGTTGTACGAGGCGGTGTATCGAGAGTTTGAGCAGTACGCACACAGAGACGTAGCGGACGTTAAAGACCTTCACGAAGATTTCTTTCACCTTCGTGTTGAAGATGCAAACGATGCTACAGATGAAGATAGTAACCTTACGATGCGTGGAGATGCCTTTACGGTAATTCTTCACTTTCATCGGACATATGAGGTCACTGGCGACAACATCGAGTCGGTGTTGCATCAAGTGAAAGAACGGAACTTTACAACAGGTAATTAATAATGGTTGAACGAGTATACGGTACAACGGTCATTCCGAGCGACCAAATCACCGTCTTTGGTGGAGGCACAATTGCGGTATCAACTGCCTTTGCACAGGACGCTGGACTTGTCGGCGGGATGGACATTGAAGAAGGGACAGGAGAAGCTGGTGAGGTATACGAGCTTCGTTCTGTTAGCCGAGCAGTAGACCTGTTCGGTGAGAATAGTGAGCTTGCCCGTGCTGTTCGGGCGACAATTAGCAATGGTGTTCAGACAGTGTTTGCCACTGGTGTTCCTGAAACAGAGTCGACTGAAGAATTTACGCAAGTTGACGAGGGTGTACTTGAAAACGCACCACTGTTTGACCCACATGTTAACGAAGAGCATGAAATTGAGGTACTTGACGGGGCTACAGAGCTTGACGTAACAATTGTTTACGACGAGCCTGTATCCGCTGACGCTGGCCCTGACGAAATTCTCGTCAATCCGATTACAGGAGAGTTTGCCACGGCTGACTCGGGTACGTATGACATTACATACACGTATGGTACATACGATGATGCTATTACTGATGTAGCAAGTCGTGCGCCTCGTGTTCTTGGTGTGCTTACCGAGTCAAATGAAGTTGCTGACGAGCTTGTGTCGACGCTCAATACAAACGCAACACAGTTTGACTTTACACATGGCTTTGTTGGCGCACGGCCTGAACTTGACCCCACAGGGTATGAGACACTTCAGGATGAGCCGCGCCTCTCGGTTGTGGCACCAGCACGAAGCTTCACCGACGATGCACAGACCTCTCAGGTCCGCACACTGGCTTCTGTGGCTGGTCATGTGGCAAGTCTACCACTTGGGTCGTCCTCGACCTACGACTCTCTCTCGGGCCTCACAGGGCTTGCAGAGACGTACAGCCCCAACGACGCTGGGTCACTTATTGACAACGGTGTTCTGCCCGTAATGCGTGACGGTCGTATTCTTGTTGTAAAGGATATGACGACTTCAACCGATGTTCGGTTCGAACGCGTGTATTCCAACGAAATTGTTGATGAAGCAACTGAGATTTCTCACTTAATTTCTCAACAGTTCATTGGTGAACTTAACACGCAGGCTAACCGAGAAGACCTTCAAGATTCGCACGACAGTGCATACCTTGAAATGAAAAACGACCGTCCGCCGCTTCTTGACGATTACGCGGTGTCGGTTGAAGACACTGGTGGAAACGTCGTTGAACTTACAATTGGTCTTGATGTTGTAAACGTAATTGACAACATTGAAGTAACAATTGTCGTTGGTGACGTAATTACTAATGATGGTGCAGAATAATGGCAGAAATTACTAACGCAAACGACGTTCGACTGGTTGTAAAAACCGATACGAACACAGACCTTGGTCTGACAGACCGTGCCCGAATAGTAGTTGATAATTTCAATTTCACGATTGATGAAGACAACGAAGGACTCAGTGGTGTTGGTAATCACACACCCGTTGGAGTGACACGAGGTGACGTTGAGTATAGTTGGTCGTTCACCATTCAGGGTGAAGATGGTGACCTTCTTGGGGCTATTGCCCTCGACAACGGACGCTCTCGTGAAATTGAGTTCCTTGCTAAAGGCCGTAACTTCACTGTAAAGATGGGTTCTGGTTATCTCACGTCGCTGTCGTATGACGGTGATTCTGGTGAAGCTGTGGAGTGGTCTGCGGAAGGAATGGCAGTTACTGCTAACATAGACGACAGCGACGGCGACTAACCAAACTACCCCCTAATATATTATTAGGGCTGTAGGTATATAACTCTTTCTTTGTAATACACTACATACGTTAGAGGCATTGCTATTTTACGCCTATTACACATGATACAGAGACAGCGGGGCCTGAAAGCATATGGCTTTCTTCCCCAAGTGTTTTTCGTAAACACGGGGTGGGATAATACCTTCGCGTCTCGTGATTACCAATGAGTGATTTACACGTTCTTCGAGAAAAGACTGCAAAAGGTAAAGACTGGCGTGGAACAATCCGTGTAATGTTAGAAGACACGGAGATTGAGCTTACGGTGCGACAGCTAACTGACCCAGAAATGTTTGAAGTCATGTCTATGATTGACATGGAAGAGGTAAAAAGCCTTCGTGGTGATTTGCCCGAGGAGCAGCTTGAACGATTTTACGACCTACAGGACAAGGACGAACTTACAGAAGACGAAGAGGAAGAGTTTAGTGAGCTTGAAGAGTTGCTAAATGATAAGTCGTCTAACTTGTTCGAAAATCTTAGTAAAGAAACATTTAATGGTATTGTAACATGCGCAGAATACTGCGTCGAGCCTGACAATGAAGACCTAAAAGAAGCGTTTATGCAAGATGGCTGGGTCGCACAGAAGGAAAAAGAGTACGGTGAAATTAAGACACCTGAAGACTGTTATGAGCCGCTTAAAGACGACCTTCGTGAAGATATTCGAAACATGACTAACTTTACATCGTTTAATATTGGAATTATGGCGCTCATGGAGTCTGTGGGTGATTCAAAAAACTGAAAAAGTTAGCTGAATCTAATGACGGCAAGGAAATTGTGTTACTTAACGATGATGGTAACATGCCCCTTGCAGAAACACAAGGTGATTTAACACCGATTCAGCGATTTGTCTATATTCTCGCAAAGCAAGAACACATGCCTGACGTTGACGAGCCGTCTGGTATGAATAAAGGAAACGAGCTTGTCAATAACTGGTAATATATGGCAGGAGAGTTTGAACGGCTGGAAATTCTGATTCGGATAATGAACAGCCGTGCGCTTGAAAACATTGACCAGCTTATTCGAAAAATACGTGACCTTGAACGCACAGCGGAGCGTGTCCGACGTATTGTAATTAATGTCGACGTACACGACCGTCAGCTTACAGAGCTTGAAGGTCGACTTGCTGCACTTGGAGATGAAGACGTGCAGGTCGATGATAGTGGCGTATCCGACGCTGTTGATAAGGCAACAACACAGCGTCAAAGAATGTTACAAAAGCTTGGTAACATTGACGATAAGCTGCGTGTTGGTAATGTTCAGCGTGCTAATATTATAATGCAGTTACGCGCAGGAGGTGGCGGCGGGGGTCTTGGTGCCCTTGATGACCCACAACAGATTGCTGACGCCTTACAGAGTGTCTTCCGTCGTGGTAAAGGTGGAGATGCACTTCGACGTGGGCGGCCAGAAGAGTTGACTACTGCTCAGTCTGTATTTAATATTAAGCAGCGTGACATTAACAACGCACTTGCTAAGTTCCTGCCACTGCTTCTTGCGTTTAAGTTTGCACTACCTGCTGCTATTGCTGGCATTGTCGGTCTTGCAGCCGCTGCTGCTGGTGCAGCCGTTGCACTTGGTAGTATTGCTGCGCTTGGTCTAATGGGTGCTGCCGCTGAAAGAAATGGCGGTGACCCCACGATGGAGGAAATTCAAGAAATATTCCAAGAGTTAGCCGACACTGCTATAGACATATTTATGCCATTAGCACGTCGGTTGGCTCCAATGGTTGAACGTGGGCTAGCTGGACTTGAGCGAGTGTTAATAGACGTTGAGCGTGCATTAGCGCCGATTCTTAACATGCGTGGAGACGCTGCTGACCTTGCACGTGCTGTTGGGCGGCTCTTACCCCGCATAATTAGCAACCTTTTGAGTGCTGCACAAATTGTTATGCCGCTGTTTAGGCGTCTTGGTGCAGCAGTTGAGTCTACGCGGCCAATTGAATACTTCACTGCTGCGCTAATAAAAATTGAACCGCAGTTGTGGCGCTTGGGTCGGGCACTGTACAACATTGGGCCTGAAATTATTACAATGTCTCGTGGGTTCCTCGACGTTACCACACGAATTATTCAGTTTATTTCAGGACTTGTGAGTGTTGCCAGTGTCCTCGGACTAACTTCAAGGCACGCTGGTCGAATGGTTGCTGTGTTGGGTACACTGTTTACAACGCTTGCAATAATTAATGCAATATACACATTTAACTTAATTCCAAACTTGGCGGCTATGGCTACGCAGTTATGGACAAACATTGGTGCTATGCTATCATACATTGGTGTGACTAAAGCTGCTTCAGTTGCTACCGCCATACACACAGCAAGCAACGTGACTCTTATTGGAGCAACACTGGCATTAGTTGCGGCAATTGGTCTTCTAACAGCAGGACTGTCTGTGCTTCTTGGTGCTGTTGGTGGCGTGGCGTCAAAGTCTGTAATGGCTGCTGACAGCCTTGGAAGCTTTAATAACGAGCTTGAACGAACACAACGTAATGTTGGAGAAGGCTTTGATAGACCAGACCACGGGCGTTCAAGCAGAGAAGGACACGAAACAGCACGTGGTCGGACGACAAATATTAATACGACCTTTGAGCTTGGCGATGGAGACACAGACGATATTGAAACACGTATGAACAACGTTGCGTGGAGGGCACGAAATACATGACGAGTATTATTTCAGTAATTGGACCAGCAGGTAGAGAAGAAGTAACAATCCGCCCGATGGACGTGATGTTTGTTGTTACACATTCTGACGGCAACACAGTATGGTATCAAGCAGCAGCCACACGTGACGTGGAAATTGAAAACGATGGTGACGTAGACCGCGTGTCGGATATGTGTGGTCGTACTGAAACATCTCGCAATACGGATAAAAACTGGGAAGTTGCAATTGATGCAGTTGTAACTGGTGAGCAACGTGTTGTTGACAGACGAGGTGGTGAAACTATCAGAAACCTTGATGTGGACAGCCTTAAGTCTTTCAAAAATGCTGACCAGATTGAAATGATTAGTCCCATGCACAGCGGTATTATGGAACTAAAAAATCTTGTAATTAATCAAACAAACACGCTCGTGTCAATTGACACAGGTAATGGTGAACAAGCAGCGTTTCAGGCACAAATTCAGTTGGCAGACCAAGAACCACAATGAACACAAGTGAGCCTGCACGCGGTGGGGGAGGCGGAACACGTTACCCGTCTGAGTGGTCACGAGATTGTAACAACAAACAAGTAAAAGTAGAGTTGCGTGTTAATAATCAATGGGTAGAAATACCAACAACTGAAATTGACATTTGGTCAAACAAAGACGGTGCCTCGGATAAAAACACAAGTGCAAAAGTTGAATTTCCAACAGAATGGGCTGGCGAAAGTGTTATCAACATTATAGAAACGTTTCGCCCAGAAGTAGGTGAAAACAACATTACATATGCACGAGTGTACCTTCGTGAGCGTGGAGAAGACTGGGTTTTAAAACACTTTGGATATTGTGACAACGTTGGCCAAACCACTCGTCGTGGTGTCAGCAAAATGTGGATTAAAGACTTTGACACCATTGTTGACAAAATGCCAATTACAATTAACTTTGAGCGTGGCGACCTTGAGTCACATATAATTACGCTAATTAACAAAATTAACGACGAATCTTCTATTCGCTTTGTTGAAGAAGCATACTTTATTACAAGTCCAGAAGAACAATATGCAAAAACTGAAGGCCTGTCACGTGTATTGCCTATTGCTGCTGGGTTGATTACAGGAGTTGGTCTTGCACTTGGATTTTTCCTTAACAGACCACACAAATTTCAATCTAATCGTGATAGTGTAAAAGACGTGTTAGACACGCTTGCTAATGAAAATAACGCAATATGGTATTTTGAACCATACGAAGAAGGCGTGCAACTTGTATTTGACGTGTCACAACGCGAAGGACAGTTTACACGTGAACGATTCAGTCAGCCCGAAGGCGACATTCGAGTTATTCAAAATAATGCCACGTATGAAATTAATCCCGTAACGACTGTAACACTTCGTGGAACTGCGTTGTATCGCCCTCAGAGGAACTCTCCATCTGTTCGTAAATTTCCTGAAGCAACAGTACAAGCAACATCATTGGCAGAAAAAGTAAAAATTAGTGACGATTCTGCTGAAGTAGCAGACATGTCATATCTTGGCGAATCAAATGCTACACAACTTGAAGAGGTTGTTGCAGAAGCTAAAGACACGCTTCGTGAGTTAATTAGTGACGAAGGGGAAGGTGTCATAGATGCTGTTGGAAAACCGTCTGTATCACCGTATGACGTTATTGAAAGCTATTACACATGTGGTGATGACCTTCCTGATGAGGTTGTACCAGTAACATACGAGGTAGAAGAAGTACAACATCACATTGAAGCAGGTAAAGATTATAAAACAACCGCATATGTGAGCGTATTTGTACCGAATCTTGGAATTGAGGTAATTGAAGAAGAGTACGTTGAAGTATGAACTTATCAACACATAGAGATGACGGGCAGCAGCGACGTGAAAAAGTACGCTTTAGTCTTGACTTTGCTGAAGTAACACGTGTTTTTGAAGGCAAAGAATATGTCGTGTCTTACGAACGCCTTGGCGAGCAAGACGGTGGAGGCAGTGCGTCTGTCGTCGTGCCGACACAGGGCGATGCGATGGTTCCAGAAGTAGGTGATGTTGTTGTTATTGGATTTACAATTACAGGAGAACAAGTCGTTTTGGGCATTGTGTACACCGATGACGAAACTGGGCCAGACTACACTCGTGGACAAAAGACCATTGGGCACTCGGCCACTGATTCAAACATTACGATAGAACCAGACGGTTCTGTGCATCTCAATTCGATTCTAACGGTGCCAGCACGCCGAGAGAACGACCCTAATCCATCGGAAGTACCAAACGGTTCACAATGGTACAATACGACTGACGACGCTCACAGAGCCGTACAAGACGGACAGATTGTAGAGTTTCAAACAACAGTGATAGAATGACAGCACAGTACGAAAGCCAACGACTTGCATACTTGTGGTACTCACAATACGTTCAGTGGGATGAATTTAATTACGAACCAGAGTGGAGTGACACAATCCAGTTTTCTTGCATTGATAGAGAAGATGGTACAGTAACGTATCTTCTCAAAGACCCGAGTATGGGAGAACAGTCATGGATTACATCTAATCGTGCTGTTTCACTCGACAACGCACAATGACAACAGTAAACACACGTAAAGACCTTATGGTCGATGGAGATAGAGACATTCAACTTAATTGTTCTGGTGACCTCAGAATGACGCGAAGCCCAGAAGAGTATATGGCTAACTTTCTTGCCGTCACGACTGGTGATATACTGCGTCGACTTGTCGGTGACCCAGAAAGTGCAACACTGTATGAAACGGCACAATCTCGCATTCGTCAACGATTATTTGAAAACGAACAAATACGTTCGGTGATTTCAGTTGACATTGTGAGTATTAACACGCAAACGGGAACTGTAACAATTGATGTGCGACTTGAACAAGACACTGATTATACATTAGAGGTAGAAACATAACACATGCCTGTAATTGACGGAGAACTACAAACATTAGACGAAGACGAAATTGAGGAATTGCTGGCCGAGGTGCTGATTGACGAGCTTGGTGAAGACATTGACCTGTCTGAACGCTCTGTACTTCGCACGCTTATTCGGTCTGTCGCACGGTCGCAAGCAAGCGAAATTAATCCCGCTCTTGAACGTATTTACGAAGACTCGTTTCTCGAAACAGCAAGTGGTGTGGCACTCGACAGAATCGTTGAAATTCTTGGAGTAACACGAATACAAGACCGTCGTGCAACAGGTGTGGTAACATTTAGCAGAGAAGAGCCTGCTGACCAAGCATACGTTATTCCATCAAATACGATTGTACAAACCGAAGGGTCTAACCGTATTCGATTTGGTACGCAAAACGCAGTAAGTCTCGGATTGTACGATGATTTTGAGGCAAACACACTGGGTGAATACTCGGGACAGCCAGATAGTTTTACGATTACTGACAATCCTGATGTTGTATTTGACGGTGAGTTTTCACTACAACACACTGGAAGTGGCGGCGAAGCCATTTGGCAAACACAGTCTCAACGACTAACAACAAAAGGCCGTCGACTGTCTGTAGCTGTTCTCGCACCGTCTGGCTCACAACCACGACAGTTGTTTGGTGTTGCTAATAATAACAACACGTATCTGACCGAAATTGACACAACTGCTGGTAACACAGGAGAAGCACAACACAGTATTGCCGTTCGGAGCGGTAGTAGCACAAACACACTTGCGTCTGAAACAATTACGTTTGACGAAGACGACTATGTAGAAAACGAAATTGATTGGCAACTTGAAGGAACTATTACATCTATTATTCGAATTAATGGTGAAGTAGTTTCAGAAATTACTGTCGAAGACGAAACAACGTACTTACAAGGTGGGTTTGGTTTCGAAAATGGTACAAGCACAGATTGTTACTGGGGACGATACACCAGTTATACAACATCTGTAAACGTTCGGGCAATAGATGGTGGTCCTGAAGGAAATGTTGGTTCAAATCGACTGACTGCTCTACCTAGTGTTCCAAGTGGTGTTGAAGAAGCTACAAATGTGTATTCGACAGGTGATGTTCGACGCACTGATATACTTGGCAATGCCTACATTGCGGGAAGACCCCGAGAGACGGACTCGGAGTTGAGAGAACGTGTACGTGAAACAGTTGGTGAAGCTGGTTCATCTACGATTGATTCAATTGCATCAAATTTAATTGAGCTTGATGGTGTTGAATCTGTATCACTGTTTGAAAACAAAGCTGATGAAATAGACAGTGCTGGCAGACCACCACACAGTTTTGAAGCAGTAGTATTTGGTGGTAATGAACAAGAAATTCTTAATAAAATTTATCAAACAAAAGCTGCTACAGCACACGATGTTGGCGGATTTGTTGGTGAAAAAGTAACAGGAGACGTTGCGTCTGACGCCACTGACCAAACATTTGAAATTACATTTTCTCGGCCTTCTGGTGTACAAATATCACTAACACTTGATGTTGTAGTAGATGAAACATATATTGGAAATGCAAATCTTCGTAACAAACTTGTTAGGTTTATCGGTGGTGAAACAACAGACGGAGTAAGCTTTACAGGCCTTGGTGTTGGAGAAGATGTGTTAATTGACAAACTCCGAGATGTAATTATTAATGACGACACAGGTGTAATTGGTATTCAGTCACTTTCTGTAACGCCAACTCCCGTAGAAAACGCACAAGGTCTTGATGTTGTTGACATTGGTGACAGTGAAACTGCAAACGCCAATGCAAACGACGGAAGCCTTGTTATTAACACAACAGAAAAAGAATGAGTAAAACAATAATTTCACAAATGGAAAGCTCGTGGGACAACAGAGGTGTTACAATACATTCTGCGTCAAATACGTACAAATTACTTACTGCTATTGCTACTGAACACGAGCGTGTGCGTACAACATATAACAAACTTAAAGCACTTAACAAAGTTGGCACTGCTGAAGGTCATGCATTAGACAAGTTTGGATTTGCTGTAAATCTCCCCCGACAGGCTGGCGAGTCTGACGACAGTTATCGTAAGCGAATTATTCTTCGATATAGAATTAATTCTATTGAGGGAACAATGGAAGAAATAATGCAGTTTATGGCAACACTACTTGATACAACTACTGAAAACGTTGAATACAATACACGTTTTACTGTAACACCAGCAACATTATTTGTATCAACAGAAGCCTCACTATACGAAAACTCTGCACTTACATTTGAAGAAATAGAAAACATTGCAAATGAGGTTGTTTCAGCAGGACACCGAATTGTGCTTGAAGAACGTGGGACGTTTAGACTTACAAACGACGAGTTACTAAGCAACGAAGGGCACATTGCTGAAAAAGGCTTAACAGCAGATGACATAGAAACTGGCGGCACGTTAGCTGCTGATTTGCTTTAACAAATATTACACAATTACATAAGAAAGCATGAGCGTCAATAACAGATTTGTAGAATGGGGAAAAACTGGTGAACAGCCACCGCTTGGATTTGAGTATGATGGAGGTGACCAAGTTAACGAAAAGCATCTTAACTATCTTTGGAGTGCAATTAAGCTTCAAACAGATGACTTTATTGAACGCACTGACAACTTGGAAGATGAACTTAATACAGAAGTAGAGCGCCTTGACGGAGATATTTCTGTTAACGCAGACGATATTACAAGCCTCGAAACTTCGTTTGAATCTCACAGTGACAGACATACTCACGATGGTCCAGACGAAATTGAGGTCGTTGAATTGTCTGGACGTACTGGTAAAGCTGGTGACGTTATTAAGGTAACTGAAACTGGCTCACTTGAGTATGACGAGGAGGGAGGAGTTGAGCCTGACGAGCTATTTTGGTACTCGGTGGTGTATTAAATGATTCCAGAAAATCCAATTGATTCCGAGAAAAAACGTGCTACACATGAAGCAAATACAGTCTGGAGTTTTACTGGACATACAAGCAATGTTAATGATGTAGCTGTTGACAATGATGGATTTGTTTACAGTGGAAGTAACAATGGTACAGTGCGAAAAATTGATTCTGATGCAAGTGAAGTCTGGAGCTTTAGTGAACATACAAACGGTGTTAATAGTGTAGCTGTTGACAATAATGGATTTGTCTACAGTGCAAGTAATGATTATACACTACGAAAAATTGACTCCGATGGAAATGAAGTTTGGAGTTTTACTGGACATACAAGTTTTGTTCGTGGTGTAGCTGTTGACAATGATGAATTTGTCTACAGTGGAAGTAGAGATGATACACTACGAAAAATTGACCCTGATGGAAATGAAGTCTGGAGTTTTACTGGACATTCAAGCACTATTCAGAGTGTAGATGTTGACAATAATGGATTTGTGTACAGTGGAAGTAACGATAATACAGTACGAAAAATTGACCCCGATGGAAATGAAGTCTGGAGTTTTACTGGACATACAGCCACTATTCAGAGTGTAGCTGTTGACAATAATGGATTTGTCTACAGTGGAAGCCAAGATGATACACTACGAAAAATTGACCCTGATGGAAATGAAGTCTGGAGTTTTACTGGACATACAGGCACTGTTCAGAATGTAGCTGTTGACAATGATGGATTTGTCTACAGTGGAGGTGTCGATGATACAGTGAGAAAAATTGACTCCGATAAAAATGAAGTCTGGAGCTTTACTGGACATACAAGCAATGTTAATACTGTAGCTGTTGACAATGATGGATTTGTCTACAGTGGAAGTAACAATGGTACAGTGCGAAAAAACCGTCAAGGATTTGTCACAAAAAACAGCGGAATTTTGCTCCATCCTTCGTCAGCATTTATCGGAGTCCATCGCATTCCAGACACATATGCAACACCGTTTCAAGAAGGAGTCTGCGTATACGCAGATTCGTCGTGGGTCGAGGTGATTTACAATGTTGAATAAAGACAGTATTAGTGAATATCAAGAACTTGCACTTCAATGGAGTTTTACTGGACACACAAGCACTGTTATCAGTGTAGCTGTTGACAATGATGGGTTTCTCTACAGTGCAAGTCAAGATGAAACAGTACGAAAAATTGATTCCGATGGAAATGAAGTCTGGAGATTTACTGGACATACAAACACTGCTAATGGTGTAGCTGTTGACAATAATGGATTTGTCTACAGTGCAAGTTCCGATGATACAGTGAGAAAAATTGACTCCGATGGGGATGAAGTTTGGGGTTTTACTGGACATACAGGCAGTGTTTTCGGCGTAGCTGTTGACAATAATGGATTTGTCTACAGTGCAAGTTCCGATGATACAGTGAGAAAAATTGACTCCGATGGGAATGAAGTTTGGGGTTTTACTGGACATACAGACAGTGTTCGTGGTCTAGCTGTTGACAATGATGGATTTGTCTACAGTGTAAGTGACGATGATACAATACGAAAAATTGACCCCGATGGAAATGAAGTCTGGAGTTTTACTGAACATACAAGCCGTGTTTTCGGCGTAGCTGTTGACAATGATGGATTTGTCTACAGTGGAAGTTCAGATGATACAGTACGAAAAATTGACTCCGATGGAAATGAAGTATGGAGTTTTAGTGGACATACAAGCACTGTTTACGCTGTAGCTGTTGACAATAATGGATTTGTCTACAGTGTAAGTTCCGATGATACAGTACGAAAAATTGACTCCGATGGAAATGAAATCTGGAGTTTTACTGGGCATACAAGCACTGTTCGTAGTGTATCTGTTGACAATGATGGATTTGTCTACAGTGTAAGTAACGATAATACAGTAAAAAAGACAGAATATCCTATTTTTGAAGCACCTACAGATATGGTAATTTCATACGGTGAAATTTCGCACAAACCACAACGTCTAACGCTTAAAGCTGGTGAAACACTACATGGTGGTCGCAACATGCAAATTAACGGTTGGTATCTGTAATGAATCATCAAATTGATTGGCTCACAAACACAAGGCGACGTTGGTGGCCTGCGATAGACGACTTTCTATCGAGTGACAAGTCACGCATAGATGGCTATGCCGTGTACCCAATACAGGCAAAAGAATATGTCGGAATGTTAGACGAACCTGTTCAAGATGTGGAAAAACGCCTCCGCTCTCTCGGGTTCTCACGCGAGCCAATTGCAGCATTGAAAATACGAGGGCAAAAACCACATGTTATGTCTGCTGGCTCATGGGTGTTAAAGGGTGATGACATTCCACACGAAGATGACGAGCGTGAACTTGGTGAGATGCAGCTACACCTCACCCTGTTTGCACTAGATGAAGGTACGGAAATAAACGCCCACTACGAGTACAGATGGGAGCCGTGGGCACCAACATGGGACACCAGCCGTCCAATGCGACACAAACGACCAAACGCACACGGTGGTTATTACAGTGCTGAAGATGGTGTAAAAATCACAAAACAACTCTTTAATGAGTATAACATTCAATACGAACAATGATAGAGCTAATTCAAGACACGATTGTACAGAACATTGACCCACTAAGTTTGTTTATTGGTTTGACATTTGGTGTGCTTGGCGATGAAGCTGGACGTGCTATGTTTAAACGCATGGCAAACGAACGGCTTGACCAAATTCTTGGTCCCACTGACAGAACTGACGACAACGACTCTCGTGGAGACGAGTAACTGTTGTATCACAACCTTTTTATACATAGGGCGCTTAGTTACAACTACACAATATCATGGATATAGAACGCTACCAAGACGAAGATGGCAAACGTCATTATGTATCTGATGGTGAAGACGTTTTGTCAGTAACAACTGTTCTTGGTGAATTAGAAGAATCTAAAGACGGACTCGACTGGTGGAAACGCCAAAATAACGGCAAAGGAAACAACGCTGACTGGCGTCACTTGTTTTGGTACAAGACATACCGTGGTACACTGTGTCACTATCAGGCTCTTGTTAAATTTAACAACGTGTTTGATGGAGAGACAATGTGGGGCGAGGGGGAAGCTGAAGCTATGCAAGAGCTTATGGATGCAAACCGTGGTGAAAAACGATACGATGGTGACGACGGAACAGCCGTGTTGTCGACACCTGATGATGTGAAGTTTTCCATCCTTAAAGACCACGGCTTTGTCGGTGACTGGTATGACTACCATAACAAATACGAAGACCATAGCCTTATGGACATTCATCGTCAAGATGTTTCATATTTTGTCGACGCGTTTGACGAGATATGCGAAAAATTGGGAATTACCGAAGACAGTGTTATTCGTGTTGAACAGTTTATGCTTAACGAAGACGTGGGGTATGGTGGTCAGTGCGACCTACTGTATGAAGACCCTGATGGTAATGTTGTTGTTGCTGATTTGAAAACGTCTTCAGGACTACGGCAAAAACACCGATTGCAGTCTGTAGCATACGCTAAAGCCGTTGAACAAGACGACACGATTAACGCCGATACTGTCGACCGTGTTGAAGTAATTAGAATCCACCCTGATACAGAAACGTGGGAAGTACACAGTCATGTCGAGCCAACAAAACATCACACAAGCGAACACTGGTACAAAGACAAGTACGGAGACTTCGAATACGAATCAAACGAAGAAATGTGGGAACGATTCAAAAAGCTGTCAAAGCGGGCACAACAGTAACGTGCCGTCTGACGCACAATCTACTGACCGCCCATGCCATGAGTGCGATGGTGAATACATTTATCGAGGCAACGAATTGTATTGCCCCGATTGTGGATTTACACCTGAAGGCTCGTTTGAAGGAACATGGTACATTTCTGCATGGGAAATGTGGGACCGTGGGCAAAAACAAGCTCGTAAGCAAGACCAAAGGCCATATTGTGTCGGGGGTCATCCTGTTGCTTATCAGGGCGATGGCGAATACGAGTACAACTTTGACACTGGCGAATTTCAGTTGTAACAGCTCTTTTTTGAATTACTGAAAATCGCCCTAATAGTACAATACGACCTAGTGAGACACATCTCTCGCGTGGCATTTTGACACCATACCTCAGCGGTGGCATATTGGCACAACCCACAGCGTTGACATTTTGACACACATGATTCAATGGCATGTTGGCACATGTGACAGTACATAAACTATATGCTCTAAAAAGCACACAGACGGCTCTCACGGAATTTTAGTCAAAAGATGATGCAAACCACTTACTTCAAATAAAAATAGCGTGAGCCGTCTGCTAGGTGCTTTAGAATCCGAACGGATTGTAAAGACGAGAGTGCAACGAACGGGTTTAGAATCCAAACAGGCTAGTCAGCACAGTCTTGAAGGACCATTCTGCACGAGCCACACACGCATTTACAGTGACGAAAGAAAAGGTCGGTTGAACCACACTGCCAGCACCGCTCAGGACGCTTGCTTAATGGCATATTATAGGTACTTATTGAAAAACTCGCCAATGATATAGCGTCCTGTTATATCACCGATAATAACATTTAACACACAAAGTGGCCACAACAGTCCACTTATTACAACAATACCGTAGTCAGGATTCACAAAGCTAGACTCGTGTGCCCAGCCTGCTGCCATGAAAAGCAGTGCAATTACAGCATACGGTACTACTAATCCTAGCCACAACGGTATTACAATAGTCATTCCTTACAGTATATTACGTATTACAAACATATAAGTGTTACTATTCTAGCTTTTCTGTGTTTCCAACGAATAGGTCTTCTAACTCTGCTCGACGGATGCCATCAATCACGTCAAAATGAACAAGCGTACACGCTCTCACCACTTCAACCTCGCCATATTTCTCATGTTCATACCTCCTCCCTGCTTTGATATATCTATCGCTCATTGTATCCCACTGTACACGTATGCTGCTTCTGTCCCACCACGAACTATTTCTACTTCTGGAACGTGAACACCCGCGTCGATACGCAATTTGTTCACAAACATCCGTATTTCTGCGTCAAGAACCTCAGTGTGACCCGCTTCAGAAAACAGCGTCACATACGTTTCTTCAGGGGTTTCTTCGAGAAGCAAACACACATCAGTGCCGCGCTGTTGGTACAGGAAGACTGCACGTAGTCCAACAAACGTAGCCTCGATTAAATCCCACCCGCGAAACGATTCTGGTATCCTACTAACTTGTTTCATACGCGTTCACGTTATGTGTAATCAATATCACAACCATCAAGAAGAGCCTTCCAATCAACACGGCCAGCAGTGGCTGAGGGCCAGTTTTCCGTAGACGGCTTTGAGAGGCGCAAAGAGCCACTTTTTGTTACATGAGGGTCAAAGCACTCGGGGATGCGAGAAACCACGTCAGCGGCCTCTTCGTGCGGTAGAATGAAGAACACAAGTGGCTCTCGACGTGTGAACTTCATCATCACAAACGTGTTCGTGTATGAGTTTCCTGTTTCAAGCAACTGCTCGAAATCTTCTGCCTCGATGTAGAAACGGTCTTGTGTACTACGCTTTATTTCAACATTGTCTACTTTTACAGTACCAATGTCACCGCTTGTAATATGAAGGTCGGGTTGCGGGATACGAACGTTCCCTGAGGTTCCCCCACCAAACACGACCCGTGTGTTATCTCTCGTATTGTTTTCAACAGCAGCAGCTACATCTTTCTCATATTTCAATCCATTTTTCTGTGACGACATAGTATACACTACGCGCCACAGCTATAAAAATCTGTCGAAACGCTGACGTGTTTTACTTCAGCCGAACCTGTGTTGTCGTGATTGTCTTCTCAACCTCTTCGACTTCAAGTTCTCGGAACCATATTCGAAGACCGCCGTTTTTACGCATTACAGCACTAATTGCCCATCCATTGTTATACACTACGTCAGTATTCGGCACACCAATTTTATCTTCGTCAACGTCGACGTAGTTATTACTCTCGTTAACAGTGCTGACTGTGTAACGTTTTTGTAGTTCCCCAACCATTACGTCGAAATCTACTGTTTCCATACCAACGTTAAGAGGGCTGGGTATAAAAGGCTTACGTTTCTAAGGAGACACTAACCTGAGACGCATCAGCGACGAGTGCGACCTCAAGCTGTCGCTCACTTTCACCAGTCTGCGGGTCTGTGTACTCCTGATTCGTGACCGTGGTCTTATGAAACGTACCACGGTACACGATACCACCAACAGCAGCCACGTAATCACGGGGAGTCTCGTGGTTGGCGTGGAAAGACTGAAGCAACGTCTCGTCAATCTGTTCAACGTCGACAGTCAGCTTGATGACCAACTCTCGTGGATAGTCCTCACCATCAGCTTCTCGGTAATATACACCAGCGCCAGAAAGGTCGTACTCTCGGCCGTTAAATTCTAGTTCTACCATTGCGTACTATACTACGAGCTACAACGTTAAAAAGGTGTTGATTCAGTCGTGGTACACGTCCCGTGGCTTGTAGTACGACACAAGTCGGTCGAAGGCAAAGTAGTGTTGCGTGTCAGCACCCTCAACAATGAACTGCTTGCGGTCATTATCGACAATCGTGGTGCCAACACGAAGTTCAACCTCTTCGTCGTGTTCTTCGAACGTTGCATGAACCTCTCCATGTGAGTTAATATCCCGTACAACAGCGTCAATCATAGGATAGTCTCCACGGCTGAGTTCTCTTACAGTTACCGTAGCCATTGTATACTATACTAAGAGCTACAAGAACTTAAGTCTGTTGATTCAGTAGTTGTAACACCTCCGCCGTAGAATGTGTCTCGGCTATCTCAACGCCTCTATTTCCATCAGGCCACTGAAATGCTCTCAGCGGCTCGTGGTCGTTTTCTAAGAGCGTCCACTGTGTATGATAGCCTACCCTACCATCAGGGGATAAAAACACGACAGCGACAGGCACAGCGTGTTCTGAAGCAATCTGTGTGTAATCATCAAAGTGCCGTGTGTTCATCATTCCAAGGTTGCGAGTCTTGCTCTTTGTCTTTACCTCGATGATGCCGACACACTCGTTATCGTCAAAGACTTTCAGGTCCATCTTGTCATCAAATAACACACCCTCTCCATCATCATCACGAGCCTGCAAGCCCCACCGCTCGACTGTAAACCCTTGGGCTTCTAACAGTACCATAATGTGTTGTTCACCCTTGTCATGGAGCGTATAGTTTTCTTGAAGGCTGTTACCTGCTGGTCGGTTCAACTCGTCTGGGTCAATTGTTTTGTCACGTCTCATAGTGTTTGTTCAAACTCTTCAATAACACAATCTAGGCATATGTAGTGTGCAGTGCCGTCTTCATCATGCTGAAGATTTGTGCCAACAACACCACCATGTTTCTCCATTGCTGATTCACCACACTCTGTACATGGCATACAGATTGTAGAAGGTGTGTCTATAAAAAGCTACCGCTTCGACAGCATGTCACTGTTCACGACCATGAACCGACGAGGGCCATCGACATAGCTGCCACCACCTTCAGGTTTCCAATGCATCAACACAACTGTATTTCCGTCACTCAATCGTGTGATGCGGCGAGCATCTTCAATCAGCACGTCTTCGTCCACGCCTACCTGTTTCACTGTGCCCAATTTACCGTTGTGAAGCACACGAACAGTATCACCAACGCGGAGTGCCATTAGAGAAGTGCCTCTGCTTCAGCAAACATTTCATCGAGCGTTCCACCGTCAAGCTGTACAATCGCGTGTCCAGCATCGCCGTCTTCATTCGAAACAGCAACAAGGCCCTGCTGAATACGCTCAGGTGCATCCTGACCCTGCATCTCCATCATTGCTGCCGTCTGCTCGTCCACGGGAGAGTCCACCTCAACAACAATGAGATGTGTCACTCCAAGAACACGAACGGGATTACCAGCAGTCTCACCAATCTGCGGGTCGATGGCCTTCGGAAGCTGCACCAGATATGCCTCCTCGCCCTCTCCGCCTTCAAGCTGTTCAACCACCTCAATGCCGCTGTCGTAACTGTCTCCAACTTCTACCATTACGTATGTACTACGAGATACACACGTATAAAGGTGTCGTTTTACGTATATTCTTCTGGGAGATGTGTTTTACCGTATTCTGTTATTTTTCCATTTTGGACGAGATGACACATTTTCGCAATGCTTTCTGGTGAATTACCGTCTTTGATTGCAAAGAGCATTGAATATCTGTGTTCTGCCATCCACGTTTTTTCTGTAACAGGGTCATACCAGTGCCCTGTAAACGTGGTGCCAATAATCTTTGCACGCTTACGACGCTTATACCATTCAATAATTCCCATACACAACGTACAACGTTTGCCTACATAAATCTGTTGGTCTACTCTGCCATGTCGACTACGTTGTCAACACGCCACGGCTGTAGTTCTTCGTACATTTCTGGTGGCAACCAGTCCATGAGAATACACACATCAGGGTGTAATCCTCGTGCCCTGTGTATTGTATTTGGACTCACTGAAACGACTCGGACTGGGCCACCACGAGTCTCTTTTGGCATTCGATTCAGCGGCCCACTGCCTGCAAATAAGACAACAATCATTTAAACGTAGTAACCTCTTCTTCAACCGTAATGGTCTTTTCTACTTCTTCTGTAGTATGTGTAACTTCTTTGTAATAGAACCCAACTTGACCATCATGTTTTTCTGGGTCACGTAAACTACTAATAACCATGTTATGTGTTAGTGCAATACGCGAGGGGCCGTTGAAGTTGGTTGGATACTTCTCAAACACGATGAACCTAAATCGTGAATTTACTTTTTTAACCTCAACATTTTTACACGTTCCACCATTAGTGTGCAAGTCGTGGGCGAGTTTTACAACCTTTGTAACTTTAGGTTCGTCGCATGTACCAGCAACTACGTCAAACTCTACATCATCGAGGGTTAGTTCTTCTTCCATACCAACGTTAAGAACTACACCTACTTAAGCGTTTTGGACAATCTTGTCAGGCTCACGCATTGAACCATGCTCTTCAATGTGTTTAAGCTCTTCTACGATAACAGCATCCAACTCTGGTTCTTCAACGACGAATATTTCACTCCATCGGCTTGGCTCAGCAATGTTTACTTCATCTCGTTTTGTCTCGTATATTTCTTTTTCTTCACACCACTCTGTTTCATTCTGTGGTGGTGCAGAAATAACTCTGTGAAAACGCACAGCATTTCTTGAATAGCCCATCTTACCAGCGAACTTTACGTCATCGAAATACACTTTTCGCTCACGGTGGTCCCCACGATGGTCTTGTAACACGTAATCTGGCGTGTGGTCGTTGTTGGGGTATACCTCTTTCAACGTGAAGTTTCGTGTTTGTACTTTCATCACGATTCAATGTAGGAGAAGTGTATACTTAAGCCTTTCGAAGAAATGCTTAGAGTCTTGTGAACGAATTACATAAACCGAGCAAGAGAGTCGCTGTACTTCAACTGCTCGAAGTCCCACCCCATTGTATCCGTAATCGGCTTGATGGGTTTCTCGACGGTCTTTTCAAGCATCGTCTCATAATCAATCACCACGTCATCTGGCAGGTCACTGGCCTCGTCAACGCTGATAGCATCTACCTTACGTCCATCTTCATTCGTGTCTGCCGTATAACGGCGCGGGAGACTGTCTCCTACACTGCTTACATAGAAGTACAGCGGCTTATCACCCTCTTTGATACGAGCGTCACCGTAGATATGTTCGTTAGCATACTTCGCCCCACGGTGTTGTGGTAACGGCGCTCTGTCGGCACTACCATACTCGTGCAGTTCTTTTCCAATGCCAAACGGGATGCCTAGGTCGTCTTCTGGAATAGACCCGTCACGAGCCTGTGAGTACACCTCAGCAAGCTTCTGTGAGATATTCTTTTTGGCAGTCTCAATATCCTCGTGCATCAACTGCTCGAAGACGTATTTCTGTGTGTCAATGGTAAGCTGTGACACATCAGACCGAATTGCCTCGAAGCCTTTGATGTTGAACTTTGGCTCGTCAAGTTCAACACCGTCTTCGATGGTAATTTCGGTGACATACCGCTTCTTGACACCAACGCCCTCTGCCTCGTTTTTATCTTGGATGAACAGACACCGTGGAGAATACGACTCAACTTCAATCTCCATTTCATGCTCAGTGAGTCCAAAGGTGTCGAAACAGAACGCATTGTAACTCTGGTTCGTGTGTTCAGCAGCCTCTTGAGCGAGCGTGTTGGCGTGCTGAGAGTCTTTTGCGAAGGAGATGGCCGTCATTACCGAATCTGTGTCCCCACCGACTATAGACGCTTCTGGGCCGTCTATAGCGGCACTGCGTTTGTAGTCATTGAGGTACTCAGTGAACACCTCTGCGGAGTGCGTGATGACCATGCGCCCACCGAGCGTAATCGACTCAGCAAGACGCCAGTCGAACAGGCGGAAGCCAGTCCCGAAAGAGTTAGAGTCTCCGAACACGCCATAGACGCTGTTAACTACGGCCTTAACCGCATCATAGCGTGCAGTCCCACGGTACTCGTCTTTCATCTCAAGCAGCTTCCCGACAACAGTCGAGACGAATCCCTCTTTCACGTCTTTGTCGACGTAATACAGCTTTACAGGCTCAGGGTCGTCGGACCAGACGGTCTTCCATCCACCAGACGTTGTTTCACGCATGATGGCCTTGTAGTCACCATTCTTATACTCGTTGTATGACTCTCCACGTGGCACCCGCTTGACAGGTCGGGTGTCGACGTAAGACCACACACAGTCCTGTTCGCTGTACTCGGACATGAATAAATCAGACTTCGTGCCAACGATTGTCTCTGGTGACATGTTACACTGATACATCATGTTTGGATACAGCGAAGACAGGTCAGGATACACAACATCTTCGTGCAGCCCAGCAGCAGGCGTGAACACCTTCGAGCCGTGATACCAGTCTTCTTCGGGTGCAACACTGGTTGGCAACCGAATGTTAGCAGCCGCCGCCTCTCGGAGAATCAGCATGTCTATCATGTTGATATTATTTCTGGTCGAGGCGAACGGGACTCCTGTCACATCACGGAGGTGTGCGAAGGTGTTGAGAATGTCTTTTTTCTCCTCAATCTCAACCACTGCTTCAACGTCCCTGATGTTATACTCCATAAAGCGCACAGGCTCGTGTTTCCACATCTCAGCATGGTCGTACGCTAAATCGAGTTTGCCCTGTCCTAACTCTTTTTCGGCAATATCTTCGAGCTTCCCACTCTTGAGCTTGTGACGTGACAGCTTCTTGTACCCGTTGAGCATGTCAAGACACGTCACGCCTTTGATTGTTGGGTCACCCCAACCACGAGAGACGTACACTTCTCCAAGTGGTGACATATCTTTATGACTGAACAAATTGAGGTTCTCACCACGGTTGATAAGATACGGGTAATCGAAATCATTCGAGTACCACCCAGTGAGAATATCTGGACCAATTTCTTGTATCCACCAGAACAAGTCATTCAACATATCTTTTTCATCGGTGAACACACGCATGTCAGCAGCGTCAAGCTCGTCAAGGCTTTCTGACATGTCTTTTTCAGATATGTTATGCGTCTCACTATCGTGAAGCAGCCACCCAGTGTACTCGTCGCGGTAACTATCGTGAGCGACAACAGTTACCACGGGCCATGTAGCCTGCTCAGGGTGTGGGAAACCACCATCTCGTGCAACCTCAATGTCGAGTGTGACAGTGCGTGGCGTAATCTCAGGTGGCTGTGCATCGGACACGTGTTTGACATTCACGCGGTGGTCGCCATTGGGCGCATCACGCACGTGGTTCATATCAACACTAAAGCCAGTGTAAATTTCGTTGTCAATAAGGAACCTGTGGGTAAACCATACGTCGGCCTCCCACGTCTGTGAAAACGCATCAGACGCGCTGTTCACATCATCAGCACTGTAGGTGTATAGGCGTGCAAGACTTTCTCCGTGAATGTCTTCATAGCCTGTCTCAACGTACTGTACTGAGGGGTGGTTCTCTGTACGAGTCGTGTACTCGTCTTCATGGATAAAAAACGAGGGAACATGACCCTCAACCTCAAAGTGGACGTGAGAACCAGTCGCATCGCGTGCAAACAGATGAACAATTGGACGACCATGTTCAGTGGTCTTCTCAATGTTCATCAGTCGGAAGCGTTTATCCGATGACGTTGTTCGAAAATCTCCTAAACCCATACTATAGTAGAAGGCCTGTAACTATAAAAGGCTTACGAGAGCAAAAAGACGCCGAGGTCAATTATGCAAATCAGTGACACGGTGTAAAATACATCTCTGTAATTTTTTATAGATATTCACCATCTTTTATTTTCCAGTGTATATCACCCGTCACTGGGTCTACTTTTTCAATTGTTCCATCTTTGTAGACAACAAATAAAAATTCACCATGCGTTTTCACTGATACAACGGTTTCTTCAACGTTACTGTCTCTTTCCATGTGCTATTGTACGTTCTATACTGGTATAAAGATTACGGTATAAGAACCACACCAAGATATATGAGGCAAGTCACTGATACAATAAACGCTGTTACACAAAACAAGACCCACCTAGCAACTATACACAGTTTGTTACATCGCATAACTCACCAGTTTGCGCCTCCGTGGTCCCACTCTTGTGCCCGCTCTGCCCGCTGTTCTTGTTTCCGACGTGCTTCACTCTTATGCTTTTCTAACTCCCACTCTCGTGCATCTTCAGCAGCATCGAGAACAGCGTCTGTATCAACGTTTGGGGCCTTGAAACCAACACCGAGGTTTTCAGCCTCTTTTGCGGTGAGTGTGAACGTAACTGTTACCTCATTCGGGCCAGTTGCTTCTGCTTCCATACGTTCATGTATGGTATCCAACTATATAAGGCTTACGGAAGCATCATGAGTAAAAGTACGGTCTGAATAACGATAAACGTTACAAGCCCCGCAACGCCAAACAGTAGCGTAATAATGCCCACTGTTGCTGCAAACAATGTGAAAAACAGTATAATTTTTAGCGTTTCTTCCCTCATAGCTCCACCTTCACAATTTCTGCTTCAGGGTCTTTTTCTGCAATGTTCCGCAAGTGCTGGAACATGTTAATCGACACCTCTTCTTCGCGGTAATAATCTCCCGATGGCATCACACAGCCATTCTCGTCAACAGACACACGACTCTCAGCTTCCTCAAAGCTCGTCTCGAACCGAATACCAATTCGTGCCATACCTACGTTACGAGGTATAGTGTTATAAGTGTTTTGATTATGGCCGATGCTCATAATATTTTACGGCTGTTGCGTTCCATGTACTAAGCTTAAACCAAGGTGAAAGCCTGTTTGATGTAACATAATTAGGATGCGTCACAATGATGTTGCGCTCATAAGACTCAGCAAGCTCATGGTAGCGTTCAAGCTCACTCCAAAACTTCGAGTTATACGTCGCCATGAATAGGAATGGGGCGAGTCGAACGCCCGTACAGGCCATGTAAGGGCCTGCGGATAACCACTACCTCACACTCCTAAAGTGGCCGTTTGCGGTGTCGAAGGCCTCATAACCCGTCTGACGGAGTCATTGGCCTTCTTACCCGCTTCTTCTGCCGTAATCAGCGTTCTCCCCGCGTTCGTCAACGCGGTACTTGGATGCGAAGCGAAGCATCCGCATGTTTGTTTGCCACACCCACGCCCATCATGGGGCATGGTCGTGTGGCCTCCACGCAGTTGTTTCTGCGCTCAAGGCACCAAGGGGATTCAAACCCCTGAAATCTCGATTACAAGTCGAGTACATGAATCACCCATGCTCCAGTGCCACATCGACAAGGGTAGTGTAGTACCCCACACTCTTACTACGAGCTACACCTATATAAACGTTTCGATTACTCCCAGACCCCCTCAGACGTTTCGACTACAATACACTCAAGATGTGCGGGTTCCCACCCACTGTCAACAAACGTCATGCTACGAAGTAACAATTTGTCGGTATTGTCTACCATCTCGATGATGGAGCGAACATCAAAGTATTCACCATACAACTGAATCTGTAACACACTTTTTCCATCCGATGTAATACGTTTAGCAGTGCCAAAGCAGTTACCATTGGCCGCGTTTTCAAAATTCGTCAGCGTAATAAAGTCTGTTGGGGACAGTGCCTCACGAGACTCGATTACGCTACGTGGAAAGTCTGGTGTACAGTCATAGTCGTACTGCTCAATGTCAGCCTCTGTTAGTACCATAACAATAGTAAACGATACGGGTATTTAACACTATCGCTTTCCAGTGACGCTTGCACGATAGTGGGCACTTGGGGCACTTTCTTTGTTACGTTCATCTGGCTTGTGTTTGATTATTTCTTGCGGAATATAATCATTCTCTCGACACACAATCTCACCAGTCCGCATGTCGAGTAATCCATCAGACTGCTCCTGACACACCTCACACCAGTATTGCCCACACATATGTGTTTTACGATTATCATGATGAACCTCTGTGTCGTGTCTGTAATTTATTTCACGAGTTTTTGGCTTCACAACTTTTCGACGCCACGACGTTGATTCACACACTGGGCAGCGTAATCTCCACGGGTCGTTGTTGCGTGAAACCCATTCTTCATGATGTAATCGTTTGGTCATACTACCAGTATGAGGGCGTAATATATAAACCCTGTGATGATAGAATCACTGATTAAACGGTGGAAAATACGCGTGTTTCTTTCCATCAGTACACGTGACTATTTCAACGTTGTCTTTGTTAAAATAATATGCCGCACCTTCGACTGCAACACGGACACGATGGTTGCTTTCTATGTTTATGAGGCCAATGTATTGCATTTACTATCTCTTTTTTGTAGTCGCATATATCGTAGGGCGGATTCGAACCGCCATGTCGGTGTTTTACCAGTTAAACTACTACGATACCAGAACCTTTGAAGCCGTTGTTACTATCCTGTCTTAGAAGCCCTCTTCGTTCTCTTCAATGGTTGCGATTACGTCTTCAATGTCGAACGGTTCTGCCTCAACGTCGACAACATCCAACTCAATGCTTCCACCATCATTGGAAATCTCGGTGTCGTCACCCTGTGGCGGGGAAACACCCATGCTGGTGCCCTGTTGAGTGACAACACAGAACTGCCCCGCAGCATCTACAAACCAGATAGCCATTGCAGGCCCAATTTGGAGGTGTGCGGCAACACCATCACGGTCTTGGACATATTCTCGAATCTCGCCCTCGGTTACGACCTCGATTGTTTCGCTCATGCAACCTAACGTATGGGCTATGTATATATAAAGCCTTCGGTGTTACTTCAGTGTCTTATCAACACGGTGGCTGCTAACACGCGTGTCACGTCTGTCTTGATACTCTGCTTCTGCCATCCAAAACGCATACACACGAGTACGAAACACGTCGAAAAACCGTTGTTTTTCTTCGACGCTCATGGTGTCCCACTCTTCTTGTGTACAGTCGTATGGCTTTCCGCCTCCCGTTCGTCTGTTGTTATCGTACATTAGTCTTCCTCGTATTCGTGTATTGCCTCAATGCAGTCGTGAAGAACGTCATCAAACGATTGTTCTCCGTCTATCACCACAACACGGCTGAGAGGACACACACGGCTTTCGTACGCGTTTTTGACCGTAGTAAGGGTGTTACCCCTTTCGTATTTGTCAACGCCCTCAGAACGCCGCACAGCCGTTTCTACGTCAATGTCTATGTATAGCGTCAGGTCTGGCTCGATTGCGAACGCGTCTTGTGACCACGCAATAAACGCCTCTGGTGTAACAAACTCTTCTTCGAGTATGTGGGTTTGATACGCCGTGGTGCTATCCACGTACCTATCACACAGCACCTTCTCACCCGCTTCAAGCGCAGGCTCAACCGTTTTTTCAATGTGATATGCCCTATCAGCCAAGAACATGAAAAAGTCTGTTAGCGGCGGAGTCTCGTCGTCTCTCAGCGACTTCCTCAACACCTCTCCTATCCATGAGTCTGTCGGTTCACTCGTCGTGGTTGCACCAAACGTTTCTTGCAACACCTCAACAAGAGAGGATTTGCCAGAACCGTCAAGTCCTTCAAGCGTAATGAATGTTCCGTCGTAGTTATTCTTTTTCATTGTGTATTCGTTTGTTTATCTTGTCTTTTTCTCTGTCAGATAGACTATTCCACGTTGCTATTTCCGTCATCGTGCGACCACAACCACTACAAACCCCACTGTGACACGCACATTGTCCAGTGCAAGGGGACTCAGTTTCATATTCGTTCATTTGTTAGCTGTTTTTCGATGTGGTATTGTTGATACCACGACTTCGGTCGTCTAATTCCCGTACTAGGTGCCTCTTCAAACGGTATCCAATACACCGTCTTGCCGTCGTACACAGCAAACACATCAACTTCGTCAGTTGTGTACGGTTCTTTTCCCTTGTAACTGTTACGGCCTCTAAGGTCGGTACGAAGTTTTCCATTAGCACCGACGTATGCGTGTTTGACCTGCACCTTGATAAACCCATCTATTTCAACAACAAGGTCGTATCGTGCGGCATGAACAATCGGGAGCGAGCAGATGTATCCCATATCCGTAAGCTTCGCAATCACAGCACTCTCAGCAACAGCCCCCTTTGTTGCATGATTGTTCATATCACGTTTCTCCCTTCCACTCACACCGTTTACACGATACCTGCATCTCGCCGTAGTACGACTGTGCTGGCTGAAGCGGCCCACCACATTTCGGACACTCTGTTTTCATATTCCGATACCAATTAGCACACCCGATGAATACGCCATAAACATAGCAATCATTCTACTGACGTAGTTTTCACTCCCGACAAACCACCCACCACCAAATGCCAACAGAAGAGCAACAAGGAAATAACTCATTGCGCGTCACCATCGTTGGTTTCAACATATCGCGTGAACTTGTTACGAGCAGTACGCTTCGTAATCTCACGAGCATTGCTCTTGGCACCGAGTTGTCCACGGTACTGGGCAGCACACCACGCAGTCACGAACAATTCTTCAGCCTCTTCCAGTGTAAATGTTTTTTCACTCATTGATTTGCGTATCGTTTCCGAGAGTCGTAAACTCTACATCGTCACAAATGGGACATATTTCTTTCACATCACCCTCTTCGTTGTCGTTTGCCAGAAACTGAAGTTTCTCGTGGTCACAGTTTGTCATTGGAACATCCTCTCGTTGTTTTTCTCAGGGGTGTTGTTTTCACTATCTTCTGCGCGAACATATAGCATTGTCGTGTGAACGATGAACGCGTAAAACAGGTCTTTTAGGTCATCTTCAATGCTTTCTGTAACAAGTTCTTTGTTTTCTGATGTCACTCGTGGAAGCATCTTCAATGCGTGTGCTACATCTGTAACGACAGCTTTGTCATCACTTCCATCGTCCATCATGTCAGCCCACTCGTTGAGAATCTCCGACGTTTCAACGAGCGTCTTTGCTTCTGATTCTGTCAACGTATCACCACTTTCTAATTCACAAACCATGTTGTATGCCGACTGAATGGTTTTGGTCCGTTCGTGTGAAGCTTGAAATGCTTGCTCTATATTCATTAGTAAAACGCCTCGGTTGTGCTTTCTTCGGTAAGCTCGTAGTTTTCAGGCTTTTCTTCCTCGTCAACCATTCCCATAAGTTCAGCAATGCGCTTGTAATCAAGGCATTCGATGGCTTCTTCAAGGTCTATAGACTTCTGTCGACGTGTCTCAACCTCGTCTATCACATCACCAATGGCCTCTTCAGTATCAACATCGTGATACTCAGCAGCGTGGAAGACGGCCATCAGAACACCACCAATGGCCTCTTGTACAGCGTCCTCGTTTTGTAACGTATCAGAATCTTTACGTAACAAGGCTTGTGACAACTGACCCATCTTTGCTGAAAGCAACAAACTGGCCTCTTCATCGCTCGTAATGGGCTGTGTATCATCAGCAAACTCCATCAGCTTTTCTATTTCCATACACCCATTAAGGCATACAGATACTTAAGACTTATTATTTTCGTCTTCTAAGACGCCAACGGTCGTTGCTGTAATCGAATTTTTTGTTACACCTATCACACGTGCCTTTTATTGGGCCGTACTGTGATGGATAACAGTCATAACAAAGCGGCATTATTCTGCATTAAGTTGGTCGAGCCACTCTTTGTGAATACCTCTATTTTCAACAGTGTACCCGTGTTGTTCCCAGTTTACAATGTGTGCCAACTCGTGTCGAATCGTGTTCAGTGGCTTCGAGGAATTTTTGGCCACCCAGATGATGTACGACTCTGGGGTTTTTTCAGTAATCCATTTAGAATTGTTACATGGAATAAATTTATACGTGTACTCACCACACGCAACTGCACTCGCCATGCCCTGTAAGTGTGACTCGTTTGGGACAAACTCTATAGTTGTAATTTTACTCGGGTCAACTGGCACACCATACTGCTCAATAACAACCTCGGCGTACCTGAGATACTCAACATTTCTCTTACCCCAGTCAAGCATTTTGTTAACTTGAGGGCCTGATACGGTCTTCTCTACCGCATCATGGAGCGTAGGCACCGTATACGTAATTTCTTCACCCATACCACTGTTACGTGATATGGGTATAAAAGTGTTTCGCCTAGACCGACTGGGCGGTGATGGTCACCGTGCCGTCACCATTGTTCTCCATGTACCACAGGTTCTTGTCAGACAGTGACGCAATGGCCTGCTCAATCTTCGCCTTCACCTCACCACGGTTGTGCCCGTTCCACATCGGGTCTTGTGGGTCAAAGATGGTTCCAGCAATGTCATCAGACGTGGGTGGACGCTTCGGCACGAGACAGCCGTCTTCACCCGTCTCCATGAGGCCGTCAATGAGCATGTGTTCGAAATCAACATCGTCAAGGTCTGTGTCACACACGCTCTCACCTGCGATGTTCTCACGGAGCAGGTTCAACACCGTCTGCTGCACGTCTGGAAGCTCTTCAGGCTCTTCACCAAGGTTCTGAGGCTCGTTTCCGAGAGTGGTGCCATCAAGACCCTTCTGTGCGGAAGAAGTCCCCTCAGAAGCCGTCAGCACGTCCTTAGCACTCTTAGCCCCCAAACGCTCCTGTTGCTGTTTAATCGTCTCGTTGATGGGCTGGTCCATGATGGGGTCCATCACGTCTTTGAACTTATCCCAGTGGTCTTCGATGTTCGGACTCCCGAGTGCGTTCCCACCATCGTACACGTACAGATTCTCCCGAAGGTCGTTGGGGTTATCACGAATGTCGATGATGTACTCTTCGTTCATCTCGTCAAGCAACTGACGCAACTCGTTCTTGCCAAACGTTGAGATGTTCGGATTCTCCTGAAGTGCTTCCTCGATAGACTTCAGGTTACAAGCGAGTGCCGCAGAACCGTGTTCCAACTCAGCACCGTTGTCGATGATGGCATCGAGAATCGCCATCTTCTTTTCGTTGAGATTATGCGTTGATGAAAGAAGCGTCTTCCGACACGCAATAACGTTCGCCACATCAACAGGGTCAGCAACAATGTGTTCAACCTGTTCACCTTCAACCTCAACCTCTACACGTTCACGTGCGTGATAGTTAAGCAGTGCTGACGCCTTCACGAGACTGGCTATCATGCGGCTCGCACGGGTGGACTCAGACCGCTTAAACGTAAACATCGGCTCCGTGACAGCACCCGCGTTCCAGTCGTCACCTTCGTGACGCCCGTTTCCAGTAGGAATGAGGACAGGCGTGTCGACGGGGATGTTTGAAATGTGGTGTTGAATCGCATACGTCGTTTCAGCCGCGTCAAAAATGTACTGGTGGTCACTCGACGGAAGGCTAATGCCAGTCTCACCCCAGTGCATACGGTGAACAGCAGCGTTCTTTTCCTCCGTTTCATCAACCTTTACATCAAAGAACCGAGTCTGAAGCTCCGCCTCGACCTCCATTTTATTCTCGTCAGCCAACATGAAGATAATCGGCTTTGGCTCACGCTCAATGTCAACAGACGTTCGTCCACTCTCCGCATCGGGGTCAGCCACGTTACGACTGTAATTGAATCCACCGTCGTCACCGTGGGCCGACTTCAGAAACTCGGACATTTCCTCGGGAATCTTGTTAAGCTCGTTAAGTGCTGCGATACGAGCGTCGTCCCAGTCAGGGTGGTCAATCAGCGACTTGTCGGACCCCGCCGTAATGTCGAACAGCCAATCCTTCTGAAGAGCAAAGAGCTTGTCAATAACCTTCTCTTTCATGTGCGTCTTTCCACCAGAAGACCCACCAGTAATAATCGCCGCGCCATAGTCACCGTGGTCAGGGAGTAGACCAGTAATATACGTCAGAAGAACGACAGATGCCTGTTCCTCATTAAGCACTTGTTTCGAGCGAGAGTGCGTTACAACGTCGTACAAAACGTTATCGTCGTGAACCTCAACTTCTGGCTCTTTCTCGATTTGTATTCCGCTCATGTACTACCACATACGAGGTAGCCATGTATAAAGCTTTCGTCTTCACAATTCAGTAGTCGTGAATATATTTAGCAGCGTATTTACTAGTTGCCAGAAGAATGTAAAATACCATAGCACCAACTCCTATACTGACTATGCCAGCAACAAAAATAAGTCCCATAGCACTATCATATTGAGCATGAAGAAAAAGAAGTTGAAACACTGTTGAAACGGAAAGAAGTGTAATCGCACCAAGCAGTGAGCCTGCTAACGCCCCCCACGTGTTGAAATACGACGCCAGTGACTGCGCTTTTTCGTGTTTCTTTTCAACACCAGCAATGTGGTTATGGCCGCTGCACTCTTTACACAACACGCCATCGCCAAAGCTAGAAAACACACCATCTTCAATTACGGAGTCACACACCTTGACGCTAACAAATTCGTCTTTTTCACCAACGTACCCGCACGAGTCACATTCGTAGCGAGTCACCTCTTTTTCAACAGTTTCGTATTCAACTTCTGTTATCTTGCCCATACACTGCGTTTGTCGTCTACGTACTTAACACTTACTCCATCCACACTCCATACATGTAATGCATCCTTCACTCAATGAGACGTTCGTACTATTACAGTCTTGACACTGCTTTTCAGTTGGGTCATAATCGCCAGAACCTTTCGAACGACGCTTCGATTCTGAGGCCCCTGTGCGGCTCGTAGAGCGACGTTTCGAAGAAGGACGTGCCAACCCACCAGCGTTACCAGAAACGTCTTCCCACGCCTCTCTCAACTCTTCTGAGAGGCCGTGTGCTGTGGACGGTGATGCAACTCTCGTTGCTGTGTCACTGTCGCCCACAATAAAAAGCCCTTCGTCTGTCGCATACACGTCAAAATCTCGCAGTTCTATCATTGTACTTCTACTACGCCATAGAAGTATTTAACGCTGTTGTTCTTTCTTCCACTCAACGTATGGCTCTTCTGTTTCAGCCAGCATCTTCGTCCAGTGCATATTCAGCCCCGCTCCCTCGGTATAGCCAGCCGTAAACGCCTTTGCCTCTTCAGCCACAGTGAGCGTGAAACCGATGAACGCTCCAATACCCAGTGCGAGTATTGCCACAATGGTGTGTGTTATCATCGTACAACCTCGGCGTTTACTGGCTCAAGCCATGTGACTCGAACGTACTTTTCTCCATTGTCTCGCTCTCTGTAATCAATTTCTGTGTATTCAGCATGGTCTGGCACTGCAAACTCTTCGAGGGCCTCTGCTTCGACGTAATTCATTACAAATTTTGTCATTGTGTATCACTCTCGGGAGTGTCAACTTCTGTAAGGTAAAATACCTTGGCGTTTACCGTGCCAGACGACTCCACGGCAACGAGATTCTCGACACTAT
>OBKM01000038.1_pt1 | contig 50779 bp, 48 predicted proteins | sample 1519691 | NCBI WGS metagenome assembly OBKM01 (sample SAMEA37050418, study PRJEB22526) | metagenome | biome: saline pan; feature: lake; material: water | place: Egypt | collected 2015 | depth 0.5 m
ACGTTTTATATTCAGCGCGTCGCGCAAAGCATATCATGCACTGAATGGTTACTTTCGTAGATTGAGCGCGGTCTTCTGCTGCATTCGCGCGCTGTATCTTGCACGCGAGTCTTGACAAGACTTGGATAGACAGAGAGCGCGGAGCTTTCTATGACAGGCTCCCTATAAGCAAGAGGAATCCGAAAAACAACGAATTACTCATGTCGTAGGTCGTGATCAAAGCCCACACCAAGAGTACGGCACCAATTGATAGGAGGATGATCGCCCCAAGTGAACCAAAGACAATCCACGTCTGTAGCCATTCAAGCTTTTTTTCGCGGGTTAGGCGTTCTTCCCCGGTTGGGGCTAATTGAGGGGCGAGAAATCTTGTGGTCAAAATAACTACGGGGAGTAATAGCGCAACCAACTGTAGCCCACCCAGCGCGATTGAGGATACCGAAGTCACAACCCTTCCAACAAACGGACAGGGTTTCATTCTTCCCACCGTGTATGTTATGTACTCGGTGGAATGGCCATATTTTCATATATTCCGTATACACATTCTTCTGCTATTCACACACTTAGTGGGACTTTCTACACTCTCCCGACTACATCAGCTACATGGAATATAATCAGCTGAAACCAGTAAATAAAATCTCAACTGTGGGACCTGCTTGTAGTCGGAAGGTGTGAAAATGTAGTTGAGTGAACGCCGACCCACCGCATTTGATTTAACGGATGTAGGTTGCTAGTGATCCGGCCACGACACCGACGATTGCGGGTGCGGCGTCAACGACTATGCTCTCGTGTTCAGTCGGTGCGATGATTGTGGGAAGTACAGCGTCAAGTGTACCAATCGTCGGTGTTCCCAAAACAGGCGCAAAAAACTGATAGAACGTGGCTAGAGCTATTACAAAAAGCACGTAGCTAACGCCGTTGGTGACGAATCCGGCGAACGATTTCGGCGCGCTCGCTGACGCTGTTGAGTTCTTGTCCTCGTCCTCTTTTTCCCAATCGTATGTCACGCTCAGAGCATGGACACTCTACAGTAAAAAGGTTAGAATTAGGACATACACAAGAGCCTCTCCGATCCTGACCCGATCGATTAAAGCCCGCTTGTCCTAACTAACCGTCAGTGGTAGTCATCGAACCAACGGTCGACGGACGGACGCGACCGCCGCGACGAGCCGGAGGCCTCGCGTGAGCGCCCCGACCCTCGTCGTCGTCGCGGGGACGACCGCGACGGCCGCGATCGACGGGATCAGCGCCGCCGGTGCCGACCCGCAGCTCCGGACGCAAACGCCGAGCGCGGACCTCGAAATCGTCGCCGACGGACGCTCCGCGCCCGACTCGCCGGTCCCGGTCAGCCCCTCTGGCTGTCCGACCCCGGCGGTCGTGACGCGAGCGGTCCGGGAGCTGGTCGGCTTCGACGCCGTCGGGGTCGACGCCGGACTCGCCGCGCCGACGGCGGCCGCGCCGGTCCTCGATTCGGGGGCCACCCCCGGCGGCGACGTACGCGACCCCGAGCCGGTGCCGGACGCGGCGGCCGTGTTTAAAAAAGCCCGCTCGATGGCGACGGACGTTGCGGGTGCGAACCCGGACGCGAGCGCACGCCGAGGCGGCGGCGTCGAGGCCGACACTGGGGGTTCCGGTCCCGCCGAACTCCTCCTCGCCGAGACGATCCCGGGCGGCACGACGACGGCGCTCGGCGTCCTGACCGCGCTCGGCGAGCGACCGGTCGTCTCCTCCTCGCTGGCGGCGAATCCCCTCGAAACCAAGCGAACGATCGTCGCGGAGGGGTTAGCCGCGAGCGGGCTGACGCCCGGCGACGCCGCCGGCGACCCCGTCACAGCGGTCCGACGGATGGGTGATCCGGTGTTGGCCGCCGCGGCCGGGCTCGTCGTCGGCGCGGCCGAGAGCGGGATGGACGTGACGCTCGCCGGCGGGACGCAACTCGCCGCGGTCGCCGCGCTGGCGCGACACGCGGGCGTCGACCGTCGGCTCCCGCTCGCGACGACGAGCTTCGTCGCGGACGACCCGACCGCGGACGTGGGAGCGCTCGCGGACGACCTCGAGTTGAACCTGACCGCGACGGACCCGGGGTTCGACGCGAGCGACCACCCGGCGATGCGGGCGTACGCCCGCGGCGAAGCGAAAGAAGGGGTCGGGATGGGCGGCGCGCTGGCACTCGCGGGTCGCGCGAGCGTCCCTCCGGCCGACCTCCGCGAGCGGGTCGCGACGCTCACCGACCAGCTGCTGGCTCGACGAGGGGCGCAGCCATGAAGGGGTTCGTCCTCGGCGGCACGAGTTCCGGCGTCGGCAAGACGGTGGCGACGCTCGCGACGATCCGCGCGCTCGAAGCCGCCGGGCACGCGGTCCAGCCGGCGAAGGCCGGACCAGACTTCATCGACCCGAGCCACCACGCGCACGTCGCCGGCCGTCCCTCTCGGACGCTCGACCGGTGGCTACAGGGCGAGGACGGGCTGCGTCGGAACTACGCGCGCGGCGAGGGCGACGTCTGCGTCGTCGAGGGCGTGATGGGGCTGTACGACGGCGACGGGTCGAGCACGGCCGCGGTCGCCGAGGCGCTCGGGCTGCCAGTCGTGCTCGTCGTCGACGCGAGCGCGGGCATGGAGAGCGTCGCCGCGACCGCGCTCGGCTTCCGGGCGTACGCCGACCGGATCGGCCGCGAGATCGACGTCGCGGGCGTGATCGCCCAGCGGGCCCACGGGGGGCGCCACGAGGCGGGCATCCGGGAGGCGCTGCCCGACGAGCTGACGTACTTCGGCCGAATCCCGCCGAACGACGACCTCGACGTGCCCGAGCGACATCTCGGGCTCCACATGGGCGCGGAGTCGCCGGTCGCGGCGGCGGCGCTCGACGCGGCCGCGGCGGAGCTGCGAACCGACCGACTGATCGCGGTTGCGCGGGAGCCGGCGCCGGCGGCCGACGCCGCGCCGCGGGCGACGCCTCCTTCAGGCGACGGCGATCGCCCCCGAATCGCCGTCGCCCGCGACGCGGCGTTCCGGTTCGTCTACCCGGCGACGATCGAGCGCCTCCGCGAGCGGGGGACCGTCGAGACGTTCGCGCCGACCGCGGGCGACTCGCTGCCGGCCTGTGACGGGGTGTACCTCCCCGGCGGCTATCCGGAGCTGCACGCCGAGACGCTCGCGGAGAGCCCGGCGCTCGGCGACATCGCCGACGCGGCCGCGGCGGGAACGCCGATCGTCGGCGAGTGCGGCGGGTTGATGGCGCTCGCGGAGTCGCTGACGACCGTCGAGGGCGACACACACGGGATGGCCGGCGTCCTCCCGGCGGCCGTGGAGATGCACGACCGGTATCAGGCGCTCGACCACGTGGAGCTGCGGGCGACGCGCGACGGTCCGACCGCCGCGACCGGGACGGCCCTGCGAGGCCACGAGTTCCACTACTCCGCGGCCGACGTCGGCGACGACGCCCGCTTCGCCTTCGACGTGGAGCGCGGCGAGGGGATCGACGGCGACCACGACGGCCTGATCGAACATCAGACGCTCGGAACGTACGCGCACGTCCACCCCGAAAGCGGGGCGTTCGACGCGTTCCTCGACGAGGTGTGACCGTGTCACCGACCGTCGCCGCGGCGAGCGTCGTCGCCGCCCTCGCCGTCGCCGTGGCGCTCGACCTCGTCGTCGGCGAGCCGCCGAGCCGGCTCCACCCCGTCGCGTGGTTCGGCTCGGTCGTCGGCGCCGTCGACCGGTCGTGGTCGCACCCGCGGCTCGTCGCCGTCGCGGTCGCGGTCGGCCTCCCGACGAGCGCCGCGGTCCTCGCCGCCGTCGCGGTCGCCGTCGCCGTCTCGACGAACCCGATACTCGGCGTCCTCGTCGCCGGAGCGGCCCTCTTTACCACCGTGAGCCTGCGGATGCTACTCGACGTCACCGCGACCGTCGTCGACCAGACGGAGACGGATCCGTCGGCGGCACGCGAGTCCGTCCGGGCGCTCGTGGGGCGGGACGCGGCGACGCTCTCCCCGGCCGACCTGCGGAGCGCGGCCGTCGAGAGCGCGGCCGAAAACCTCGCCGACGGGTTCGTCGCGCCGGTCGCGGGGTTCGCGGTCGGATCGACGGTCGGCGTGGTGGTCGCCCCGGCTGCCGCACTCCCGCTCGGCGTCGGCGTGGCGGTCTGGGTGAAGGGGGTGAACACGCTCGACTCGATGCTCGGCTACCGCTCGAAGCCGGTCGGCTGGGCGAGCGCTCGCCTCGACGACGCGGTCATGCTGCTCCCGGCCCGCGCGAGCGCCGCCTGTCTCGCGGTCGCGTCCGGCTCGGTCGCCTCGCTGCGACGCGCCCGGTCGTGGGCCCGCGAGCCCGCCTCGCCGAACTCCGGCTGGCCGATGGCGACCGCCGCGGCCGCCCTCGACGTCCGGCTCGAGAAGCCGGGACACTACGCGCTCAACCCCGACGCGGCGGCGCCGAGCCTCGCCGACGCCCGCGAGGCGGTGCGACTCGTCGGCGTCGCGGGCGGGCTCGCGGTCGCGGTCACCGCGGGGTGGCTCGTCGCGGTCGCGGGGGTGATCGCGTGGCTCTGATCGGCGCAGTCGCGGCGTTCCGGGGCACCGTCGCCGCGCTCCGGGGCGCGGTCGGCTTCCTCTCGCGGATCCCCGTCGGCGGCACCGAGGCGGGGTGGGAGGCGTTCCGGCGCACGCCCGCGACCATGCCGGTCGTCGGCTACGGGCTCGGCGCCCTCGTCGCGCTCCCGGTCGCTGTCGCGGCGCTGGCGCCGGTCCGCGTCCCGTCGGTCACGGTCGCGGCGGCGTTCGTCGCGTGGCTCTACTTGGTCACCGGCATCACTCACCTCGACGGCGTCGCGGACCTCGGCGACGCCGCGGTCGTCCACGGCGACGCCGACCGGCGACGCGAGGTCATGACGGATTCCGCGCTCGGCGTCGGCGGCGCCCTCGCGCTCGCGCTGGTGGTCCTCGGCCTCGCGACCGCGGCGACGGTGATCGCGGACCTGGCTCGCCGCTCTCTCGTCGACGCGGTCGTGCTCGTCGTCGTCGCCGAGGTGAGCGCGAAGGCCGCGATGGCGACGCTCGTCTGCGTCGGCGACGCCGCACACGAGGGGCTCGGCTCCGCGCTGACGGAGTCGGCAGGTCCGGGCGCCCTCGCCGGGGTCGCGCTCGCGACCGCGCCGACGTTGCTACTCGGCTGGCTGGTCGGTCGCCCCGACACTGTCGTCGTCGCCGCGGTCCTCGGCACGGCGGCGGGCGTCGCCGCGCTCGCGCTCGCGTGGGCCACTGCCCGCCTCGGCGGGGTGTCCGGCGACGTGCTCGGCGCGACGAACGAGGTCGCGCGTGTCGCCGCGCTGCACGTGGGGGTGATCGCGTGGACGCTCTCCTGATGTGCGGCGGTCGCGGCACCCGCCTCGGCGGCGCCACGGAGAAGCCGCTGGTCCCGATCCGCGGCAGAGCGATGGTCGACCGCGTGATCGACGCCGCGACGGACGCGAGCCGGATCGAGACCGTCCACGTGGTCGTCTCCCCGCACGCGAGCGAGACGCGGGCGCACCTCGCCGATCGTCGTCCGGACGTGCGGATAGTCGACGCGCCGGGCGACGGCTACGTCTCTGACCTGCAGTACGCGGTGGACGCCGTCGGCGCAGCCGGGCCAGCGCCCGCCCACTTGACGCTCGCCGCCGACCTCCCGCTGCTCGACGCCGAGGCGGTCGACGCGGTGGTCGAGGCGGCCCATGCCGCCGACGGGGCGTCGCTCACCGTCTGTGTCCCGGCGGAACGGAAGCGCGAACTCGGCGTCAGCGCCGACACGGCGACGGAACTCGACGGGCGCGAGGTCGTGCCCGCCGGGATCAACGTCGTCGGTGGGGCCGGCGACGGAGCCGACGGTGACGGAGCCGACGACAGAACTGACGGTGACGAAGCCGACGGCGACGGCACTGACGGCGACGGGGGTGACGACGACGATGGCGAGGAGAGCGCCGTCTACCTCACCGACGACGCCCGCCTCGCCGTCAACGTCAACTACCCGTCGGACGCACTGATCGCAGAGCGACTCCTCGCGACCGACGCTTCACCCGACCAATGAACCTCGACGACGCCACCGACCTCGCCCGCGAGCCGCACGGGAGCAGCGACGACCCCGACCTGCTGGACTTCTCTGCGAACACCAACCCGGTGGTGCCGGACGGCGTCGAGCGGGTCTACCGCGAGGCGTTCGACGACGCTCGCGAGTACCCGCCGGAGCCGCCCGCGGCGTTCCGCGAGGCCGCGGGCGGCTACGTCGACTGCGATCCGGAGCGCGTGATTCCGACGCCGGGCGGGCTCGCCGCGATCCGCGCGACGGTCGCGCTCGCGGTCGACTCGGGCGACACCGCGCTCGTTCCGGCACCGAGCTTCGGCGAGTACGCCCGAGAGGTTCGGCTGCAGGGTGGTGAACCAGCGTTCGTCGCCGCGGATTCGGTCCTCGAGGCGGACCCGACCGACCACGCGCTCGCGGTCGTCTGTCACCCGAACAACCCGACCGGCGAGACGTACGACCGCGACGAGTTGGAACGGTTCGCGGCCCGGTGTCGCGAGCGCGACACGCTCCTGCTCGTCGACGAGGCGTTCCTCGGATTCACTGACCGCTCCTCGCTCGCCGGCACGGACGGCGTCGTCGTCGCCCGGTCGCTGACGAAGCTGTTCGGCCTCCCCGGCATTAGGACGGGGTTCGCGGTCGCGACCGGTCGGTTCGGCGCGGCCCTCCGGAGCACGCGCCGGCCGTGGAACCTGAGCGCGCCCGCCGTCGCGACCGGGGCGTACTGCATGCGTCAAGACGAGTTCGTTCGAGAGACGCGCGAGCGGGTTCACACGGAGCGGGCGCGGATGCGCGAGGCGCTCGCCGAGCGCTACGACGTGGCCCCCTCCGACGCCCCGTTCCTGCTCGTCGACGTCGGGCGGTCGGGCCGGTCGGTCGAAGCGGTCGTCGCCGACGCACGCGACCGGGGCGTCGCGGTCCGGGACGCGACGACGTTCCGCGGGCTCGACTCGCACGTTCGGGTCGCGGTGCGACGACCCGCCGGGAACGACCGGCTGCTGGCCGCGATGGGGGTGGGAGACCGTGAGTGAGCCGGGCGTCTTCGAGCCGACCGTCCGGGACGGCGTCCTGCGGCTCCACCGCCCAGACACCCGCTGGCTCTCGACCGGGTGGAACGGCGGCCGCTCGCGGGGAGACGCCGCCTACAACGTCTCGGTGCCGGAGGGGTTCGACCGGACCGATCTGGGGGCGTACCGCGACGAGCGGCTGGCCCGGGCGGGGTTCGACTCGGCGGCCGAGCCCGCGACCCCTCCCGCCCTCTTCACCGGCGTCTCGATGGAGCACGCCCGCGGTGCGCGGCGCGGCCCGGTCGTCGTGTACGCGACGGTCGGGCTGTCGAACCCGGCGATGCTTCCGATGGAGCCGGCGACCGAAGCGTCCGGCGAGTCCCGGGACGAGGCGACCGGCGGTCAGCCGAGAGACGCCGAAACGGTGACCGCGGCGTCCCCGCGACACCGGCCCGGCACGGTCAACCTGATCGTCGGCACGACCCGTCGGCTCGCGGCCGGCGCGGCAGCGAACCTCGTCGCCGTCGCGGCCGAGGCGAAGGCGACGACCCTGTTGGCGACGGCGGGGGTGCCCGGGACGACGAGCGACGCGGTCGTCGTCGCCGACGACCCGGAGGGAGCGCCGGCGGCGTTCTCCGGGAGCGCGACGCCGGTCGGCGCAGCGACTCGCGTCTGTGTCCGGGATGCGATTCGAGCGAGCCTGCGATCGCGGTATCCGGACAACGACTTGCCCGGTCGGGCGGCCGACGCCGAACACGGGGTCGTCGCCGACGAGCGGGCGGAGGTTTTCGATCCATGACGAACAACGACACCGACAGCGACACCGACGGAGCGAGCAACGAGACATCGACCGAAACCAACGGAGCGACGACCGACACCGACGGAGCGACGACCGACACCGACGCACGAGCGCGCACCCCCGGCGGGGGAACCTCGCCGGAGCCGAAGCCGATCGAGCCGGCGGCGCCCGAGGCGTTCGGGCTCGTCCAGGCGTGGTGGGGCGACGGGAAGGGGAAGACGACCGCGGCGATGGGAATGGGCTTTCGGGCCGCTGGCCACGGCTACCGCGTCCACATGCTCCAGTTCATGAAAGGGGGTGCCGACAGCGTCGACGCGGTGCGCGGCGAGTACAACGCGATCGACGCGATGCCCGGGTTCAGCTACGAGAACGCCGGCCACTACGGGTGGCACGGCCTGCTCGACGGCTCCGCCGACGACGAACACGAGGCGCAGGCGACGGCCGCCTTCGAGCGCGCCGAGCAGCTCGTCGCGGGGGCCGCGGCGGCGGACCTGACCGAACCCCTCCCGCTCGACGGCGACCCCGACGCGGGGGTCCACATGCTCGTCCTCGACGAGCTGCTGTACGCGGCCGACCGCGGGCTCGTCGAGCCTGACGCGGTCGTCGAGCTGGCGGAATCGAAACCGGACGCCCTCGAACTCGTCTTGACCGGCAGCCACGCCGAGCCCGACTACCTCGACGGGGTCGCCGACCTGATCACGAACGTCCGGAAGGTGGCACACCCGTTCGACGCTGGCCACCGCGCCCGGCAGGGGACGGAGTACTGAACTGATGTACCGGAGGGCGCGTCCGTGACCGATACCGTTCTGATCGCCGGCACCGCGAGCCACGCCGGTAAGAGCACGCTAGCCGCGGGGCTCTGTCGGCTGCTCGCCGACCGGGGCGTGTCGGTCGTGCCGTACAAGGCGCAGAACATGAGCAACAACGCCCGCGTCGCGCTCGCGCCGGACGGTGACTGGGGCGAGATCGGCGTCTCCCAGTACGTCCAGGCCCGAGCGGCGAGGCTGCCGGCGACGACGGATATGAATCCCGTCCTGCTCAAACCCCGCGGCGACGGCGAGAGTCAGCTGATCGTCGACGGTGAGGCGGTCGCCAACGCCGCCGCGGGCGACTACTACGAGTCACACTGGGAAGACGCTCGTGACGCTGCGGTCGCGGCCCACCGTCGGCTCGCGGCCGACCACGACGTGATCGTCGCGGAGGGCGCGGGGAGCATCGCCGAGATCAACCTCCACGACCGCGACCTCGCGAACGTCGAGTGCGCCCGCTTCGCCGACGCGCACATTCTGATCGCGGTCGACATCGAGCGCGGCGGCGCCTTCGCCAGTCTCTACGGAACGCTCGAACTGCTCCCCGACGACATCCGAGATCGGGTCGCGGGCGCGGTCATCACGAAGTTCCGCGGCGACCCGTCGCTGTTGGAGCCCGGAATCGAGGCGATCGAGGAGCGAACCGGAGTCCCGATCGTCGGGGTCGTCCCGTACGACGATCCCGGGCTCCCGGCGGAGGACAGCCTCTCGCTGCCGACGGCAGGCGGTCGAGACGACGCGGGCGACGCCGAGAGCGACCGCGTTCTCGGCGCTGACGACGGCGTCCCCGACGCGGAAGCGGTCCGGATCGCGGTGCCGCGGCTGCCGCGCATCTCGAATTTCACCGATCTGGAGCCGCTTTCGCGCGAGCCGGGGGTCCGGGTGGTGTACGTCCCGCTCGACGCGGTCCCCGACGCCGACGCGGGGCTCGACGAATACGACGCGGTCGTCATCCCCGGATCGAAAAACACCGTCGACGACCTGCTGGCGCTGCGCGAGGCCGGCGTCGACGAGGCGATCCGCGCGTTCGACGGGCCGATCGTCGGCCTCTGTGGCGGCTACCAGATCCTCGGCGAGCGGCTCACGGGCGCCGACGTCGAGGGCACCGGCTCGGCCTCGACCGTCGAGGGTATCGGCGTCCTCCCGGTCGAGACCCACTTCACGCCCGACAAGCGCGTTGAACGCGTGACGCGACCGGTCGACGGTACGGGCCCGATCGCGGGCGCCAGCGGGACGGCGACGGGATACGAGATCCACATGGGGCGGTCGACGGCGACGGAAGCGGTCCGGCGCCCCCTCGGCCCCGAGAGCGCGGCGACGGAGCGGGTGTTGGGGACGTACCTCCACGGGCTCTTCGAGACCGAGTCCGTCCGAGCGGCGTTCCTCGAGGCGGTCTTCGACGCGGCGGGGACGCCTCGTCCGGATGAACCCCCCGCAACCGGGTCGGACCCGGACGCCGCCACCCCGTACGACCGGGCCGCGGCCTTGGTCGCAGACAACGTCGACCTCCGCGCGCTCGACATCGACGCGCTCGCACCCGAGACGACCGAATCCGAGACGCTCTGAGCGAGGCCACGGGTCGCCCCCGTCGGAAGTTATATTGTGTCGAATTCCCAATACCGGTCTATGAGCGACAGTACGGAATCGACGAGCGAGACGGGATCGGGGGGCGAACGGGCCGAACGCGAGCAGACCGAACGCGAACGCATCCGCGAGCGAAAGCTCGCAGAGCTGCGCGAGCGACTGGACGAAGGGGGGAGTATCGGCGGCGACGAGTCCGGCGACGGCGGTACGCCCGCCGGAGACGACGGGAGAGCGACCCCCGAAGAGCCGGTCGAGATCGACGGGGTCGACGCGTTCCAGCGCGTGATCGGCAACCACCGAGTCGTTCTCGTCGACTGTTACGCCGACTGGTGTGGCCCGTGTCAGATGATGGAGCCGACGGTCGCGGCGCTCGCGAGGGAGACGGACGCCGCCGTGGCGAACGTCGACGTCGACGCGAACCCGGAGCTCGCACAGCGGCTCGGCGCGCGCAGCATTCCGACGCTGCTGCTCTACGCCGGCGGCGAACAGGTCGACCGGTTCGTCGGAGCACAGGACCGCGCGACCCTCGAGTCGGCGATCACGACCCACACCGACTGACGACGGCTTTCACCGCGGGCTGCGCTGTTCGTCACCCCTCCGACAACACTTCTTCGAGCAGCTTCCGCTGTGCGGCCGCGAGGTGTTCGGCGAACGTCGACGGCGCGATGTCGAGCGCCTCGGCGACGTCGGTCGCGTTGGCGTCTCGCGGCCGTTCGAAGTACCCCATCCGGAGGGCCGTCCGGAGCACTTCACACTGGCGGTCCGTGAGCCGGTCGCGGTCGACGAGCGTTCGGTCGGGGACGCCGTCGCCGTCCGCGGAGCCGTGAATGAGGTATCTGACCTCGATACGGTCGGCCCGGTCTTCGAGCCCGGCGACCACGTCGCGGAGCCGTTCGAGGTCGGGGAGGTGCAGCGTGAGATAGAGGGCCCCCTCCTCGGCGCGAGCGTCGACGATCGGACAGCCCAACTCCCCGATCACTTCGCACGCACACGGGTCGTCGTTCGGGCGGACGAACCGATACACGCGCTCGTCGCCGAGGTCGACCACTGCCTCTGCGTCGATATCGATGTCGGCTCGCTCGATCGCGGTCCGGTCGCGAACCCGGAACTCCTCGACGTGATCGCCGTCGCTGCGCGTCCAGTTGACGCCGGTGATCGCCCCGTCGTGCCGGGTCGACACGGCGGCGGCGGGGCAGTTCTGGAGTCCGCGGAGCACCAGCCCGGCCCGTACGCCGTTCAGCGCGTCCGACTCCGGCTCGGCAGCGGTCGCTTCGTCCGGTCGGCTCTCCGCCGGCTCCGCGGTCCGCGGCTCGTCTCTCGTCGTCTCGCCCCGCGAAACGCCGTCAGTTCCCATCACTGAGACGAATGGTCGGGAGCCACAAAGGCCTGATCCCCGACGAGACCTCGGCGGGCCGGTGGTCGGCACTCCCCCCACCGCGCGTCCAGCCACACCCCCAACCGAGAACACCCGCAATACTGGGGGAGACACCGTATCCGCGTGCCGCTTCGAACGACACGCGTGGAACGAGTCGTTCACGCGGTTGGTGCCGTCGCCCTCGTCGGTGCGGGGGCCGCGATGCTTCTCGCCGCGATCGGCGGTATTGCGACCGGAGTCGACGCCGGCGGGGCGCTGCTCGCCGGGGCGGTCCTCTCGGCCGTCGTCGTGACGGCTTTCGGCGGGGTCGCCGCCCGCGAGACCCGGTGGGCGCTGCGCGGCGACGGTTTCGAGGTGACCAGAACGGACCTCGGCAACGCGGTCGCCGTCGCGCTCGCGGCGCCGATCACCTTCCTCCTCTCCGTCGAGGTCGGTGTCGGAGCGGTCGTCGCCTCCGCGCTCGTCGGGCTCTGTGCACAGCTCGTCACGGAGACGTACGGCGCGCCGGCGTACTGCGGCTCGTTCGTCGGGATGGCCACGCCGGCCGGCGCCGCCGACCTCATCGCCGTCACCGCCGCCGGCCTCGTCGCCGCCGTCGTCTTCGTCGCGGCCAAGCGGGCGTTCAACGGCTTCGGCGGAAAGCTCGGCACGACCGCGTTCGTCGGCTGTCTGGCGGTCGCCGCCGTCGGCGGCCTCTCGCCGGGCGCGGGGTCGGTTCCGGAGCCGTCGGTCGCCGCGGCCCTCGTGGTCGCCGCCGCGGTCGCCGCCGTTGCGACGTTCGTCGTGAGCGTTCGGCTGGACCACGGCCCCGTCGTCGGGTCGGCGGTCGTCGGGATCGTCGCCGGTGTCGTCTGCCCGCCGCTGTTCGCCGCCGGCGACGCGATAGCCGCCGTCGCGTTCTGCGCGTCGTTCGCGGGGATGGCCACGCCCGAGCGGATCCCGGGGTCCGGCGCGATGCTGTTCGCCGGCGCGGTCTCCGGGGTGGTGTTCGTCGGCGCGGCCCCCTTCTTCGTCGGCTTCGGCGGGAAGCTTGGGACGATCGCGTTCGTCGCCTGCGTCGTCACGGCCGGGGTTCACTCGCTCGCTCGCGCGATCGCCCCCGTCGGTAGCGGCGCGACGTCCGGGTGAGACGGACCGTCGCCGCCCCGCCGACCGGTTGTTAAACACCCCCGCTACGCTGGCCCCATCGGGAGGGTGGTCGCAGCCCAACGGCTACACATGGCCGGATCAGACGACGAGTCGGAGCGACAGTTCGAGGCGGAACAGACGATCTGCCCGTTCTGCGGCGTCGGCTGTGCGATCGAGTACGCCGGCAACGAGAGCGCGACCGGAGCGAACGGCCCCGTGAACACGCGCGGCGAGATCTGTCCGAAGGGGGCGGCCGCCTTCGACGTGGTCGCTCACGAGGACCGGCTGACGGAGCCGCTCGTCCGGCACAACGGGCGCTTCGTCACCGCACCGTGGGAGGAAGCGTTGGACCGCGTCGCAGACGGGATCGGCCGCGTAGTCGACGAGCACGGCCCGGACGCGGTGCAGTTCTTCGCCTCCTCGAACTGCACGAACGAGGAGAACTACGTCCTCCAGAAGCTCGCGCGAACGCTCGGCACGAACAACGTCGACAACTGCGCCCGCCTCTGTCACTCCTCGACGGTCGCGGCGATGAGCGAGCGGCTCGGGGCCGGCGCGATGACGAACACCTTAGACGACCTCGGCGAGACGGACTGTCTGTTCGTCAACGGCGCGAACCCGGCGGAGCAACACCCGGTCGCGTTCCGGTCGTATCTCCTCCCGGCGATCCGCAACGGGGCGACGCTGATTCACGTCGATCCCCGGGAGAACGACACGACGGAGGCCGCGGATATCCACCTCCCACTCCAGCCCGGCACCGACATCGAGTTGCTGAACGCGATCGCCGCCGTGCTCGTCGCGGAGGACCTCGTCGACGACGCGTTCCTCGACGAGCGAACCACCGGCTTCGATCAGCTGCGCGAACACCTCGCCGACGTCGACGTCGACGCGTACGCCGAGCGAGCAGGCGTGGATCCCGGAGCGATCCGCGAGGCGGCCCGCGCGTACGGCGAGGCCGACCGCGCCGCGATCATCACCGGGATGGGGACCAGCCAGCACCGCTGTGGCACCGACAACGTCCACGCGCTGCTCAACCTCGCGCTGTTGACCGGGAACGTGGGGCGACCGGGAACCGGCGTGAATCCCCTCCGCGGGCAGAACAACGTGCAGGGCGCGTCAGACGTGGGCGGGCTGCCGGGCGTGCTCCCGGGATACGAGTCCGTCACCGACCCGGCGGCCCGCGAGCGCGTCGCCGCGGAGTGGGGGGTCGAACCCCCCGCCGAGCCGGGGCTCACCGAGGTGGAGGCGACACACCGGTTCGGCGACGACGTGCGGGCCGCCGTCGTCTTCGGCGAGAACCCCGCGGTCACCGAGCCGAACGCGTCCGCGGTCGCCTCCGCGTTCGACGAGCTCGACTTCTGTGTCGCGATCGACCTGTTCGAGACGGAGACCGCGGCCCACGCCGACGTGGTGTTACCGGGGAGCGCGTGGGCAGAGAAGTCGGGCACGGTGACGAACACGGACCGCCGAGTGATGCGGATGCGCCCCAACGCCGACCTGCCGGGGAACGCCCGCCGCGACCTCGAGATCCTGACCGCGCTCGGTCGCCGGCTCACCGAGCGGCCGGCGGAGTTCGCGTACGACGGCCCGCGCGAGGTGTTCGACGAGCTCACGCGCGTGGCTCCGATATACGAGGGGATGAGCTACGACGGTATCGGCGACGGCTATCAGCGCTGGCCGTTCGCGGCCGACGACGGCACCGGAACCGACGTGTTACACGCGGAGACGTTCGCGAACGGCGAGCGGACCGCGCCGCTCTCCGTCGTCGACCCCGTGCCGCCCGCCGACGAGTTGGAGCGCGGCGAACTCACGCTGACGACCGGGCGCGTGCTCCAGCATTTCAACAGCGGGGCGCTGAGCCGTCGCTCCGACCGGCTAATGGCCATGCGAGGCGAGGAGTCGCTGCAGATCCACCCGGACGACGCCGCGGAGCGAGACGTCGCCGACGGCGACGTCGTTCGGGTCTCGAACGAGCGCGGCGCGGTGACCGTCGCCGCCGACGTGACGGCCGCGGTGCCGCGCGGCGTGACGTTCTGTACGTTCCACTACGCCGACCCCCTGATCAACTCGCTCACCGGTGACGCGCTCGATCCGGTCGCGAAGATCCCGGAGTTCAAACACTCCGCGGTCGCGGTCGAACCGGCAGACGCCGCTGGGAGCGCGGACTGACGACGACCGCTCCCCAGCTGCACATCCCGATGGTCGGTTGCCCGTCAGCCGACGAATGAACCGTATCAGCGGCGATATTTTGACCTCATCAGTTATATCGATCTGTTGAACTGGGTCCGGTATGGCGACAGCTCACGGGTACGGGCGGGACGACTTCGGTCAGGGCGGGTTGAACGACCAGATTGACGCCGACACGCTCGTCGCCGAGGTCGGCCTCGACGCCGAGGAGATCCGCTGGCGAAAGCGGTTCCTCGGCTTCGACGAGGACGACGTGCGGCGGCTACGACGGTACGAGACGGCGTTCACGGACAACGCCGACCGGGTCGCCGACGACTTCTACGAGAACCTCGTCGAGCACGAGCAGACGATGGCCGTGATCGGACGGTCGGAAAAAGGGATCGACCAGCTCAAACGGACCCAGTCGGCGTATCTCGTGACGCTCGCCGGCGGGGAGTACGGTCCGGACTACTTCCGGGACCGGGCCCGGATCGGGAAGATCCACGACGAACTGGAGATGCCGATGAAACACTACCTCGGCCAGTACGGGGTCTACTACGACCTGATTCTGCCGCTGGTCGGCGACCGACTCACGGCGTCGCTCACGGAGCGGGTGTTCGACGCGATTGGTGTCGGCGACGACGACCGCGGCGGAGACGACGCCGCGGCCGAGAACGGGGATGCCGACGGCGACGAAGCCGCCGTCGCGGCCGCCGTCGAGGCCGAGGTCGACGACGCAATCGAGGACATGCTCTCGATCCTCCGGATCATCAACCTCGACATGCAGGTCGTCACGGACACGTACATCCACTCGTACAGTCAGAAGCTGGAGGACGCGATCGACCGCAACGAGCAACTGATGCGGGAGGTCCAACGCGAAGTGCAGGACCCGATAGACGAGCTACAACGCTCCTCGGACGACGTCGCCGCCAGCGCCGCGGAGATCAGTGGAGCCGCCGAAGACCAGACTGACCGGATACGCGAGGTCTCCTCGGAGGTCGCGAACCTCTCGGCGACGGTCCAGGAGGTGGCGTCGACCGCCGACGAGGTTGAACGGACGAGCAGCCGCGCGGAATCGCTCGCGGGCGACGGAACGGACGCCGCCGACGACGCCGCCGAGGTGATGGACGATATCGGCACCGCCGTGAGCGAGGTGACCGACGACGTCGAACGGCTTCAGCGCCGCGTGGGCGAGATCGATGGGTTCGTCGACGCGATCAACGGTATCGCCGATCAGACCAACCTGCTCGCGTTGAACGCCTCGATCGAGGCCGCCCGCGCTGGCGAGGCCGGCTCCGGGTTCGGCGTGGTCGCCGACGAGATCAAGTCGCTCGCCGGAGAGTCGCAGAGCCACGCGAGCGACATCGAGGCGATGGTCGAGGGGATCCAGAGCGACACCGAAGAGACCGTCGGGAGCCTCGGCGACACGACGGAGCGTGTCGACGAGGGAGCCGCTCGAGTCGAAGACGCCCTGCAGAGCCTGACGGACATCGCCGGGGCAGTGACCGAGACCGGGGCCGGCATCGGTGAGGTCTCGGACGTGACCGACGAACAGGCTGCGGCGGCAGAAGAGATCGCCGCCACGGTGGACGAAGTGGTCCGTCAGTCGAACCGCGTCTCGACCGAGATCCAAGAGTTGGCGGCCGCCAACGAGGAGCAGGCGGCGATGGTCTCCGAGGTCGACGCTGCGGTGCAGCGACTCGACGACGACGGCGCACGCGCGGACGGCGGAGCCGTCACCGAACCGGAGACGCGGAGCGACACCGGAGCGGTCAGTAGGTCGGGACCAGCGGACGGCGTCTCCATCCCGGACGATCTCCCAGACGGGATCCCGCCGTTCGTCGTCGAGATGCTATCCGACGAGCAGCTCAGCGCGGTCGCTCGCGGCGAACTCGACCCGAGCGACGTGCTGTGAGCTGAGCATCACGCCGACTGAGAGAGCCGCCGCTCAAGGCGCGAAGTAGGCGTCCGGACCGCGCACGCCGTGCAGTTCGCGAACCGTCGCCGCACAGCGGCCGCACTCGCTCGGCGCGTCGGGGAGCGCGAACACCGTCTCACAGCGGTCACAGGCGAAGTAGCGGAGCCCGAGCCCCGATGTGTCGGTCATACTCGGGGTACGCGACCGACGGACTTGAACGTGCGGCGCAGGGGAGTACCGGCCGCCGAACGGTGGCGAGGACGGCCGGTCACGCAACCACTAAGAGCGTGACCCGCCCACGATCGGTATGGACATCGCGATACTCGGCGGGACGGGTGACGTTGGGCAGGGGCTCGCGCTTCGGCTCGCCGCCGACACCTCTCACGAGGTGCTTATCGGGTCACGAGACGCCGAGAAGGCGGAGACGAAGGCCGAAGAGTACACGACCGAACTCGAGAGCCGCGGCCTCGACGCCGAGGTGTACGGGTTCGAGAACGCCGACGCCGCCGAGTCGGCGCAGGTCGTCGTCCTCGCCGTCCCGCCGTACCACGTCGGTGACACCGTCGAGTCGATCGCCGACGTGTTGGACGACGGCGACGTGCTCGTCACGCCGGCGACCGGGATGAAACGCGACGAAGACGGCTTCCACTACCACAAGCCGGGCGCCGGCTCGGTGACCCGGATCGTCGCCGACGCGGCCCCCGATGACGTCGCGGTCGTCGGCGCGTTTCACAACCTCGCGGCCGCCCGGCTCGCGAACCTCGACGCCGATCTCGGGATCGATACGCTCGTGATCGGCGACGACGAAGACGCGAAGGAGACGGTCACGGATATCGCCGAGGGAATCGAGGGGCTCCGCGCGCTCGACGCCGGCGGCCTCGCGAACGCGCCCGAGATCGAATCGCTCACGCCGCTGCTCATCAACGTCTCGAGCAACAACAGCGGGCTCCACGACCTCGGCGTCGAATTCAAGTAAGACGGGTGAGACCGCCGTTCCGTCAGGCCTTTGCGCGACCGGCCCCTCCGGTCGGTAGATGGAGTACCTGGAGCGCCGGGTCGCGCTGGTCGAGGACCGGCTCGAAGCCGTCATCGACGAGGTCGAACCCGACGAGCTGTCCGACGAACTCGGCCACGTCGTCCTCGCCGGCGGAAAGCGGGTCCGCCCCGCGGTCACGATCCTGGCGTGTGAGGCGTTCGGCGGCGACCCCGACGACGCGGTCGATTTCGCGGCCGGGATCGAGTTCGTCCACAACGCGTCGCTCGTGATCGACGACATCATCGATCGCTCGGAGGTCCGACGCGGGACGCCCGCCGCGTGGGCGGAGTTCGGCTACGGCCCGGCGATCGTCGCCAGCGACGGCCTCCTCGGCGAGGCGTTCGCGCTGTTCTCCGCAGAGCCGCGCGCGATGCGAACCGTCGCCGAGGCGATGGTCGAGCTGGGCGAGGGAGAGGCCACGGAGCTATCCGCTCGTCCCACGACCGAAGCCGAGTACATGGAGCTCGCCCGCCGGAAGACCGGCGCGCTGTTTCGTGCGGCCGCCGAACTCGGCGCGCTCGCCGGCGGCGCCGACCCCCACGCGATCGAGTCGTTCGGCGAGTACGCCGAACGGGTCGGCGTCGCGTTTCAGATGCGCGACGACGTGTTAGACGCCACCGCGGATGCCGGCGAACTCGGGAAGCCGACCGGACAGGACGCGGAGATGGACCGCCCCTCCGTGCTGCAGGTCACCTCGCTCAGTCCAGCAGAGATAGACGAGCGGGCCCGCGAAGAGTCGGAACTCGCGCTCGCCGCCCTCGACGACGCCGACCCGCCGGAGACCGAGGCGATCGAGTACCTCCGCGACCTGGCGGATTTCGTCGTCGTTCGGGAGCGGTAGGCGGGCGCGACCGCTCCCGGTCGCCGTTCACTGGACCGGTTCGTCCGCGTCGTCGTACCGATGACACGCTACCGGGTGGTCCGTCGCACCGAGCGTCGGCGTCTCGCGTTCGCATACGGTCTCGTAGGCGGCTGCCAGTTCGGCGGCCGCGATTTCCCAGTCGCCCGCAGCGATCGGCTCGAGCGCGTCGCGAACGGTCGTTGCGTGCGACTCGGGGATGGGTCGGTCGAGTACCCGTTCGAGCGCCGCGTCGGCGAACGCCGCGGCGTTGTCGTCGCGGTTCGTCGCCTCGTCGGGGTCGACCCCCACCTCGTCCCACACCTCCGTCACGCTGATCGACCGGGCCTCGACCCGCTCGCGCACGTTCATCACCTGTCGGAAGGCCGCCTCGTCGAGGTCGCTCTCCTCGGGCGGGATTATCACGGGACAGCGCGTCCGGAACCGACAGCCGCTCGGCGGGTTCCGCGGGGAGGGAACGTCTCCGCTCAGCGTCCGAACGTCGCGGTCCCGTTCCGTGGTGTCGGCGCGCGGAACGCTCTCCAACAGCGCCCTCGTGTAGGGGTGCTTTGGGTCTTCGAAGATGTCGCCCGCGGGCCCGATCTCCGCGATCTCGCCGAGGTACATCACCGCGACGCGGTCACAGACGTGCCGGATCACCGAGAGGTCGTGTGAGATCAGCAGATAGGTGAGACCGAACTCCTCTTGCAGGTCGGCGAGCAGGTTGAGCACCTGCGCCTGCACGCTCACGTCCAGCGCGCTCGTTGGCTCGTCGAGCACGAGGAACTCCGGTTCGAGCGCGAGCGCCCGGGCGATACCCACTCGCTGCCGTTGCCCCCCAGAGAACTCGTGGGGGTACCGATCGAACTGATCGGCAGAGAGGCCGACACGCTCCAGTAGCGATCTGACGCGGTCGCGGCGCTCCGCGGGCGTCCCTACCCCGTGGATATCGAGGGGTTGTTTCACCGTCTCGCCGATCGTCATACGCGGGTCGAGACTGGAGAACGGGTCCTGAAAGACGATCTGCGCCCGTCGACGGAACTGCAAAAACGCCTCGTCGCCGAGGTCGTACACGTCCTCCCCGTCGAACCGAACGGTGCCGCCCGTCGGTGCTTGGAGGCTGAGGAGGGTCTCCCCGCAGGTCGATTTCCCGCATCCGGACTCGCCGACGAGTCCGAGCGTCTCACCGCGTTCGATGTCGAAGCTGACGCCGTCGACGGCGCGGACCGGCGTCGGATCGCCGCCGAGCAGCCGGTCGAGCAGCGAGTCGTTCTCGTAGAAGTACTTCTCGAGCCCGTCGACTTCGACGAGCGGGCCCCCGTCCGACTCGTCGTCGCGGTCGCTACTCATCGACGACCTCCGTGCCCTCGAAGTAGTCGTCCGGCAGCGCCGGGCTCCCGGCGTGTTCCTCGGACGCGAGGTAACACGTCGCTTCGTGGCCGTCGCTTCCCGGTGCGGTGAACGACGGCGGCTTCTCGAGGCAAACCTCCATCGCCTCCGGACAGCGGTCGGCGAAGTAACACCGGTCGGGCATCTCCGCGTCGAGGAGGCTCGGGACGCTCCCCTCGATCGGCGAGAGGCGACCGCTCGCGTTCTCGACGCTCGGGAGCGACCCCAACAGTCCGCGCGTGTACGGATGTGCGGGCCGGTCGAAGACGTCGGTCAACGTCCCCCGTTCGACGATTTCGCCGGCGTACATGACGCCGACGGTGTCACACATCCGAGCGATGACACCGAGGTTGTGCGTGATGATGAGGATCGTCATGCCGGTCTCGTCTTGGAGCCGGTCGAGCAGCTGGAGGATCTGTGCTTGTATCGTGACGTCGAGCGCCGTCGTCGGCTCGTCTGCGACGAGCACGTCCGGGTCGGCCGCGAGCGCCTGCGCGATCATCGCGCGCTGCAGCATTCCGCCCGAGTACTGGTGGGGATACTCCTCGGCGCGCTCTGCCGGATCGGGGATGCCGACGAGTTCGAGCAGCTCGACGGCCCGTTCCATGCTCGCCTCGGTGACGTACTCCCGCGACGGGAGCACCGAGGCCGCGAGGAAGCTGGTGAGCCCGAAGCCCTGCGTTCTCGACCGCGTCGATCGCGGGTTCGCGTCGGCTCGCCGCTGTACCTCCGCGGCCTCCGCGATCTGTTCGCCGACGGTGATCGACGGGTTGAAACTGCTCATCGGATCCTGGAAGATCGTCGCGAAGCGACTCCCGCGGAGCGACCGCCGGTCCCGCTCGCCGAGGCGGCGGAGGTCGACCATGTCGCCGTCGACCGCCGCCGGTGTCTCTGCCCGAACCCGGTCTGCGGTGTCGGGCGCGCGGAACCAGATCTCCCCGCTCGTGACTCTCCCCGGGTTCTCGACGAGGTCGATGAGAGACAGCGCCGTCACCGACTTTCCGGAGCCGGACTCGCCGACGATGCCGAACACCTCACCGCTCTCGATCGAGAACGAGACGTCTTCGACCGCGTTCACCTGACCGGACTCGGTGAAGAAGCGCGTCGAGAGGTTCTCGACGCGGAGGATGTCGCTCATGCGCCGCCCTCCCCCTCGATGCTCGGGTCGAGGGCGTCACGCATCCAGTCGCCGAGGAGGTTCACCGAGACCACCGCGAAGACGATCGCGAGGCCGGGCATCGTGGCGATCCACCACTGGGCGCGCTGGTCGCTCTGTCCCCGAGCGATATCCTGCCCCCACGTGAGGGTCGTCCCGGAGAACCCCAGAAACGAGAGGGCGCTCTCCAAGAGAATGATGAACGCGACCTGAATCGTCGCGAGCACGATGATCGGGGTCAGCGAGTTCGGGAGCACGTGCTGACGAATGATCCGCCAATCGCTCGCTCCGAGGCTCCGTGCGGCCTTGACGTACTCCTCCTTGCGGATGCTTATCGCTTCGCCGCGGGAGACGCGCGCGAACCACACCCAGTTGACGAGCGCCACGACGAGCGTCACCGTCACCGGGAGCGTCGTCGTCTCCGGCATTGAGGCGACGTGAGCGCTCCGCGGGATCAGCGAACTCAAAATCGTGTCGCTCTGTGCCGCGTACACGAACGGGTCGGGCACCGCGGCCGTGTGAAACTCCGTCCCCCTGAACACCCCGACGAGCGCGATCGCGAGGACGAGCGACGGGAACGCGAGCATGATGTCGCCGCCGCGCATCAGCGCGTCGTCGACGCGACCGCCGAAGTACCCCGCGGCGAGGCCGTACGGGACGCCGATAAGCGCCGCGATCAGGGCGCCGACGATGCCGACCGTCAGCGAGACGCGACCGCCGTAGATGACGCGCGAGAGCACGTCCTGACCGCGCGTGTTCGTTCCGAGAACGTGGTCCCACGTCGCTTCCAGCTCGACCTCTCGTTCGACGAACTCGCCGTCGTCACCGAGGCGCGTCTCCGTTTCGGTCGCGCTGAACCCGATCGGCGGGAGGTCGGTCCGCTCTTCGGTTCCGCCGGTGCCGACGCGCTGCTGTTCGGGATCGTGCGGTGCGACGAACGGCGCGAACAACGACGCGACGAGGATGATCGCCATGAGGACCATCCCGATCTGCGCGAGTCGACTGCCGCGGAATTCGCGAGCGAGATTCCGTTTGGATCGGTCGGATATCATTCGAGCGTCACCTGTGGGTCGAGAGACGCGTACAGCGCGTCGACGATGATGTTCACGATTACGAACCCGACGCCGATCAGGATGATACCGCCCTGGATAACCGTCCAGTCACGCCGGCCGATGGCGTCGATGATCAGCGTGCCGAGACCGGGCCACGCGAACACCTCTTCGGTGATCACGGCCCCGCCGATCAGGGTGCCGAGCTGGAGCCCCAACACGGTGATGATCGGAATGAGCGTGTTCCGGAGGACGTGTTTGTACAGGATGATCGTCTCCGGGAGGCCCTTGGCCTGACACGCGGTGTGATACTCCTTGCCGAGCTCCTCGAGCATGCCGCTGCGAGTGAGCCGTGTGATGAGTGCCGTGAAGTACGTGCCGAGCGCGATCGCCGGCAACACGAGCTGTGCGGCCCATCGGCCGAGCGCGTCGAGCTGGCGTTCGAACAGGAGCCCACCCCACGCCTCGGTGAACGTCACCGCCCGCCCGCCGGTCGGGAGGAAGTCGACGGAGACCGCGACGAAGATGATGAGCATGATACCAAGCCAGAAGTTCGGCGTCGAGATGCCGACGAGCGAGAACAGCGTCGCGCCGTAGTCGGCCGGCTCGTGGCGACGGCGAGCGCTGACCACGCCGAGCGGGATCGCGATGGCGACCGCGACGATCGTGGCCGCCACCGTGAGCTCGATCGTCGCCGGGAGCCGTTCGAGCAGCAGCGTCGAGATTTCCCGCTGCGTCTGTAAGGAGACGCCGAGATCGCCACGGACGATGTCGCTGAGATAGTTCGCGTACTGGACGTGAATCGGATCGTCGAGGCCGAACTGGTCGGCGAACCGCTGGCGGACCTCCTCGCCGGCGTCGGGCGGCGTCAGCGTGATCGCCGGATCCCCCGGCGTGAGAAACCGGAGGCTGAACACGACGGTGACGACCCCCCAAATGACGAATAAGCCCTGTAATGACCGTCTAATTAGGAACCTTCCGAGACCCATAAATGCTGGACTGACGGCTTATCAGTCCGCGATCTCGTTCGAGCGGTCGATCAGGTCCACCAGCTCCTCGTCGGTGAAGTGCGAGAAGATGCTGTCCGGAGTGAACCACGGCTCGAGGACGTAGTTGGCGTCGAGCGTCGGGTTCCCCCAGCCGAGCAGGAAGATCCCGGGGGACGTCTCCTGATCGCCGTCGAGCGTCTCCGCGAACAGCGAGGATGTCTCGCGCAGGTCGGCGTCCGCGCTGACGTTGTCGAGGTCGTTGATCTGTGCGGCCAGCGACTCCGCGATATCCGTGTCACGGAGGTATCGGCCGGAGGTCGTGTGGACCGTGATCTCCGCGCCGGCGTAGCCGCTCTCCTCGACGAGCGCTTCCGCGCGCTCGGGGTCGTGACCGTACGGCTCCATCCGCGGGTTGTGGCCGTTGTGCCCCTGCAGCGTCGGCTGGCTGGTGCGGTCGCCGAACCCGTTGAGGATGTTTTCGATGATGGCGTTGACGTCGACCGCGAAGTTCATCGCCTGCCGGAACTCGAGGCTGTCGAACGGCTCCTTCGCGTCGTTCATCACGAGGAAGATCGTCCGAATGCTGGGAACGCCGCCGATCGACGCGTTGTCAGCCTCGTTCACCTCGGAGATGTCGCGCGGATTGACGTTCGTGATCAGGTCGCTCTCGCCGGAGAGCAGCCGGTCGACGCGGGTCCCCTCGTCGGCGACCGCGTTGAAGACGACGCGGTCGGAGGCGTCGTTCTCGCCCCAGTAGTCGTCGTAGCGCTCGAAGACGACCCGGCTGCCGTCGGCGAACTCCTCGAGTTCGTACGCGCCGGTGCCGTTGATCTCCGTCGCGAGCTCGCCGGTGGACCGCTCTTCGGTCCACTCCTGTTCCATCACGCGGCCGAACGAGGAGAAGTTCCGGAAGATGGCCGGCTCGACGGCGTTGAGCTCGACGACGACGGAGCCGTCCTCGGCGTACGCCTCGTCGATGTTCCCGATGACGCCCGCCTGATCGCTGACGTCCGGGTTGTTGGTGCGGTTGATGCTGAACGCGACGTCCTCGGCCGTCAGCTCGTTGCCCGTATGGAACGTGACGTCGTCGCGAATCTCGAAGGATATCGTGTTGTCGTCGAGACGTTCCCAGTCGGTCGCGATACTCGCGATGACGTCGCCGTCGAGGTCGCGGTAGAGGACCGGCTCGTACGCCTGGTCGATGACGTTGTACGTGGGGGTGTCGTTGTGTCCCATCGGGTCGAGGGTCGTCGGGAACGTCCCCTGCGTGATCGTCATCTCCTCCAGATCGGTCTCGATCTGGCGGGCGATGATGTCTTCGTCCTCGCGGACTTCCCACTCGATGTCGTCGCTGAGCCCGTAGATGCTGTACTGCTGGTGGAGGTACACCCACGGCGAGAGCGCGCTCGCGAGGCCGTTCGCGTGCTGGAGCAGCTCGAGGCGGCTCGGGTCCTCCGGCAGCTCCTCGTCGAACTCCCGGAGCAACTGCGCGTCCTCGTCGTCGGTGTCGTCCGTATCGTCCGTGTCGTCGGGCTCCTCCGCCGGGGTCTCCTCGTCAGCGCAGCCGGCGAGCCCGACTGCCGCCGCGGTCCCGCCGACGTATGTGAGGTACGACCGTCGATTGAGCGTTTCGTCGTCGCGTGACATAGAGTCACCAACATCGCGCGATGTGATAAGGTCTGTGATCAAAAATCCACTATACACCGATGCCTGCAAGCGATTTCCCCGAGAGTATTCTCGATCGGCTCGTGAAAGCGAAATAAACGGTGCGGGGGCAGACGAAGCCGGGGCAGACGAAGCGGGAGCAAATGAAGCCGAAACGGACGAGGCCGAAACGGACGAAGCCGGAGCATAAGCGTTTAACAGGGTACGGCGACTCCTCGGCGTATGAACGGCCCAGAGCTGACCGAACGCTGGAACGACGTGTTGGCTGACACCGACGGGACGGCCGAGGCGTATCGCGACCGGGGGTGGACCGCGCTCGCGCTCCATCCCGGTGACGTGAACGCCGTCGTCGACGCCGCTCGGCTCCACGTCCTCCTGCCGGGCTCGGAGTTCGACGAGGTGAACGAGCGCGTCGATCCGGCCGCGCTCGACACGATTCAGGTCTACGGGGCGACGGCCGGGTCGACGCGGTTCCGACTCGTCGTCGCCGAAAACGAGGACGAACAGCTCGCCGTCTGTGTCCCGACCTTCGTCCTCGGGACGGAGGCTGACGACCTCCGCGAAGCCGCCGACCGTGCCGACGGAGTCACGATCCGCCTCCGCCCGCTCGACGACCGCGACCACGTCGAGTTCGCCGTCGCGGACCCGGACGTCTTTTTCGACCCGAAGCCGGCGTGACGTTCGACCCGAAGCCGGCGTGACGTTCGACCCGAAGCCGGCGTGACCGCTCAGGTGGATCCGTCCGCTGTCCACCCGCTGTCCGTGGGCGTCGGTTCCACGTTCCTGTGTATCGAGTTCCTTCTCGACTTCGACGTATTCATATTTGTGCGATCACGATCACTCGTATGAACCGCGCAGAGAAGGCCGCCCTCCAGCTGCAGGCGGTCGCCGTGTTGCGGATGTTGAAAGAGACGCGGACGTACGAGGAGCTGTCGACCGTGACGGGACTCCCCGCCGGCGACCTGAACCGATACGTCAACGGCCACGTCCTCCCCGGCACCGACCGGGCGAGCGACGTCGTCGAGGCGGTCGGTCGCGAGGCGCTCGCCGACGAGCTGGTGGCCCGCATCGAGTTCGACGAGGAAGGGTACGTCGACAACTCCGGCGTCGTCTTCGATCAGTCGTTCCTCGATTTAGTCGCGCCCGTCGCCGCGGAGACGTTCGGGTTCGAGTCGCCGGACGTGGTGTTGACGGCCGCCACCGACGGGATCACGCTCGGCGCGGCGATGGCGTCCTTCTTCGACGCCCGGCTCGCGTACGCAAAGAAGTCGAAGGAGACCGCCGTCGAGGAGTTCATCGAATCGCGCCAGCGGCTCGCGTCCGGGATCGAGCTCACCTACTACCTCCCCGCCAGCGCGATCGACGCAGGGGACACCGTCCTCGTCGTCGACGACCTGATCCGTTCGGGGGAGACCCAGGAGCTGCTGCTCGACATTGCCCTGCAGGCCGACGCCGACATCACCGGCGTGTTCACGCTCATCGCCGTCGGCGACGAGGGGATGGAGCGCGCGAGAGCGATCACCGACGCGCCGGTCGGCGCGCTGACGACGTTCGAATAGCGCCGAGCGCCCGAATATACACACGTTCGCGCATTGTCGTTGGCTGACCGACTCTTGAGACGGCCTTTTTATGCATGCGCGTGTATATCTACTGAGTCACATCAGCAAGGCTTATCACCCAATCCGTCGGTAGCAACACCTGTTCAATGGGGCTTACAGACACGCTGGCGGCGCGGTTCGGCGTAGCTGAGCACGACTCCGACGTCCGTACGGAGCTGATCGCGGGACTCACCACGTTCCTCGCGATGTCGTACATCATCGTCGTGAACCCGTTCATCCTCGCGGAGGCGATCGAGATCCCCGGCTACGACTTCTTCGAAGTCGTCCAGATGATCGCCATCGCGACGATCATCGCGTCCGCGGCCGCGACGCTGGTGATGGCGTTTTACGCCAACCGGCCGTTCGGACTCGCGCCCGGCATGGGGCTCAACGCCTTCTTCGCGTTCACTGTCGTGATCGGGTTGGGCATCCCGTGGCAGACCGCACTCGCCGCGGTGTTCGTCGAGGGGATCCTGTTCATCGCGTTGACGGCGGTCGGCGCGCGCAAGTACATCATCCAGCTGTTCCCGGAGCCGGTCAAGCGCGCGGTCGGCGCCGGTATCGGGCTGTTCCTGCTGTTCATCGGGCTTCAGGAGCTCCAGATCGTCGTGCAGTACGACGCGACGCTCGTTACGCTCGGCGACGTCTTCGCCAACCCGTGGGCGATCCTCGGGATCCTCGGGCTCGTCCTGACGTTCGCGCTGTGGGCCCGCGGCGTTCCCGGCGCCATCATCATCGGCATCCTCACGACCGCGCTCGCCGGTTGGGCGCTCACGTTCGCCGGCGTGTTCGAACGCGGCGTCGTCACGCCCGAGACGCTCCCCGCGGCGCAGTACGACATCACGCCGCTCGCGGGCGCGTTCCTCGACGGGCTCGCCGACATCGAGCCGCTCACGTTCACGCTGGTCGTGTTCACCTTCTTCTTCGTCGACTTCTTCGACACCGCCGGGACGCTCATCGGCGTCTCGCAGTACGGTGACTTCCTCGACGAGGACGGGGACCTCCCGGAGATGGAGAAGCCGCTGATGGCCGACGCGGTCGGCACCACCGTCGGCGCCGTGGTCGGGACCTCCACGGTGACGACGTACATCGAGTCTTCGGCCGGCATCGAGGAGGGCGGTCAGACCGGGCTGACCGCGCTCGTCGTCGCGCTCGGCTTCCTTGCGTCGCTGGTGCTCATTCCGTTCGTCGCGGCGATCCCGGAGTACGCCTCCTTCATCGCGCTCATCGTCGTCGGCGTGATGATGCTACGGGGGCTCGTCGAAGTCGACTGGCAGAACCCCGCGTGGGCGGTCTCCGCGGGCCTCACCGTGACGGTGATGCCGTTCGCCTACTCGATCGCCGACGGCCTGGCGGCCGGCATCGTCGCCTACCCGCTGATCAAGGTCGCGATGGGCGAGTACGACGAGGTCCACGTGGGCCAGTACGTCATCGCAGCGCTGCTCGCCGCCCACTACGTGTTGCAGACGCGCGGCGTCATCCTGTAGCGGGACCGTCGCGAGGCGGGTGTCGACTTTCGAGACGCTCCCGGCTCCGTTCGCCGAGTATATCTGGGAGGCGGCCCGAAACTCGTTCGATGGAAGAGTGGGAGTCGGTTCGGGCTTGGAAGCTCCGCGAGCTTCCGGACCCGCCCGTGCTGACGCTCACGCAGCTGTTTTCGAAGCTCTCCGAAACCGGCCCCGAATCGTATCGGTCGCCCCAGCCGGGGTGGGAGCGGAAGGCGCGGGTCCGGCTCCGCGACAAGTTCAAATGCGCGCTGTGTCCCGCCGGGAAGGTTCAGCGCGTCGACGGCGCGACCGTCTGGCGCGACCGGGACGGACAGACACGACGGCGCCCGCCGGGGAAATCGACGCAGGGCACGGCCGCGCGGATCCTGGAGGTCCACCACGTCGTCCCGCGCGCGAACGGCGGGACGAACGACCTCTCGAACCTGCTCACGCTGTGTCGACACTGCCACGAGGACGTCCACGACCGACGAGCCGATCGCATCCCGCGTGACGAGACGCGGTCCGCGCTCGGGACGCGACCGTGAGCGTCCGTTTCGATAGTGAGCGTCGATGTCGCCCGTGAGCGTCGACGTCGCTCGTGAGCGTCGACGTCGCCCGTGAGCGCCGTCTCGTTCACTTATATATGCGCGGTGGCGCGCTCCGGTGAGCGGCCGCCATCGGCGGCCGAGAACCGAGCGCGAGGGAGGCAGCGGGCGGCGAGCGGGCGGTTCCGCTCGCCGTCCGTCTGCCGAGGCTGGGGAGGTCAGAGGCCGTGGACGATGCTGCGCGGGGCGGTTCGTGGCGATGACCGTTTATAATCGGATCACCGCTCGCGCTCCAGTTCGCGGTCGATGTCGTCGAAGTCCTCCGACTCCAACTCGCGGGCGATTCGCTCTTCGAACTCCGCCTCGCTGATCTGTCCCTCGACGTACTGCTGGCGGAGCCGATCCTGTCGGCTCTGCGAGTCGCTTCCGGCCGACGTGGACGCGGACGGAGCCGACCGCGATCTCCCGATCGAGTCGGTCGCGTACGCGTCGTCGCTGCCGCCGAATATCCACGAGCCGGCTCTATAAGCAACATAAACGATTCCGGCGAGGACAGCGAGGGAGATGATCCCCGAGATCGCCGCCCACGCGAGGCTCACGAGCGCGGAGACCACGGAGACAACGATGCTCACCGCGATCAGGATCGCGAGCGCGATCGCGCCATAGTAGAGGGCCTTTTTGAGCGCCATTACCCTACTGTCGCCGCTCCGCGCGCAAGTAGCTTTGGCCGGGACGACGCCCGATGCACTCGCCGACGCCCGTTCGTGACGGTAGACGAGCGGTTCCACCGGAGCGCCCCTCGTCCGCTGGTTCGACGCGGTGGGTGGATGTCGCTCAACGAACAACATCGAGGCAGACCGCCGGCCAGAACAGCGGGCAAGAGACGGCGACCGAAGCGAGTCCGACCGCCAGTTAGCGGCCGTCCGTGACCGGCTCGAACGGGTGACCGAGCGGATCGCCGCGGCGAGCGACGACCTGCCGCCGGGGCTCGCGAACGCCGCGGCGAATCGAGCCGAACAGGCCGACCGGCGAGCGGAACAGGCGGAGCGCGTAGCGAAGCTGTAGGGGCTCGTTTCGACTCCGGCGCTGCATCTGTTCTCGCTGACGCCGGCGCGTGCCCGGCGACCCCACCGTGCCAGCCCCTCCCGCTGGATGGAAAGCTATACGACGCCGACCGTATCACCAGTATATAAGCAGATGTCTCAGGAGGGTTACGACCACACGGCGGTCGAACATCGGTGGCAGGAGGCGTGGGACGACGCCTCAGTGTATCACACGCCGGACGAGGCCGACGATCCGACCTACGTGTTGGGGATGTATCCGTACCCGTCCGGGAAGCTCCACATGGGTCACGTCCGTAACTACACCATCACGGACGCGTACGCCCGGTACCGCCGGATGCGCGGCGACGACGTCCTCCACCCGATGGGGTGGGACGCGTTCGGGCTCCCCGCGGAGAACGCCGCCAAGGAGCGCGACACCAACCCCCGTGACTGGACGTTCGACTGCATCGACACGATGAAAAAACAGATGAAGTCGATGGGGTTCGGCTACGACTGGGACCGCGAGATCACCACCTGCACCCCGGAGTACTACCGCTGGAACCAGTGGCTGTTCCGCCGGTTCCACGAGGCGGGACTCGTCGAGCGCCGCGACGCCGAGGTCAACTGGTGTCCCTCGTGTGAGACCGTCCTCGCGGACGAGCAGGTCGAGGGCGACGACGAGCTGTGCTGGCGGTGTGACACGCCGGTCGAGGGCCGCGAGCTCGACCAGTGGTTCCTGGAGATCACGGAGTACGCCGACGAGCTGTTGGAAGCCATCGACGACCTGGAAGGCTGGCCCAACTCGGTCCGTCAGATGCAGCGCAACTGGATCGGCCGGCAGTACGGGACGACGCTGGACTTTCACATTGACGGGTACGGCCCCGTCGAGGCGTTCACCACCCGAGTCGACACGATCCACGGCGCGACGTTCTTCGCGCTCGCGCCTGACCACCCGATCAGCGAGGCGCTGGCGGCCGACGACGAGGCGGTGCGCGAGTTCGTCCGCCACGAGGCCGACCCCGACGGCGACGAGCCGAACGGCGTCGAGACCGGTCTCACCGCCACCAACCCTGCGACCGGCGAGGAGATCCCCGTCTTCGTGGCGGACTTCGTCCTCTCTGACGTCGGCACCGGCGCGCTGATGGCCGTCCCCGGCCACGACGAGCGCGACCACGCGTTCGCCGAGAAGATGGGCGTCGACATCGTCCCCGTCGTCGCGCCGGAGCCCGACGACTGGGACGGCGAGACGGTCCCCGACGCGCCGGCCGTGAGCGACGAGGCGTTCACCGACGACGGCGTGCTGATCAACTCCGGCGAGTACAGCGGCCTCGACAGCGAGACGGCCCGCGAGCGCCTGACCGCCGACATCGAGAGCGCCGAAGAGAGCACCCAGTACCAGCTGCGCGACTGGGGGATCTCCCGACAGCGCTACTGGGGCACGCCGATTCCGGTCGTCCACTGCCACGACGACTGCGGAAGCGTGCTGGTTCCCGAGGCCGACCTCCCCGTGGAGCTCCCCGAGTTCATCAACACGACCGGCAACCCCCTCGACGCGGCCGAGGAGTGGAAGGCGACGACCTGTCCGGAGTGCGGCGGGCCGGCCACCCGCGAGACGGACACGATGGACACGTTCGTCGACTCCTCGTGGTACTTCCTGCGATACGTCTCGCCGGGGTTCGAGGACGCGCCCTTCGATCTGGGGCGCGCGAACGACTGGATGCCGGTCGACCAGTACGTCGGGGGTATCGAACACGCCGTGATGCACCTGCTGTACAGCCGGTTCGTCACGAAGACGATAGCCGACCACGAGGGACTGGAACACCGCGAGCCGTTCACCAACCTGTTGGCGCAGGGAATGGTCCAACTGGACGGCGAGAAGATGTCGAAGTCGGTCGGCAACACGGTCTCTCCGCAGCGGATCGTCGAGGAGTACGGCGCGGACACCGCTCGCCTGTTCATGATGCAGGCGGCCCAACCCGAGCGCGACTTCGACTGGAGCGAGGAGGGCGTCAGGTCGACGTACCGGTTCCTGACACGGCTGGCCGACCTCGTCGAGGAGTACGCCGCGGGCGACGCGGCGACCGCCCCCGCCGACGCCGACCGCGACACGGTCGACGAGTACGTCGCGAACGAGACCGACGCCGCCGTCGCCATCGCGGGCGCGGAGTACGACGACCTCACGTTCAACGTCGCGCTGCGCGAGGCGCAGGACCTCGTCCGAACGCTCCGGAGCTATCACGAGCACGCCGAGCCGCACCCGGAGACCTACGCGCGCGGCCTCGACGTCGCCGTCCGCCTGCTCGCGCCGGTCGCACCCCACCTCGCCGAGGAGCTGTGGGAAACGCTCGGCCACGACGGGTTCATCGTCGACGCCGACTGGCCGAGCGCCACGGTCGACCGGGAGACGGTCGAGCGCCGCCGCCGGCTGGTCGAGAACACGCGCGAGGACGTCCGCGATATCGTCGACGTGGCGGGCATCGAGGACCCCCAGCGGATCGACGTCGTCGTCGCGCCCGACTGGAAGTACGACGCGCTGTCGATCGCGATCGACAGCAACGCCGGCAACCTCATCGGCGAACTCATGCAGGAGAGTCATATCCGCGAGCAGGGCGACGATGCCGCCTCCTACGGGCAGGACCTACAGGCGAACCGCGAGGCCCTCCGGGAGACGCTGTCGGGTGACGACGAGTACGACGCGCTGCGGGCGGCCGCGTGGCTGATCGAGCGTGAGTTCGATGTGCCCGTCGTTGTCGAGCGTGCCGCCGACGCAGACGACGCGGTCGTCCGGAAGGCGGAGCCGGGGCGACCGGCGATCGACATCGTCGAGTAGCGACCAACTCCTCGGTTTCATCCGATTTGTTCGGACACGAGCGCCGTCCCCGGAACCGATTAGTCGACGGCACCACCCGATCGGGTATGGACGAGTACGACGGAGCGACCGATGTCGGCGACGCGGATCCGGCCGTCCTCGCCGCCCGCCTCGACGACGGCGACCCACTCTCTTCGGTCGCGGACCGATACCACGTGCCAGGAGACGTGTTGTATATGGACGGCAACTCGCTCGGTCCCGCAAGCGACGCCGCGCTGGCGAGTCTCGACCGCGTGATCGAGGAGTGGCGTGAGCTGCTGATCGGCGGGTGGACCGACGCTGACCCGCCGTGGTTCACGATGGGTGAGCGGCTTGGTGACGCGCTCGCGCCGCTGGTCGGTGCCGACCCCGAGGAGGTCGTCGTCGGCAACTCGATCACGGTGAACATCCACACGCTCGTCGGGACGTTCCTCGACGAGTTGGTGGCCGGGAACGGGCCGGATCGGGAGGGGTTCGAACGGGCCGACGGGACGTGGGGAGTCGGCGAGGGCGCCGACACCGTTCCCGCCGTCCTCGTCAACGAACTCGACTTCCCGTCCGACCACTACGCGATACGCGCACGGCTCCGGCAGCGCGGGATCGACCCCGACGAGAAGCTCCGCGTCGTCGAGAGCCGCGACGGACGGACGATCGACCCGCGAGATATCGAGGCCGCACTGGCCGCACACGACGACGTCGGAATCGTCTGGATGCCCACGGCCCTCTATCGCTCCGGGCAGCTGTTCGACGTCCCACGGATCGCCCGAGCGGCCCACGAGGCGGGCGCGTACGTCGGCTTCGACGCGGCCCACTCGGTCGGCGCGGTGCCGCACGCGTTCAGCGACGCCGGCGTCGACTTCGCGACCTGGTGTACGTATAAATACCTCAACGCCGGCCCCGGCTCCATCGGGGCGCTGTACGTCGCCGAGCGCCACCACGGGCTCACGCCCACGCTGGCCGGCTGGTGGGGTCACGAGAAGGAGACGCAGTTCGAGATGAACATGACGTACACGCCAGCCGACTCCGCCGGCGCGTGGCAGATCGGGACGCCGCCGTTGTTCGCGGCCGCGCCGCTGGAGGGGGCCGTCGAGACCCTCCGGGAGGCGGGGATCGACCGGCTCCGCGCGAAGTCGCTCGCGCTCACGGACTTCCTGATCGCCTTGGTCGACGATCGACTCCCCGCCGTCGCCGTCGGGACGCCCCGCGAACACGCGGCCCGCGGCGGCCACGTTGCCTTGGAACACCCCAATGCTGAGCGCCTGAGCATGGCGTTAAAAGATCGTGGCGTGGTCGTCGACTTCCGGCCGCCGAACGTCGTTCGGGTGTGTCCGGCCGCGCCGTACACTTCGTTCGCCGACGTGCTCGCCGTGGTCGACGAGATCGAGGCGATCCTCGACTCGGGGGCGCACGAGGCGTACACGACGAGCGACGGCGGCGTGACGTAGGCGACGACTCAATTTATATACCGGATTACGCCGGCGTGCGCCTGCGAGCGCCCTGATACGGGCGCGAGCAGCCCGCACGAGGGAGTCGGTCGCCCGGAGCAATGCGGAGGGCGGCCGACGAGGCTGGGGAGGCGTGAGGTGCGGTTGCAGTGCTGTGCGGCTGGGGCTTTGGGGACGTTCACCGTCGATAGCCCGACAACGATCGGAAATCGCCCGACTATCGTGCCACCGATCACGCATAACCGAACCACGGACAGCGACGCGCTTAATCGCCTGAACCCCCAACCGATCGTGATGGCAGAATCGTCGGGGATGGACGCGTTCGCCCGCCTCGGGAGCGAGGTCCGCGAGGCGCTCTCCGAGCAAGGGTTCTCCACGCCGACGGAGCCGCAACGCGAGGCGATCCCGCCGCTGGCCGCCGGCAAAAACGCGCTCGTCTTAGCCCCCACGGGCACCGGGAAGACGGAGACCGCAATGTTACCCGTCTTCGACGCGATCGTCGACGCCCGGAGCGCGCCCGGCGACCCGCCCCGCGAGGGGATCTCCGCCCTCTACATCACCCCGCTCCGCGCGCTCAACCGCGACATGATGGACAGACTGGAGTGGTGGGGCGACCGCCTCGACGTCGAGGTCGCGGTGCGTCACGGCGACACCACGCAGTACGAGCGGAGCAAACAGGCCGACGACCCGCCGGACGTGCTGATCACGACGCCGGAGAGCCTCCAAGCAATCCTGACCGGCTCGAAGATGCGGGTCGCGCTCGAAGACGTCGCCCACGTCGTCGTCGACGAGGTCCACGAGCTCGCCTCCGCGAAGCGCGGCGCCCAGCTCACGGTCGGGCTCGAACGCCTCCGTCGTGTGGCGGGGCCGTTCCAGCGGATCGGACTCTCCGCGACCGTCGGGACGCCGGGGGAGGTCGGGCGGTTCCTCGTCGGCTGCGGCCGGCGCGACCCCGACCGCCCCGGCGACCGCGAGTTCGAGATCGTCGAGGTCGCGGCCGGCAGCCGGACCGAGGTGCGGGTGCTCGACCCGGAGATCACCGACCGCGACACCACCCTCGCCGGCGAGCTGGCGGTCGACGAGACGACCGCGAGCCACGTCCGGACGATCCGCGAGATCGTCGCCGACAACGAGTCGACCCTGATCTTCGTCAACACGCGACAGACTGCGGAGGCGCTCGGCTCGCGGTTCAAGACGCTCGCGGAACGGGAGGCCGAGGGGGAACAAATCGACGACCCCACCGAGATCGAGGTTCACCACGGCTCGCTCTCGAAGGACGTCCGGATCGACGTGGAAGACCGGTTCAAGTCCGGCGAGCTCGACGGACTCGTCTGTACCTCTTCGATGGAGCTCGGCATCGACGTGGGTCGCGTCGACCACGTGGTCCAGTACGGGAGCCCCCGCGAAGTCGCCCGCCTGCTCCAGCGAGTCGGCCGCGCGGGCCACCGCCGCGACCTCGTTTCGACGGGAACCGTCGTGACGCAGGGTGGCGACGACACGCTCGAGGCGCTCGCGATCGCCCGCCGTGCCGACAACGAGCTGGTCGAGCCGGCCGCGATCCATCACGGGAGTCTGGACACGGTCGCCAACCAGATCGTCGGCGTCGTGATGGACGAGGGGGAGGTCCACGCTCGCGAGGCGTACGAGACGATCACGAACGCCTACCCGTTCCGTGACCTCTCCGAGCCGCGGTTCCAAGAGATCGTCCGCGAGCTCGACGGCAACCGCCTGCTGTGGCTCGACGAGGCGTCCGACACGGTAGAGAAGTCGGGCGGGACGTGGCAGTACTTCTACGCGAACCTCTCGATGATCCCCGACGAGTCGACCTACGAGGTGTACGACATGTCCTCTCGGCGGGGAATTGGGAGCTTAGACGAGCGGTTCGTCGTCAACTTCGCCGGGCCGGGGGAGACGTTCATCCAGCGCGGCGAGATGTGGCGGATCACGGAGGTCGACGAGGAGGACGAGCGCGTGAACGTCACGCCGATCGCCGACCCCGCGGGCGAGGTCCCCTCGTGGATCGGACAGGAGATCCCCGTCCCGAAACCCGTCGCCGAGGAGGTGGGGCGGGTTCGGGGCGAGGCCGCCGAGGCGCTGGCGGCGGGCGCGACGCCGGAGGCGGTCGCCGCCGACCTCGCGAACCGGTACCCGGCTGACGAGGCGACGATCGCGGACGCGCTGCAGCCGGTCGTCGACCACGTCGAGGCCGGCCATCCCGTCCCTACCGACCGCCGGATCGTGATCGAGGGGAGCGCGCGAACCGTCGCGGTCAACGCCGCGTTCGGTCACGAGGTGAACGAGACGCTCGCGCGGCTGCTCGCGGCGCTCGTCGGGCAGCGCACCGGCTCGTCAGTCGGAATGGACGTCGACCCGTATCGGATCGAGTTCGAGGTGCCGCGCGCCGTGGACCCTGCCACGTTCCGAGAGGTGGTGGAGACGACGGAGCCGGACCAGCTGGAGGCGTACCTCGAACTCGCGTTGAAGAACTCCGACGCGCTCAAGTTCACCCTCGCGCAGGTCGCCGCGAAGTTCGGATCGGTCAAGCGCTACCGCGAGGGGCGCGGGCGGTTCGGCGGCGACCGCCTGCTCGCCGCGCTGGAAGGGACGCCCGTCTACGACGAGGCGCTCCGAGAGGTGTTCCACGCCGACCTCGCGGTGGACGAGACCGCGGACGTCCTCGCCGAGATCCAGTCGGGGGCGCTCGGCTGTGCGATCGCCCGCGAGCGTACCCCGCTCGGCACGGCCGGGCGCTCCGCGGGGACCGAGTTCCTCGTCCCCGAGAACGCCGACGCGGACGTGATAGCGACGATCCGAGAGCGCATTCAGAACGACCGCGTCATCCTCTTTTGTCTCCACTGCACGGAGTGGAACCACACGACGAAGGTGCGGCGCGTCCGCGAACAGCCCGAGTGCCCCGACTGCGGCTCGACACGCGTCGCCGCCCTGAACCCGTGGGACGACGAGACGGTAGCAGCGGTCCGAGCGACTGAGAAGGACGACGAGCAGGAGCGCCGGACGAAACGGGCCCATCGTGCCGCGAGCCTCGTCCAGACGCACGGGAAACGGGCGGTGATCGCGCTGGCGGCGCGCGGCGTGGGACCGCACAACGCCGCGCGGATCATCAACAAGCTTCGCGAGGACGAAGACGAGTTCTACCGCGACGTGCTCCGCCAGGAGCGCGAGTACGCTCGCACGCAGTCGTTCTGGGACTGAGAGGTTCGGGGCGCGCCTGAGGTCGTCGTCGTTCTCACGATGGCCGCCGCGGCCGCCCCCGGCGCGTCACTCGTGGTTCACCGCCGAGCCGCCGCTCACGAGGCGGTCCCTGACGCCGCGTCTGAGGTCGCCGAGGACGTCCGGTGGGAGCCCGCTGACGAGGAGAAAGCCGGCGAAGATGAGAGCGAAGCCCGTCACGGCGAGGACGGATAGCGTCTCGCCGAGGAAGATCCATCCGCCGACCGCGGAGACGACCGGAACGAAGTAGAACAGCAGGTTCGCGCGTGTCGCCCCCACGTCGTCGATGAGCGCGAAGTAGGTGAGGTACGCGATCGCGCCGGAGAAGACGCCGACGTACAGCAGGGCGGCGATCGCGACCGGCGGCAGCGAGAGTCCGACGACGGGCTCGCCGGCCGCGTAGCTCAGCCCGTGCGAGAGCAGCGCTGCCAGCGGAACCCCCCAGACGGTCCGGGCGGTGCTCGAGAGGGTCGCGTCGCTCCGGCGGATCACCACGGCTCCGAGCGCGCTCGTCACCGCGGCCGCGAACAGCAGCGGGACGCCGAGTCCCCCGCCGAGCAGCGCCGCGGAGTCGGGGTTCGCAACGAGGACGACGCCCAAGAGACCGAGGCCCATCCCGGCGGCCCCCCGGAGTGAGAGCCGTTCCTCGGAGAGCAGCAGCGCCGCGAACACCGGCGTCAAGATCGGGTTCAGGCTGAATATCACCGCGGCCACGCCGCTCGTCACGTACTGCTGGCCGACGAACAGCAGCGCGTTCGTCAGCCCGATGACGATCACGCCGGTCGCGACGATGCCGACGACGTCGCCGACGGTCCGGGGACGAAGCTCCGCCCGAGAGAGGTGGACGGCGGCGAAGACTGCGAGCACGACCGCACCGATGTCGAAGCGCACGGCGACGAACAACAGCGGCGGAATATGCGCGAGCCCGGCCTTCGCCGCGACGAAGGTCCCGCCGAAGAGGACGGCCGAAACGAGGAACAGCACACCGGCTCGACGAGCGAACACGCTACCGTGATCCTCCGTGACCGTTTCCGGACGAACGTTTGCTCGAACGGGTCTGCTCCGTCATACTATCCAGTTGAGGACGGACACACATAACGAAATCCGTAAAAAATTCCGTAGCGAGAAACGATCGACAGAGGGTGTTCGGATTTCATGCCGTGAAACGCTGGCGGGGTCTCGTCACGGTGTCGAGAAGGAGGGGGCTACTCCCCCGCAACCCGTCGAGGAGCGAGGCCGCCACTCCCCCGCAACCCGTCGAGGAGCGAGGCAATCACTCTCCCGCAACCCGTCGAGGAGCGAAGCCGGTTTATCTCGCTGGCGGCTGGATCGGGTATGGAGGCCCCGCTCGAAGAGATCGAGTTCCTCGCCCGCTCGACCAACCGCGTCGAGGTGTTACGGCTGCTGGCGGCCGAGCCCCAGACGCGGCGGGAGCTCGCCGCTGCCACCGGGGCGTCGCAGGCGACGCTGGGGCGGATCCTCGACGACTTCACCGACCGGTCGTGGGTTCGGCACGACGGCGGCGAGTACGTCGCGACGGCCACCGGAACGCTGGTCGCCGACGGGATCGGCGATCTCGTCTCCGTTCTCGAGACAGAGGCCAAGCTGCGCGACGTGGTCTCGTACCTGCCGACGGCGGAGCTCGGATTCGACCTGCGTCGCCTCGCCGACGCGACGGTGACGGTTCCGAGCCGAACGCGCCCGAGCGCTCCGCTTCAGCGGGTGCTCGACGCGATGGCGGACGCGGCGCGGCTGCGCGCGTTCTCGCACACGCTCAACGAGCAGAGCCTCGCGACCGCGCACGACCGCGTGACCGCCGGCGAGCAGTCGTTCGAGGCCGTCCTCTCGGCGAGCGCCATCGACGCGCTCGCGGCCGACCACCGGCTCTGGACGCAGCTGCGGGCGCTGGCCGAGCACGACGACGCTGAGATCCGCGTCCGCCGCGAGGAAGTCCCGCTCGCCGTCACCGTCGCCGACGGGACGGTGTACCTTCTCGTGCGAGACGAGAGCGGGATCCTGCGGGCGTCGCTGCACACCGACGACCCCGCAGTTCGGGAGTGGGCCGACGAGACGTTCTCCGCGTACTGGGAGACGGCGAGCCCGTTCGATCCGACGGCCTTCGAGGAGTGAACGGGTCGAAGCGCGTATCGGTCGTCGGCGCGTCGGCTGCGGGCGCCGCGCTACTGACCGACTGCACGGCCGGACTGCTCAGCAATATCGAGCACCCAGACGTTGGGGTTCTCGTGAAGTTCGCGCTCGCCGAGGAGGTCCGACCGATACGCGTTGTCGAGCATCGCCTCTCGGGCGGCGTCCCACTCGCCGGGTCCGATCCGATCGAGCGCGCCGGAGACGATCACGCTCCGCCACGCGCCGTCGGAATCGACGTCGAACGTCGCGAAACTCGCCACGTCCGACTGGTCGGCGTACGTCTCCTTCCTGAGGTCGGCGGTTGCCCCGAGGAACAGAAAGTAGAGGCTGCCGTCGCCGTCGTACCCGAAGGATAGGGGGACGCCGTACGGCACCCCATCGGCGCTCATCGACAGGATACCGACGCCCATCTCGGTCAGCACGTCGTCGATCGCGGACTCGTCCATCTCGGCTCCCAGCAGCGGTCGCAGATCCGAATCCATACGTCACATATGCACACAGCGTGACATAAAGTCTGTCAAGCGTTCCCACGTCTCCTGCGGGTGCGCCCTGCGTGGGTGCCCTCCACCGGAGTATACCTCGCACGAGTGCGGCTCGTGTGAGGACACCCCACAGGTAAACGCGTGGGCGACGAACGACCGGTATGCAACCCGGCTGGCGGCTCGGCTTCCAGACGCAACGCGAAGAGCTCCGGAACGTCGCTCTCGACGCCGAGACACCGTTTCCCGAGTGGCTCGACGGAACCCTCGTCTGTAACGGACCGGGACAGTTCGAGGTCGGTGACACGGCGCTCGACCACTGGTTCGATCCGCTGGCGATGCTCCGTGGGTTTCAGTTCGACGGCGGAGCGGTCCGCTACACCAACCGGTACGTCCGAAGCGAGGACTTTCGAGTCGCCCGCGAGCGAGGCCGCATCCGGCGTTCGCTCCCGGGGACGCCCGCCGACGGGTCCCGGCTCAGCCGCGTGTATCGGGCCCTGACCGGGGCGTTTCAGGACAACCCCTCGATCGGCGTGGTGCGGCTCGGCGACCGGGTGTACGCCGTCTCCGAGAGCCCGATCGGGATCGAGGTCGACCTCGAGACGCTCGAAACGGTCGGTCGGCGCGACCTGACCGCCGGGCTCGACGCAGACAGCACGCTCGGCCACACCCACGTCGAAGACGGCACGCAGTGGGGACTCGGGGTCGACTTCGGGAAGCGGAGCGCGTACACCCTGTTCCGCCGCGACGCGGGCGGCACGGCGGAGCCGGTGACCCGACTCGTCTTCGATTCGCACCCCCCGTACGTTCACTCGTTCGCGCTGACGGCGCGGTACGCCGTCGTCCCGGCCTCGACCGTCGGCATCGACTTCGGTCGGCTCGCGCGCGGCCTCGTTCGCGGGGCGACGTTTCTCGACGCCGTCGCCGCCCGCGACGCCGAGCCGTCGTTTCACGTCATCGACCGCGCCACCGGCGAACGAGTCGCGGTCGTCCCGGCGGACCCCTTCTTCATCTACCACTTCGCGAACGCGTACGAGGACGGCGACGAGGTCGTGGTCGACGCCGTGTCGTTCGCGGACGAGCGTGCCCTCACCGGGCTGACGCTCTCGAACCTCCGAAGCGACTCGCCGGACCTGCCGCGCGGCGACTTCGTTCGGTTCCGCCTCCCGCTCGACGGCGGGAGCGCGCGCCGCGAGCGGCTGCTTCGCGGTCCCGTCGAGTTCCCCGCGATCAACTACGGCCGGTACAACGGTCGTCCGTACCGATACGCGTATCTGGCCGCGACCGACCACGGCAGCCTTCCGACGGCGATCGCGAAAGTCGATCTCGACGGACCGACGACCCGCACGTGGTCCGAACCGGATGTGTACCCCGGGGAGCCGGTGTTCGTACCGGCGCCGGACTCTCGTGACGAGGACGACGGCGTGCTGCTCTCGCTCGCCCTCGACGCCAGCTCCGAGCGGTCCGTCCTCATCTGTCTCGACGCGGCGACTCTCACGGAGCGGACGAGAGCCGTCCTCCCGCACCACCTCCCGTACGGGTTCCACGGTCAGTACTACGGCTCGACCGACCCCGGACGGTCGATGGCGTGAGCCGGCCGACGGTCGCAGAGATCACGGGAGAGCGGTCGAGAGGCGGGTGAGGCCGACGGCTCAGCTCCATGCGTCGGCGTCGCCCGCCGTTATCCGTTGGTCCGGTCTCAACACCGGAGGACGCGTCCGGTCGTCGAGACCACCACCCCCAGTCGGCCCCGGTCACCCGTGTTCGCCGCGCGGGGTCCCCTCCGCCGAAGCGGGTCGTCGTCGCTGTCGCACGTCCCGTCGAAGCCGATCGGCGTACTCCAGACGGATCGATCTGGCCTGGGCGGCGGTCAGCGGCCGTTCGCTCCGAACCGATTCGGTGAGCGGCTCGTACGCGGACACGTCGAAACCCATTCGGTCGAGGTACGAGCGGACCGCGGCAGACGATGCTCCCTCGCGGATCGCCTCGTCGACGAGCGATTTGAGGGAGTCGAACGCCGGGAGGCTGATCCGGTCGGTCGTCACCCGGCCGTCTGTGCCACCGATCCGAACGGCCGCCTCCGGTTCGGGACGCGCGAGGCGCTCTATCACGCCGACGACGTCGTCGGCCAACCGGACGACCTGACTCGGCACCGTCGTGTCCGGGGAGCGCCACTCGACGGTCGAGAACTCGCCGCGGAGCTTCACCGGCGTCCAGACGGCTCCCTCCGGGTCGAAGCACGACTCGACGGTCGCCCGGTCGAAGCCGGCCACGACGGCCTCCGTCACGAACTCCTCGTACCGCCGTTCGAGCCGTCGCGCCCACCCCTCGGTGCTGTCGGCGTACCGCCACAGTTCGCCCTGACGGGCCAGGTGGTCGTACGCCAGCCACCGGTACAGCATCGAGCGCGCGCCCGCCGCGATCGGTTCGTGTCCGTGGTACGGCGAGGAGTTGACGAGCGCGAGTGCCGGGTCGAGTGCGGTGAGGACGTTCAGCTGGTCGATCGCGCGTCCCGGCTGCTGTTCGACGTGGATGTGCGTCCCCGCACAGCGTCGCACGTGGTCGAAGCGCTCGCCGACGACGCGGTCCTGAATCCGGGTTCGCTCGTGGTCGCGGTCCGCGATCGGCCCGGTCCACAGCGGCGTCGCCAGCGGCACCAACCCCTTGTTCTGCCGGTCCGCTCGCTGCAGGACGCGGTCGAGGCGGTCGTACAGCTCCTCGCGCAGCTCCGCCGTCGACGTACACGGCGTCGTTTTGATCTCGATCAGCGGAACGACGAACTCGGTTTCGACGCCGGGTGCGGCGTCGAGGAGGTCCCCCGGATCGGTGAGGTCGCCCTCGCCGTCGATCACCCAGTACTCGACCTCGACGCTGCGGCGTGTCGTCGGCATCTCGTCCCCGGAGAGCGGGCCGCTGCCGTTCATCATCTGCGTCGACGGCTCAGATCGCTCGGACATCGGTCGAGCTGACTGGGGTCACTCGATCCCCCCGGACTGACTGCTGTGTGTTCGCGTGCGCTGATCGATCTGTGTTACCGTGTAACATAGTTGTGAGAATCTCGCAGGCTGGTATAACCGTTACGTACAGGTATCTGGATATTATTTAACGAATTTATACAGGATCATGCGAAAAGAGTCGAATCGTTTGCTACTGACCGTGTGGAATGGTGCACTGTTCACCCTCGGCGTAACCGCCGGGTCGACGGTGTACCGCCGGCGGAATGCGCGAAACGGCGAGTCGGTTCGCAGCTCGCGGTCTCGGACTGACCGCGCTACCACGAAATCCGCTCGTGGTCCTTCCAGAGCCGCCCCGATGGACTTCCGGGCGCGAACCGGGCGAGCCACACCGGCGTCTCGGCTCCCTTCGACGGCGACCGCGGAGCGTCGTCGCCGCCCATCTCCGTGCGCACCCACCCCGGGGAGACCGCGTTCGCGATGAGCCCCTGGTCGCCGTACTCGGCGTCGAGATACGCGGTCAGCCCGCCGACGCCGACCTTCGAGAGGCGGTACGCCGGGTACCCGCCGTCCATCCGGCCGTCGGTGAACCGGCCGAGCCCCGACGAGAGGGTCACGACACGGCTTCCGGTTCCCTCCAACAGCAACGGGAGCGCGTGTTTCGTCACCGCCACCGGCCCGCGGAGGTTCACGGCCATCGTCCGGTCGAAATCCGAGAGGTCCATCTCGTGGAGCGGTCCCGAACGGGGGAACACCCCCGCGTTGTTCACCACGACATCGAGCGAGCCCTGCTCGCGTTCGATTCGATCGATCGCTTCCCGGACCTCGCCGTCGTCGGTGACGTCCATCTGGATCGCGTGCTGATCCGGTGCGGTGACGTCGTCCGGATCGCGCGCACCGGCGTACACCGTCGCCCCCAACTCGCCGAGCGCCGCGGCGATCTCGGCGCCGATGCCGCGCGTCGCTCCCGTGACGACGGCGACGTCGTCCGTCAGGTCCGACTTGAGACTGACTCCGTCTGGCGTCTTTGCCATACGGACGCGTGGGGCGCGCTCCCAATCAACCCCACGGGCGGCGGCGTCCGTCGGATCCGCTCTGTCAGCGAGCGAGACGCCCCTGAGCCAAGGATACAAGTGTGTATAGACCGATATTCGGCTATGCTCGGACGCGATTCGTGTCTGTGTCGTTCAGGCTCACGCTCGGACCGAAAGAACGCCCGGTCGGCCGCGAAAGTCGGCGCGAAGATCGGAGCGGCCGCCGGATCGAGGGCGGGACCCGTCGGGGCCGGAATCGGCTCCGGACTCGGCGGGGCGACGGGGTTCCTCGCCGGGGCCGTCATCGACGACATCGAGGGGACCTTCGACGACGACGGGCTGATCCCGGACGGGGGTCGTCCCCGGGAGGCGACCCCGAAACAGGCGGGCGTCAGTATCCCCGTGACCGAAGCCGACAGATGACCGACGCGAGGCCGGAAAACGACGAGAGCGACCCCTCTTCGGTCGCATAATGGGACAACAGACGCTCGAGGGGGACGACCTCACCGCGCTGCGCGAGCGGTACCGTCGAACGGTCGCGTCGGAACTCCCCGAGCGAGCGCGCCGGCACGGCGACTGGCCGATCGAGGCGGACCACTGTTTCGCCCGCGTCGTGTTGGACACCCTCTTCGAGGACGTGTGGGACGACCACGTCGACGGATCCCCCGCGTACGAGCAGCTGTCGGCTGACGAACTGCGAGCGGCGAACGAGATTGCCGAGCGGATGCTCGACGGCGGACGACCCACTGTCGAAGCGCTCAACCGGCGATCGCTGGAGCGGCGAGCGGCGACCTCCCGCTCCGACCGCGATTCCGACCCGACTGAGAGCGCGCTACTCCCGCTCGACGGTGGCTTCGACGGTGTGTGACTGCTCCCAGCCGTCGGTGATCGACGCGGTGGCGCGGTCGGCGGTGACGTCCGGTACCCAGAGCGCCGACGCCGGGTAGGTGATCACCTGCGCGGCCATCCCGGAGTCACACGCCACGTGCGCGTCGATCGAGAGGGCGCCGTCTGTGAGCGTCACGTCGTCGACGACGAGCCGGTCGCAGCCGGCGTCCGGGCCGGCGCTGGCGAGATACAGCAGCCGACCGCTATCGGCGGCGACGCGCGCGGTGAGCCCGAGCGAGTCGGCGTGCCGCTTCGGAACGGACTCCTGTGAGCGGAGAAACCGGACGTGTGCCCCGGCGTCGTCGTGTCCGGGCCACTCCGGGCGCTGTTGGAGCGGCTCGAGCGTCTCTGTCTCCCAGCCGTCGACTGTCATGTTCGTCACCCGGACGCGACAGTGCAAAAGCCTTGACACCGATGCGGCGCCCCCACGCGCTCAGCGCCGGCCGCGGGGGTCACGAGACCCCCGGCGAAGCCGAGCAGCCGCTCACACGGACGCCGCGGCCGGACAGCTCACTCCGTCGCCGGTCCCGCCGTCGTGGTCGTACCCCAAGGCGGCGGCCGCGTCGACGAGTCCCGCACCCTGCTCGGTCTCCGAGAGCCCGAGGTCTTCTGCCGTCTCGAGCAGCCGCGTTCTCGCATCTCCCGCCGAGGCACTGTCGGCGATCACGTGAGCGACGGCGCCCGCGACGTGCGGTGCAGCCATCGAAGTGCCGCTCAGCGTCTGATACCCGTCCAGCCCCGGCCCGCAGACGTCTGCGCCCGGCGCCGCGACGTCGACCTCCGGTCCGCGGCTCGAGAACCTCGCGATACCGTCGTCGATGGTCGTCGCGGAGACGCCGAGAAACTCGTCGTACGCGGCGGGGTAGTTCACGGAGTCGGATCGTCCCTGGTTGCCGGCCGCCGCGACCGGGACGAGGCCGGCTTCGAGCGCGTACTCGCCGGCGGCCTGCAGCGCCGGCGACCGCCGGGGCGAGCCGAGACTGAGGTTCACGACGTCCCACCCGGCGTCCGCGGCGTACCGGATCGCCTTCGCGATCGCCGACGTGCGGCAGCGACCGGTTCCGCCGCACACCTTCAGCGCGTGCAGCGTCGCGTCCGGTGCGACCCCGACCGTCCCGTCGACCCCGTCGGCGGCCGCGATCGTCCCCGCGACGTGGGTGCCGTGGCCGCCGTCGTCGGACCACGGATACGTGCACGCTCCGCCCTGACACTCGACCCACGCCTCGTGTGCGCCCTCCTCGGACGGCGGCGCGACGTTGGCTTCGAGGTCCGGGTGCGTCTCGCTGATGCCGCTGTCGATGACGCCGATGTCGACGCCGGCCGCGGTGTGACCGGCGTCGTGGAGCGCGGTCGCGCCGACCCGGTCGACTCCCCACGGGACCGTCTGGCCGTCCTCCGTGTCGGCCGTCGGCTCGGATAGCGTCTCGAGCGGCCGGTCCGGCTGAATAAACGTGACGTCGTCGCGAGACCCCAACGACTCGGTGCGAGCCGCCGAGAACGTCCCGCGGACGAGCCGCCACGGCGTGTGGTCAGTCAGGTCGATCCGGAGCGGACGCGTGTCGGACACCGACGCGGCGGCGCTGGCGCCGGCGTCGGAGCGGACGCCGACGATGTACCGTGACATCCGCTTGTGGATCACGCTCCCCGCGGCGAGCGCGAGCGCCCCGGTGCCGGCGCTTTTAAGTAGATCCCGCCTCGACCAATCCGGGTCTGTCATTGTATGACATACGTGTCTGCACGTATAAATCCTCACCTCACCGTTCTGAGGCGTCTGTGACGCCTCTCTGCCCGCTTTTCGGGTCGTCACTCCGTCACTCGTCTGTCGACTCTCGGACCAGCTCACGCTCGGCGTCCGAATCCGCCGCTGAGTCCTCGTTCATCGTCGTCGAATCCTCGTTCACCGACGACGAGTACGACGAGGTCTCGTCGATCGGCGTCGTCGTCGCGCGCTCGACCGGCTCGCGTTCGCTGACGGGTGTCGAGAGCCCGTCTCGCAGGTCGTCGCCAAGATGCACCCCGAATCCCCCGGCGGCAGCGCTAAGCGCGAGCGACAACGCCAGCGTTCCGGGAGCGATCGACCCGAGCGCTGCCGCCGCTCCCGTGACGCCGACTCCCGGGACACCGGCGAACGCGAGGAGCGCGAGCTTCGCCGCGACGGCCGCGATCGCACCCTCTGCCAGCGGCCGCGACTTCGCACCGACGCCGAGCAGGAATCCGCCGACGAGCATTCCGAGGAACGTCCCGACGTGGGGCACAATCAGTAGGCCGGCTGCGGCCCCGACTCCGACAATCGCGACCGCGATACCGACGGCCGTGAGTGAGACTCTCGGCGCGACGAGTGATATTCGTGACATGGTACCTGATCGCACGATAAGAGCAACGACCGGGACGATATTGTATGTTGGGTCGTCTGGGTCGGAACCGCTGCCGAGGTTGGGACCGCTGCCAGGGTCGGAACTGCTGCCGAGGTTGGGACCGCTGCCAGGGTCGGAACTGCTGCCGAGGTTTGGACCGCTGCCAGGGCCGGAACGGCTAGCGGGGTCGGGGCGGCCGACGAGGCGACGGAACCGATATCCGCGCGGCTCCCCAACCATACGTATGGAGTACGAGACCGTGGAGACGGCGGTCGACGCGGACCTGTTACGCGAGCGGCTGCCGCCGGCTCCGGGAGAGTGGATCCGCACGGACGATAAGACGGGCACTGTCGAGTATCGGCTCCCAGACGACGACACCCCCTGCACGGCGGGAAAGCTGACGCTCCGACCGGACGTGCTCGGTGAGGGGGCCGTCAGACTCGATCGGACGGTGCGCTGCCAGAGCGTGGGCACGGACCGATTCGATTCCGTCGACGCCGCCGTACGCGTCGTCGACCGCGAACTAAGCCAGAGCCTCGACGCCGCGGACGACGCCACCTGAGCACGACGTACCGGACCCGGCCGTCCCCGAGGACGTCTGATCTCGACTGGGGTGGCGTTCGGTCTCGGTTTTAGGCCCGTCCCGTCGAGACGGCTGCCACGACGAGGTACAGTCCGAACGTGGACATCACGGTCCCGGCGAGCTGCGTCCCGGCGGTCGCGAGGAAACCGACTTCGGAGTACACCAGCGGCGCGAGCATGAACCACCCGCCGAAGACGGTCGTCAGCACGGCCGGCGGAAGGCTCGGCTCGCCGCTCTCCCTGAGCAGCTGCACGTTCCGCGCCGCGAAGACGAGCCCGAGGAGCCCGCTCAGACTTATGCTTCCGGTGAACGCGACCGACGCTCCGACCGCGACGGGGATCACCACGGCGGCCGCACAGCCGAACACGCAGACGCCGGCCGACAGCGACAGAAACGTCGGGGATGTGTTGGTCGACACGGACGGACGTTGGTATCGGAGCAAGTAGGCTCTTTTCACCGGCTCGGCCGGTCGAGGGCCGACCGGTGCGCGGGGGACGGGCGACCACGCCGATATCCGCCCACCAGCGCGATCGAACAGGGGGGACTCTCAGCTCACCGCTCCGGGAGCCGCCCGCCGTCGACCGCGACGTTCTCGCCGCTGACGTAGGACGCGGCGTCGCTCATGAAAAACAGCGTCGGAGCCGCGATGTCGTCGAACGACGCCGCCCGCCCCCGCGGGAACGACGAGACGTCCGAGACGGTGTTTTCGACGGCGAAGGGTGAGACGGCGTTGACCGTGACGCCGTCGTCCTGCGTGTCGGCGGCGGCCATCCGCGTGAACATCAGGACGCCGGTCTTGGCGACGAAGTACGGGAAGTTCACGGGATGGGCGTGCATTCGATCGCTGTCGGCGAAGCCGATATTCACGATCCGTCCCCAGCCCGCCTCGCGCATCGCCGGAAGCGCTCGCCTCGAGCAGAGCACCGTCCCGTAGAACGTCGTTTCGACGACGTTTCGCCACGACTCCCACTCGATATCGGTCCAGTGACGCGCGTCGAAGTCACCGACGTTGTTGACCAGCAGGTCGACGGTCCCGAGCGCCGACTCGATCGTCTCGAACATCGCGTCGACCGCCTCGGGATCGGTGATGTCGGCGCCGACCGTGATCGCTTCGACGCCGACTTCCCGGGCTTCTGCGGCCGTCGCTTCCGCGGCGGCGTCGCTCTCGTTGTAGTGGACGGCGACGTCCGCGCCGCAGTCGGCGATCCGCAACAACAGCTCTCGGCCGACGCGCTTTGCACTGCCAGTCACGAGGGCCGTCCGGCCGCTGAGATCCGGTAAAACGGTCATAGATGACACAGGCGGCGCGCTCAGTTAAATCCACGACCCCCTATCCGCTCGCGTCGCCGTCCCGGCGAGCGAGTACGATCCCACCGACGAACAGCGCGGCCGCGGCGACGAGCAGCCCGATCATGACCAGCTGTTCGAAGAAGACCACTCCGACGAGCGCGACGACGGTCGCGGCGGCGTGTAACACGGCAGTCCAGTTCACACCCGGGGTAGGAGTTCGAAACGAATAATGACGCCGGCCACGGCAAGCGCCCGCGACCCGACACGGCCGACCGGGGGGTAGCGGAGCGGCCGATCCTCGTCGGTGCCGACACGGCCGAGCGCTCTACCCGACGACCGCGAGCGCGAGCAGCATCCCCGCGGCCGCGGCCGGCGGGATGGTGAGGTTGTCGTCGACGGCGACGCCGCGGATGACCGGGGGGACCCCGTCCGCGACGGTCGCCAACAGCGCGCCGCCGACGGCGACGGCGGCACCGACACCGGCGCCGAACGCCGGGACGGTGAACGGGAGCGCCAGCGCGAGACAGACGGCGAACATCGCGACCCACACCGTCGGCCGCTTCGGTTCCTTCGCCCCGTTGTCTCCGAGCATCCCGCTCACCGGGTCGCCGAGAGAGAGCATCCACATCGCCGGGATCGCGAGCGTGGGCTCCAGCGCCAGCGCCGTGCCGGTCATGCTCACCTGATACAGCGCGTACCCGGCGACGCCGTCGGCCTCGTACCCACGAACCAAGGCGTCGTACAGGGGGTCGAGCGGTCCGGCCGCTCCCGAGAGCCGCAGCGCCTCCAAGACGGCGACGACGAGCAACCCCACCGCCAGCAGGTACCGCGTCTCCGTCCACGAGAGCCAGCCGAGCAGGTACGGCGCCACGTACAGGGTTCCGCCGGCGTGGACGAGCCGCCGCTCGAACTCCACGCGCTCGCGCCAGTCGACGGCCGGAAGCGCCACGGGGTTATTCCGCGTTCGTCTCCACGTCGGTCTCGACGGTCTCGTACCCGTCGAACACGGCGTCGAACTCGCCGCCGGCACGGAGGGCGGCCAGCTTCTCGGCCAGCTCGTCGGCCGGGACGCGGACCTGCGCCGCGGAGTCGCGCTCGCGGACGGTAACCGTGTCGGGACCGTCGCCCTCGATCCCGTCGCGGTCGACGGTGACGCAGAACGGGGTGCCGATCTCGTCTTGTCGCCGGTACCGACGCCCGATCGAGCCGGAGTCGTCGTACGCGACCGCCAGCCCGGCCGCGCGCAGGTCGGCCGCCACCCGGTCGGCGAGCGCGACGAGTCGGTCGTCGTTCGTCACGAGCGGGAAGACGGCGGCATCCTGTGGCGCGACCTCCGGCTCCACGGAGAGATACGTCCGGCTCTCGCCGTCGACCTCGTCCTCGCGGTAGGCGTGTGCGAGCAGCGTCTGGACCGTCCGCCCGACGCCGAACGACGGCTCGACGACGTGCGGAGTGATGTGTTCGCCGCTCTCGGTCACCGTCTCGACCGAGAAGTTCGCCACGTCGGTGTCGACCGCTACCTCGCGGGTCCCCCCTGCGTCGCCGTCGATCTCGACCGTCACGGTGTCGCCGTCGAACGCGTCGGGGTCGCGCCCGGCGAGCGTCTCGAGGGCGTCCGCGACGGCGGCGGCGTCGCCGCCGAACTCCGGCCCGAGCACGGACATGTCGGGATCGACCGTCGCGCGCTCGACGGTCTTCGGCTCGTCGTAGCGCTTGAAGACGGTGAAGGCGTCGTCGCCGTACTCGTCGTGTTTCGAGAGGTCGTAGTCGCCGCGGTAGGCGAAGCCGGCGATCTCGATCCAGTCGCCGTCGACCTCGCTCTCCGCGTCCCAGCAGTCGGCGGCGTAGTGGGCGCGCTCGCCCGCGAGGTGTTGACGGAAGCGGAAACGGTCGAGGT
>OBKM01000040.1_pt1 | contig 50317 bp, 53 predicted proteins | sample 1519691 | NCBI WGS metagenome assembly OBKM01 (sample SAMEA37050418, study PRJEB22526) | metagenome | biome: saline pan; feature: lake; material: water | place: Egypt | collected 2015 | depth 0.5 m
GCCACGGCAACTTCGGCTACTTCCCGACCTACTCGCTCGGCTCCGTGATGGCCGCCCAGCTGTTCGAAGCCGCCGAACGCGACATCGACGACCTCGACGCGAAGATCAGCGAGGGCGACTTCGAGGACCTACAGGCGTGGCTCGGCGAGAACGTCCATCAACACGGCTCCCGCTACGAGACGAACGAGCTCGTGAAGCGCGCGACCGGCGAGGAGTTCTCCGCGGACGCGTTCACCGACTACGTCGAAGCGAAGTACGGCGAGCTGTACGACATCTGAGACGGCGGCCGTCTTTCGATCGGACCGGCGGCGGCTCACCCGTCGAATCCGAGGAGCCGCAAGCCGATCAGGCTCACAAGAACGGTCGACCCCTCGTGTCCGATCACCGCGATCGGGAGGGGAATCCCCGCGGTGAGGATCGCGGCGATCATGATCGCGATCGCCCCGAACGCGATCGAGAAGTTGACGTACAGCGTCTTTTTGGTCTCCCGGCTGAGCGCGAACGCGTACGGCAGCCGCTCTAACCTGTCGGACATGAGCACGATGTCGGCCGTTTCGAGCGCGACGTCGGTCCCGGCACCTCCCATCCCGATGCTGATGTCGGCCGTCGCGAGCGCGGGGGCGTCGTTCACGCCGTCACCGACCATCGCGACCGCCTCGTGCGTCTCCTTGAGCGTCTCGATGTGGTCGACCTTCTCCTCCGGAAGCAGCTCCGCGTACACCTCGTCGATGCCGAGTTCGGTCGCGATGTGACGGGCGACCCGCTCGTTGTCGCCGGTGAGCATGACGACGCGCTCGACGCCCCGCTCGCGGAGCGCCGCGATCGTCTCGGCGGCGTCCGCGCGGATCGTGTCGGTGAACGCGAGCCAGCCGAGCACGCGGAGGGGGCTCTCGTCGCCGCTGTCGCGCTCACCACCGCGATCGTGATCTTCCCTCACGACGAGGACGCTGGTCTTCCCCTCGGACTCGAGGCGACGTACCGCCTCGACTCCCGCTTCGAGCCCCTCGATTCCCCGGTCGAGAGTCTCCGTCTCGAAGTACCGGGGGTTCCCGATGTGGATCGTCTTCCCGTCGACGTCGGCGTGGACGCCCTTCCCGACGACCGCCTGAAACCCCGTCGCCTCCGGCACGTCCAGCGAGCGCTCTTCGGCGGCCGCAACGGTCGCTTCGGCCAGGTGGTGTTCGGACCGCGATTGGACGGCCGCCGAGAGCGCGAGCAGCTCGTCGTCCCCCATCGCGGCGTCGCGGTCGTCGTCCCGAGCGGTCACGTCCGTCAGCCGCGTGTTCCCCTCGGTCAGCGTCCCGGTCTTGTCGAAGGCGATGGCGTCGACGTTGCCGGCGGTCTCGATGTGTTCGCCGCCTTTGAACAGGACGCCCTGTCGGCCGCCGGCGGAGATCGCCGACAGCACCGCCGCCGGCGTCGAGATGATCACCGCACACGGCGAGGCGGCGACCATGAGCGTCATCGCGCGGTAGAACGTCGGCTCGAACGCGTGTTCGAGGAGGAGCACCGGCGCACCGATCGCGACCGCCGTCATCGCGAAAACCGCCAGCACGTACGGCTGTTCGAAGCGGTCGATCAGCTGCTGGGTGGGCGCCTGCTTGCTCTGTGCCTCCTCGACCATGTGGATCAGTCGCGCGATCGCCGACTCCTGAGCCGCTCGCGTCACCCGCACTTCGAGGCTCCCAGTCTCGTTTATCGTCCCGCTGAACACCTCGTCGCCCGGCTCCTTCGAGACGGGAACCGACTCGCCGGTGAGCGACGACTGGTCGACCGTGCTCTCGCCGGTCTCGACGACGCCGTCCAGCGGGAGGCGGTCGCCCGGGCGGACGACGAAGACGTCTCCCACGTCGACCTCGTCGATCGGCACGGAAACCGTCTCGTCGCCGCGGCGCACGCGGGCCGACTCCGGCCGCATCTCGATGAGCGACTTGATCGCGGTGCGCGACCGTCCGATCGCGTACTCCTCTAAGACGCCGGACAGCGAGAAGAGGAACAGCAGCAGCGCGCCCTCGAACGGCGCACCGATGACTAACGCGCCGAGCGCCGCGAGGATCATCAGGAGATCGATCTCGACGGCCGGCTCGCGGAGGGCCTTGACGCTCTCGACGAGTCCGTGCCAGCCGCCGAAGACGTACGCGACCGCGTAGCTGCCCCAAACGAGGCCCGACGGCGCACCGAGCCAGCCGCCGAACAGCCCCACCAGCATCCCCGACAGGGTGAGCGCGACCGAGACCGCCCGCGCTCGGACGAGGGGACGGTCGAGCGGGTTCCCGGTGTCGACCACGCCCGCCGAGGCGACCGAGCCGGGATCGGTGGTCCCCGGCTCAGGAGCAGGATCCATATTCGTCGTTCACTCCCGATCGCTCATAAGGGTTCACCTGAGAGCCGCCGGCCGCGACGCTCGCTTCCGACTCCACACTCCGTTCGGTCAGCCGATCTGTCCGGGGATACGCCGCCCGCAACGAGGGTTTCGTCCCGCTACTTCTCGATGATGCTCTCGTCGACGGCCTCGCCGAAGTGACGAGCGACGTCCTCGTAGTAGACGAGCGCCTCGTCGCCGACGTCGAGGTCGGTGACGGCCTTCTTCCCGTCGCTCGTCGCTATCTTCACGGTCTCGGCGTTCTGGATGAGCGTCTCGACGGGGTCGGGGCCGTCGTCCGTCTGAACCTCCGCCTGCACCCGGAACATCGGGCGCTTCTCGATCTTGACACGGCCGACGATCGCCTCTCTCGTGTGGCCAGCAGTGTCGACAACCTGCACCTCGTCGCCGCTCGACAGCTCCGCGAGGTAGTTGGTTCCGCCCTCGGGATTGCGGACGTACGCGTGGACGGCGCCGGCGTTCACCCGGAACGGACGCGACTCCACGTACGGCGACTCCGCGGTCTCCGCGTGGACGAAGAAGAGCCCGCGGGACATCGACCCCACGAGCATCCCCTCGTCGTCGTTCATCAGCGATCCGGTGTCGATACAGACCCGATCGGCCATGCCGGTGCGTTCGACGGCGGTCACCTCGGCGTACCGGAGGTCCAGCGACTCGCGGTCCGCCGCGTCTCGCGCGTCGACCGCGCCGCGGATGTCGTCCGGCGAGTCGGTGTCGAGGAGGACCCCGTCGGCCCCGATCTCGAGGGTCTCGAAGGCGGTCCGGGCCTCGGCCGCGGTCGTCGCGCCCGCGACGAGGTGCGTCTCGTCGCCGACGCGGGCGATCAGGTTCTCCAGGGGGATGATCGACCAGTCCTCGCCGACGATGATCGTGAACTCGGCGTCGGCGGCTGCCTCCTCGGCGAACCGCTCGTACTCCGTGCCGAGCACGCGAACGTAAACGCCCTGTGCGCGATCGTCCCGGCGGCGGACCGTCGTGAGGTCCGCGGAGCCGGAGAACTCTTGTGGCATCTCGATCGTCCCGTCGCCCTCACCGCCCTTTCCGACGAAGTAGGCGTCAGCCTCGGCGTCGCTCTCGGCGTCGTCGATCACGTCCGCCTCAGAACGGAACGCCGCGATAGCAATGTCACCGAGTTCGCGAACGCGCGCCACGTCCGCCTCGTCGACGAGCACCCAGTCGGCACCCGCCTCGATGGCGGCCGTGATCCGTCGCTTGCGGGTCTCCCAGTCGCCGACGTCGCCGTCGGCTTTTACCCAGACCGTGCGTGTCATACTCGTGAACTCACGGGCGGCTGGCTTGAAAACTGCGGAACGGACCGCGGAGGCGTTCCCGTGGTCGGTGGTCGTGAGCGCAGCAATACGGTCGGTGGTCGTGAGCGCAGCAATACGGTCGGTGATCGTGTGCGCTCCCCCGAGTAGCCGTGAGAGCTTTGGTGGTGACGATTGAGATCACGCCTATGTCTGACACGACACGCGTCGTCGGCGTTCCCGGAAGCCTCCGAGACGCGAGCTACACGCGAGTGACCGTGAACCGCGCGCTCGACGGCGTCCGCCGAGCCGGTGGGGACGCCGAGCTGCTCGATCTCCGCGAGTACGATCTCCCGACGTTCGACGCCGACCACGCCGACGCAGGGGACGCGTCGGCGTTCGCCGATCGGATCCGAGCGGCGGACGCAGTGGTGCTTGGAACGCCGATGTACCACGGCTCGTACTCGTCGACGCTGAAGACGGCCCTCGACTACTGCGGCTTCGACGAGTTCGAGAACAAGACCGTCGGCCTCCTCGCCGTCGCCGGCGGCGGGTTCCCCGTCACGGCGCTCGAACACCTCCGTTCGGTCTGCCGGGCGCTCAACGCGTGGGTCATACCGCATCAGGTCGCGGTTCCGAACGCCGGCTCGCAGATCGACGACGGGGAGATACGCGACGACGGACTCGACCACCGGACGCTCGTTCTCGGCCGTCGCGCGGTTCAGTACGCGGATATCGAGCCCGATCCCGACTCGTTCGAGGGCGACCAGAACGTCGGCGCCGAGTGAGGTCGCCTACGCCTCGATGAACCCGCCGGCCGCGAGCGCCTCGTCGACGCCCGCGTCCTCGTGGACGATCGCCGACACCGTGCGAGCGATCCCTTCCGGGTCCTGATGTTGGAATATCGATCGCCCCATCGAGACGCCGGCGGCGTCGCCGTCCATCGCGCCGCGTACCATCTCGGCGGTCTCGCGGTCGGTCCCCTTCGATCCGCCGGCGATGACGACCGGTAGCGTGGTCGACTCGGTGACGCGCGCGAACGAGTCGCCGTCCCCGGAGTACCCGGTCTTCACGACGTCCGCGCCGAGCTCCTCGGCGAGCCGGACCGCGTGCCCGAGCGCCTCCGGATCCGTCTCGTCGACGCCCGGTCCCCGCGCGTACGCCATCGCGAGCACCGGGAGCCCGAGCCGCTCGGCGTCGGCCGTCAGCGTCGCGAGCTCTTCGATCTGGTCTGGCTCGTGTTCGGAGCCGACGTTGATGTGGAACGAAACCGCATCTGCGCCCGCTCGGACCGCGTCCTCGGCGGTGGCGGTGACGCGCTTGTCGCTCTCGTCGGGACCGATCGTCGTCGACCCGTTGACGTGGACGATGTAGCCCGCGCCGTTTTTGTTCGGATGGACGCGTTCGGCGATGCCGCGCTGGGTGAGCACCGCGTCCGCGCCGCCGCTCGTGACGCCGTCGATCGTCGACTCGATGTCCACGAGTCCCTCGACGGCGCCCATCGTGATCCCGTGGTCCATCGGGACGATGAGGTATCGGTCGTTCGTGGAGATGCGATCGAGTCGTGCCGAGAGTCCTGCTGTCATGATGGGGTGAGTCGTTGTGTGAGAGTGTGGCAATCGGAGGTAAGTCGGTTTCGTTCGGGGACGTATTGGCTTGAACTTCGTCGGGGTGTCACTGCGACCCGGGCGCTTCGAGTCGCGTGCGATACCCCCGCTCGGCGCCGGCCTTCAGCTCGCGCGAGAGCGCCTCCAAGCGGTCTGCGACCTCGTCGGTCGACAGCTCCGCTTCGACGCCGTCGGCGACGATGTCCACGAGCGCCGAGCCGACGATGATCCCGTCTGCCCCGCCCGCGACGATGCGCTCGGCGTGGTCGCCGGCTGAGATGCCGAATCCGACCGCCTTCGGCACGTCGTACTCGGCGAGCCGGTCGAGACTCTCCGTGGTCTGGTCCGATACGTCGCTTCGAGCGCCGGTCGTACCGAGCCGCGCCTGCACGTACACGTACCCCGAAACGCGGCTCATGATCCGGTCGAGCCGCTCGCCGACCGTCGTCGGAGCGACGATGAAGACCAGGTCAAGCCCAAATTCGTCGCACGCCTCCCGCAGCGGATCGGCCTCCTCGGCCGGGAGGTCGGGGACGACGAGCCCCTCGATGCCGGCCGCGGCGGCGCGCTCGACGAACGGGCGGGGACCGTCGGTCGCGGCGCCTCCGGCCGCGTCCGAGCCGTGTCGCGCCTCGTTCCCTCGGTACTGATAAATGAGGTTGTAGTACGTCATGCAGACGAGCGGCGCCTCCACGTCCAGCTCTTCTGCGAACGCGAAGAACCGGTCGGGCGTCATGCCGCCGTCGAGCGCGCGGACGAGCGCTCCCTGAATCGTCGGCCCTTCAGCGATCGGTTCCGAGAACGGGAGGCCGAGTTCGATGATGTCGGCACCCCCGCGGTCGAGCGCCTCGACGTACGCCTTCGACGACTCGTAGTCCGGGTCGCCGACCGCGAGGTACGGGATGTACGCGGGACCGTCCGCGAACGCCGCGGCGATGGCCGCGGAGTTCCCCCGGCCGTCGCTCGTCGCGTCGTCCGCCATCTCAGATCCCCCCGGTGAACATCGACATATCTGGCGCGTTCGGGACGTCGCGCTTGTCCGTCTCCTCGATGGCGGCGTCGAGGTCCTTATCTCCGCGTCCGGAGACGTTGACGACGACCCGCTCACCCAGCTCCTCGTGGTGCTCCTCCAAGAAGCCGAACGCGTGAGCGGTCTCCAAGGCGGGAATGATCCCCTCTGTCTGTGAGAGCCGGTGGAACCCCTCTAAGGCGGCGTCGTCGTCGACGGCGACCGGGTTCACGCGTCCCTCGTCGACGAGGTAGGCGAGTTCGGGACCGACGCCGGCGTAGTCGAGTCCCGAAGATATCGAGTGGCTCTCCATGATCTGTCCGTCAGAGTCCTGTAAGAGCTTGGTGCGAGCGCCGTGAAGCACCCCCTCGTCGCCGGTGTACAGCGACGCCGAGTTCGGCGCGACGCCGGCTTCCTCGTCGACTTCCAGCGTCGACCCGCCAGCCTCGACCGCGTGTAGCGCCACCTCGTCGTCGTCGACGAACTCAGTGAACATGCCCATCGTGTTCGACCCGCCGCCAGCGCAGGCCACGACATCGGTCGGGAGGTCACCGGTCTTCTCGATCGACTGCGCTCGCGCCTCCTCGGAGATGACCGCGTGGAAGTCCCGAACCATCACCGGAAACGGATGCGGGCCGACGATCGACCCGATGATGTAATGCGTGTTTTCGACGGTGGTCGCCCAGTCGCGCATCGTCTCCGAGATGGCCTCCTTGAGCGTGCCTCGCCCCGCGGTGACGGGGTTGACCTCGGCGTTGTTGAGCTTCATCCGGAAGACGTTCGGACGCTGCCGGTTGATGTCGCGTTCGCCCATATAGATCTCACAGGGCATATCGAGGTGGGCGGCCGCCATCGCGGTCGCGGTACCGTGCTGGCCCGCGCCCGTCTCTGCGATGATCCGCTCTTTCCCCATATACTTCGCCAGCAGCGCCTGTCCCAGCGCGTTGTTCAGCTTGTGGGCGCCGCCATGGAGCAGGTCTTCGCGTTTGAGATACACCTCGCGATTGTATCGCTCCGAAAGCCGGTCGGCCCGCTGGAGGGGAATCGGCCGACCGCCGAAGTCGGCGAGTCGCTCGCGGAACTCGTCCATGAAGCCGTCCTCGTTTTCGAGGACGTATCGCTCGTACGCGTCGGTCAGCTCTTCGATCGCCGGCATCAGCGCCTCGGGGACGTACTGGCCGCCGTAGCGGCCGAACTTCCCGTCGTCGCGGCCGCGTTCGCGGCCGGGTCGTCGCGTCGGTTCGGCTCGGTCCGTCGTCGGTGTGTCGCTTTCGCTCATGTTGGATGGTCCGTGGTCGCGTCGTGGTCCGCGGTGGTCTCCGCTCGCGTCAACTCGCGTGTGTTCCGCTCGACGTCGCCGTCCATGATCGCGCTGCCAACGAGGAGGGCGTCGGCGCCGGCCGCGCGCATCCGTCGGACGTCGTCGGGGGTCGCGATCCCGCTTTCGGCGATCAGGGTCACGTCATCCGGGGCTTCGGGCGCCACGGACTCGAATGTTCCGAGGTCGACGACCAGCTCGGCGAGGTCGCGGTTGTTCACGCCGACGATCGTCGCGCCGGCGTCGACCGCGGCTTCCAGCTCCTCGCGGTCGTGAACCTCGACGAGCACCTGGAAGCCGCGGTCGCGAGCGGCGGCGAGCAGCTCCGGGAGGTCGTCGCCGACGAACCGGGCGATCAGCAGGACCACGTCGCTCTCGACCGCGTCGAGCTGCGGCTCGCTGACGACGAAGTCCTTCCGTAACACCGGCACGTCGACCGCCTCACGCACGCGTTCGAGCGTCTCGACGCTCCCACCGAAGTGCTCCGGCTCCGTGAGCACGCTCAGCGCGGCCGCCCCGCCGGCCACCATCGACTCGGCGAGCGCGACCGGATCGTCGTCGCGAGTGCCGTCCGTCGTCGGGCTCGTGGGCTTCACCTCGGCGATGAGCGGGACGCGCCCGTCTGCCGCCGCCGCGCCGAGCGCGGCCGAGAGGTCGCGGGGGTCGACGTCGACGCCCCGCTCGTCAGGTTCCGCTCCGGTCTCTGGGCCCGCTTTTGCCCGATCGCGGGCGGCCGACAGGATCGACCTGACCGCCGGCGCCAACTCGTCTGGATCGTCCATTACTATACACTAATGTACGTATCTGTTCATAAGGCTTGCGGGGTCTCGCCGGGCGGTTCCCCGTCTCGCGCTCGCATCGGTCTCGGAATCCGCCGCGAACGGCGCTCCGTCCCGTGGTTCAGAGCCAAGCCGACTCCACCGCTCGCCCGATCCACGCGAGACAGAGCGCGAATCCGATCGCGGCGGCGGCCTGTCGCCCCATCATCTTTGCGGTCCAGCGGACCGATACCTCGCGAGCCACCGTGAACGCGGTCACCAGACAGGGGAGGAGCACGCCGGCGAGGTAGACGGCGACCAGCACCTCGATTGGGGACAGCGTCGAGACGACCCCGCCGTCGGCCGCGTACAGCGCGATCCCGTCCTTCCGGACGGATGCGAGCACGACGACCAACGCGGTCTCTGCCGGGAGGGCGAACGCGGCCATCGCCGGTCCGAGGATCCGCCCGAGCGCGTCGATCGCTCCCGCTCGATCGAGGAGCGATGCGGCGACGGTGATCGCGACGAACACCGGAATCGCCTTCGTCGCGAACTCCCGTATCGCGGTCCACGCCTCTCGGGCGACTGCGCGGGGGTCGGGGGCGTGGAGGAACGTCCGGCGGTCGACGACCGTCGTCGACTGTCGGGCTTCCGGAGGCGCGATCAGTCGGACGTAGATCAGCGTCGTGACCGCGAGCACGAGGAGGTACGGCCCGACGAGCCACCCCATTCCGACCGCGGCGAACACCGCGAGTGTCGCGGGGAACTGGTAGGAACAGGCCGAGCCGAACGAGATGGCCGAGATCGTCGTACACCGCGTGCAGTCCGAACACGATCGGGTGTTGACGACGGCGGGGACGTTACAGCCGAATCCCATCACGATCCGAACGAGGTCGCGGCCGGTGAGTCCGACCCGTCGCATCGTCGGATGGAGGGCGACGGTCACCCGCGTGACGAGCCCCGACGCCTTGTACGCCCCGAGGACGACGGCGAACAACAGCAGGGTCGGACCGGCCCAGACGAAGAGGAACGGTCCCATCGAGAGCAGTCCGTACTGCGAGGCCAAGACGGTCGAAATCGGCGCCGGAAGCGTCAACGCCCACGCGACCAGGGGGTCGAACCCGGCGGCGACGATCGGATCCAGCCGACCGGCGACCGTGTTGGCGAACCACACCGCGAGCCCGGCCGGGAGGAGCAGGACTGCGAGGCTCGCGATCGGGCCGGCGATCGGTCGATCGAAGACGGTCGGCGGCGGCTCGATGCGCGAGCCGATCTCACGGGCCGCCTCGCGCGGAAACGCCCCCGGCTGGTCGATCGCGCGGCGGAGTCGGGTGTAATCGTCGGGGCGTCGTGATCGGTCTTGCGACCGCCCCGTTGCCGTCGAGGCGACGCCACCGTCCGTCGCGGGGCGCGAGACGTCCCGGGCGTCGACCGGGACGACCGGGACCCCGAGGCCGGCGCTGAGGCGTTCGAGGGCTCGTCCGGTCTCCGTCGTCGACTCGACCTTGTCCCAGAAGGTGACGACGACCGCTCCCACGTGGCCCTCGACGAGCGGAAGCAGATCCGCGAGGTCGCGGTCGATGTCGGTCGCCGGCACGACGAGAAGCACGGTATCGTCGTCGGTCACCTGTGAGAGCGCGTCGCGCGTCGCAGCCGTATCCTCGTCGAGGACGATCCCCGGCGTGTCGACGAACGCGTGGCGATCGCCGACGTAGCGCTCGCTCCGGACCGTCGTTCCCCGGAAGTTGCCGCTCGTCGGACGGTCACCGGTCAGCGAGGCGACGAGCGCCGACTTCCCCACGCTCTCTTTGCCGATCAGCACGACCGTGTCGCCGTCGCCGCTCAGCCGGCCGCCACCGTTCTCCGGTCGGTCACCGCCCTCCCCGCCTCCCGGTCGGCTGCTGCTGGCGTCGTGACGACCGCGGGCGAGTTCAGCAGTCACAGACGTCCGGCTCACAACAGGAGAGGTCGTCGAGGTACATCCCCGCATCTCGCCAGCGGTCGAGCGGCGCCGTATCGACGCCACAGCGGTCGGCAATCGTCGCGGCGACGACCGGCGCGCGCTGACGGAACTTGTAGACGAAGCAGAACCGGACCGCGTCGTGTGTCACCGCCGGACCGGCGAGGAAGAGACCGGGCGTCGTCGTCGACTCGTCCGCGTCCGTGAGCGCGGGGAATCCCCGGTCACCGTCGTCGAACAGCCTCGCAGCGGGCCCCAGCGTCGGCTCGAACCCCGTCGCGAGCACCGGGGGGATGCGGGTCCGGTACGTCTCCCCCGAAACGGTCCGGAGTTCGTATCCGCCGTCGATCGCGGAGACCCGGACGACTTCCGTCCCCGGTTCGAGCGTCAGCCGCCCGGTCTGGTGGGCCCGGTCGAGACGCTCGCGCGTGAACGGCGAGAGGGCCTCGCTGGGATCCGGATGCGCGTAGTTCCACGGGTCACCCGAATCCAAGAGGACGACGTCAGCGCCGGCGTCCACCAGACCGACCGCGGCGTCGACGCCGGACTCGAATCCACCGACGACGAGGACCGAGTCGTCGACCTCGCCGATGGCGTCGTCGTCGTGACCGTCCGCGTCAGTCTCCGCACCGCAGACCGCATCGTGGTCCGCGGCGAACCCGGCCCAGGAATCGACCTCTCCGTAATGGACTCCGTGTTCGGCGGCGCCGGTGAACGCGTCGCGTCGGGGGGAGCCGAACTCGCCGGCCGCCCAAACGACGTGGTCGGCGACAACCGGACCGTCGGTCGTCGAGAGCGCGAACGGGCGGGCGGCGGCCCCGCCGTCGACGGCGAGGGTTTCGGCGGCGGAATCGGCCCCGGTGGCGTGGTCGACTCTGTCCGCGTGGTCGACTCCGTCCACGTGGTCGGCCACTCCCTCACGAACGCCGTGCGGGTCCTCCTCGGACCGCTCGCCGTCGACAGCCGGAGCAGCTCGCTCGAGGCCGGTCACTTCTACGCCCGTCTCGACGGGGATCTCGTACAGGTCGACGACCCCTTCCAGATAGTCGGCGTATGCCGGCCCGTCCGGGTGTTCGCGGCCGAGCGAGAAGGCGGGCGACGTTCGGGGAGCCACGGCGTTGAGGTCGACCTGCCCGAAGCTGTTCGAAGCGAACGAGGGCGTCAGCAGGCGCGTCTCTTCCGGCCACGCGCGAAACGACGCGCCGATTCCGTCGCGATCGACGACGAGGAAATCGACTCCGAGCTCCGCGAGCGCCGCTCCGACCGCGACGCCCGCCGGTCCCGCACCGACCACCACGGCGTCGAGTACGGTCGTCTCACCTCCGGCCTCGGGTCCCGCGCCCCGATCCGCGACAATCTCTCGTGCCGTCTCGTCGATCTCGTTCGTGTCTGGCATAGTTTATTAAAATACAGTCCAATCATAATAACTCTTCCCTCTCCGGCGGTCTCCTCGACAGTGCTGCAGGGACGGACGCAGCGTTCGGCCCGACAGAACGGGCAGTGCCCGAGGTTTATCTGATACCCCACCGAATACTGGATATGCAAGATACGGCTACCTCCGGCGTCTTCGCGCGCGAGTTCGACGAGATCGACCGCGCCGTAGAAGTCGGATTCGCTGGCGGTCGCGTCATCTCCGTCTCGTTTCCGCCGGAGACGCCCGCGGACGCGAGCGGCGATCACGACCTCCTCGACCGGATCGGCGAGTACCTGCGGGGCGAGCCGGACGAGTTCGCCGAGGTCGCCGTCGGACTCACGGTGCCGACCGATCGCCGCGCGGTCCTCGAAGCGCTTCGAACGGTCCCCTACGGCGACGACGTGTCGGTGAGCCGGCTCGCGAAGCTGGCCGCGCTCGACGCGAACGACCCCGACGACCTCGAGCTGGTGACGCGCTCGCTCGACGACAACCCGATCCCCCTCCTCTTCCCGGATCACCGGGTTCAGGGCGGCCCCTACGCGACGCCGGGGCGCGTTCGGAGTCATCTCCGGCGCGTCGAGGATATTTAAACGAAACCGACATTCGGCGTCAGAGACCGCCGAGGCCCGCCCTCCTGCCACGTCTCTCTGCACGTCTGGAACACCGAGCGGGGAGTCTCCGTCCCTCGGCCGTGGGTAGCGGTCAGGCTTGCCCGTGTTCCTCGATGTTCTCCCAGACGACCGTCATCAGCTCGCCCGTCTTTTCGACCAGCTCGTCGACGGCGCCGTCGGCGTCCTCCGGCGCGCAGCCGAGGTCGCGAATCGCCTTCGTCGCCGACACGTGGTGGACGTGGACGAGGTCGTCGCCCTCGCGCTCGTAGACGAGCGTCGTACACGGGAGCATCCCCGCGAGCGACGGGTCGATCTCGAGGGCGTCGAAAGCGATCTCGGGATGACAGACGACGATCAGCGCCGTCCGCTCGACGTCGTCGTGACCGAGCATCCCCTCGATCATCTGGTCGAGCCGTGTGACGCGAACGGTCTCGAAGTCCGCCAGCTCGTGTTCGATCTGGACGAAGGGGACGGCGTCGTCGAACGGCATGTCGAGGGTCGTGTGAAGCGCGTCCTCCGCCGTCGGTGAGGGTGATTCAGCCGCTGCATCGGTCATGCGTTCGTATTCCGGCAGCCGCCTCAAAAGGCTTGCCGGCCAGCAAACGACTGCCGGTATCTCCGACGCGACGCGCGGCTTGCCGCTCGGGACGGATTTATCCGCGTCTCCCGCCACGGAGGAGACGTGATCGAGTTCACTCGCGCGACGTACGACGACGTCGTGTACCACGCGTACGAGGGCGGTGAGGCGGAGGTGTGCGGCGTCCTCGCGGGCGCGCACGGCGCCGAGGGCGAGCCGAGCGTCGTCACGCAGACGTATCGAGCGGAAAACGTCGCCGAGACGCCGGAGATCCGCTATCTGATCGACCCCGAAGAGCAGTTCGAACTGATCGAGGCGGTCGAGGACGACGGACTCGACCTCGTCGGGTTCTATCACTCGCATCCGACCGGGCCGACGGAGCCGAGCGAGACCGACGCCGCGCGGGCGACGTGGCCGGACCACTCGTACGTCATCTGCGCGCTCGACGGCTACCCGTTCGTCGGCTCCTGGCGCTGGCAGGGCGACGAGAACGGATTCGAACAGGAGACGGTCGTCGTGCGGAGCGAACGCTGACTGCGCCTTCCGGGTTGCCAGCGATTAATCCGTCAGACCGCGTCCTCCGGGCTGCCAGCGGTCAATCCGTCAGGTCGGCCGCTTCTGTCGGCGCTTCCGAGGTGGTGCGACCCGACACGATCGCCTCGAAGTTCTCGAACACCCGTCCCGGAGTCGTCTCCGCGAACGAGAACCGCTGTGGATCCCAGTCGACGTGCTCGGTCAGCGCCTCGCGGTGGTCGGCGCTGATCTCCGGGTGAAACTGGACCGTCCACAGCGGCGCGCTCCGATGGCGGGTGCCGAAGACCGACGCGTGGTCCGCCGAGGCGATCACCGCCATCCCATCGCCCAACTCTGTCACCGCGTCGCCGTGCAGCGAGACGACGACCGGCTCGACTCCGTCGAACAGCGGATCCGCACCGAGGTCGGCCTCGACGAGCGTCGCGGTCGATCCGATCGGTTCCACGGTTCCGCCGAGCGCGGAGTTCACCACCTGATGGCCGAAACAGACGCCCAGCGTCGGAATCTGTCGTTCGACGAGGTCGCGAACCAACGCCTCCTGGTCGGCGATCCACGGGTGGCGTTCGGATTCGTAGACGCCGGCAGTGCTCCCCGTCAGTACGACGCCGTCGGCCTCGCCGAGCGGGACCCGTTCTCCGGCGACGAAGTCGATCTCAGTCGCCGTCGGGAACCACGCTGCCAGCGCGTCACAGTGGTACTCGCAGTCCGGATCGACCTCGCTGCGAACCACGAAGAGCGTCGGCGACTCCCTGTCCGTTGCGCTCATACGTCTTCGCTTACGCGTGCGGGAGCGTCAGCGTTTCGGCCCGCGCGACCTCATCCCGCGTGACCTCATCCCGCGCGACCTCATCCAGACGCGGAACGCCTTTCTCGAAACGGACCGTCTCTCCGATCACCGATGGAGGACTCCGACCGCGAGATCGAGATACGGACGTGGGAGTTCCGCGAGCGCGAACTCCCCCGCGTCCCGCCCGACGGCTGGGCCGACACGACCGACCGGCTCCGAGAGACCGTCTGTCTGATCGTCGAGCGCACGGTCGACGGCGTCGAGCGCGTGGAGCCGTTCGAGGGGTACGCGACGGACAGCGAGCGGTTCGAGGCGACCGTTACCGTCGACGAGATCGACCACGACCTCGTGCAGCTGGTCGAGCGGCGCTCGCAGTCAACGGACGACGGTGAAGACGGGAGGGGCGACTCGACGGAACAGTTCGACCTCGATCAGGCGCTCGACCGGTTGTAACGGAACCGGGCCCCGAACGCGTCGGCGGTAGCGCGTCTCGAACGGTCAGTCGTCGGCTTCGATCTCCGTTCGCTCCTCGTCGTCGCCGCCGACGTCGATCGCACAGGAAGCCGTGTATTCGACGTCGTGGACCGATTCGATGGCGGGGTCGTCGCCACACACCGGACAGTCGTCCCGCTTGGGGATCTCGACTTTGTCGAACTCCATCTCGAGGGCGTCGAAGAACAGCATCGAGCCGTCGAGCGTCGTCCCCTCGCCGATGAGGTGTTTCACGGTCTCGGTCGCCTGGAGACAGCCGACCGTGCCCGGCAGCACGCCGAGGACGCCCGCGGTCGCACAGTTCGGGACCATCCCGGCGGGGGGCGCCTCCGGGAACAGACACCGGTAACACGGCGACTCGTCGCCGCCCGCGAACGTCGTCACCTGTCCCTCGAACTTGAAGATGGAGCCGTGCGAGAAGGGGATCCCAGCGAGCGTACACGCGTCGCTGACGAGGTAGCGGGTCGCGAAGTTGTCGGTGCCGTCGACGACGAAGTCGTAGCCGTCGATCAGCTCCTCGATGTTCTCCGGGCCGACGCGGACCTCGTGTTTCCGGACGGTGATGTCGGGGTTGAGCTGCGCGACGAACTCGGCCGCAGAGTCGACCTTCTTGCGTCCCACGTCGTCGTTGCCGTGAATGACCTGCCGCTGGAGGTTCGACAGTTCCACCTCGTCGTCGTCGGCGATCCCGAGGGTACCGACGCCGGCGGCCGCGAGGTACTGGATGATCGGCGAGCCGAGTCCGCCCGCGCCGAGCACGAGCACCTCGGCGTCGAGCAGCGACTTCTGCCCCTCCGGACCGACGTCGTCCATGATGATGTGTCGGGAGTAGCGGTCGAGCTGTGTGGGGTCGAGATCGAGATCACTCATTCGCCATTCAGTAACGGCTGTGAACGCTTAAGCCGGCCGCCCACCGGCGCGTGCTGCCGCCATCTCGGAGGTGCGTTCCGAGCGCACGAGCGACCCGGCGGAGTCTCGGCGTCTCACCCGGATCGCCGGTCGTCAGAGACCGGGGCCGGCGTTGCCGTCGGCGCACGCCTTTTTGAGTTGGGCGGCGAACCGCAAGTATGCCAACTATCAAACTGCCGGCCGTACTCGTCGGCGGCTCCGCGACTTCCGAGGTCGACGTCGCTGGCGAGACCGTACGGGAGCTGTTCGAGAACCACGCCGAGGAACACGGACCGGAGCTCAGAGACAGCGTCGTCGAAGACGGCGAGATCAAGGAGTTTATCAACGTCTACGTCGAGGGGAAGCCGGTCGACGACATCGACGCCGACGTCCCGGCCGACGCGCAGGTCCGGGTCATCCCCGCCGCCAGCGGCGGCCGGTAAGATCCGATCGGCTACGGTCCGATCGGTACGCTCCGCCGTTCTTGCACTCGTTACAGGTATTCCTCCCAGAGCGGAATGTCCGCGTACTTATCGCCGCGATCACAGAGCATGAACACGACGACGTCGTCGTCCGCGAGGTCGCCCCGCTCGTCGAGCGCGGCGACCGCGGCCGCACCCGCGCCGGCGGAGGTTCCCACGACGAACTGTCCGTTCACCCGGAGGTGATCACGAACGGTCGCCTCGTCGTGCTGGCCCGGATCCGCGATCCGGATCTCGCGGTCCTGATAGCGAGCGCGGAGGTCACGAGCACAGTCGTACGCGTCGCCGGTGGTGACGTACGCGGTCCGGTCTAAGACTGACTCGTCGTACGTCTCCGGGTGGTAGTGGTCGCCCGTTTTGAGGTATTTCAGCCCGTCGATGGCGTGGAGCTGTTCGTCCGGCTCGAAGCCGACGACCTCAACCGCGCCGTCGCTGAGCGCGGTCAACCCCCGTCCGGTCCCGGTGATCGTCCCGCCGGTGCCGACGCCCGCGACGAAGTGGGTGACCTCGCCGTCGGTCGCCTCGTATATCTCTCGGGCGGTCGTCCGTTCGTGCGTGCCGGGGTTGTCGGGGTTCTCGTACTGGTTCGGCCGGTAATACCCGTCGGGGTCTGCGGCGACGATCGACTCGCATTCCTCGATGACGGCGTCGTAGCCGCGGTTCGCGTCGACGAAGTGGATCGCCGCGCCGGCGTCTCGCACCGCTTCGACCTTCCCGCCCGCGGCGTTGTCGGGCATGACGATCTCCACGTCGTACCCGCGGTCACTCGCGAGTCGGGCAATCTCGCTGCCGGTGTTGCCCGACGTCGGCTCGATCACGGTGACGCCGGGTCGGAGATCTCCGCGCTCCTCCGCGCCGTCCAGCATCCCCTTCGCGATCCGCGATTTGATCGAGCCGCCGCCGTGTGGCGCGTCGTAGAGATTGAACCACTCGGCTTTCGCGTAAACCGTCGCGTCCGCGTCCAACTCCAGATCGAGCTCGACCAGCGGCGTCTCGAAGATCGTCGATTCGTCGACGGCGTACTCGCCCATACCTCTCGTGACTTCTCCCACGACTAAAGTCGTGGGCTTCCTCCTCGATTTCGTGTAAGAGTCCGACGGAAACGGCGTTCTCGGCGGCTACCGCGGTCATGCACCCGGATCGTCCGTCCAAGATACGGGAGAAGCCTGCCGGTCACGAAAGGGGTTACCGGTGGAGTTCCGTACGAGTTGCTATGAGCCAACTGTCGTGGGACGAGGTCGTCGAGATGCCCGACGAACTCGACGACGAGACCGCCGAGGCGCTACTGGAGGACGCGACCGAAGTCCAGGACATGACCGGGGAGGTCTGCCCGTACCCGCAGGTCGAGGCCAAGAAGGCCATCGCGGGCCTCTCGCCCGGCGATGTGCTCGTCCAAGAGACGGACCACGTGCCGAGCACAGAGAACGTCCCGAAGGCGGTCGGCGAGGACGCGACCGCGAAGGTGTGGAAGTCCGGCGACGGCCGCTACCGGATCTTCATGCGGAAGGAGTAATCATGGTCGAGGAACTCACCCCCGAGGAAGTCAACGAACGAGTTGAGGCCGACGATATCCGCGTCATCGACACGCGTCCGCCGGCACAGTACGAGCAGGGCCACATCCCCGGCGCGATCAACGTCCCGCTCGGGAACCTCCCCGCGAAGGTGCCCGAGATCGACTGGGACGACACGGACGTGGTGTGTGCGTGTCCGATCGGCGAGTCGTCGAAGCAGGCCGCCATGCTGATCAGCAGCTACGAGGGCGTCGAGGACGATGTCGTCGTCGCCAGCATGGCCGGCGGATACGAGGAGTGGGAGTTCGAGCTGGAGACCGACGCGGCAGCCGACGCCTGATCGGCACCCGTTTTCGATCGGATTTCGGTGGGATCGGACGTTCCTATCTTCTTTCAGGGCGAGAAGTCGCCCTTTCGGGCGGGCGTGAGTCCGACAATGCGGAGAACGAACGGTTCAGCGTTGCTGACAGCTTTTTCCTCGGCTGGCGTCAAATTGATTCGTCTCCGACATAGATGTTACCATATGACATGCAGGATCCGCTGTAACGACTGCGAACTCGATCGGTGGTTGGAAGACTGCGTGACGGCGCACAAGCAGGCGAAAGAACACGAGGCCCGGTACACCGATCACTGGGTCACCCTCTACGATCCGCCCGACGACGAGGTCGTCCCGGATCGGGACCAGCGAACGGGTTCACAGTAGCCCGACCCGAAGTCAGCGTTCGTCCCGCGAGGAGCGCTCGGATCGCGCAGCAGACCTCGCGGCCGAGCAGGAGATTCATCTCATGCTCTGTGATCAGCGTGCGACCCGGCGTGGCCTCGCCGAGTTCGATCGGACAGACGAACACGGCCGCGATCGGTACGATCCGACGAACACGGTCGATGGCGCGACTGTCGGCTGCTTCCCGGAGCTTTACCACGCGTTCGGCGACGTCGGCGTCGATCAACTCATCACGATAAGCGACCGTCGACACTCCGTCGCCCGGGACCGACGCGCCGGACAGGCGTCACGAACACACACCCGCGGGGGGGTTTTGCCGTGGCATCGCGTCCGTCGATGGACGATGGCGAAAGCAGCAATCGTGATCCTGGCAGGCAACGAGTCGCACGCCGACTACGGTCGCATGGCGAACGCCCTCGAGGCGGCAAAGGAGTTCGCGGAGACCGACGGCGACGAACTCGAACTGATCTTCGACGGCGCCGGTACCCAGTGGATCCCTGAGCTCGAAGACGAGGAGAGCGACTACCACGAGCTCTATCAGGCCGTTCGCGACGACGCTGCCGTCTGTGGCTACTGTTCCGGCGCGTTCGACGTCGAGGACGCCGTCGCCGACGCGGGGCTCGTCGTCCTCGACGAGTACGACGGCCACCCGAGCATCCGGTCGCTCGTCAACGACGACTACGAGATCATCACGTTCTGAGCGGTCGCGGAGACGCCTTCCTCCGGGGTCGATTCCGGATCGGCGAGGTGGACGACGGCGAGGTCACACTCCGGGTCGATGCCGCGGTACGTCGGCGGTGCCACCGCGCGCGAGACGTCCGACCGGTCCGTGCTCGCACCGACCACGAGTAGGTCGTACTCCGCGGTCGCGTCGTTGAGGAACTCCACGAGCGGCCGCGTCGTCACGCGGGTCTCGAGCGACGATCCGAACGCGTCGGCCATCGTGTCCAGCATGCGTTCGGCGGCCCGCCGGTCCTGCGCGTCGGCGACGGCGTGACACAGGCTCACCCGAGGCGCGAGACGCGTCGCGAAGTCGATCGACGCGCGGCCGAGAGCGTTCTGCGAGCGGATGCCGACCAGCGCGTCGTCCCACGCGGTCCGATCGGCCCTCGAGCGGAGGCCGATCACGTCTATCGCCCCCTGAAAGAGGGCTTCCAGCGCGGCCGGATCGGCCGGGTCGTACGGAGCAGCGACGAGGTCACAGCCCGTGTCCGCCGCGACCGCGAGCGCGTCCCGCACGCGGTCGGTCGGCTGGACGACGGCGACTTCGACGTCAACGTCGTATCGGGTCCGTAGCGTCGACGCCAGCGCCTCCAATCGGTCGATGGTCTCCGCGGTCACGTCGCTCCCGACGGACACCCCACCAGCCGAATGACCGTCTCCCGATACGCCGCCGGCCGGGTCGTCTCCTGCCGGCACTTCGTCGGCCGGCCGGCCGCTCGTCGCGACCGTATCGGTCTCTCCGGCGCTCGTCGCCGCCGCACCGGGCGACCCGCCGGATCCGACGAGGACGACTTTTCCGGCGTCGTGTGCGCCGGCGATTCGGGCCGCGAAGTGCGCGACGGACTCGGCCGACGCCTCCCACATCGGGACCAGCACGGCGTCGTCGCTCCGGACCGTCCGGTAGAGGTACTCGCCGCGACGCTCGTAGATCCGCTCGCGGTACAGGACGAAGCCGGTCGCGACGAGAACGCTTGAGGCGGCGACGCCGACGACGTAGACGAGCTGATTGCCGCCGGTGACGAGCACGAGCAGCGCCGTCGAGAACGCCGAGGGCTCGTCGACCCCGACGACCTACGTGACGACCGCCGCGAGCAGCACGCTCAACGCGGCGCCCTCCGGGCTGATCGAGCCTGTCAGGCCGACCGCCGTGTCGGCTTGGGTCGGTGTCCCCACCGCTGCGACCGCGATCGACCCGCAGACCGCGCCGGCGGTGATCCCGACCACGAACTGCCAGGGCGACGCGTCCGAGGGATTGGAAAACAGCGCGTACGTGCCGGCGGCCAGCGGCGGAAAGAGGAGGAACGTCACGAGCTCGGCGGTGTTCGAGAGCCAGGTGACGACCGCGATGAGCAGCGGGACGAACACGAGCACCGAGAGGTGGATCAGATTCGACGTGCGCTCGAGCCACAGTCTGGCGGCGATCCGTCGGTGTCGCACCGTCCGGCGGAGCCGGTGGCGCAGGTCACCCATACGCTCGTCTGCCGTCATACGTCGACTGCCGGACGCGGATACTAAAAGGTTCGAGAGGCTAGTCGACCGCTCGACGCCGGCGGTACGCTCGCTCGCTTCCGTCGATAGTTGTCGGTTAATCGTCCGTGCGCGCGAGACGCACGATCCGAACGCCGTTATCATTGACGCGAGCTAACGTGAGGTATGGCACCGACCGACAGGAGAACGCTTCTCGCGACGCTGGGTACGGGAGCTGCGGCGATAGCGGGCTGTCTCGGTGGGCGGGCTTCTCCGGGGTCGTTTGGCGAGGACGGAGCGACGGACAGCGAGTCCGAGGGCTCCGGACCGAGGCCGCCGACGGTCGACCGCTCGCTTCCGGCCGCCTACGACGTCGAGGAACTCGTGGAAGCGAGCCGTTCGGGCGGTCCGGAGCCGGACGGCATCCCGGCGATCGAGAACCCGCGGTTCGCGGCGGCGTCGGACCCCCCTGACGGGCTCGCTGCGGGCGACCCCGTGTTCGGCGTCGCGATCGACGGCGAGGCGAAGGCGTACCCGCAGTCGGTCCTCGTCTGGCACGAGATCGTCAACGACACCGTCGGCGGCCGCCCCGTCTCCGTGACGTACTGTCCCCTCACGGGTACCGCGCAGGGGTTTCATCGCGGTGAGACGACGTTCGGCGTCTCCGGACAGCTGATCAACGCGAACCTCGTCATGTTCGACCGCGGCACCGAAAGCTGGTGGCCGCAGATCCTCGCGACCGCGATCACTGGGGAGGACGCGGGCAGCCAGCTCGAGGAGTTTCAGGTCGTCTGGACCACGTGGGAGCGGTGGCGGTCGACGCATCCGGAGACGGTCGTGTTGATGGAGGAGACTGGATTCGCCCGCGACTACGGGAGAGATCCCTACGGTGGGTACAATCCGCCGCAGGGATACTACGCGGACGACTCGTTCCTCTTCGGGCCGCTCGCAGAGGACGACCGGCTTCACCCGAAGGCGGTCGTGATCGGGATGCGCTCGGAGAACGGGGCGGTCGCGGTAGCGAAAGAGCGGCTCCGGGACGACCGGCTGCTCGCGTTCGAACTCGGCGGCGTCGACCACCTCGCGGTGTACGACGGCGCCCTCGATACCGGCTACGTGTACCGAGTCGCCGACGACGACGCCTCGACCGCGTCGTGGGAGGACGGCCGCGTCGTGATAGCCGGAACCGCCTACGATCCCGCCGATCTCCCGTTCGAGCGAGAGGTCGCCTTCGACGCCATGTGGTTCGCGTGGTACGGCTACTACCCGATGACCGACCTGTACGAATGAGCGGGTGGGTCCCGTGAGCGACGCCAGCGTCCGGTCCTCGTTCGACGGCGTCACCGCCGACACGGCCGCGGCGATCCGGCTGACGATCGGCAGGCGAGACGCGAGTGCCGTCGCGGCGGTCGTTGCGGTCGCGTACCTGTTCGCCTACGCCTGGGCGACCGGTGACCTGTCGTATCGGCCAGCCGTCGCGCCGCGTCTGCTCGTCGTCGACGACCCCGTCGGTCGGCTGTTCGCGCGGACCGGGCCGGCCTCGTTCGGCGCGGTCGCGACGCTGGATACGGGCGTCTTCAGGCTGCTCGTCTCGCCGCTCAACGTCGCAATCGGCGCGGTTCTGGCTGGGCTCGTCGGGATCAACATCGGGCTGTCGTCCCTCGCGGTCCGCCGCCCGAGCGCGTGTGGAATCGGGAGCGGATCGGGGCTTCTCGCCTCGGTTCCCGCCCTCCTCTCCGGGACGGTGTGTTGCGGCCCCGTCGTCCTGCTCGCAGTCGGCGTCCAGGCGAGCGCAGCCCTTTTGACGGCGTTCGCCTGGCTGCTCCCGGTCGGCGTGGTACTGTTGCTCGCGAGTCTCGCGTACGTGTCGACGAAGGTCGACGCCGGACAGCCGCCGGAGTCCTCGACGACGGCGACTGAGTAGCCGCAGCGAACAGCCATGGTTCTCAGATTGCGACCGCTCTCAAATTGCGACCACTCTCAGACCGCGACTGCTCTCACACCCCGAGCCACCGACCGAGGTCGATCGGCATCACGTCCCCGACGAGCGCCCAGCCGGCGGTCGTCGCGACCGCGAGCGCGACCATCGTCACGACCGCCGGCCACGGCTCCTCGCGGCGGGTGAAGCGGCGGTGTCCGACCGCGAGTCCCACCATCGGAAGGAGCGTCACGGCCGCGACGACGACGGGCAACACCCGCCCGACGAGCGCGACGGTGACGACCACGGCGGCCGCGCTCGCGAGACCGTACGCCAGCCGGAGCCGTCTGGGCGACCAGCGCGTCGCGAGCGTCTGCTTCCCCACCGCGGCGTCCGCGCGCCGGTCGGGCCACGTCGTTTCGAGGAGGTTGACGAAGACGACGAGCGCGAACGGAAGCGTGGCGAGCGCCGCGTCGACCGTGACCCCGCCGGCGACGACGGCGAACCCGTACAGCGGGAGGACGACCCCGCCGAGCGCCGCGTTCGTGGCCTCCCCGAGCCCGTTCCACGCGAGCCGAAGCGGCCCCAGCGAGTACTGCCAGCCGACGACCAACACGAGAACGAGCAGCGCGGCCGGAATCGTCGCGAGCAACCGGCCCGCGACTGGCGCGACTCCGATACCGACGATCAGGAGCCCGACCCCGCCCGAGACGGCCGCGGCGCCGGCGGCGTATCGCGGTGAGAGCCCCGTTTCGGCCAGCACCCCGCTCCCGCCGGAAAAGGGGGTCCTCGTGGTGATCGCGTCCGTCTCGACGTCGGCGTACTCGTTCGCGTAGTGAACGCTCGCGGCGATCGGTACGAGCGCGAGGAGGCCGACGGTGATCGGTCCGAACGTAATCGGTCCGAACACAATCGAGCCGAACCCAATCGAGCCGATCGGGACCGACCCGAACCCGCTGGCTCCCGACGCGGTGGCGGCGTCGCTGCCGTACGCCATCGCGACGCCGAACCCGTACACTAGCCCGATCAGCGCGAGCTGTGCGGGTCGCGCCATCCGCCAGAGCGCGAGCAGCGTCCGAGCACGGCCGAGGTCCGGGTCGTCTCCGGCGTCGGTATCGGGACCGCGGCGCGACGCTCGACGGGGCATCTCAGTCCGACAGGATCTCGCGGAGTTCGGCGAGCAGCTCGTCGATCTCTGGGCGGTCGGCCGGCATCCGCCCCTCGTACGTGTAAGCGGCGATCGGCTCGCCGGACCGCGTGTCGAGAATCATCGCGACCGGCATCCGCCCGACGAGATCGTGGAGCGATCCGAGGATCCCGAACCGGACGGGCTGATCGTACGCGTCGCTCACGTCCGTGGTCGGGTCCGCGAGCAGCGGGAACGGGAGGTCGTACGACGCCTGCCACGAGCGCGCTCGGTCGACCGACTCCGGAAGGATCGAGACGACCGTGGCGTTCAACGCCTCGAACTCGTCGTACCGCTCGGCGATCGCCTGGACCTGGTTACGGCAGTTGCCACAGTGGTGATCCCGCTGCAACAGGAGGACGATCGCGTCGACGTTCGGATCGGCGGCGACTGCGGACAGTGAAAAGGGATCTGGCCCCGCCGCGACGTTCGTCAGCTCGAACGCTGGCACCGTCTCCCCCGATGTCGTCTGCTCGGTCATACCCGACCTACGCGGACGAGACGGATAACGGAACGGTCGGTGTGACGCGTCGCACGGACGACCGCATCACCTATTCGCGGTCGGCCCGTCACCGACCGGCATGGGAGTGCCAGAGACCGATGCCGACGATCAGCTCACGCTCGTCGCCCGCTCCGAGCGGTTTCTCCGGGCGGTTCGTACGGGCACGGAGACGGAGCCGGTCCGTCGCTCGATCGCGGCGGCCGCTCCCGCTGATCTGGACGCGTTCACTCGAGCAGAGCGGCTGGCGTTCTGGCTCAACACGTACAACGCGGCGACACAGGACGCGTTGCGGTCCGACCCCGACCGCTTCGAGAACCGACGGAGATTCTTCTCAGAGCCGATCGTCACGGTCGCCGGGACCGAGCTCGGTCTCGACGACATCGAACACGGGATCCTCCGACGCTCGCAGTGGAAGTACGGGCTTGGATACGTCCCCGACCCGTTCCCGTCGGCGTTCGTCCGACGGCACCGGGTCGCCGATCTCGATCCGCGGATCCACTTCGCGCTCAACTGCGGCGCGGCCGCCTGTCCGGCGATCGCCGCCTACACCGCTGACGGGGTCGACGAGCAGCTGGATCAGGCCACCGAGAGCTATCTGAGGAGCGAGACGGTCGTCGAGGAGGGAACGGCCCGCGTCCCGCGGCTGCTGCTGTGGTACCGCGGCGACTTCGGCGGTGGCTCGGGGATACGACGGCTCCTCCGCGAGCACGGCGTCATCGACCCGGACGCGAGCCCTCGGATCAGGTACCGCGAGTACGACTGGTCGCTGGCGCTCGACGCGTTTCGCGACGGCGCGGAGTAGAGGGAGAGCGCGGCGAGGACAACACCACTGAGCCGGTCAAGACACTCTCGCATCGCCGAGCGGATCAGAACGCCCCCGCACCGCCGAGCAGGAGCCGCAGGCCGATGACTGTCAGTAGTCCGAGAACCGTCGCCCGGCGGAGCCGCTCGCTCACTCGGTCACGGAGCCGTTTCCCGACGGCGACTCCGGCAACCGCGGGAACCGCGGCTGCGACGGAGGCGCCGACGAGCCACGCGTTCGGGTAGAGCCCGAGCGCGGCGGCCGCAGCGACGCGGAGCCCGTTGATGCCGACGAACACGAGCGCGACGACGCCGACGAACAGCCCGTGTGAGAGGTCACAGCTCCGCACGAACGCGACGAGCTGGACGCCCACGTTCGTCGCGCCGAACAGGAGTCCGCTCACGCCGCCGACGGCGCCCATCGCGAGCGGCGTCTCGACGAAACACCGGTCTGTCGCGCGCGAGAGCGTCGGCAGGGAGACGACCCGCTGTGACGCGGCGACGAACCCGAGCGAAACCAGCCCGAGGAGGACCCGCAGCGGGGCCTCCGGAACGCGATCCAAAAGCGCCATCCCGACCAGCGTGCCGACGAGTGCGGCCACGAGCAGCGGCGCGAAACGGGCGCCACAGCTCCGCAGTTCCTCCCGAGAGAGGCCGCCGACGAGCGCGAGGTTCACGGCGAGGATCGGGACGATCATGAACACGACCGCCGCCGCCGGGTCGAGCGCCGTTGCGAGCGCCATGGTGCCGACGACCGCGAAGCCGAAGCCCGCGACTCCGTTGACCGCGCCGGCGACCGCGACGACGAGGGCGATAGCGGCGATCGACCCGGCCGAGAGCGCGAGCGACATACCGCACGGAGGGGATGATTCCGTATAAAAGGGCGTTGCGTGTGCGTTCTCGATGTCCGTGCGTCGACCCCCAGTCGCCGCCGTCGGTGTCGGCTCGCAGAGATAGCGGCTCGCCGTGACCTCAGTCCGCGTCGAACTCGACGTCCGTGAACTCGAACCGTGCCCCGCCCGCGGCGCCGTCGATCACGCGGACCGTCCAGCCGTGGGCTTCCGCGACTCGCCTGACGATCGATAGGCCGAACCCCGTCCCCTCCGCGGATCCCGAGTAGCCGGCCTCGAACACGTCGTCCCGGTCCGCTTCGGGAATCCCCGGGTCATCGTCTTCGACGTAGAAGCCGCGCTCGAACGAGCCCGCGGTGATCGTCACGTCCCGTCCCCCGTGTTCGACGGCGTTTCGAAAGAGGTTCTCGAACAGTTGGCCGACGCGGCTTGGGTCGCCGCGGATCGTCGCGTCGGACCGCGTCACGAGCGTCGCGTCGGCGGTCTCGACGGTCCGCCAGCAGTCGCTGGCGACGGCTTCGAGCTCGATCGGCTCCGACTCGTTGATCTGCCGCCCGCTCTGTGCGAGCCGGAGGAGGTCACCGATCAGCTCCTCCATCCGGTCGAGCGCGTCCGCCGCGTGGTCGAGCTGCTCGCTGTCGCACTCGTCACGCGCCAGCTCGATCCGTCCCGACGCGACGTTCAAAGGGTTCCGCAGGTCGTGAGAGACGATGCTCGTGAACTCCTCGAGACGCGTTTTCTCCTGTTCGAGCTCCAGCTCTCGCCGCTTCTGCTCCGATACATCGAGGTGGACGCCCACGCTTCTGACCGGCTCGCCGTCGTCGTTTCGCTCGACGATTTTCCCGATGTCGCGTATCCACTTCCATTCCCCGTCGGCGGTGCGCATCCGGTGTTCGGTGTCGTAATACGGTGTTTCGCCGTCGATGTGCGCCTGTAACGCCGCCTCGACGGCGTCGATGTCCTCCGGATGGACGCGACGTTCCCACGCGTCGAGGAGCGGCTCGATCTCCGCCAACTCGTAGCCGAGCATCTCGGCCCACTTGTCGTTGAACCGGACCTCGTCGGTCTGCATGTCCCAGTCCCAGACCCCGAGGTTCGCCCCTTCGACCGCTAGTTCGAGACGGGTTTTGGTCCGTTCGAGGCGTTTGCGCTGCTGCTCGCGCTCGGTGACGTCGCGGACGGTACAGACGATTTCGCCGCCCTCGGTCATCGAGAGGGTGTGGTCCTCGACGAACGTGCCGCCGTCCGATCGGAGTCCGGTCGTCTTTCCGTGCCACTTCCCGGTATCGTTCAGCGTCGGGAGAATCTCGTTACGGACCTCGTCGACGTCCTCGTCGGGGTAGAGCCGTCTCCAGTGGCTGCCGATCAGTTCCGCTGGCTCGTATCCGTACAGGTCGGCGTAGGCCTCGTTCACGTAGACGAACCGATCGCCGTCGAGAATGCTGATCCCCTCCTGTGCCGTCTCGATGGCCTCGAGGTGACGCTGTCGGTCGCGACGGTCGGACGCCCCGGCGACGACGCTGTGGATCCGGTCGGCAAGCACGCCGTACTGGTCGCCGTCGGACTCCTTCCGGAGGTAGTCGGTGACTCCCGCCGAGATGGCCGCGCTGGCGACCGCTTCGGAACCTGCACCGGTATACAAGATGAACGGGAGGTCGGAGTGGTCTTCGCGAATCGTTTTGAGGAACTCGATTCCGTCTTCGTCGGGTAGTCGGTAGTCGGAAACGACACAGCCGATTCCGCCCGCCGCGACGCGGTCGAGGCCTGCGCGCGCGCTGGTCGCCGTCTCGACGACCAACCGATCGTCGTCTCGTTCGAGGCGTGTGGCGGTCACCTCGGCGAAATCCGGGTCGCCGTCCACGTGGAGAACGCGAATCGGGGAATCGGACCTACTCATGAGGACTCCATCTACCCGTCCCTACCAAGTGACGGCATATAAACATATAAAATATATTTTGATACTTCAGTGTCAAATTTATCGTACGTGTTCGCGCCGCCCGCGCAACACGATCACAGACGGCCCCCTTCGGCTCCCGGTTCGCGCGCCGGCGACCGTCGAGTCGGGGCGACGACGTCCCCCGCAAGCCGTCCGACCGCGGTTCAGATGTCGAAGTCGGGCGTGTCGAAGGCGCCTTCGTCCGATTCGACGTCGTAGCGCTCGATCCCCGTCAGCGCGAGCGCGAGGGTCCCGTCGGCGTCCCAGCGGCCGGTGTTGATGACGAGGTCGTAGATCGACCGGTCTGAGAGGTCGACCCCGTAGTACGACCGGTACCGCTTCTCCTCTATCACTTCTCGCACCTGCATCTCCGAGGTCATCTCCTCGCGGCTCATCGTTCGGTCCGCGCGCACCTCGTCGGGAGCGTCGAGCCAGATCCGGATGTCCGCGCGGTTGCCGGCGATCCAGCCGGCGAGCCGAGACTCGAGGATGAACGCCTTGTTCGCGGCCCCCCACTTCTCGGCGATCGTCCGGAGCCGCCGGTCGAGCGCGCGGTCGATCTCCTCGGATTCGCCCGTCTCCGCGATCAGCTGCGAGAGGCTCATGTCGCGCTCGGCGGCGATCTCGCGGAAGAGCTCTCCGCCGGAGACGTAGCCGCAGTCGAGGACCGCCGCCAACCCCTCGACGAGCGTCGTCGCGCCACAGCCCGGTGGCCCCGACACCGTGATGAAGAGGTTCCGATCGATATCTCGCTCCGCCGGCGGTAGGGATCCACTCATACGTCCGCGGCCACGGACGGCCGTCGGAAAAGCGGGCCGGTTCGCTCATTGTGCCGACTTCCGGATCGCCCCGCCGTGGCCGAGCCGTGGGCCGTCACTAGGGTCGCCGAGCCGTGGGCTGTCGGTAGGGGTCGCCGAGCCCGTGAACCGTCAGTAGGTCGCGACGCGACCGGGTGAGCCTCCCCGCCGCCGCAACCAATATCCCTCACCGCGCCCACACGTACGGTAGTGAGCGAACTCACGGATCGCGGTGCGACGGGACCGTCGCCGCGGGATCTCCTCGTGGAGCGATTCGACGGCGAGGACGCCCCGACCGTCGAGTTCGACCCGGAGACCGTCCCGCTGCCCGACGCCGACGTCCTCGAACGGCTGACCCCGCCCGTCCGCCGCTGGTGGGTCGACGAGTTCGGCCGGTACGTCGGCGAGAACGGCGGCTTCTTCACGCCGCCCCAGCGCGAGGCGATCCCGCACGTCGCCGAGGAACGGAACTGCCTCGTCGCCGCGCCGACCGGCAGCGGCAAGACGCTCGCCTCCTTTACCGCCGTCCTCGACGACCTGTTCGCGCGCGAGCGGGCCGGCGAACTGGAAAACGCCGTCTACTGTCTGTACGTTTCGCCGCTCAAGTCGCTCGCGAACGACATCAAGCGGAACCTCGAAGCGCCGTTGGAGGGGATCTCGGCCGAGATCGCGGCCGGAGGCGACGGCGATGCCGACTCCGGGAGCGACACCGTCGACGGTGACGGCGACGCTCCCCCGGACCCCGGGGTCCGGCAGGCGATTCGCCACGGCGACACGAGCAGCGCGGACCGGCAGGCGATGCTCGAAGAGACTCCGCACGTGCTCAACACCACGCCGGAGACGCTGGCGATCCTGCTCAACTCGCCGAAGTTCAAGGAGAAGCTCCGCAGCGTCGAGTACGTCGTCGTCGACGAGATCCACTCGCTCGCGGCGAACAAGCGGGGCACCCACCTCGCGGTGTCGTTGGAGCGGCTGACCGAGCTCGCGGACGGCTCCCCGACGCGGATCGGCTGCTCGGCGACGGTCGAGCCCCTCGACGAGGTCGCCGAGTTCCTCGTCGGCCGCCAGCGCGTCGCGGGCGACGCCGGCGACACGACGGGGCTCGAACCGCGCCCGTACGAGCTGGTGGACGCCCGGTTCGTCCGCGAGTTCGACCTGCGGCTCCGAACCCCCGCTGCCGACCTGATCCACACGCCGCGGTCGGTCGTCACCGACCGCTTTTACGACGCGCTCGACGAGCTGATCGCCGACCACGAGAACACGCTGGTGTTCACGAACTCCCGGTCCGGCGCCGAGCGCACCCTCCACGAGCTGCGCGAGCGGTTCGACTACGACGAGTCGAACTCGGGCTGTCACCACGGCAGCCTCGGCGAGCGCCAGCGCACCCGGATCGAGGAGGGGTTGAAGACGGGCGAGCTCGACGTCGTCACCACCTCGACCAGCCTCGAACTCGGCATCGACATGCCACACCTCGATCTGGTCGTGCAGGTCGGCTCCCCGAAGTCGGTCGCGGCGCTGCTCCAGCGCGTCGGGCGGGCCGGGCACAGCCCCGGCGAGACGGTCGAGGGACGGGTGTTCGCATTAGACCGCGACGAGCTGATCGAGTGCGCGACGATGCTCGCACGGGCCGAGGACGGCTTCGTCGACCGCGTCTTCCTCCCCGAGGGTGCCTACGACGTGGCGGCCCAGCACGTGTACGGGATGGCGATAAACCGGGTCCGGCCCGACCGCGAGGTCCGTGAGGTGCTCCGTCGCGCGCACCCGTACCGCGCGTTCAACGACGACGAGTACGAGCGGCTGATGCGGTATCTCACGGCGGACTACGACGGCCTCGAAGAGAAGAACGTCTACCCGAAAGTCTGGCGGGACGAGAACGACCCGCCGGACGGGCCACACCACCACGAGGCGTACCCCGTCGGCGAGACGCTCGTCGGCAAGCGCGGGCGGCTCGCCCGGGTCATCTACATGACGAACATCGGGACGATCCCCGACTCGTTCAGCTGCGGCGTGTTCACCCGCGACGACGAGCGCGTCGGCACGCTCGACGAGGCGTACCTCGACACGCTCGACGCTGGCGACGTGTTCGCGCTCGGCGGCGAGCGGTTCGCGTTCCGATACCGTCGCGGCTCGAAGGTGTACGTCGACCGGACCAGCGAGCGCCCAACCGTCCCCTCCTGGTACTCCGAGCGGCTACCGCTGTCGTACGACCTCGCCCGTGAAGTCCTCGGCGTCCAGGCCGACTTGCTCGACCGACTCCGACGGGAGGGGCCGCCCGCGGTCCGCGCGCGACTCAGGGAACTCCCGCTCGACGAGCATTCGGTCAGGGCGATCACGCGGATGTACGACGAACAGGTCGCGTACGCCGGACCCGAGAGCGTCTCGACCCCCTCTCGGCTCGTCGTCGAGGAGGAGCTCGACCGCGGCGAGTACAAGCGCCGGTTCTACGTCCACGCCGGCTACGGCCGCCGGTTCAACGACGGGCTCTCACGACTGGTCGCTGCGGAGTGTGCGAACCGGACCGACGCCAACGTCGCCGTCGCGGTCGCGGACCGCGGGTTCAGCCTCTCGCTCCCGCTGAATCGCAAGGTCGACGTGGCGGCGATCCTCCGCGAGCTGGAGCCGGAGACGGTCCGTGCGGACCTCCGCGCGGCGATACAGGGGACCGACCTCCTCCAGCGGTACTTCCGGATCAACGCGGCGCGGTCGCTGATGATCCTCAAGCGGTACAAGGGGTACGAGAAGACGGCCGCCGAACAGCAGGTCTCCGCGGAGATGCTGCTCTCCTTCGCAAACGACCTCGACGAGTTCGCCGTCATGGAGGAGACGTACCGCGAGCTGTTGGAAGACCGGCTCGACATCGCCGGCGTCCGCGAGGTGGTGGGCGGCATCGCTGACGGGAGCGTCTCGGTCGCACACCACACGGTCGACTCGCCGACGCCGCTCTCGTTCGGGTTGGCGACGCTCGTCGACTCCGACACCGTACTCGCGGACGACGAGTCCGCCGTATTACAGGAGTTCCACGCCCGCGTGATGGAGGAGGTCGGCGGCGACGAGGCGGGTGAAAGCGACGGGGACCGATGGTCGCACCGAGGTGGGTCGCCGGCGCGTGGGGACCGCTGATCCCGACTGCCGACGCTGCGACCCCTCACTTCGGCGTTCGGCCACGACGCAGGACGCCGAGCGCGTGCGCCGCTCCCCCGTACGCGACCACGATTCCCGCCGCCGTCGCGAGTCGGAGACCGGTCGACGCTGGTCCGTACGCGACCGCGACGAGGTAGGCCGCACCGCCGACGAGCAGCCCGTACACGATCGCTCGACCGACGCCGACGTCGCTCGGTCGCTGCGAGCGGCCGTTCGTCATGCCGCCCGCTTGGATCGGCGGTGGTTTGTGACTGTTGGAAGCGTCCCGACTTCCCGGCTCAGGCGTGCCGATCGATTCAGATGGCCTTCCGCCGGCGAGACTCGGGGCCGTACAGCTTTCCCCGGCGAGAATCGGGTGCTTACGGCTTTCCCCGACGAGACTCGCTTGGATGCTTTCCCTGACAAGACTCGGGTCTTGACGGCTTTCGACGGCCGGTCGCTCCCAACACGACTCACGTCGCGGGTTCCGCCACGATCGATGCCGGACGCTCCCAATCGAGTGGCCGTTCGGAGTGGTCGCGTTCACCGAACATCCAATAGGAGTCGGTCCGTAGCTCCGGTATGAGACGACACCGCGATCCGGAATCACTCTCCGGGGAGGTCAGGTGAGCGTGGGCGACGCCCGAGCCGTCGAGTTCGCTGGGCCGGAAGCGGTCGAGGTCGTCGACGTCGACGTTCCCGTCCCGGAACCCGGCGAGGTGCTCGTCGAGACCACGCTCTCGGCGGTCAGCGCCGGCACCGAACTGCTCGCGTACCGCGGCGATCTCGAACCGACGACCGTCGCCGACACGTCGCTCGCGTCGTTGAACGGCGATATGTCGTACCCGCTCCGATACGGGTACGCTGCGGTCGGCGAGGTCACAGCCGTCGGCGATGGCGTCGACTCCGCGTGGCTCGGCCGGACCGTCTTCGGATTCAACCCCCACGAGAGTCGGTTCACCGCGGAGCCCGAGGCGCTCCACCCCGTTCCCGACGGTGTCTCCCCGGAGACGGCCGCGCTATTCGCGAACGCGGAAACGGCCGTCAACTTCGCGCTCGACGGCGCGCCCAGAGTCGGCGAGCGCGTCGCCGTCTTCGGGCAGGGCGTCGTCGGGCTCCTGACGACCGCGCTGTTCTCGCGCTCCGGCGCGGAGTCCGTCGTCGCCGTCGAGCCCCGCGAGCGTCGCAGGGGCGTCGCCGCCGAACTCGGGGCCGACGAGACGGTCGACCCCGCGAGGGGTGACCCGGCCGCGACGGTCCGGGAGTTGACCGGCGGCGTCGACCTCGCGATCGAGGTCAGCGGCCGCCCCGAGACGCTCGAATCCGCGGTCGAGTCGACGAGGTACGACGGGCGCGTCCTCGTCGGGTCGTGGTACGGCACGAAACGCGCCGAACTCGGGTTCGGCGACCACTTCCATCGCGGTCGCGTCGCCGTCGAGAGCAGTCAGGTGTCGACGATCGCCCCCGAACTCCGTGGCCGGTGGGACCGCGACCGGCGTCGACAGACGACGTGGCGCGAACTGGGTCGGCTTGACGACGGGCAGATCGCCGACCGGCTCGTCACCGACCGCGTCCCCGTCGACGAGGCGCCCGCGGCGTATCGTCGGCTCGCGAACGACGCAGAAAACACCCTGCAGATCCTGTTCACCTACTGACCAGCATGTACTCAGTTACCGTCACCGAGGCGTTCGTGGCACAGCATCACCTGACCGTTCCGAGTCCCCCGCCAGCGGAGGCCGAGCTCCACTCGCACGCGTTCGAAGCCGAGGTGACGTTCCGCGGCCCCGAACTCGGCGCCTACGGCTACCTACTCGACATCGACCGCGCCCGCGACAGGCTCGCCGACGCCGTCGAGACGTACCGCGACGAGACACTCAACGACCACCTAGAGGGGAATCCGAGCGTCGAGCGGCTCGCCCGGGCGCTGTTCGACCGGATCGCTGGGATCGACGCGCCCGCGGTCGAGGAGCTGACCGTGACCGTCCACGAGGACGACAAGGCGCTCGTGAGCTACACAGCGACGCTCCCGTAATGCGCGTCGGACTGGTGCTCGCGGGCGACGTCGACAACCGCTCCGGTGGGTTCTACTACGACCGACGGCTGCGCGACCGGCTCCGCGAGCGGGGCCACGACACCGAGATCGTCTCGCTCCCGTGGCGCTCGTATCCCCGCCAGCTGACGGATAACCTCCGGGGGCGGCGGATCGCGGCGCGGCTCGACGAGTTCGATGTCGTCGTCGAGGACGGGCTCGCGCATCCCTCCCTGCTCGCCGCGAACCGTCGGGTCGAGGCCTCGACGGTCGCGCTGCTGCATATGCTCGCCTCGCGGGCGCGAAACGGGCTCGCCCGCCGCGCAGTCCGTCGAATCGAGGGGCGATTCCTCGCCGGGGTCGACGCCGCGATCTACAACGCCGAGACGACGCGGCGCGACGCGGCGCCCCTCGGCGCGCCGGGGCGGTCCGTCGTCGCACCACCCGCAGGCGACCGGTTCGCCCCCGAAATCTCGGCCGCGGCGATCCGCGACCGGGCGAGCGAGGCCCCCCTCGACGTGACGTTCCTCGGCAACGTCGTCGAGCGGAAGGGACTCGACACGCTCGTCGAGGGGCTCGCGCGAATCGAGCGGCCGACGGCGACGGGCGGCCCCGACGCGGCTCCGGACTGGCGGCTCACGGTCGTCGGCGACACCGACGACGACCCCGCATACGTCGACCGCGTCCGTGAGATGGCGGCGGAAGCGGGGATCGCCGGGCGGGTCCGATTCGTCGGTCGGCTCGACGACGACGCGGTCGCCGCCCGGCTCCGCGAGAGCCACGTCCTCGCGGTGCCGTCACGGTACGAGCCGTTCGGCATGGTGTACTTGGAGGCGATGGGGTTCGGCTGCGTCCCGGTGGCCACGACCGCCGGCGGCGCCGTCGAGTTCGTCAGCGACGGCGAGTCTGGCCTCCTCGTTCCGCCCGACGACCCAGCGGCCGTCGCCGACGGATTGGGTCGGCTCGCCGACCGAGACCGGCTGGCCGAAATGGGGGTGGCCGCGAGAGAGACGTACGAGGCGTGGCCGACCTGGACCGAGACGCTGGACGACGCCGTGGACTTCCTCGAGGCGCTATGACCGACGTCGATCACGCCGCCTATCTGGACGCGAAGCGCGGGCTCGACGACCGCTCGTTGAACCGCGACGTGTTGCGTGCGTTCGCCGATGCGTTGCCGCCGGAGCCGACGGTCCTCGAAGTCGGTGCCGGCACCGGAACGATGGTCCAACGGCTCCACGAGTGGGGGGTGATCGAGGGAGGCCAGTGGGTCGCAATCGATACCCACGAAGAAGCGATCCGTGCGGGTCGCAGGCGGCTCGCGTCTCACCCGGACGGCCGGACCGACGAGGGCGCAGCGGACGACGAGCGGCTCATCCGGCTCGGCGACCTCGTGGTCGACCTCCGCGTCGGCGACGCGTTCGAGTTTGTCGGGTCGACAGATCGGCGTTTCGACGCCGTCGTCGGCTGCGCGTTCTTCGACGTGGTCGACGTCGAGCCCGCGGTCGAGCGTCTCGGCGACGTCGCCCCCCTCGCGTACGCGCCGATAACGTACGCCGGCGAGACGGCGCTCTCACCGGCGGACCCGGAGGACGACGCCGTGCTCGACGCCTATCACCGACACATGCGGGAGTACCGTGCGGGTGGCCCGGAAGGGGCCGCCGCGCTCGCGCGGGCCGCGGCGTCGGTCGTCGCCGAGGGCCCCTCGCCGTGGCGTATCGAACCCCCATATACGACCGCAGACGAGACCGTTCTCGGGCACCTACTCGACACGATCGAGAAGGCGGTCGGGGAAACGGGATACGACGCAAGCGACTGGGCAGCCCGGCGACGAGGGGCGTTGGCCGCCGGTGAACTCAGCTATCGCGCTCGGAATCGCGACCTGCTGGTTCAGCTGTGAGATTGCCTCCGGTACGATAGCGAGTGACACGGGGACAGAAGCGGATTCGATCGGCGTTCCGCCGTCTGCTCGAACCCTCTGTCTCGGTTCGCTTGTATCGCATGGGCGTGTTCCGGGTGAGCGTCTCGGTCGCCGTACGCAACCGTTCCGTGACGGTCGCCGTGCGCAGCCGTTCCGTGACGGTCGCCGTGCGCAGCCGTTCCGTGCGGGCTGATCGGCGATACCGACCTCACCGGCGTCGGTTCGCGGTTCGCCCCCGATCGCTCACGGCCGCGGCGGCTCCGACGGGACGACTTCCGGCAGTCCGTCGAGGATCAGGATGGTGTAGTGGAGGAACACCGCCAAAGCGGCGATCGATAAGAGGAGGAGAAACAGAAGAATCGCGCGCTCGTCGCTCCGCACGATGGCGCGCGTGTCGGCGCGGAACCGGCTCGGGAGCAGCCGTCGGACCATCGGCAGTTGCTACGGCTCACGGGTTTTAAAAGAGTCAGGTCGATGCGGCTGCGAGTCGCCCGGGTTCAGTCGCTGCCGGCAGGCGGGACGCGGGACCGCGAGAGCGGCTCGCCGTCGACCGGCTCGTCCGGGTTGGCGTCGATCGCGGCCTCGCTGAGTCCGAGCTGTGCGTCGACGTCGATATCCTCCCGGACGTGGACGGTTCCGCGGTGGATCGCGATCGCGTCGGCGAGGTGGAGCCGCACCGCGTCGAGCAACACGTCGGCTTCGAGGGGTTGCCCGCGGCGTTTGATGTCGTCGACGTCGGCGCCCGCAGGCACGTCGAAGGCGCGTTGCGCGATCACGGGCCCCTGATCGAGGTCGGTCGTTACGTAGTGAGCGGTGACGCCGGCGATGCGGACGCCCGCGTCCTTCGCCTGCCGGTACGCTTCCGCGCCGGGGAACGCCGGCAGCAGCGAGGGGTGGACGTTGATGATCCGCCCCTCGTAGCGAAAGACGACCTCCGGCGAGAGGATCCGCATGTACCGTGCGAGGACGATGAGGTCCACGTCGTACTCGGCCAACAGGTCGAGCAGGCGGCTCTCGTCGGTGTTGCCGCTCCCGTCGCCCACGTCGTAGAATGGCTTGTCGTAGCGCTCTGCGAGCGACCGGAGGTCGCCGCGGTTCCCGATGACGACGGGGATCTCCGCCTCGCCGTCGTCTGCGAGGTCGCCCCCTGCCTCCGCCTCCAGCATCGCCTCCGGCGCGTGGGTCTCCTTCGTGACGAGCAGCGCGATGCGTCGCGCATCCCGGTCGCTCGGGAATCGGACCTGGATGTCCACGTCCAGTTCCCGGCCGAGTTCGGCGAGCGCGCGGCGCAGCTCCCCGCGTGAGGTCTGCATCTCGGACGCGTCGACGCGGGTCGTCATCCGGAAGACGCCCTCGCGGACGGCCTGGTCGAGGTCCTCGATGTTGATTCCCCGCTCGAACAGCAGCGAGGTGACGCGCGCGATGAGTCCGGTCTTGTCTCCTCCGACGACCGTGATTTCGGTCAGTTCGCGGGTCATGCGACGATCACCTCCGGGTGTTCGAACGGCTGCATACACTCCATCCAGAACACGGAGGGGTATTCACCTTTCGCTCTCCGACGACCGAAATCACCGACGATCGACCGAAATATATCCATATACGTGGATATAAAAGCCGTTCCAAAACGGTTTTTACACACGACTCCGCACTACCGGCTATGACGGCATACACCGCGACGGTGACGGTCCGACTGAAGCGGGGCGTCCTCGATCCGGAGGCCGAGACGACGCAGCAGGCCCTCGAACGGCTCGGATTCGAGCTCTCCGATCTCCGGTCGGCCGACCGGTTCGAGGTCGACCTCGACGCGCCTGACCGAGACGCGGCCGCCGAGCGCGCCACGGAGATGGCCGAGCGGCTGCTCGCGAACCCGACGATCCACGATTACGACGTCGCGGTCGCCGAGCGATGACTGGTTCCGTCGTCACTCCGACGCAAACCGTCCGTCCTGCCGCCCACGCGGGGTGGTCGGCGTGACGGTTTCCGTCGTCCAATTCGGGGGGTCCAACTGCGACCGCGACGCGGTCCGCGCGCTGGAGCACCTCGGGATCGACGCCGAACGGGTCTGGCACGAGGACGGCCTCCCCGCGGACACCGACGGAGTCGTCCTCCCCGGCGGGTTCTCTTACGGCGACTACCTGCGGGCTGGTGCGATGGCTGCCCGCGCCCCGATCATGGCGGAAGTCCGCGCAGCCGCCGCCGACGGCGTCCCCGTACTCGGCGTCTGTAACGGGGCGCAGATCGGTTCCGAGTCCGGCCTCACTCCCGGGGCGTTCACCACCAATGCCTCCGCGCGCTTCCAGTGTGAGCCCGTCCATCTCCGCGTCGAGCGCGACGACACGCCGTGGACGGCCGCCTACGCCGCGGGCGACGTGATCGACGTCCCGATCGCACACGGCGAAGGGCGGTTCGAAATAAGCGACGACGCTCACGCCGACCTCGTCGCCGACGACCGCGTCCTCTTCCGTTACTGCGACGCCGACGGGAACGTCACCGACGCGGCCAATCCCAACGGGTCGACCGATAATATCGCCGGCGTTCTCGGGAAGCGTGAGACAGTCGCCGTTCTCATGCCGCACCCCGAACGCGCCACGCTGCCGGACCTCGGTCGGACTACCGACGGGGCGGGAGTCCTCGAGGCCTTCGCGTAGCCAGGTCAGAGGTTCGACTCCGAGGGCACGCGCACAGGTCTCCTCAGCTAGTTCCTCGCCGTACCGCGAGCGCGACGCCCCCGAAGAGCGTAAGCGCCCCAGCGACGACGAGAGCGGTGACGCGCCACCCCATACCGTCGGATCCGGTGCCAGCCGGGCTGTCAGGATCGTCTGCGAGCGTGACGCCCGGATCGTCGTCGTCGGTATCCGAAGTGTCGAGCGGCGCACGACGCTCGCCCCCGCCGTCGATCGCGACGACCAGTTCGCGGCTGGTCAGCACGGGAAGCGGGAACTCGAGCAGTTCCGCCTCCGCGTCCTCGAATTGGACGACCGCGTCCGAGGGGGCGGCCTCCTCCTCGACCGCGAACGTTATTGTCGCGGTCGGGGTGTCGCCGATGTCGCCCACGCCGCCTGCGGGCGGCTCTCTCGACTGCTCGACCGTGATCCTCCCGACGGAATCGCCCTCGTCGATCGTCGTCTCGTGGTCGACTTCGGTCTCGTTTTCCTGATACATCCACGGGCCGACATCCACGTCTGTCGCCGTCAGGAGGGCGTTGTCGTACGCGACCGTGTATCGAAACGAACGAACGCCGTCGTCGTCGTACCCCCCCATCGCGGCGAGCGTCACGTCGACCGTCACGGTCTCGCCCGGAGTAGCCTCGATACCCGACGGCTCGAAGTCGAGCAGTCCGGGGTTGTCCGCGGCCGCTCCCCCGCCGGCAAAGCCCGTCAGGAGGACGGCGACGAGGAGAGTGACGATCACGACCGCTCCGAGGGCCGTCTGCGCGACCGCCGGCCGCGACCGACCATCGCCCGTCATTCGGGAAGCGTTACCTCGACGGGCGGCATGTCGATGAAGGCCGTCTCGTAGCCGGCGTGGCGCGACACCTGCGGGGGCGAGTCGAAGCGAACCTCGACCGTCTCACCCGGCGAAAGGGACGCCGGAATCCCGTAGTGAAGCCCCAGATCGCCGTCGAGCGTCTGGGTCAGGGTCCCGTCGACCCCACCGGCCACCGATATCGCCGTGTCGGCGAGCGGGACCGCATTGTGTGGCGTTCGCGGGCTGACGAGCAGGTAATCCTCACCGTTGGCGAGGCGAGACTCACGGAGGTACCGGACGACGACGCGGGCGTCTCCGGTCCGCGGCTCGCCCATCGCGACGCCGGGGTACTCCTCGGAGTCCGGGAGCCGCGAGTACGGCATCGCCATCTCCATGTCGTCGTGGCCGTTTTCGTCGTGGTTGTGGCCGTCTCCGTGGCTCCCGTGGTCCATCGGCTCAATCGCGCCGAGCCGGCCCCACAGCTCCTCGTCGAAGTACTCCACGTCGTCGATGAGCCGCCGTCGGAGTGCCTCGTCGTACCCGAACTCGAACGTCGCGGTCCCGCCCTCCTCGAACCGCCCGTCGAATCCGCCCGTCCTCCGCGTCGCGATCGGGGTAAGCTCGATCTCGACCGTATACGTCCCTTCGTCTGGGAGGGGGACGTTGTCGCCAAAATGAAATCCCATCGACTGCGAGATCATCGGCCACGGCGCGCGCTGATCGACGATCTCGCCGTCCCGCGACACCCGAACCTGTGCTCCCGCGTCGACCGGGAGGACGGTTCCCGTCTCCGGATCCCACGGGGTGAACATCAGGTGAACGCCCCGCGAGGACTCCGGGAGCACCTCCTCGACGCGCTGACCGGTGACGAGCCAGAAGCGGTGCGGGTAGGTGATCATCGGCGTCACCGCGAACTCGCTGACGCGCAGCGTCGGCAGCTGCTCCATCGCCTCGCGGTGGGTCGGCACGTAGACGCCCTCTGGGGGATTCTCGACGCGCGGAAGGTCGGGGAGCGCGTCCCGTTCGTCGGCCTCACCGGAGTCGCTCTCGTCGCCGGTGTCGTCGCTACCGAGACACCCGGCGACCCCCACGGTCGCGAGCGCCCCGCCGCCGAGAGAGAGCAGTCCTCGCCGCGTCGTCGGCGCGAGCAGCCGTGAGTCGTCGTCGCGAGCGTCGAAGCGAGGTGCGTTTCGAACGTCGTCGGAATTTGGATCTCCTCTCATCGGTAACGGATGGTCTCGTATCGGTCGAAGCGGCGTGTCGCCGGTGAAGTGAAGTGGATCATGTTGCGATAGTCGTGTGTCACTGCGGTTCGGGAAGGGCGCGCTGCGAGCGCGGCGGCACGAGGAAGTTCCCGCGCCGACGAACGAGGATGTACTGGAGGATCCCGTTGTTTAACCGCTGCCCGACTCCGGCCTCGGTGAGGTCCGCGCCGGTCATCGCCTCCCGAACCCGGACGAAGTCGTCGATGGTGCGCTGATACGCGATGAAGTGAACGCCGGGGGTGTCGCCGTCAACCGTGTTCACGTCTCGGCGAAGCAGCGGCGGCGTGCCGTCGGCGTCCCGCGCTCGGGCCGCCTTCTGCGCGTGCCCGACGATGCCGCGGGTCCGCGCGTCCGATTCCGCCTCGTCCGCGACCGCTTTCGCGCCGGTCGCGGAACCGAGGGTCTCTCCAATATCGCCGACGCCCTCGTCGGCGTGGTCGGGGCTGAACGTCTTCGCGACGCGCTGGTAGTGCGAGTCCTGCTCGAACCACTGCCGGAGGTTTAGGTCCATCGTCGAAACGTGCAGCGTCGTGCCGCCCGCGAAGGGACCCTCGCGGAGCGTTACCCGGTCTTCCGGCGCTTGGCTTTCCGCGAATCCCGACCGGAACCCCATAAAGAAGGGAGACTCGTCGGGGATCGACTCCGGGACTCCGGGGAGGTCGGTATGCGTCGCGGGTAACCCGTCTCCGACGAACCCGGTTCGTCGGGGTTCTGCCCGTTCGAACACCTCAGTAAGCGGTTCCGGGTCGAGCCCGTTGGGGTCTGCTTCGCCGAATAGCGCTTCCTCCGCTTCGAGCACCACGGCGGGGTCGTCGCTCGCGAGGTGGACGATCGCGTCGAACGCGTCGAACTCGGGCGACTCCATCGACGTGAGCGCCGTCGGTTCGGGGATCGGCGACTCGGTTTCGCCGCTCCCGTCGCTGCCGTTTGACCCACCGAACTGCTCGAAGTACGCGGGCGAGTACCCGACCGTGAACAGGAGTCCAGACGGGTCGTAGTCGTACGCCGATTCGAGTCGCTCGAACGCGGACTCTACCTGCCGTCTGGCCGCGTCGTCGGGATCCGATCGGAGCCGGAGCGGAACCAGCACCCGGTGTTCCGGCGGGATGGTGTTGCCGTCAGCATCCGTGCGAAGGACCGCGTTCCACGCGTGCTGTCGATCGGGCCGATCCGACGGGTCACCACGGGGCACGTCGTCGCCGTCCCGTTCGCCGAGACACGCCGACAGCCCGGCGGTACCACCGGCGGCAACGGCCGCGCGGAGGTACGCTCGTCGCGATAGCGACTCGCGACGTGGAAGGGTCATACAAACATAAAGTGCGGCGCAAATAAGAGGTTGTTCCTGGTTCGCAGGGTTGTCCCGATCGGTGACGAAAATCACACTCCCTTGCACCACGAAGACGGGGAACATCGCCGCTCACAACCGCGTATCAGTGGTCGAATTACGTCTCAGATACCGGTGAATATCATACGAATCCGTGACGCGGAAACGTCGTATTCCTCGGTTTCAGGTCGTTTCTCCGTACTTTTGATGATGTTGAACCGGTAGTGTTTAGGGCGCGTATCGCTGGAATACGATCAGTATGAACGAAACAACTCGTCGAACCTTCCTCGCCGGGACGGCGGTGGCAGGGATCGGCGCGCTCGCGGGCTGTGCAGACGACGCCGTGGAGGCGACCTACGAGATCTGGGGCGCCGACCAGGGGACCAACACGATATACATCCATCAGCCGACCGACGACGGTGGGTTCGAACAGGTGGCGGAGATCGATACCGGCGCCGAGAACGGTGAGGTGCCGCACATGGTCGATTACACGTCAGACTACGAGTACGCCGCCGTCGCCTGTACGGCCGGCGCGCGCGTTCTCGTCTACCGGACCGAGGACCGCGAGTTGGTCGCGAACCTCGAGACCGGTGCCGGCACTCACTTCGCCGGCTTCTCGCCGGACGACGAGTTCATCCACGTCGACGTGATCGGTGAAGAGAAGATCGTCCGGGTCGACGTCGATCTCGACGACGAGACGTTCGAACAGGTCGACGAGATCGACGTCCGCGAGAACGAGACGATCCTCGACGCCGGTATCGAGTCGGGCGCCCCGATCTGCCACCAGTACGCGCAGGACGGCCGGTCGCTCCACACGATGGGGCCGAGCTACCACGACGCGGCGCTCGTGATCGTCGACCACGACGACTTCTCGGTCGACCGCGCGTATCCCGGCGACGAGATCCCGACGAACTGCGGGACGGTCGGCCACCCGACCGAGGAGAAGTTCTACCTCACCGCGGGTCTCCCTTCGGACCCGGACGCCGACCCCGACGAGGACCCGGTCGCCGCCGAGGGCGTCGGCGACTTCTACGTGTACGACACCGCCGAAGACGAGGTCGAAACCGTCGGTTCGACCGGCGGCGTCGACGCGCACGGCTTCTGGCTCACGCCTGACGGCGAGGAGCTGTGGGTGCTGAACCGCGAGACGAACGACGGGTTGATCCTCGATCCCGACACCGACGAGGTCATCGAGGAGATCGACGCGTTCGGTCCGGAGCAGTCCGACGACCCGGCCGAGTCGGACGCGCCCGACATCATGTGGGCCTCGCCGGACGGCGAGTTCATGTTCGTCACCCTTCGTGGACCGAACCCGCTCTCAGGCGACCCCCACGCCGCGACCGGCATCAACCCCGGATACGCCGTCTTCGAAATCGAGAGCCGCGAGCGCGTCGACGTCGTCCAGCCCGACGGCGACAACCCGGACAGCGACTTCCACGGAATCGGCGTCCGACCCGTCGGCGAGTGGGACGGGTTCACGTCGCCGCCGTACTGAGCGCCGAGAACTTCGAGAACGAGACCCCGACGAGGCGACCTCGACGCGACCCTTTTGTCGACGCTTCTCGAACTGCGGTGCATGCAGGCACGACACATCGATCACGTGAATCTCCGCATCCCGGCGGGGGGCGTCGATGACGCCCGTGAGTTCTACGGCGAGGGGCTCGGGTTCGGAATCGAGGACGCGCTGTACGCCGCCGGCGAGAAGCCCTTCTTCGACGTGCGGCTGTCTGCGACGGCGGTCGTCCACCTCTGGCCGACCGACGAGTTCGAGCCGCCGACGGCGACGAACTACGACCACGTCACCGTCGTCGTCGAGGAGTCGATCGACGAGATCGAAGCCGAGCTCGACGCGGCCGACGTCGCGGTCGAGAAGACGCTCGACGAGCCGCTCGGTGCGACCGGCGAGGCACCGGCGGTGTACGTCAGGGACCCGTTCGGCTACCGGATCGAGCTGAAGGCGCGGGTGTGAGTCGTCTCGGGATCAAGCTCTGAGGCATGCTCCTCGTATAGTCTAAAAACGATTTATACTTTTAAGAAGACACGCACGGGACGTACTAGGAAGATGGATGAGGAGACGGTGACGAAGTACGTCGAACGCTCGCGGTCGCTCGTGGAGGCTTCTCCGCAGATGGACGAGCAGAATACCCGAGCGCGGCTGATAGACCCGTTTGTAAGGGACGTACTCGGTTGGGACTTCTACTCGACATCGATCGAAATGGAGTATTCGGTACAGATGGGGTCTAGTAAAAAGAAAGTCGACTACGCGCTATTCGCAGATGGATCCCCGGCGGTATTCGTCGAAGCGAAGGGCTGTGACACGACTATTTCCGAGTCCCACGCCGATCAGCTCCGAAGCTATATGCGTCAAGAGTGGGTCGACTGGGGGCTTCTGACAAATGGAAGATCATTTCTTGTTTTCCGACTTAAGAAAGATGGGGATAGGCCCGACGTAGAACTGCTTCGGCGATTCGAGTTGGACGACCTCACTGCGAACGACTGGCTACTCGCAGCATTATCTAAAGAATCGATCCAGTCGGGCGAATCAACGGAAATATACGAGCGTGTTGAACGCCGTCGACAGGCGATTACTGCACTCTCAAATGGAAAATCTGAGATTGCCGAGGCGATTCGCAAAACCGTTATTGAACACGTCGGTGAAGTTGTTTCGCAGCCGGCAGAGTCCCTCTCGAAGACGTTTGTTGACAATCTAATCTCGGAGCTGGAAAGCGATCAAGACGACGGTCGAGGAGCTGCGGACAACTCCCCGCAACCCGAAACTGCGCCAGACCACACCAAAGAAACTGAAGCCAGCGATCTGTCCGATCCGTACGTGGTCAAAATCGCTGGCCAAACGGGATCCGTCTCGTTTAGCGACGACAGTCAGGCCGACCTTATGGGAACAGTCGTGGATCACCTCATCAACGAACACGGTCTGATCGACACGTATGCCCCGCTTCCGTACGTTCCGGGAAAGAAGATCGCCATATTGAACGACGAGCCGACCCATCCATCGGGCGAAGAGATGCGGTTGTATCGCACTGTTGGTAGTGGCTACTACGTGTACACTTCACTAAACAAGGGTGACAAGAAGCGCCACCTGACAGACTTCGCTGACGCGTGCGATGTGAATATCTTCTTCGAAGGCGAGTGGTAAACTACCCTGACCGAACCAATTCGCCTCGCCGAGCAACCCTTGTTTCGTTGCGTTCGTTTAAGACCCCCGAGCGACAGGGATCGGTATGAGCGAACAGCAGCCACGATCCGACGAGGGCGACGCCCCTCGTCGGCGCGGCGGCGACGCGGACCGGTTTGCAGGCGAGAAAGACGAGACCCTCCGAAGCAGGGACGTGACCGAGGGGGCCGACCGCGCTCCGCACCGGTCGATGTTCCGCGCGATGGGGTTCGACGACGAGGACCTCTCGTCGCCGATCGTCGGGGTGCCGAACCCCGCCGCCGACATCACGCCGTGTAACGTCCACCTCGACGACGTCGCCGACGCGGCCATCGACGGCATCGACGACGCCGGCGGGATGCCGATCGAGTTCGGCACCGTCACCATCTCCGACGCCATCTCGATGGGAACCGAGGGAATGAAAGCCAGTCTCATCTCCCGGGAGGTGATCGCCGACAGCGTCGAACTCGTCTCCTTCGGCGAGCGCATGGACGCCCTCGTGACGATCGCGGGCTGTGACAAGAACCTTCCCGGGATGATGATGGCGGCAATCCGGACGGATCTCCCGAGCGTGTTCTGCTACGGCGGCTCGATCATGCCCGGCCAACACGACGGTCGCGACGTCACCATCGTCCAAGTGTTCGAGGGCGTCGGCGCGTACGCGGAAGGCGACATGAGCGGCGAGGAGCTCGACGAGTTGGAGCGACACGCCTGCCCCGGCGCGGGCTCGTGTGGCGGAATGTTCACCGCGAACACGATGGCGTCCATCTCGGAGGCGCTCGGGCTCGCGCCGCTCGGCTCGGCCTCCCCGCCCGCGGAGGACGAGGAGCGCTACAAGGTGGCTGCGGAGGCCGGCGAACTCGTCCTCGACTGTATCGAAAATGACCGCCGCCCCTCCGATATCCTCTCACGGAAATCCTTCGAGAACGCTATCGCACTCCAGACCGCCATGGGCGGCTCGACGAACGCGGTGCTCCACCTGCTCGCGCTCGCCGCGGAGGCCGACGTCGACCTTGCCATCGACGATTTCGACGAGATCTCCCGGCGGACCCCGAAGATCGCGAACCTCCAGCCCGGCGGTGCCCGCGTGATGAACGACCTCCACGAGGTCGGCGGCGTCCCGGTCGTGATCCGACGGCTGCTGGAGGCGGACCTGTTCCATGGAGACGCAATGACCGTCACCGGGCGAACGATCGCCGAGGAGATCGCCGAGCTGGAGGCGAGCGGCGAGCTCCCCGACGACGACGAGATCGAGTCCGACTTCCTCTACTCCGTCGACGACCCGAAGGAGGCGGAGGGCGCGATCAAGATCCTGAAAGGGAACCTCGCGCCCGAGGGCGCAGTCCTGAAAGTGACCGGCGACGACGCCTTCTACCACGAGGGGCCCGCCCGCGTGTTCGAGAACGAGGAGGACGCGATGGAGTACGTCCAGTCCGGTGCAGTCGACTCCGGCGACGTGATCGTGATTCGCAACGAGGGGCCGACCGGTGGGCCGGGGATGCGCGAGATGCTCGGGGTCACCGCCGCCGTCGTCGGCGCGGGCCACGAGGAGGACGTGGCGCTGCTCACCGACGGTCGGTTCTCCGGCGGCACGCGCGGCCCGATGATCGGTCACGTTGCGCCCGAGGCGGCCGACGGCGGTCCGATCGGGCTCATCGAGGACGGCGACCACATCACCGTCGACATCCCCGAGCGCGACCTCACCGTCGACCTCTCCGAGGAGGAGCTGGCCGAGCGGCGGGCGGCGTGGGACGAGCCGGCGCCGCAGTACGAGGGCGGCGTCCTCGCGAAGTACGCGCGGGACTTCGCCTCGGCGGCCGACGGAGCGGTGACGAACCCACGTCTCACGCGGGACTTATAAAAGATCGAGCGGCGTTCGCGTTCCGGCTACTGCTCTTTGCCACCGTCGGTGTGTGCGGTCCGTACCGACTCCGCACACCAGACGTTGCTGCGGCGACCCGCCCGCGACAGTTCCATCCGGACGACCGAGCCGACCGGCAGGTCCGCGACGCGCTCGCGGGCGTCCTCGTCCGCGTAGTCGACGATGTGGTACGTCTCGTTGCGGGGATGTGCACGAACCGTGGTACAATCGTGATCATTCTGCTCGGAAATGACGGTGAATGCGTTTGATTTCGCCATCTTACTCTGTTATTCTTGGACATACTATTTGAATTCTCTGCATATACAGTACGGTCGTCAGCCAAGTCGTAATACGGATATAAGGGATCGAAGGTCAGGTCCGGGGAGCGCTCAGCGAACCACGGTCACCGGCGCTGCCGATCGCCGAACGATTTTCTCCGCGACGTTGCCGACGAGCAATCGGTCGGCGAGGGTGCCGCTGTGGCTCCCGATGACGACCGTGTCGAACTCCGCGGACGCGTTGATCACCGCCCGGGCGGGATGGCCGCTCTTGACGACCGTCTCGATCTCGACGCCGGCCTCGGCGGCGATCTCGCGGGCCCGCTCGAACAGCGCCGTCGCGTGTTCCTCGGCCGCTCTCTCCGGGTCGTCTGAGAGGGCGATCCCGGCCGCGCGGCCCATCATCGAGGAGGGTTCGCCGACGACGTGGAGCACGGTTATCTCCGCGTCCGGATGCACCTCGAGCGCGTAGTTGAGCGCGCGCTCCGCCATCTCCGACTCGTCCATCGGCACCAGCACTCGAGATATCATATGCGCACTACAGCTGAGAGGCTGATAAGTGACCGGTTCACACGCTCGTGCGAATCTCGCCGGCTGTCGAACCGTCCTCCATCGAACTGTCCTCCATCGAACTGTCCTCCATCGAACTGTCCTTCTTCAAGGCCTCGTCCCCCGAACCGCCGACGCGGCGAATCGAGACCAGCACGCATATTTCCGCGCGTCACGGACGGAACGCATGGACACTACTAGTCGAGCAGACGACGAGCCGGTCGGCGTCGCCCTCTTCGTCGACGGCCCGAACGTGTTACGCGACGAGTTCGACGTCGACCTCGACGACGTGCGAACCGCGGCGGAGGCGGAGGGGCCGCTCGTGACGACGCGGCTGTACCTCGACGAACACGCGACGCCCGGGCTCATTCAGGCTGCGGAGGCCCGCGGCTTCGAGGTCGTCATCACGAGCGGCGACGTCGACGTGAAGCTCGCGGTCGACGCCGCCCGATTCGCGGCAGAGGGCCGGATGACGACGCTCGCGATCGCCTCCCGGGACACCGACTTCAAGCCCGTCGTCGAAACGGCGAACGGCTACGGGATCCGGACGCTCGCGATCGCCCCCGGCGAGTTCGGTCGCTCGGACGCCCTCCGTAACGCAGCGAACGACGAGGTGACGCTCGACGGCGACGTGGGTGAGACGAACGACGAGGGAGATACCGAAACCGCCGACGCGACGGAGGGCGAAGGCGCCGACGCGAACGGGGCCGATACCACCGCTGCGAGCGGGAGCGGAGCCACCGACGCCACATCGACTTCCGCATCGAAGTAGCCGCCGGCCGGTCACGGGGACTGCCGGCCGGTAGGCCGGCTCGTCGCCGTGGACCAGTCCGCTTCCGCGTCCGTCCGACTCTTGTTTTCGGCGTCATTCCGGATCGTTCGCTCCCGCCCGGCGCTTCAGCCGCCCGAACAGGACCGCACTAACCCCGCCCAGCGTCGCAGCGATTCCGCCCACGGCGAGAGCGGTCGGCACGACGCCGACCCTCGCGATCGCACCGTCGACGCCCAGCCTGAACCAGCCGAGGTTCGGGACGGAAAACAGCGCCTTGGCGTGGATCCACTCCCCGCGGACGACCGGCGCGATCCCCGCGCTCTGGTCGTACGCGCCGTTGGCGTCGCCGTACGTGACGTAGCCGTCGTGCGGGGCTGGACAGGTCGACAGCTCCGCACAGCTCCCGTCGAGCAGCGCCGGGTCGGCGCGCTCGGTCCAGTCTTCCCCTTCGCTGACTGAGAAGGCGATCCGATGGAGGACCGGCCCGGCTTCGTGTCCCGGCGGGGTGAACACCGCGACGTCGCCGGCCCCGCCGAGTCGCGTCGGCGCCCCGGCGTCGTCGCTGCCGACGAGCCCGCCCCACGGGAACCGGTCCGTCGAGGTGACGACGACGAGGTCGCCGCGCTCCACCTCCGGAGCCATGCTCCCGCTCTCGACGGCGACGAACGGGGGCCACGCGCCCACGGTCGCGGCGACGACGAGCGTCGCGAAAAGGACCGCGGCGGCGGGCGCGAGCAGACCTGCCGGACTCCGAGTCACGTCCGAAGTGGTGAGCGGAGAGCGCTTGAGGCTGTCGGCGTCTCGCGGCCGGACGGGACGGGGTCGACCTCGACGCCGTCCCACCACCCCGATAGCAAGACCTTAGGTTCGTCCGGGAGACGTGCCGGTATGACCGATCGAGTCCCCCCGCTTCACCACGTCCACGACGCACGCGGCGCGAAGTTCACCGACTTCGGCGGCTGGCAGATGCCCGTCGAGTTCGACTCGATCCGCGAGGAACACGCCGCGGTCCGCGAGACGGTCGGCGTCTTCGACGTCTCGCACATGGGCGAAATCGAGGTCGCGGGTCCGGACGCGACGCGGCTGATGAACCGGTTGACGACGAACGACGTGACCGCGCTCGACCCCGGAGACTCGCAGTACGCCGCGATCACGAACGAGGACGGGGTCATGCTCGACGACACCGTCGTCTACCGGCTCCCGGACGGGTTCGAAGCCGGCACCGGGACGGTCGCCCTCACGGAGTTGGGGGGGTCCGACGGCGAGGCGAGCGGCTCGACCGGCGGCGTCGACCTCGACGCGTCCGCTGGCGACCCGGCGTACCTCTTCGTACCGAACGCCGGTCACGACGAGCAGCTCCTGGACCGGTGGGTCGACTTCCGCGACGAGTGGGATCTCGACGCGACCGTCGAGAACGCGACGAGCGACTGGGCGATGCTCGCCGTTCAGGGGCCCGACGCCGCCGACGCGCTCGACGAGGCGACACCGAGAGACCAGGTCGTCGGCCTCTCGAGGTTCGAGGCGACCGTCGCCGCGGTCGGGGGCGTGGAGAGCTGGGTCGCACGGACCGGCTACACCGGCGAGGACGGGTTCGAGGTGATGTGCCCGGCCGACGCCGTCGAGACGGTCTGGGCCGCGTTCGTCGACGAGCCGACGAACGGACAGCCCTGTGGGCTCGGCGCCCGCGACACCCTCAGGACCGAGATGGGGTACCTCCTCTCCGGACAGGATTTCGACTCCGACGACGAGCCCCGAACTCCGTACGAGGCCCGGATCGGATTCGTCGTGAAACTCGACACGGAGTTCGTCGGGCGTGACGCCTTGGAAGCACAGAAGGAGGGCGGCGTCGAGGAGCGGTTCGTCGGTGTGAAGCTCCTCGACCGGGGCGTCCCCCGGAGCGGGTACGCGGTGACCGACGGCGACCTCACGCGGATCGGCCACCTCACATCTGGCACGATGAGCCCGAGCCTCGACGAGCCGATCGGTTTGGGATACCTCCACGAGAGCTACGCCGAGGCCGGCGCGAGCGTGAGCGTCGTCGTGCGCGGCGACGAGAAACGCGCACGAGTTGTCATTCCGCC